>Ga0315276_10003525_pt1 | contig 14358 bp, 14 predicted proteins | sample YL17G05_0_MG_FD_204542 | JGI IMG/M metagenome (GOLD analysis project Ga0315276, IMG submission 204542) | Sediment microbial communities from Yellowstone Lake, YNP, Wyoming, USA - YL17G05_0 | ecosystem: Environmental > Aquatic > Freshwater > Lake > Sediment | place: USA: Wyoming | collected...
ATATTCATTTGCCAATCCGGTTACCCTGACTTCGTATGAATTGTATAGATAATCAAACAATGCCGGATTCCATATCCCTTGTCCTTCCTTGACAACTTCGTAGTGATACCGTATGCCCTCGTAATCAAAGTCTTTCGGTTCCCACCGATCCGCCCTGTTTGCTCGCAGCGGTATCAGTTCAGCAATCGCCAGATTATAAATATCAGCCATAAATCTAAACGACGGCGTCAGCGGGCTTGAGCCAATGGAACGAGTATCGGAGAAAAGGTAGTCATAAGACTGCTGCGCCGCCAAAAGATAGGAAGCAATGGCCTTTTGCGGCTCTGACCTCTTGTGTTTTCGTGCTTCAATAAGGGACAATTCGGCAAGGGCCATTCTCAGTTCAGGCGTCGGCTCTTTATTGACCGTTTGTTCAAGCGCAGCTATAATAGTCTGATGGTTCTTGCGGTAGGATTCATCCAAGAACATCAGCCGAAGAGTCTGCCGTGTTTCCCAACTAGGGGTCGACGAGTTAATGGCACTTTTGCTTTTTTCTCTAAACAGATCAGCAGCGTCAAGACTAACCGACTTGTAAGGACTTCCGCATCCGCCTGTCAAACACAGGCAAAAAACAAAGATTAAAGTGCGTTGCCAAAATACCAGTCTTTTTACCATAAGTTCTTTATCCTTTAGATTTATACGCTCTGTCTTTCAAGTGCTGTATTGTAATCGTACGTGACGGTACTGACAATAAATTTGTGTCATCAACGAATCAGTAAATCTACACCGGCCGCTTAATTTTCCGTAAGTGCGATTTATATAATCTTTAATATACATTTTATGCCCTTAAAACATTCAAATTATGCAAAAAAATACATGGCTCTTGCCCTATAAAATTGGCAGGATGTGCTCGTCTTTAGAAGGCATATGTTGTTTGGATTTATTGCTTTACGGCAACAGCATGTCGGGGATGTTAAAATAGGCAATTTGGGTAAGATTTTTGTCTTCATAAAATGTATTAAAACAGATCAACTTCGCTGTTATATGAGTATGTGTTTGAAAACCATAGAAAATTTTGGAAAAATGTATTAAAATATTCAAAAATTTATTATAAGTGACATAACTTGTTCAGAAAGATCTATTTCAAACAAGTGATGTTATTTTTAATTCTATCTTTCTTTATCTTAGGGTGATGTAATCAATAGAAAACAACAATCAACAACATAAATAAGAAGAAACATTAAATGGGAAAAGGGGGAAATCTGTATGGATGCAGCATTGAAACAGATGGCGGAGAAATTGAGACTATTTCGCACTGGGTTTATTACCTTAACGCTTTTGGCCGGCTGCGGCCTTCCACGTAATCCTGAGAGATAATGGAAAACTGAAATAGAAAATAAGTTTTTAAAGCTAACACTATTAAAACAAGGAGAACGAAAATGAAGTTGACCATCTGGAACAAAGGTGTTCGTTACACCTCGTTAGTTTTGTTTGGTGTAGCCCTGCTGATAGGCCCAAACCCGTCCATCGCGCAGTCGGACGAGGCCACTCCCACCTTTGGCGGTGACTTCTGTACCCGATCACGGCTTACCGGCAACTGGGGCGGGCTGAGGGACGATCTTGGAAAGAAGGGCGTGTTCTTCGACACTGACATGCTCTTGATGCCGCAATCAGTCTTGAAAGGCGGCAAGGGCACCGGCACCGAGTTCTGGGGCAACGTCACCTATACGCTCAACCTGGATACGGGCAAGATGGGCCTCTGGCCGGGCGGGTTCTTCAAGTTCAGCGGCATCAGCAGCTTTGGAAATACACTGTCCGGAGAAGTCGGCTCCATAGCGCCTGCCAACGCGACATGGATTTTCCCCTCGGTGTTCAAACCAGACACCGCCCTTATGAACGCGACATTCACACAGTTTCTCAGTCCCAAGTTCGGCATCTTCATAGGAAAGATAAACACGCTGGACTTAGTGCACAGCGAGTTCTATGGCGACTATCGCAGCCAGTTCATGAACACGGCACTGTGTGCTCCCATGGCCGGCACTATGGTTCCGTTATCGGCGTACGGCGCGGGAGCCCTGTTCATGCCGTCGGAGAACGTCACCCTGTCGGTCATGGCTCTGGACCCGAGCGGCACGCCGACGGACAACAGCTTGAGCGAGGTCTTCAGCGACGGCGTGACATTTGTCGCCGGCGCCAATGTGAAAATAAAGCCGTGGGGGCTCGTCGGCCATCAGAGCGTCACAGGCATATGGAGCAACAAGGAGCGCACCTCGCTCGACCAGGACCCATCCAACCTCGCGCGCATGCTCTTGTTCGAGAAGTTCCCCCGGCTCGGGAATCCCGGTCCGATACTCCAACATATCCTTGAGCGGCGTTTCCCTGGGCTGCTTGTCCCTGTCAAGCCCTTGAACCACGAGGACAACACCTGGGCGATAATCTATGGCTTCGATCAATACTTCTGGCAGCCTGATGGTGACGCGAATCGGGGAATGGGTGTTTTCTTCAACTTCGGCTTCACCGACGCGGATCCGAACCCAATCAAGTACAGCTACATGATGGGAATCGGGGGCAAGGGAGTATTTTCCGGGCGCCCGCACGATACGTTCGGGGTCGGCTGGGCACGTACGGAGTTCAGCGATGACTTTATTCCCTTCCTGCGCGACAGACTCAATCTTGGTCTCGACTACGAGGACTCCATCGAGATGTACTATAACTTCTCGATCGCGCCTTGGATGACCGTGAGCCCCAACCTCCAGATAATCAACCCCGGGCTGAAGAAGACGCTCTGCTCGAACGGCACCCTGAAGGATGTAGACACCGTTGTCGTGGCTGGTGTTCGCACGTACATCCGATTCTGAGACGACTCAGTGAGCAACGTAGAATTATGAAAGAAAACGAAAAAATTCAGGAATTATCGTTATGGTTGCATATAACGCCTGATTTTCAAATCATTGAGCCGAGCAATAAGAATGTTGATACCGCTTATGTAGCGGGCCTAAGAACTAAAATAGATTTTTGATTTTTCAATTTAAAGGAATAACATTATGAGTACACAAGATAAGAAACACCGTTCGCATCTTCCGATGCCGAACACCGAGCATCCGAAGTTCATCGCGTATGACGCGAAGGACCCGGATAGCAAGTTTCCGCCTATCGAGCAGTTGCGGCCGCCCAAGGGCGCGCCAAATGTGCTGGTTGTCCTTATAGATGACGCTGGGTTTGGTTCATCCAGCGCCTTTGGTGGTCCCTGTCAGACGCCGGCCGCAGAGAAGCTGGCGGCGAACGGCTTGAAGCTCACCCGTTTCCATACCACCGCGCTTTGCGCGCCGACGCGTCAGGCGCTCCTGACCGGCCGCAACCATCATTCAGCCGGCATGGGGGTCATTACCGAGCTTGCGACCGGCGCTCCGGGTTATTGCTCGGTGCGTCCCAACACCATGTCACCTTTGGCCAAGACGCTCATGCTCAACGGATACTCGACGGCCCAGTTCGGCAAGTGCCACGAGGTGCCGGTCTGGCAGACGAGTCCCGCAGGTCCCTTCGACGCCTGGCCCACGGGCGGCGGCGGCTTCGAGTACTTCTACGGCTTCATCGGGGGCGAGACCAGCCAGTGGTACCCGTCGCTCTACGAGGGCACGACTCCCGTTGAGCCCGAGAAGACACCTGAGGAAGGGTATCATCTCGTCGAGGATATGACCAATAAAGCTATGAACTGGATATCGCAACAGAAGGCTCTTGCGCCCGACAAGCCCTTCTTTGTCTACTTCGCGCCCGGCGCCACACACGCCCCGCACCACGTTCCCAAGGAGTGGGCTGATAAATATAAAGGCAAGTTCGACAAGGGCTGGGACAAACTGCGAGAGGAAACCCTCGCTCGGCAGAAGAAGCTCGGCGTTGTTCCGCAGGACTGCCAGCTCAGCGCGCGCCCGAAGGAAATTCCGGCATGGGATGAAATGCCGGAGGCGTTCAAGCCCGTGCTCAGCCGGGAGATGGAGGTCTATGCGGGCTTTATGGAGTACACCGACCACCACGTCGGACGGATGTTGGATGGGCTCAAGAAGCTCGGCATCTTCGAAGACACGCTTGTTTACTACATCATCGGCGACAATGGCGCCTCGGGTGAGGGGACGCTCAATGGATGCTTCAACGAGATGAGTTACTTCAACGGCTTGCAGGGATTAGAAACGCCCGAGTATCTCTCGGCCCGGCTCGATAAACTCGGCGGGCCGGAGTCCTACAACCACTACGCCGTGGGCTGGGCGCTCGCCATGGACACGCCGTATCAATGGACCAAGCAGGTTGCTTCCCACTGGGGCGGCACACGGAACGGCACCATCGTCTCCTGGCCGAAAGGCATCAAGGTCAAGGGTGAAATCCGCTCGCAGTTCAGCCATGTCATCGACGTTGCCCCGACGATCCTCGAAGCGGCCGGGATCCCCGAGCCGGTCTCGGTGGAAGGTCTGCAGCAGGACCCGATCGAAGGCACGAGCATGCTCTATTCGTTCAACGATGCCAAGGCCGCGGAGCGGCACGAGACGCAGTACTTCGAGATGCTCGGCAACCGCGGCATCTACCACAAGGGGTGGACCGCGGTCACAAAGCACAGCACGCCGTGGATCATGGCCAAACTCCCGGCCTTCGACGACGACGTCTGGGAGCTCTACGACGACAAGGACTGGAGCCAGGCCAGGAATCTGTCCAAAGAGAATCCGCAGAAGCTCCACGAATTGCAGCGTCTCTGGCTAATCGAGGCAACCCGCTACAAGGTTCTGCCGCTGGATGACCGGGGGCTGGAGAGACTCAACCCCGACATGGCGGGCAGGCCCACGCTCATCAAAGGGAAGACCCAACTCCTCTTCGGAGGGATGGGACACCTTTCCGAGAACTGCGTCCTCAACATCAAAAACAAGTCGCACTCCGTTACGGCCCAGATCGTCGTGCCGAAGGAAGGCGCCGAGGGTGTGATTATCGCCCAGGGGGCCAACATCGGCGGCTGGAGCCTGTACGCGAAGAACGGCAAGCTAAAGTACTGCTACAACTGGGGCGGTTTCAAGCATTTCATAGTTGGTTCTGAACAGGCCATCCCTGCGGGTGAGCACCAGGTCCGCATGGAATTTGCCTACGCCGGCGGCGGCTTGGGCAAGGGCGGCAAGGTGACGCTCTACACCGACGGCAAGAAGGTCGGCGAGGGGGAGATCGGGTCGACCCTGGCAAACGTTTTCTCCGCTGACGACGGGTGCGATGTCGGCAAAGACGGCGGCGCGCCGGTCTCCCCGGATTATGGCCCTGCGGATAACGCTTTCAACGGCCAGATCAAGGGCGTACAGCTCGCGATTGCCGACGATGCCGAGAGCGTGGATCACCTGGTCGACCCGGAGCACGCCCTTCGCGTCGCGATGGCGCGACAGTAAAAATATTCATAACCGGCAGCCTGCTTTGGGCTGCCGGTTATGATTAAATTAGAAAGGGATACAAATAATGAAGGATGAAAAAAGTATTGGGGCATCCATTTTAAAACAGCGGCTGCCGGTAATGCTAACGATCCTTGCGGTTATGCTTCCCTTGGTATTTATGCCCGGGTGCATAAGACTGGTTCCTGATTGGGTTTTATGCTGTGTAACGATTGTAGTGCTGTTTTCTATGTTTGCCGTAGGAATCGCTGTTAATAAGGCGCGATGGTTGCGTATAGAACGTATGGTCACGTTGTTTTTTTGCCTGACCGGCGGGATAGGGAATGTTATTATCCTTATTAACTTGATAAGGGCAATGCTGCAGCGACCGATTGATATTACTGGACCGCAACTTTTTGCATCGAGTATTGGAGAGTGGACTGCCAACATACTTGTCTTTACGCTCTTGTATTGGCAGATCGATCGCGGCGGGCCGCAAGCACGGCTTGAGCATGCGGCGATAAAGCCGGATTGGCATTTTCCGGCACAGGACTTTTCCGGCGAAGTGCCGGCTGACTGGCGACCAACATTTATTGATTACCTGTTTCTGGGATTCTCTACGGCGACAGCTTTCAGTATGACTGAGGCTTCGCCTATTACACCTCGCGCAAAAATCTTAATGATGCTCGAAAGCTTGATTTCATTGGCAACGATTGTAGTGGTTGGTGCGCGCGCTATTAATATTCTTGGCAGTTAAATGCTGGACATAATATAGGCGTATGGATGAAAAAATTTTCTATTAATACCTTGAGGTTTGACACAGTTGCCGGTCTGACGGCGGCGGTAGTAATACCGCAAGCGATGGCCTACGCCTCGATCTGGAACAATCCGTTAATGCCTATTCTACCGAAGGGAGCAATAAATGACTTTGCCTGATACATTGCAGGCGTTTCACATTATGGCCAAGCCGACTGGTTCGGACTGCAACCTGAACTGCGAGTATTGTTTCTTTTTGAAAAAAGAGGGGCTTTATCCCGGCAGCGATTTCAGAATTGCGGATGAGGTTCACGAGGCTTATATCAGGCAGCTTTTTGAAGCCCACCATGTTCCGCAGGTTACTGTGGCCTGGCAGGGCGGCGAGCCGACGCTGATGGGTCTGGATTTCTTTCGGCGGTCTGTCCAACTCCAGAAAAAGTATGCCAAGCCCGGCACCAGAATCGAAAATACTTTCCAAACTAATGGTATCCTACTCAATGACGAGTGGTGTCAGTTCTTTGGCGAGAATAATTTTCTCATCGGCCTGAGTCTTGACGGCCCAAAGGAACTTCATGACATTTATCGTAAAGACAAAGCGGGTAATGGAACCTTCGAGCGGGTTATGCGTGCCGCAAAGCTGCTTCAGAAACACAACGTTGAGTTCAATATACTTTGCACGGTCAATTCTAAAAATGCCGATCATCCCCTCGATGTCTATCGTTTCTTCAGGGACCAGCTTGGTACGCATTATATACAGTTCATTCCGATTGTAGAGCGTGATAATGAAAGCGGATTTCAGGAAGGCGACAAGGTTACGGACCGATCTGTTCGGCCGGACCAGTGGGGGCGATTCCTGATTAAGATATTTGATGAATGGGTCAAGCGGGATGTAGGAAAAACATTTGTCCTCAACTTTGATGGCGCTTTGGCGGGCTGGCTTGGGATGGCAGGAACTGTCTGCATATTCGGTCCGACGTGCGGACAGGGTATGGCTTTGGAGCATAACGGCGATTTATATTCCTGCGACCATTTTGTTGAACCAGGGTATCTGTTGGGCAACATAATGGAGAAACCTATGGCCGAGATTGTTTCCTCCGAGAAACAGCGAAAGTTTGGACAGGATAAGCAGGACACTCTGCCGCAATATTGCCGCAATTGTGAATTTATACATATCTGCAATGGTGAGTGCCCCAAAAACCGCTTAATAAAAACGCCTGACGGCCAGGAGGGTCTGAATTACCTGTGCCAAGGCTACAAGGCATTCTTCAAACACGCGGACAGGTCAATGCGGATTATGGCAGAATTGATACGCAGCGGCAAGCAGGCTGAGGAAGTCATGAAGATAAAAGAATGATATGCGATGTTAGAGTAAATTAATTTTGTGGAGGTAAATATGTCAGAAACAAAAAAAACAGCAAATATGCTTGCCGAGGACCGAACCGATTTAGCCATCGAGCGGACGTCGATGGCCGCTGACCGAACGCTTATGGCGTGGACGCGGACCTCTCTTTCGATGATAAGTTTTGGATTCACTGTTTTTAAATTCATGCAGTATATGCGTCAGGAAGGCAAGGATCTTGTAGTTAAGACCGAACAAGGCGCTCAACACTTTGGGATGTCTTTAATCGCTATTGGGGTTATTTCCCTGATTGTCGCCTGTGTTCAATACTGGCACCTCGACAAGAAACTCAATCCGGACCGGAAGTGGTATTTAAATTTAACTTTTATTAATGCGGCATTTATGGGGCTTCTTGGGGGTCTGGCTTTGATAAATACTTTATTTAAGATAGGGCCGTTTTAGAAACCAATGGAGAACTAACGAATATGAATATTCCTGAAACATTATGCATTGCCGTTGTTTTTGCTGCGATTTTTGTTTTTGGCGAAAAGCTTGATATCGGCTATCGAACCCATAAAAGGCGTGCTCTTTCAGCAGCGGGAGGAGCGGCTGTTGCATATGTTTTTATCCATCTTCTTCCGGAACTTGCAAGAGCCGGGAAAACATTTGTTGAGATAACAGCCGATAAGTCGCTTCCGCTGGCTGAATATCGGGTGTATGTTGCGGCACTGGCAGGATTTATTTTATTTTACGGGTTGGAGCATATGGTTCGATGGTCTCGCTTGTCAGGGCGACGGGAAAGGCTGGGCTATGGTACCAGCGACCCTATTTTTCTTCTGCATATCGGCGGCTTTGCATTGTACGCGGGACTCATAAGCTATCTGATGGTTCGTGGTATAGATGAAAAATCGGTTCCCATCCTCATTTATGGTATAGCCATGGGCCTTCATTTTCTTTCAACAGGCCATTCGCTGCATCATGAACATGGCAGTATGTATGATAAGTTTGGAAAATGGATTCTGGCTGGAGCTGTTTTAATATCATGGGCGTGCGGTATCTTGACGGAATTTCCAAAACCTGTGGTAATCACGATGCTCGGATTTGTGTCAGGAGGTGTTGTAATGAATAGTATGATAGTGGAATTGCCCGGCGAAAAAGACGGCAGGTTTCTGTATTTTTGCGCGGGAGCAGCGGCCTACTCAACTTTGTTGTTTTTTGTATGAAATAGCTGGCTAAGAATGAAAAAGATTATAAGGAGATTTTAATGGACCCGCTAACGAAGACTCTTACATTGATATTCCTGATTACCACTATGGCAGCTATCGGCCTTAAGGTAACGACGGCTGAACTTGTTTCGGCTTTCCGTGACCGCAGTCTTATGATACGCTCACTCGTGGTCAATTTGATTATCGTTCCGCTTCTGGGCCTGGTGCTTGTAAAAATCGTTCCCATGAGCCAGGATGCCAAAGTCGGGATACTGCTTTTGGCCGCGGCGCCGGGAGGGCTTAATGCCATCCAGTTCACCAGCAAAACGAAAGATGCACTTTGTTATGCCGCCTCGCTTCTTTTCATTCTAACTTTACTGTCTGTTCTGCTCTCTCCTGTCATTGCCGGCTTTATGCTTCCTGTTGACACTCTGCTTACATTGCCTTATGGAAAAGTGATCAGATTCATCATTCTCTATCTTCTTTTACCCCTGCTGGCAGGCCTCGGTGTTTATCGGGTGTCGAAGCGAGTTGCGGAGATGTTATCGAAACCTGTGGCTCTTATCGGTACGGTATTTTTTGTAGTTGTCGTAATTCGTTTGCTGGCACAACGAAAACAGGCAATGGCCGCTATGAGTAGAGCAGAAATAGCGGCAATGATTGGATTTATTATTTTAATGATGATAATCGGTTGGCTTTCGGGCGGACCGTCGAGCGAAACCCGAAGGGTACTTGCCACGGCTACGAGCATGAGGAATGCAGCGCTGTGTTTTATTATTGCGACTAATGGATTTCCGGACACAAACGTTATTGTCACCGTGGTAGCCTTCAGCGGTTTGATGATATTTCCAAATATGCTTTTTACTGTGTACGAGATAGTTAAGGAACGGAAAACTCATACTTCGGAGAAAATATGAATAAATTTTTGATTATTGGATTTGGGATAGTCACGTTTTTTGCGGGCTGCCGGTCATTTGGTCCTACGACGATACCACGGGATCGCTTTGACTATAGCTCGGCGATTTCTGAATCGGTGAAAAACCAGGTGCTGCTTAACATTGTCAAATTGCGTTACGGCGATATGCCTGTTTTCGTCGATGTGTCATCCGTAATCAGCCAGTATGAACTCGCGAATGATTTTAGCTATGGTTTTGGATGGACGTATTCTTCTGCTATTCCTACAGAGCGGACTCCCAGTGTAGGCGGTTCAAGCAAATACATAGAGCGGCCGACGATAACGTATGCACCGCAGACAGGAGAAAAATTTACGAAGTCTCTCCTGACTCCGATTCCGCCTTCTGCGATATTATTCCTTATTCAATCTGGCAAGTCGGTAGATGTAGTTTTCTACCTGTGCGTTCAATCGGTCAATGGCATCAATAACCGCTATGAAGCCTCAATGCGAAGCGCTCCCATTCATCCTGATTTTGTAGAATTACTGAAGAGAATGCGCAAGGTTCAACAGTCAGGCATGATCGGGACGCGCACGCAGACCGATGAAAAAAAGCAAACCTCATTATTTTATTTCAGCAAAGATGTTTCTCCTGAAATTGCTGAAGACGTTAAATGGATAAAGCAAAAACTGGGACTTAATCCTCAAGCCAGTGAATTCAAAGTTGTCTATGGCTCGACAAATCAACAGGATGAAATTGCAATTATGAGCCGTTCGGTGATGGAGATTCTGGTTCAGCAAGCCTCTTCAATAGATGTCCCCGCCGAGGATCTTCAGCAGAATCGGGCGTATGCTGTCGCCAAGACCGAAGACCCTTTTTTAGAACTAATGAGTATGCATATCCATAGCGGCAGGCAAAAGCCTGCAGATGCTTTTGTATCGATTTCGTATAGGGGCAAATGGTTTTGGATTGAAGATACTGATTTTAAATCCAAACAGCTTTTGTCAGGCTTAATGCTGCTTCTTTCTCTGATGGAATCAGATAGAGGCGGCAATCAGCCGGTTATAACAGTTCCAACAGGATAGAAGATGACAAAATTTGAAGAAGAAATAACGTTTTTTAGAAAGGATATGTTATGAAAAAGAGTATCAGTAATCCTATTATTATGTGGTGTCTTGTTCTTTTGACTGTTGCCCCTGTTTGGGCAGTTTCATCAGAACCAAATACCGGTCCTGTGTTCACGCAGGAGGAACTCGACCAGCTTCTTGCGCCTATTGCGCTCTATCCTGATTCCCTGCTTTCGCAGATTTTGATGGCATCGACTTATCCGCTCGAAGTTGTGCAGGCGGACCGATGGGCCAAGGAGAACAAGGAACTTACCGGCGACGCTCTTGCCGCTGCCCTGGAGAAAGAGACATGGGATCCGAGTGTTAAATCGCTTGTGAATTTTCCCCAGGTGCTCACCATGATGAGCGAGAAACTCGACTGGACGCAAAAACTTGGTGATGCCTTTCTTGCACAGCAGAAGGACGTAATGGATACGGTCCAAACGCTGCGCAGCAAGGCACAGGAGCAGGGAACCCTCAAGACGACCAAAGAGCAGGTTGTCAAATCTGAACCCAATATCATCGTCATCGAGTCGGCGGACCCGCAAGTTGTTTATGTTCCCACATACGATCCTACCGTGGTTTACGGAGCATGGCCTTACCCTGTGTATCCGCCGTATTATTATTATCCGCACGGATATAATCCAATAGCGACTCCTTATGCCTTAGGAACCGGTGTCGCCCTCGGTGCGGCATGGGGATATGCCTGGGGTCACACTAACTGGAACACAGGGAACCTTGATGTTGATGTCAGCCGGAATGCCAATTTAAACCAAAGCATAAACCGTAGTCAGTACCAGGGAAAACTGGGCCAGGGCGGCACAGGAACCTGGCAGCACAACCCTGAAAACAGAAAGGGCGTTGCTTACCGAGACAATACGACCGCACAGAAGTTTAATCGTGCATCAAAGTCTGATGCCGTCAAATCTCGCGAGGCTTTCCGCGGCCGCGCCGATCAGGGACGACAGAACCTTGGCGGCGGTGCCGGCGTTGCAGACAGAAGTAATGTCCGTCCGAATACCGGCCAGCGAGGTCAATCCGCGACAAGAGGCACAACCGGAACGCGTGATATCAGTAGCCGCAGTTCTTCTGACCGAGGCAGCGCTTTCAAAGACATGGACAGAGGTAGTTCCGTGAGAAATTCCAGCAGCCGCGGACAGGCGAGTCGTCAAAGCACGTCTCGCCCAAGCGGCGGCGGTGGTAGTCGCGGCGGCGGTGGTAGTCGCGGTGGCGGTGGTGGGAGAGGGAGGTAACTATGGTTTCGGCACATGAATCATTAAATAAACATTTGATGGAGAATAAAATGATACTTTCAAAAATAAACGATAGAGAAATGCCGGTATTACACCGTACAAAAATTATCTTCACCGCAGTGGTTATTATGGCTTTTGCCTTTGGCGGACCGGTGTTAGCCGCTTCGAAACAAAAGGTTTTTGCTACCGGTGAGGAAGGTGTTAACGCTTTTGTGAAGGCCATTAAAGACGCTAACAACAAGGAATTGCTGGCAATATTCGGCTCTGACGCAAACGAGCTGATTTATTCGGGTGACAAGGTCGCTGACCAGCAAGGGCGTGAAATGTTTGTGAAGGCTTACGATGAGCAGCACAAGCTCAATGTTGAAGGTGACAAGCTCGTTCTTATTGTCGGGAAAAATGATTGGCCTTTCCCCATTCCCCTCGTTAAGCAGGAAGGGCAGTGGGTTTTCGACACGGCCGCCGGCAAGGAAGAGATTCTGAACCGTCGCATCGGACGCAACGAACTGGAAACCGTTCAGGTAATGCTTGCCATTGTTGACGCCGAGCGCGAATACGCGGTGAAGAGCCACGACAGTAACGGGTTGCTCGAATACGCTCAAAAATTCAAGAGCGACCCCGGAAAGAAGAATGGCCTCTACTGGGAGACGAAAGAAGGGGAAGAGCCAAGCCCGCTTGGTTCTTTTGTTGCGAAGGGTGAGCAGGAAGGTTATTTCAAAAATAAATCTGCCGAAGGCCCTCAGCCCTATCATGGTTATTTCTACAGGATTCTCACGGCGCAGGGAGACAATGCTGCCGGCGGGGCATTTGAGTATATTGTCAATGGCAAAATGATTGGAGGTTTCGCCGTAATCGCATATCCGGCGGAATACGGGAACTCCGGGGTTATGACCTTTATTGTAAACTACGACGGTGTGGTTTATCAGAAAGACCTTGGAGAAAATACCGAAAAAGAATCGCAGGCCATGAAACTGTTCGACCCGGACAAAACCTGGACAAAAGCAGATTGATGTTGTTCAACTTCACCTACAAATGGAGATGATTATGAAAAAGTTGTGTGTATTGTTACTGATTTGTTTTATATGCCCGGGCGTTTTTGCCCAAGCCAATACAGATGCCAATGCCACACAGGATACTACGAAGGAAGAAATCAATACCGGGCAGGACATTACCAAACCTCTGAGCCGGTTTGATATCCGGTATAAATATCAGCAGACAACAGGGCGTTTAGATACATCGCTGATGACTTTTCGTCTGGACGTTCCTTTCAAATTTAAAAGCGGCTGGCAGTTGTCCACCCGGTTTGACCTGCCGCTGGTTTACAGCGATGTTCCCAGCCGGGATAACCCGAGGGGTGATTATGAGTTTGGCACAGGTGATTTTCTGACCCAGTTTTTATTTATTGCTCCGCCGAAGGGACGCTGGGTCTACGCCTTCGGCACGCAGGTCCTTTGGCCGACGGGCAGCCAGGACCAGATGGGCACCGGCAAATATCAGTTGGTTCCTACGATGGCCGCTGTCTATTACCCTGAGCGTTGGAGCAAGGGCAGCTTTGCGGCGGTAGTAATACGGGATGGTTTTGACATCGCAGGCAAAGATGACCGCAAGCATATTCATGAGCTGTATGTCCAGCCGATGGTCAATTTCAATCTGCCCGAACGATGGTTTTTAACACTGGCCCCCGAAATGAAGATGAACTGGGAAGACGACAACAAGTGGTTTGTGCCGTTTGATGTAACCTTGGGTAAAATGCTTAATAAATCCACAGTGGCTTCTTTGGGATTTAAACAGGCGATGGTCAATGATTATGATTTGTATGACTGGGAAATTGAGTTTCGAATCGGGTTCTTCTTTTGAGAGATAAGAAAAATAGTGTTTAGACGGATAAACTGCAGATTTGAAAAAGCGTGTAAGGAAAATAAAATTAATTGTTTGCAAAAAGGAGAAACACAAGGGAGACAAAAATGAACAAGGCAAGTGTACTAATGATGGTGGCGTCAGGTGTTCTGGCAGGTATAAATTTTTGATTAGAACTGATTTCGGGGGCTTAAATTGAATGGAATTTTCACAGCCATTTCTGAATTGGCAGTTGCTCAACAGATTGGCGAAGGACAGGATCAACATTCGTATATACCTTGTTTGTCAAATTTGGTAAAGAATGCTCCAAGAGCCTTTGTATAACAGCTGTGGATACTCCATTCTGAGCAAGTATCGAGCCGAAGGTTTTGCGTAAATCGTGAAATTTCAAGTCAGATAATCCTGCATCCTTGCATATTTTTTTCCATCGCTTGTGGCTGAAATTGTCATTAAACAATATATCTTGTCCAACATCTATCCTAGAAACATATTTTGAAAGCTCTGCCATTACCGAAGCTGACACAGGACGCGAGCCCATACTTTTCCCGGTTTTTCTGCTTTCCGTGGTTATACAGTTTCT
>Ga0315276_10003526_pt1 | contig 14356 bp, 14 predicted proteins | sample YL17G05_0_MG_FD_204542 | JGI IMG/M metagenome (GOLD analysis project Ga0315276, IMG submission 204542) | Sediment microbial communities from Yellowstone Lake, YNP, Wyoming, USA - YL17G05_0 | ecosystem: Environmental > Aquatic > Freshwater > Lake > Sediment | place: USA: Wyoming | collected...
GTCAGAGACAGTGGCATCGAGTGTGGGAGAGGTCGGGGCATTTGCTGCGCCGTCCGACGGCCCATTCAACGTGGGCTCGGCGGGTGGGCTGTTCGCCGGCGCAGGTGAGCCGTCGCTGCATGAGCCGGCGAAGACGACGAGAAATGCCAGCCCGAGAAGAAATCGTCGCACCTGTCTGCCCTCTTGCGGAACAAGTGTAGCAAGGCAGCAAAAAGGGCGTCAACCGAACGGCATCACTCAGGGTGTCGCTTCTGAGTCTCATTGTGTCCCCGGTCTGACTGCTATCCAAGCGATTGCATGGCGTCGCTTCTGACTTGCTCGTAAGGCATACCCTGTCTACAGTAGAATCTGTCAACTGTTCTCAGGAGGTCTTCCTTAAGTTGCCTACGTATGAGTATTGCTGCTCGGGATGCGGCTATCAGTACGAAACCCGTGAGGGTTTTGATGCTCCCGCTCTCCAGAGCTGTCCGCGTTGTGGCGAGGAGGCCCGCCGCATCCTCTATCCGCCGCCCATACTGTTCAAGACCTCAGGGTTCTACGTAACAGACAACCGCAAGGGCTCCAGCTACTCGCCTCCCAGCGAGCAAGTGAAGCCCGTGACCGCCGCTGACGCCGGAAAGAAATCCGAGCAGGAGAAACCCGCAGCCGGCATTGACAAATCCCCCGAGGCTGCCGCCGCCGGCTAGAGAAGCCCCTTGAAGGCCGTCATTCAGCGCGTCAGCAAAGCCTCCGTATCGGTTGATGGCGAGACCGTCGGCAGCATCGGCCCTGGCCTGGCAGTGCTGCTCGGCGTCGCCCGGGGTGACACGCCCGACGATGCCCGCCGCTTAGCCGAGAAGACAGCCGGTCTCCGCATCTTCAGCGACGCCGAAGGCCGTTTCAATCTATCCCTCCTCGACACCGGCGGCGAAGCGCTGGTGATCAGCCAGTTCACCCTTCTCGCTGACAGCCGTAAGGGACGCCGCCCCAGCTTCACCAACGCGGCGTCGCCTGAGGAGGCGGAGCCTCTGGTGGCCGGATTCGAGGCTGTCCTTAGGGATATGGGAGTGCGGGTGGCCGGAGGTCGCTTCGGGGCGCACATGCTCGTAGAAATCCTCAACGACGGCCCCGTTACGATTGTCCTCGACAGCGCCGAATTAGAGCGCCCACGAAGAGGATAGACGCCCTCGATCCTTTCCTTGTATACTTGTTATGGATGGCGTTTCTCCATACTCCTGAGGTTGCTGAAGATGTCGCGGTCCCGTCTGCTGCGCTTGTCGATTCCTGCACTACTGATAGTAGGCGCCTTTGTTCTCCCTGCCCTCTTCCTACTCGGGTTGCAAGGATTGGGAGAGTTCCCGTCGGCTGCGCAGGCCGGCGATTCTCCCGCTGATGCCCGCTGGGACGTGAAGGACGGCCAGGCCGACGTATTCCGGCTTCACGCCGCCCTCGCGACGGAAGAGGCCCGATTGCATCCCACGCCCACACCGGAGCCCACACCAACGCCCGAGCCCGCTCCCGAAGAGGTTGCCCTCGCTGAGCTGCCCTATGCCGTCCCGCCACCCGGCGTCGCCTACGGCCCGGAGGAGCGCTGGATCGCCGTCAGCGTTACGACTCAGCGCGCCTATGCCTTCATCGGTGGCAAGGCGGAGCATGTCGCCCTCGTGACGACCGGCGCCCCCGGCTTCGAGACGCCCTTAGGCGAGTTCCGCATCAACTACAGGGTGGAGAAAGAGACGATGGATTCTGCGACCGTCGGCATCCCCCGTGACGATCCCGATGGCTACTACTTGGAGGATGTCTATTTCGCCCAGTACTTCTACCCGGAAGTAGCGCTCCATTCCAACTACTGGCGGCCCATCAGCTACTTCGGCAACGTCGCCTCCAGCCACGGCTGCGTGGGCATGCTCTACAACGATGCCAACTTCTTCTGGGAGTTTGCGACGTACGGGACCCGCGTCGTCGTCTACAAGTGAGGGCACTCCCCGCTAAGATAGCGAGGGCTGCAATTCCAGGCTGATGTCGAGGGCGGGCGCCGAATGCGTCAGTGCCCCCACCGATATGTAGTCCACACCCGTCTCCGCGACGGCCCGTATGGTCTCCAGCGTAATCCCACCCGACGCCTCCGTCAGAGCCCGTCCGCGTGCCAGCTCCACGACCTGTCGCATCGACTCCCGCCCCATGTTATCGAGGAGGAGAATGTCAACGCCAGCCGCCAGCGACTCCTTCGCCTCTTCGACCGACGTCACCTCGACTTCGATGCGCAGCCCTTGGCGTGCTTTCGCTCGCAGTTGCCGGATCGCACCTCCAATGTCGATGCCCTGAGCGCGCATTGCCTGCCAGTGGTTGTCCTTTACCAGGGTGCCGTCGGCGAGATTGTAGCGGTGGTTCTGCCCGCCCCCCATGCGCACGGCGTATCGCTCCAGAGGACGTAGACCCGGCGTTGTCTTCCGGGTGTCGAGGATGCGTGTGGGTAGCCCCGCGACTGCGTCCACGAGGCGCGCCGTCGCCGTAGCGATGCCGGACAGCCGTTGTAGGAAGTTGAGCGCCACCCGCTCGCCGTGCAGTATGGACGCTACCCGTCCCTCGACCTCCACCAGAGTGTCCCCTGCGGCTGCCCGAGCCCCATCGGACACCCGCGGCTGGAAGCTGAGTAAAGGGTCAGCGGTAGCGAAAACAGCGGCGGCAACAGGCAGACCTGCGACGATCCCCGCCTCCTTGGCGATTATCACGGCGCTTCCTGTCAGATCGGGAGGTACGAGGGCGTCGGTTGTGATGTCATCTCCGGCGCCGTCCTCCGCCAGAGCGCTGCTGACGATGCGGCGCAGGTATTCGTCATCCAATTGCGTCTGCATATCTCTAGCCATCTTTGCGAAACACGATGTGGCGGCGCCACGACTCGCTTGGCTTCGGGAAGTCCGTGCGATAGTGGGCGCCCCGGCTCTCCTCTCGCATCAGTGCTGCTTCCGTGACCAGCCGGCCCGCCAGCAGCAAGTTGGCAAGTTCGTGAGATGGCCGGTCAGACGGAGAGCCCAGCGACGCTTCCCAGGCGGCCAGCGTCGCCCGCGCCCGCGACAGCGATTCCCCGCTGCGAATGATACCGACCTCTTCCCACATCAGACCCTGTAGCCGAGACCTGTCCAGCGGCGGCGCCTCCCCGTGTTGAGGCGGCGGCAGGCTTGCCTCGACGTTCGGCAGGGCGGTCGCTTGGGAGGGCAACGGGTCCGGCCCTTCGCCGTTCACTGTCCGCTCGATGGCCCGCTTGGTGAAGACCACCGTCTCCAGTAGGGAGTTGCTGGCCAGCCGGTTCGCCCCATGGACACCTGTGCAGGCGACCTCGCCGCAGGCATAGAGACCGCGCAGGTTCGTCTCGCCCCAGGTATTGGTGCGCACGCCGCCCATCATATAGTGCGCCGCCGGCGACACCGGTATCGGCCGTTTAGTGATGTCCAGGCCGTGGTCGAGGCAGAAGCGATAGATCTGGGGGAATCGCGAGCTCACCTGCTGCGGTGGCAGGTTAGTCACGTCCAAGAACACGTGATCGCTGCCCTCCATCGTCATCTGCTCCAGGATCGCCCGCGCCACGACATCACGCGGTGCTAGGTCCCCTTGCGGGTGATAGTCGGCCATGAAGGCTCGCCCCTCGGTGTTGCGCAGCATGCCCCCTTCGCCGCGGACGGCCTCCGAGATGAGGAACACCGGCGCGCCCGGCATTCGCAGGGCTGTCGGGTGAAACTGGATAAACTCCATGTCCATGATCTCGGCGCCGGCACGGTAAGCCAGGGCGACGCCATCGGCCGTGGCCACATCCGGGTTCGTGCTCACCTTGTAGAGGTGACCGCAGCCGCCGGTCGCTAGGATAAGGGAGCGACAGACAAACTCGGTACGCTTGTGGGTGCGTGAGTCCAGCGCCCTAACCCCCCGGACAGAGCCGCGCTCTACCAGCATTTCCTCTGCCAGACAGTATTCCCGGATCGTTATTCGCGACATCTGAGCGAGGCGGCTGAGCGATAGCTCGATATGGGCGCCGGTGGAGTCGCCGCCGGCATGAAGAACGCGCGCCCGGCTGTGGGCCCCTTCGCGGGCCAGCATCACCTCGCCGTGGGCGCTATCGAAGGGCACGCCGAAGTGCGCCAGGTCGGCGATGCGGCTTGTCGCCTCCTCCGTCAGGATATGGGCTGCCTCCTCGTCTACCAGGCCGGCGCCGGCGGCAACAGTGTCCTTGAAATGAAGCTCCGGCGAGTCGTCTCGGCCCACGGGCGCGGCTATACCACCCTGGGCGTACTTCGTGTTGCACTCGTCGATGGAGCCCTTAGTGAGGATTAGGACACTACCGTGGTTGCGCGCGAGGAGAGCGGCGAAAAGTCCCGCGATGCCCGAGCCTACGATAACGTAGTCGTATTGAGGCACGATTCCTTGTCCCCTCAGCGGGCGCCGTCCGGCGCGCAATAGCGGGCTACGTTATCGCCAGCATTCGTTCCAGCGCCAGCTTGGCCCAGCGGGCCGTCTCCGGCTCCACCTGCACCTGGTTCACCACCTCGCCTGCTACTAAGCGCTCCAGTACCCAACAGAGATAGGCGGGGTGAATGCGGTACATGCTGGAGCAGGGGCAGACCTCATGGTCGAGGCAGAAGACCGTCTTGTCGGGGTTCTCGTGGGCCAGCCGGCTTACCAGGTTGATCTCCGTACCCACGGCCCAGTGACTCCCGGCTGGAGCCCCAGATACGGTCTTGATTATGTATTCAGTGGAACCGTAGCAATCCGCCTCCCGGATCACCTCCAGCGCACACTCTGGGTGGACGACCACCTTCACGTCGGGGTATCTTGCCCGCGCCTGCCGCACCTGCTCCACCGTAAAGCGCTGGTGGACGCTGCAGTACCCCTTCCACAGGATGATCCGGCTCTGTCGCAGGTCCTCGAGCGTGTTCCCACCCAGACTTCCGGGCCGCAGCGCGTAGTTCCACACCGGCATCTCGTCGAGAGGAATGCCCATGTCCAGACCCGTGATCCGGCCCAGGTGCTGGTCGGGGAAAAAGAGGACGCGCTTCTTGCGCTCCAGCGCCCAGCGCACGATCGCGGGGGCGTTGCTGGAGGTGCAGACGGCGCCGCCGCGCTCGCCGCAGAACGCCTTCAGCGAGGCGGCCGAGTTTATGTATGTCACCGGCAGCGTGTCATCGGCGAGGCCGGCGTCCGTCAGTTCCTGCCAGCAGGAGAGCACATCCCGTGGGGTCGCCATGTCCGCCATCGAGCAGCCCGCTGCCATGTTGGGGAGGATAACCTTCTGATGAGGGGCGCTGAGGATGTCGGCGCTCTCCGCCATGAAGTGCACACCGCAGAAGACGATATACTCCGCCTCCGGGTTGCCCGCCGCGTATTGGGCCAGCTTGAAGGAATCGCCGCGCACGTCGGCGAAGCGGATGATCTCCTCCCGCTGGTAGTGGTGCCCGGGTATGATCACCCGCTTGCCCAGTGTCGCCTTCGCTGCCGCGATCCGCTCACTGAGTTCAGGTACTGCCAGCGCCCCGTATTCGGAAGGGATGTCCCGCTGCCAGAATGGCAACGATCGCTCCTCTTGCAGAGGGACCGTCGCCAGCGGGCGGCTATCTTCACAGAGGTCCACCGAGGGAGAGACAGCTTCCTTCACCATCGATTCGACCTCCCAGGAGGGCGTTACCACTGCACCCTACGGCTGGATGTTAGTGTCATGTGTACACTAACTTACCACAGCTTAATCTGTTTGTCAATAGCAACGGCGCAGGGAATTGAGGCTGGAAGCCGTGCAAGCTAGTCGCTGGGCGCTAGATAATCTGCGGCTGCCGGGAAGAGAACGTATAGAGCTTGGCTGGCCGGTGCGCCCCGAAGAGTACCGTCTTCTCCGTCGGCTTGACGATGCCCATCGCCAGGACGCGCTTCCGGAAGTTGCGTTTGTCCAGCTTCTTCCCCGCAATCGACTCGTACACCGTCTGAAGCTGGCTCATCGTGAAGTAGGGTGGCAGGAGGCTGTAGGCGACGTTTGTGTACTCCAGTTTGTAGCGTAGCCGGCGCAGGGCATAGTCGAGCACGTCCTTGTTGTTGAAGGCGAGTTCCAGCTTGCCTGCCGGAGATGCAGGCAGTTCATCTATCGAAAACCAAGCCGTCGGCCAGTCCTCTCTCTCGGGCAGGCTGACGCTGTCGTAATTCACCAGAGCGAAGTAGCCGATCGCCACCGCTCCGGCCGGCGTGGTCTTGTCCAAATCGCCGAACGTATAGAGCTGCTCCAAGTATACGTCGCGGACCCCCGTCTCCTCGACCAGTTTGCGCGCCGCCGCCTCGTCCAGTGTCTCGTCCGTGCCCAGACGGCCGCCCGGTATCGCCCACCACCCTTTGAACGGCTCGCCGCCGCGCCGGATGAGGAGGACCTTCAGACCCTGCTCGTGCACCGTGAAGATCACGACGAAGACCGCTACAGTGGGCTGGTGGTGGTCCGTACCCTTGTTGGAGGCTGTCTTCCCTGTCACGTCTCTAGCCCTCGGCAATTGCATTGCCCTGGAGCGACCAGGGGCTCGTCTTCTCTATGCGCACACTGACCACGTTGCCGGTCCGGCAGTTGCCTGTAAAGTGCACCAGCTTGTCGGAGCGGGCGCGTCCACTCCACTTGCCCTTGCGCTGCCCCTCCACCAGCACCTCCTGGACGCTTCCTGTGAGCCCAGCGTTTATCTCGCCGGCGATCCGTGCCTCTAGCGACTCCACCGCCTGTAAGCGCGCCGCCTTGACCTCCGCCGGCACGTCGTCTGCCATCGTGCGCGCGGCTATCGTGCCCGGCCGCGGTGAGTAGGCGGCCACATGCACCTTGTCGAATCTCAATTCCTCTAGTAGGTCGTAGCTGTGCTGGAACTGCTCGTCCGTTTCCCCGCAGAAGCCGACGATGATGTCCGTGGTGATCGCCGACTTCGGGATCCTGCGCCGGATGCGCTCGACGACGGCCCGGTACTCATCTGCCGTGTAGCCGCGGCGCATTCGCGCCAACACCTCGTCGTCGCCCGACTGAAGCGGCAGGCTGAAGCACTCGCATACCTTGGGCAGCTCCGCCACCGCATCGATGATCCGGTCCGTCACGTCCGCCGGGTACGACGTGAGGAAGCGAATGCGCTCTAGACCCTCGATCTCGTGCAGGTCTCGCATGAGGTCGGCGAGGTCTGCCTGTCCGGCAGGCAGGTCAGGTGTGTCCGTCAGGTCGCGGCCGTATGCCTCCACCGACTGTCCGAGGAGCGTCACGTCCCGTACCCCGCCGGCGACCAGGTGTTCCACCTCGCGGTGGAGCTCAACCATGGGACGGCTGCGCTCGCGGCCCCGCCTGTAGGGGACGATGCAGTAGGTGCAAAACTTGTTGCAGCCGTGGATAACCGGCATGTAGGCGGTCGGCCTCGGCCCCGCCGGCGAGGGAAACGTCGCTGTCCAGAAGTCAGGCGAGCAGGCTGCGCCGTCATCTCGGTCAATTGCCGCGATGATGTCGGTGAAAGCCTGTGGCGGCGCGAACACGTCGACATGGGGGAACCGGCGCTGGAGCTCCGCCGTGCGTGGCCCGACGAGACAGCCGGTGAGGACGACCTTGAGTCCGTTCCGTCCTGCCTTCAGCCGCTTGAGCTCCCCAAGCTTGCTGACCGCCCGTCTCTCGGCGTGCTCGCGGACGACGCAGGTATTGACAACCACCAGGTCGGCCTCCTCCGGGCTGTTCACCGGCTTGTGCCCCAGGCGGTCGAGTCCAGCGGCCAGCTTCGCCGAGTCGGCCTGGTTCATCTGACATCCCATTGTCCAGATGTGGTATCGCACCTGAGTCCCCACCTCGAAAAAGAAGCCCCTACCTGAGAGGGGCAAACATCTGTCCTCGGTCAAGATGGCGGAGGGAATGGGATTCGAACCCATGACCCCGGTTTCCCAGGGTAACCGCTTAGCAGGCGGCCGCACTAGACCACTATGCGATCCCTCCGCGAGACCCGATCTTAACACGGGTAGAAGGCGCTTTCAAGGCCGCTGAGTGGACGAACGTTGGGCCACAAGTCCTGCCCGATGTGCAGCGGTGGACGTTTATCGGCTAGAGCGCGTCGGGTGTTCCCACCCGCCCGCCCGCTGGCGTCCCGCTGCAAGAAGAGCGACCCCTATCGCCTTCCCTCGGTCTGGACGGCGGGCGCGTCGTCAGCCGGCGGCTCAGGCTGTGACTATGTCCAGCTTCGCTATCTTGTCATCGTCGGCGAATGCGCAGGTGACAGTGACCGCCACCTGCTTCTTCAACAGCTTAGCGACGATGCCGAGCAGCCCGGGCGGTGCCTTGCCAGCCAGCACAACCGTCCCGTCCGCCTCTTCGCGAGGAGCCGGCCAACCAACGCGTTCCAGACCGCGTCCGCTCTCCGACGCCATGCGCAGTGCCGCCTCCACGCCGCCCCTCCCCTCGATGGGGCCGATCCCCGGCACTGTCAGAACCACGTTCTCCGCGAGAATTGCCGCCGTTTCCCCAAACTGCTTGGCCCGCACCAGACTGATGAACTGCTCCGCGACCTCTGTCCGCTTGCTCACAGTTGGCTCCTTCCTCGACTACCTAGATGCCCAAGAGGACGTGTTGCATCGTGACGCCGATCTCGGCCGGGCTCTCACAGATCGTCGCACCTGCCGCTGCCAGCGCATCCTTCTTCGCTTGTGCTGTCCCCGCGTTCCCGGCGATGATCGCTCCTGCGTGGCCCATGCGACGTCCCGGCGGCGCCGTGCTGCCGGCGATGAACGCGACCACCGGCTTCGCCATCTTTGTCTTGACGAACTCCGCCGCCTCCTGCTCCTGGCTGCCGCCGATCTCGCCGACGAGCACCACGGCTGCTGTATCAGGATCGGCCTCGAACAGCTCCAGCACCTCCCGCAGGCTCATGCCGATGATAGGATCGCCTCCCGCGCCGACGCAGGTTGATTGACCGATCCCCAGGCGCGTGAGCTGATCGACCGCCTCGTAGACCAGCGTCCCGCTGCGCGACACGACGCCGACCCTCCCCGGCGAGAAAACGTCTCCCGGCATAATCCCGACCTTGCACTGGCCGGGCGTGATCACCCCCGGACAGTTCGGCCCCACCATCCGGACGCCGCTGCCCGCGAGTTGGCGCTTCACCATGACCATGTCCTGTATAGGAATGCCCTCGGTGATGCAGACGATGAGCGGTATTCCGGCGTCCTTCGCTTCGAGCACCGCGTCGGCCGCGCCCGCCGCCGGCACGAAGATAAGGCTGCAGTCGGCGCCTGTCGATTCCACTGCCTGCCGGACCGTGTTGAAGACCGGCACTCCTTCGACTATCTCGCCGCCGCGTCCGGGGGTGACCCCTGCCACCACCTTCGTCCCGTACTCGATGCAGCGACGGGCCTGGAAGCTGCCTTCGCGGCCTGTTATCCCCTGGACGACCACGCGTGTGCTCGAATCGACGAGAATGCTCAATTCGCTATCCTTCGAATATGTACTGGGGCCAGTCGTCGGGCACCGCAATAGCGCCGCAACTCTTCTCGAAGAACTCCCGCGGCCCAGCCAGGCCTATGATCGCGTAGATGTATCCCATCTCCCGCATCGACCAAAGGCACTTCAAAAGCAGCGCCGCCGCGATGCCGCGATTTCGACACGCTGGGTCCACTCCCGTGGGGCCGAACAGGCCGCGATACGTGCACTCGTAGGCGGCGAAGCCAACGATTTTCGCCCCGTCCAGGGCGATGAACTGGGAGATGGGCTTGTTGGCGAAAGCCACGCTCGCCTCCTCCGCCCAGATAGAGAGGAAATGACTTGTTATGAACTCCCGCACCCAGGGTCCTTCCCACACCTTGGGACGGCGGACTACAATCCCCTGCTCCTTCATGCGCTCCAGATGCGGCTCAACCGGCGGGAGCGCCAGCAGTGGCACAAGCATGTCTATCGAGGGACGTGGCTCCAATTCAGTCCCTCCTATCGGTTGGCGGCCGCGACCGCCTTCTGCGCGGCCTCCGCGAGATCGACGGCGCGGATTAGGGGGAAGTCTATGTCTGCCAAGATGCGCTCCCCCTCCGCGACGTTCGTCCCCGCCAGCCGGACGACGACCGGCACGTCGATCTTCATCTGCTTGTGGGCCTCCACGATGCCCTGGGCGATGATGTCCACGCGGGCCATCCCCCCGAAGATGTTGATGAGGATCGCCTTCACCTCCGGGTCGGTGGTCAAAATCTGGAACGCGTTCACCACGCGGGCGACGTCATTCACCGTGCCGATGTCGAGGAAATTCGCGGGGTCGCCGCCGACCTGCTTGATCGCGTCCATCGTCGCCATCGCCAGGCCGGCGCCGTTCACCACGCAGCCGATGTTGCCGGTCAGCTTCACGTAGTTGTTGATGCCCAACTCTTGCGCCTGCACCTCCAGCGGGTCCTCCTCATCGCGGTCGCGCAGCTCGGCGATGTCGGGGTGACGGAAGAGGGCGTTATCGTCGAAGCTCATCTTAGCGTCGAGGGCCAGCAAGCGAGCGCCGTTGGTCACTACTAGAGGGTTGATTTCTGCAAGCGAGCACTCCTTGGCCGCGAACGCCTTGTACAGCGACGACATCACCTGCGTCGCCGGCCGCAGCAAGTCGCCCGTGAGGTCGAGAGCGAACGCGAGCTGCCGCGCTTGATAGGGCATGAGTCCGGAGGCGGGGTCGATTGCGACCTTGTGGATCAACTCCGGCGACCTTGCCGCCACCTCCTCGATCTCCATGCCGCCGGCGCTGCTCGCCATCATGATGGGGCGGGCGCTGCCGCTGTCGATGACGATGCCCAGGTACAGCTCCCGCTCCGCTTCGACCTGCTCCTCCACCAGCACCGTCTTCACGCGGCGACCGGCGGGCCCTGTCTGCGGCGTCACTAGCGTCATCCCGATGATCGAGCCCGCTGCCTCTTCCGCCTGTTGCGGCGTATCAGCGAGCCTGATGCCGCCGCCCTTGCCGCGTCCTCCCGCGTGGATCTGCGCCTTCACGACGACGGGGACGCCCAGCTCGGCGGCGATGCGGCGCGCCTCGGCCGGGCTGCCCGTGGGGCGTCCGTTGGGCACAGAAACGCCGTACTCCGCGAGGATCTGCTTCGCCTGATACTCGTGGATCTTCACAATGGGTCAACTATACGTCAGGACGTCCTGCTAAGAAAACGGCTCAATGGGCGCCCAAGAACCCGTCACTCTTGCAGAAGCTCAGCGTACAAACGGTTGAATTCGTCGCCGAGGTTCTGTTCCTCGTCGGCGAGGGCGACGAACGCGGACGCCAGTTCCTCTTCTGTCTCGGCTTCCAAGAACTCGTCAAATGCAGAGATCTCGAAGTCCCAATACTCGGCGCCCTTGGAATGAAACTCCAAGGCTTCGCTCGGTGGCTCAAGTCCAGCCCACTCGCGCTTGATATCCGTCACGTCATTTCGGACTTGGAGGAGTATTGGTCGTGTGGCAGCTAGGTACGATGGCCCGGCCAGGTTCGGGTCATTTTGGAGTTCCGCGAGTTGCGCGCTCAACCTGTCAAGGGAGTCTCTTGAGCGGGCGACCAGCGCGACGACCTGTTTCTCATAGTCGTTGCTCGGTAGACGAGATTCGTCCGCTTTAAGCAGCCACGGCACATACCCAGCCTGAGCCACCACGACGATGGCGACAAGCATGCCGACGTAAGTACCTACGACTGCACCGCGTTCCTTCCACCTCAGCTTGGCGAAGAAGACATACAACCCGTACCAGATTGCTAGGGGGATCCAAAGCCATATGACAGTTGCCCACCAGGTGTGATGCCAGGGATGGGGGTCTTGTCCTCCTTCAAGCTGCCACGTTTTCATGTCAGACTCTGCTAGTGCGGTGCGGCCGAGGTTTCTATAGGCTTCAGCGCGGTTCCGGTAGGCGTCGTAGAAGTCGGGCTTGGTGGTCAACGCCTTAGAGAATAGCTCGATTGCCTCTTCGTAGTGACCGTGGTTCAGAAGCTCGCGGCCCTCACGGTTGAGGCTGGCGGCGTCGGTCGGCCCGGCCGCGCCGAGCTCTTCTCCCATGCGTTGCCTCCGGCATTCCCCGCAAACTCAGGTGGGGCAATTATATGTCTTGCGCACGAGTTGTCAATCAGGCCAAGCCAGCATATGTGTAACCTCAGGTTGTCCCCCGGTGACGTCGTCTTGTGAGCCTCTGAGGGACCCATCCGGGCTGGCTTCCTCTCCCCTTTCTGCTCCCACCTTGACAAACCTTCTGTCTGCGAGTACTATGCATTCCATCCCCGCCGAATTTGCACGGAAAAGTCCTGAACAAACCAGTCGCGATTCCAGGGAGGTCAACTATGTCTCGCTGGCTATACCCGCTTCTGCTGGTGGTCGTCGCCACGGTCATCACCGTGATCACAGGCTTGCGCTTTGGATCGGCGGGCAGCCACACATCCTTTGCCCACATCATCATGCCCACTCCAGGCGGGCCTAGTCTATTCCACGCCAGCATCGACGCCGACCCATGGAATGGCAACGGCCCCTGTAACCCGGTCGACGCGGCACACGCCGTGCCCTCAGGCCCCCACGAGGTTGCGGTCTGCATCGAGAGTGCGCCCGCGTCTCTGGCGGCTTTCGACTTCACGGTCAACTTCGACCCTGCCCTCAATTCCTGCACCGACGTGTCTTGCCCAAGCGGCGACTGTCTGGATGACAACCCGGACGCCAACGCCGGGTTGACCCTGGGCAGTGGAGTCCCCACCTTGCCTTGGCTGGGAGGCAACTGGGACTGCAACCCCTCCGACGTGGTCGAGCCGACCTGCGAAAAGTATGGCATCCCGGGCAAAGCGGGGATGGCCTGCTGGAGCTTGACTGGTCCCTACACCTCGCCCACGGGCGACGTGAGCTTCCCGCTGGCCGTGTTGAGCCTGACTGCCATAGCCGAAGGGATCGACAGCATGACTCTGGAGAATGTGGTTCTCGGAGATACGGATATAGTCGAAATCGGAACCTGCAACCCTGCCATGAATGTCCCGATTGACTGCTACGGCGCCGAAGTCTATCCCCCACCCCCACCCACGCCTACCGCAACGCCCACGCCCACGCGTCCGCCAGGCGTTGGCGGTACAATAAAGCTACCGCCGTCCGCTGTTGCCGCTCAGTCAAACGGGTCGCCTAACTACTCGGGATGGACAACCCAGGGATACGCTGCCTTGGCAGGTGGTGTAGCTGCAGCAGCGATAGCCATTGGTGGTGCCTGGTGCGTCAGGAGACGCTGTCTGAGGTAGGTTCACCCCACGCGCAGCCTCTGCTTGTCCCCCTGTGACGCTCTCCGCGCGCCTCTGCAAGTCCATAGCATTCTACTTGACGAGGTCGCCAGTGACGGCTCTAGCATGGAATGAGGAACGGCTGAGCGCGAACCTTGACTGGTGGCAACACTAGAAGCACACGAGGGCGGGGAGTGTGCTTGGGGCTCAGCCGTCCCTGCTCTCCCCATGGCGGGAATTGTAACGGGTATGCGCCGACTGTCAAGCGCGAATGGGCCTACTTAAGTCTCAATCTTAGAATGTCCCCAGTGACGCCCGCCCGCGCGCCTCGGCCAAGTCCTTCACCACAAGGTCAACGTGCGTTTCGCGCGGCGGTCAGCCTGGTATGCCCTAACAGCTTCTGGAGGGCAGGGGTACCCCCTCTTACGGGTTGCACGCCGGGGGAATCTCGATGCGAGACACTGGCGGAGGGGGAGGGATTCGAACCCCCGTCCCGACAAGCGGGAAGCGGTTTTCAAGACCGCCGCCTTAGACCACTCGGCCACCCCTCCGCAGATACGAATTGGAGCGTGTTTCGGCTGAGCAACCTTAGCAGTTGCTAACGGTTTGCTAACAAAGCATCCAGCCCACTGGCAGCCTGGGCCTGGAGGCTGGGCAACACGTGCGAGTACACGTCAAGCGTAATGCCGACCGTCGAGTGGCCGAGTCGCTCCGAGACGATTTTAGGGTGAACCCCCTGCTGTAGCAACAGGGACGCGTGGGCGTGGCGCACATCGTGGAAACGCAGGCGAGGCAGGCCGGCCCGCTCAGCGATCCGCAGCCACGTCCTGCGCAGATTGGTCGGGTGCACGGGTGCGCCCAGGGCGTTGGCGAAGACCAAGCCGACATCCTGATACGCGGGCCCTGCGGCTAGACGCTCCTGCAGCTGGGCGAGCCGGTGCTGCCGGAGTCTGTCCGCCGAGGCGGGGGAGAGAGCTACAGGACGGGCGCTGCGGTACGTCTTGGGCTGGCGAAAGATGAAGCCCTCCCGTGGGAGCCACTGGCAAATCTGCCGGACGGAGAGAGTGCCGGCATCCAGGTCCACGTCCCGCCAGCGAAGGCCCAGGAGCTCGCCTTGCCGCAAGCCGGTCATTGCCGCGACGTAGATCAGGGCACCGTAGGTGGTCTGGTCG
>Ga0315276_10003530_pt1 | contig 14351 bp, 9 predicted proteins | sample YL17G05_0_MG_FD_204542 | JGI IMG/M metagenome (GOLD analysis project Ga0315276, IMG submission 204542) | Sediment microbial communities from Yellowstone Lake, YNP, Wyoming, USA - YL17G05_0 | ecosystem: Environmental > Aquatic > Freshwater > Lake > Sediment | place: USA: Wyoming | collected...
CCCACTCAGCTTGAAGCTGTAGCGCCCGGAGCCGACATCGAGCGTTACGCGGGCGGCGGTTTCGCTGCCGCCGGATATTCCGGCCGCCCCGGCAAGGTATGATCCGTTTCGCCACACTGTCTTGCCACCCTCTTCCACAACGGTGTTTTGGAGCCCGAGTTTGGGAATGCCGACTTTCGCCTCGCTGTTGACGGGAATTGTCACTTCGAGGCTAATCGAGTTGCCGGTGCGACTCCAAGTCGACGACACCATCCCGCGGACAGTCTTGATCGAGGCGCTGGCACTCTCGAGGTCGCCGACAGGGCGCGGCTGAATGGAAATCTGCCGGTAGCCGGGCGATGTGTAGCGGGTCGCAAAAAAGGCGGGTCCGCGGATACCTGCCAGGTCCTCGTAGAAGAACTTCTCGATAGAGCAGAACATAATCATGCTCTCGTGACGTTCTCGGACAGAGTGAGGCCAGTATCTTCCCCATGCCTCCCAGATCGTGGTGGCCCCCTCCTTGACCATATACCCCCAACCGGGGTATGTCGTTGCGGTGACGACCTTGTACATGACCTCCGCCTGTCCGTGTTCCGTGAGCGTATCGATCGCGCAGGTAGTGCCGGTCTCGCCGGTATGCAAGTGACCTTTGTACTTCTCCATGATGCTCGTCACCACATTCTTCACCACGCCGTCCTTGTGCATTTCGGGAACCAAACCGTATGCCAGCGGAACCAGGTTGGCCGTCTGCGAGCCGCCGGCGTACTGATTGAGTTCGCGATTAAGCCATTGCTTGTTGAAGGCTTCCTTGATGTTCTCGGCCAGCCGGGCGTAATGCCGGGCGTCCTTCGTCTTGCCGAGCACGCCGGCCGCCTGGGCCATCACGGAGACATTGAGGTAGTAGCATCCCGTCCACATCAAAGGCGGCGGCGTCTCCGTCGAGATATATTTCTCCTTACCCGGCGATTCCCCCGGCAGCATGTGGTCGCCGTAGGTGCCCGTGGACAGAATGTGGTTTGGCGCCAGCAACGTGAGGTAGTCCACCCACTTCCTCATGCTGTTGTAGTGTTCGGCCAAGACGCGATCGTCCCCGTAGCACTCGTGGCAGTACCATACGAGGAGCGGGTAAGCGCCGCCGCCGCCGGTCGTGTCGAAAACGTGCACGCTGTAGCGGGGCACAATAGCCGAAATCGAGCCCTGCTGGTCCTGGCTGTCCGCCACGTCGCGCAGCCACTTCCCCCAGAACAGAGGCATGTATTTGCGGGTGCTCAAGGTTGAGAATTCTCCCGTCACGTAAATGTAGGCGATGGGCTCGCGGTGGATGCAATCCATGGGCATGCCATAGAGCGAGTTCCTAAGGGTCCAAGCCGCGTTGCGATGAATCTGGTTGAGCAGCCCATTGGAACAGCGGAAGTCGCCGGCGAGGTCTTCCGCCCCGTGAACGACGACGCCTTCCACGTCATCGAGAGTCGGGACGCCGGGATAGCCTTCGATCTGCACATACCGCACCGGATGGAAGGCAAACGTCGGCGCGTAGACCTCCCCCTGAGAATCCCCCTTGAGGATGTATTCATCGGTTGACTTGAGACCCGGATAGCAGAAGATTCTCTGATCCAGAATGCCGCCGTCCTTGAGGATCCGCTCGGAGTACTCAATCGTGACTTTGGTTCCGGCCGGACCTTTCATGCGCAGCTTGGCCCAGCCGGCGAAGACTTGGCCAAGGTCGTAGACGTAGACGCCCGGTCTCGGGTTGGTACGCTTTACGGGCTTCATTGTCTCGATCGCCTTGATCGGCAGCATCAATTGCGACGTCAGTATTCCTCCCGGCGGCTTCTTCACCGCGGCGCGAGCCCAACTGGAGTCGCCATAGGCAGCCGTCGCCCAGCCCGGCTTCTCCAGCCGGGCATCGTAAATCTCCCCGCCGTACAAATCGTTGCGCAGGATCGGACCTGTCGAGACTTTCCAGCTTTCGTCCGACACGACGCTCGTGGTGCTGCCGTCGGCATGCTCGATATTGATCTGCAGGAGCAATCGCGGCGAGTCGCCCCACTTGCCGAACTCGGTGAAATGCTTGCTATTGCTGTACCAACCGTTGCCTAGCGCGACTCCGACGACGTTCGTGCCCTGTGCTAGTCGATCAGTGACGTCGTGGCTGACGTACAGCACGCGTTTGGAGTAATCAGATATGGCCGGATCGAGAACGCGATCGCCGACCTTCCGGCCATTGATGTACAGATCGCACCAACCGATGCCGGAGACATACGCTCGAGCACGCTTGATTGGCTTGGCGATCTCAAATTCCCGTCGCAGTAAGGGCGCGGGGGCCTCGCCCGGTTTGTAGGGGGAACTCTGCGCATCCACTCCAATCCACTTGCCCTTCCAGTTGTCTTGCCCGAGCAGGCCCATCTCGAACCAGGCCGGCCGGCTCCACGGGCCGACGCGGCCGTTGCGGTCCCAGCAACGGAGCTTCCAATAGCAACGCTCGCCACTGGTCAGCGGGCTGCCCTGGTAGGCGACGTTGACCGATTGTTCGGACGCCATTTTGCCGCTGTCCCATTTGTCGCCGACGCCGGCGGCAAGTTTGTCCTCGGTGCTGGCAACGATGATTTGGCAGGCCGACTGCATCTGCCCTCGTTCGTCCGAATGCAACACCCAGCCAAACCTCGGCTGCGGGGTCTCGACGCCGAGGGGGTTGGCGGCGTACTCGCAAGCCGTCTCGGTCACGGTCAGGGCGGGCAAACCACCTTTCTCCGCCGCAAAGGACCCCATCGGCGGCGCCACGGCGATCGACACGAGAACCAGAAGCAAGTATCTTCCGTGCATGGAAATGTCTCCCAACAGTCTCGAACCAGAGCGTGCCAAGGCGGCACCGTGCGCGAAAGTCGGCGGCGCGGCGTGACTCTTCAATTCGAGGCTCAACCGGCTACTGTTTGCCGCCTCGGGTTCCGGGCCGCTGTCCTGGTCCAGCGATTTCCGTGCCATACGGTCCCCGAACAAGACGGGAAGCTTGGAGTGAAACAACTCATGCGGTAAGCTCCGGCCTCAACGAGAGTAACAAGGTCCCAGAGGCCTGCCCGTCTGCCGATGCCCCCTCTCCGCTCGAAACAGGAAAGGTCCTACATCCGAGAGCACAGCTCAACCAAGCGGTCCTTCGCGAATGCCCACCCGATGGCCGAACAGATCAAGTACCCGGTATGTGCAGCGCAGTAGCAGCATTCTGCCTCTGCCAGTAGGCCTACCCCCAGGTGACCATTTTCAGGTCCACTTCGAAGCCGCACTCCTCGCACTTGGGGTTCGTCATGGAGACCGTCCCCTTTTCGCAATTCGGACAGACGTTTGAGTCAAGCAGCATCTTGACCTGTTTGCCCAGCTCGTAGCCACATCCTGGACACTGCGGATGAAGCAGTTTGAAGTCCCACTCACCCCCGCAATACGGACAGTAGTCGTGCGGTACTTGGCACATATGACCGTCGACGACGTACCTGTGAACCGTTGCGTCGCCTGATGCCAAGAACGGCTCCCGTCCGCCGCTGGCGGAGATTCCCTCGGCAATCAGCGGCAGACTGTTTCCCCGCTCAGGGTCAAACACGCTCAGTTCTAATCTGAGGAGTAGCTCATACTCTTCAGGTAGCGCTGCCGAGACCTCCTGCATAAGCCGTCTCAGCTGCTCAGTCCCTGCGGATTGGAGCATCCAGGGAATCCGCTCTTCTGCCGCCTCGATGAGGGGTTGGACTGTCTTGAAGTGTTCTTCATTCATGGTCGGTCCTCCGGAGCCAAGGCGTCTGCGGGGCTATCCGACTTCAAACATATCCTCAATCCGCTCGATTCTCTCGCAGATGGCGTCGAGTTTCTTCCCCAGCTTCCTATCCTTCGTGTGGTTGGCGTGACCGGCAATCTCCCCGGCAAGAAGGTCCAGCTCATTCAGCGTGAACTTGACCTGCGATTCGCCGGGAGCCGTCAGCTCCAACCGATTCGATAGCCCTTCATCCAACAGGGGCAGGCCCAGAAGCATCTGTCTCTCCTCTGGCAGCAGCTTCAGACCGACTGCGTCCGCGTCCTTGACTCGGATCTTCTTCGCCATCGGTCGCCCCTCTTGGTTGGGTAAGAATCCACGCCCAGAGGGCGTGGCTTTAGGAAGGCCCCCCCGAGGGGGCCGTAAAAACAGGCGGAGCCCCATTGGAGACACCCGTTCCATTCCGGACTCGATTCGCCTTGACCGCGCTCCGCCCCCTTCCGGCACCCGATACGGTAGCCTGCCCGGTCCTGGCCAATCCCGGACACCACAGCAACTATGCCGCGGGCCAAGACCGACTGCCGCTACTTCGGGCCGCTCTCCACAGCATGGCCATTCTCGGTCCCGAAAAAATATACGCCGGATCGCTCCGAAGCTCTTCGGGTCGCACGGCCAGAGGCCGTGGGTTTAGCTCGCGCTAAATATCAGGTTGCTTCGGCTCGTCACCCTCGAGTTCCAGTTTCCGCGCCAGGAATCCCATCAGGTCCTTGAGCGACACAATGCCCGCCAGCCGCTGGCCGTCGACCACCATGAGGCGGCTGACGCCCGTGCGGCTCATCTGGCCGAGGGCCGCCAGGGCGTCGGAACCGGCGGCGATGGTGTTGCCCGCCTCGCAGGCGCGGGCGACCTCGCCCACCGTGCGCGAGGCCCATTCGGCGCGGGGCACTTCGCGCACCTCGCGCGTCGTGATGCACCCCGCCAGGCGCCCGTCGTCGACCACCGGAAACATCTTGTGGTGGAACCGGTACACATAGTCGTTGACCAGCTGCTCGAGGGAGGCCGTCGGCGGCACCGTAACGGGTTCCGCGGTCATGAGCCGCTGAACGGGCTCGCCCGCAAGCGCCTGCCGGACCAGCACCTGCTGATACCCCTGCCGGGCGGCCACCCACAGGAACCAGCCGATCAGGATGTCCCACATGCCGCCCACGGGGTTCGACGTCAGGAGGCTCACCAGGCCGAAGCCGATCAGCAGGAGGCCGAGCACCTCGCCGACGCGCGAGGCAATCCGCGTCGCCCACCGCAGCCGGCCTTTGATGTGCCAGAGGATCGACCGCAGGATGCGGCCCCCGTCGAGCGGATACCCCGGAATGAGGTTGAACACGGCCAGCAGGATGTTGATGAAGCCAATCCATCGCAGGGTGACGACGCCTGCCGGCCACCAGGCAGAAGCCGACGCCAGGAAAGCCGCCGCGACGGCCACGACCCCGATGACAAGGCTGGCCACCGGCCCCGCGAGGGCCATCATGAACTCGGTCTTGGGGTTCGGCGGCTCCTCGGTCATCTCGGCCACGCCGCCGAATATGAACAGCGTGATACCCTCCATCGTCAGTCCATACCGGCGGGCCACCAGCGAATGGCACAGTTCGTGGACCACGACGGAGGCAAACAGACCAAGCGCCCCCGCCAAACCCATCAGGATGTACGTGCCCAAAGTGTGGCCGGGGTAGGCCTCGGGGAAGACGCCCGACGCCAGGGACCACACCACGAGCGTCAGGATCACGAGCCAACTGAGGTCCGCGCGAATCGCAAAGCCGAATACCGTGAACAGGGTGAACCGCTTGCCAAACACGGCCGCCGCCTCCGCAAAGGCCCCTTCCCTCTCTTACACATTGTAACCCGGCGACTTTATGCAGCGCGAAAATAGTCGAAATTGCGGCTGCCGGGCAGGCGCACGGCGCCTGTCCCGCTGACGCCGTGCGCGGTGGGTCTCCCGACCCGCCGCGCTATGTGGCGCTGTAGTGCTGGCCGGCACAACCTTCAGCCGGCCATTCAGCCGGCACAACCTTCTTGCCATTCCTCGACTTCGTGTTACGCTTAGCCACGGCCGCCGCTCGTTTGCTCCGGTTCATGTGCTATGGGCATCTGGTGCGTGCCCACGGGGGAACGGGCCGGGTCTTGTTTGGGCGAGGGATTGACAAGACAACAATGACACAAGAGTACACACAGGGCCTCAGCAACCTCGTGTCGCAGATGTGGCTGATTGCGGCGGTGGGGGCGAGCCTGCCGGTCGCGATCGTGGTCCTCAGGCGGATCGGGCGCTGGTGGCTCTCGGATCAGCCCATTCCGCCGCCGGTCGAAGGCGAGCCGCTCGTGCCCTGGCCCGCGTGGTTTGGCCTCGTCCTTTTCGTAGGCATGCAATTGCTGATGCTCGTCCTGGCGGCCGGATACCAGGCGGCAGCCGATGCCCGCCTCATTCCTTGGGAGCCGCTGCGGATTCCCGACATGTTCAGCCCGGGTATCTTCCTGGGCCAAGCGGTGCCGCCGCTGGTCGGGCTGATCCTGGTGGCGCGATTCGGCCGCCCCGGCCTGGGGGCCGCGGGGGTTCGGTGGGGGGCGACGGCCAAAGGCCTCTTTCAGGGCCTGCTGGCGTTCCTGACAGTGCTGCCGGTCTGCTTCGCGGGCCTTCTGGCCGGCATCGTGCTGATGTCGCTCTTCAGGGTGCCCATCGAGCAGCACCCTCTGCTCGAGACGGTCCAGACAGCGCACGCGCCGTGGGTCATTGCCGTGGCCCTGTTCCAAGCGGGGGTGCTGGCGCCGCTCGGCGAGGAGTTCATGTACCGCGGCGTCCTGATGACAACGCTCCTGAGGCAGATGGGCATCCTCGGTGCCCTCGTGTTTTCCAGCGCCATCTTCGCCGTGATTCACCTGCCGACGGAACCGCAGGCGGTCGTGCCGCTGTTCTTCCTCGGCCTGGCGCTGGGGTACGTCGCCTATCGGACACGCAGCCTCGTGGCCCCCATCGCAGCCCACTCGCTTTTCAACATCCTGATGATCGCGGGAGCGTTCCTGGGCGGGAGGTAGCGTTCGCTTCGCCCGCCAATTGGCGCGACAGCGCCACATCCGCCATTTTGCGCGGCGGACGCTATGGCACCGCGGGCTTGGGCGCCGCGGCGGGCTTCTCGGCGGGGGGTTCCTTGGGCTTCTCTGCCGCCGGACCTTCCTTGGGTTTTGGCGCCGGCATCGGCTTCTCGCTCGGCGGCGGAATTTTGACGCCCGGACCGAACTTCGGCGTGGGCACCATAGGTCCCGGTTTGGCAGGCCCCGGCTTCTCGGCCTGGGGCTTCGGCGGCCCTTCGGGCGTCGGCTCGAACAGCGACTTGGTGCTCTCGGCGATGTCCGGCGCCGCGCGGCTCAGGAGTTCCCTGGCCAGGCGGATCTGCTCGTGCGGCCAGTAGGTCGTCACCTGGAGCGAGGCGCTCCCCCCCTGAATGCCGATGCCCGCCACCTCGTGGCCGGGGTCGATGGTACCGATCTTGTCGACGGGCGTTCCGCCGCGCTCGAGCGCCTGGCCGACGAACATCGGCAGGTTAATCGCCACGAAGAGGTTCTGCCTTGGGGGCACGTGCGTCGAGAGCCGCTGGACCGCCGGCGACGGCCCCGGCTCCTTGCCCGCCTTCAGTCGCTCGATGGTCTCGCGGAACAGGCTGAGATCGCTCCCCGTGCAGATGACGGCCTGGTTGCCGACGATGGCGATACGGTAGATAAGCCCGTCGGGGCCGTAGAGCATCTTAAGCCGCTGGCGGAACTCCACGTGACGGGCGGGAATACCCCACCTGAGTTGCGGCACGTACGAGGTCACGTCCACGCCAGCCGTCTGCGTTGTCTCGGGCGACGTCTTGAACTTCATGTACAGGTTAAGTTGCTCCGCCAGCGTTTCGACCGACGCCACGAGCAACTCCACCCCGTGGCGGAACTCGGCGGGGTCCTTGAGGTCCAGGACCGTCACGTCGGTAAAGAGGCCCATGCCCGGCGCCGCGGGGGCCGACAGGAACGTGGCGTGCTCGCCGAGGGAGTTCGCAAACGTCTCAATCGCCGTGTAGATCGACTTCTTGTCCGGGTCCGGCAGCGGTTCCGGCCGCGGCGCCGATTCGAGGAAGAACTTCGTGGCCCGCATCAGAAGGTCGGCCCGGCTCCTGGGATCCAGCGTCAGGGTGGCCTCCGACGTGACCGGCCGGCCGGTGACGGCCGGCAGCGGCGCCGTGCCGGGAACCTGGGCCGACAGGAACTCGGCCACGTTCTCCTTCTCAAGAAACCGCACCGAGAGGTCGACCCCCAGCCCATCGGGCCCAAACCGCAGCACCGCCTCGCCCGTCTCCATCTGGTCGATGATGCCGGCGATGCCGAGCATGTACGCAACGAACATGTCGGCATACGGCAGGGCTTGGGGCTCGTGGTAGACCTGGCCGGTCGCGGCGCGGAACCACGACGCGATCTCACGCTCGTAGATATCCTTGAGTTGGCGGACGTTGACGTAGAGCATCGGACCGCTCGCGGCGCGGGCGGCGGTCTCCGGGCGGAGCGACGGCACGAGGGCCGGCGCGTCGGCCAGGGCGTCGAGCGTCCGGATGGAACTCGTGATGAGGGCGAACTTGCCTCGCCTGGCCACGAACCGCGGCCCCTGCGTCCCGGTCAGGGCATACAGCCCCGACATCATCTCCTCGCCCGCTGTGGACTTGAGGAGCGCGTCCCAGTCGGCCACGGGCAGAATGTAGACCGTGTAGCGTTCGCGGAACTTCTTGGGGTCCATGAAAGCGATGCAGGCGGAACCGGCCGGGTCGAGCCCCTCGGCGATGCCCGTCCGCTGCGCGATGACATCGAGCGCCGGATGGTCTCCGCGGCCGATCTTCACCCCGGTCTCACGCGCCAGCCGTTTCAGGTCGGCCTCGAAGGACTGGAGGCTCGGGATGTTGAAGAACGCTACGGCGCCCTTGGGCGCAAGGCCCAGGGCCTCGAGGCGGGGGTCCGGCGGCGCTGCCGCCAGGGCGGAAGCCAGCCATCCCACCATCACCACCCCGGCCAGGCACGTTCTGGCGTTCATACGATCTCCTAATGGTGCAAGTGGCAAGACACCACGTGATCCGGTTCGCCGGCCGCGGGCAGCAGGAGCGGCGCCTCCACCGGGCACCTGTCGAACGCCCACGGGCACCGCGGATGAAACGGGCAGCCCGGCGGCGGGTTCATCGCGCTCGGGACCTCGCCCTTGGGCACGATGCGCTGGCGGCCGGCCCCGGGACGCGACTTCGGAATCGCCGACATCAGGCACTTGGTGTACGGGTGCATCGGATTCTCGTAGAGGCGGCCGGCGGGCGCCTTCTCGACGATCTTCCCGAGGTACATCACCGCCACGTCATTCGAGATGTGGCTGACGACCGCCAGGTCGTGGGCGATGAAAAGGTACGCCAGTTTGAGGTCGGCCTGGAGTTTCTCAAGGAGCGTCAGGATCTGGGCCTGGATGGAGACGTCAAGCGCACTGACGGGTTCGTCGCAGATCACCAGTCGCGGCTCCAGCGCCAGGGCCCGCGCGATGCCGATGCGCTGGCGCTGGCCGCCGGAGAACTCGTGCGGATACCGGTTGCGGTAAGCAGGGCTCAGGCCTACGCGGTTCAGGAGTTGGGCGACGCGGTCTTCAAGGTCGCGCCCGCGGGCCCGCCCGTGGACCTTGAGCGGCTCGCCGATGATGCCGCCGATGGTCATCCGCGGATTCAGGCTGCCGTAGGGGTCCTGGAAGATGATCTGCATGTTCTCGCGCAGGCGGCGTAAGGCCGCCGGCGCGAGCGCGAACACGTCATCGCCCTCAAACCTGACGGAGCCGCCCGTGGCGGGGATGAGCCTGAGGATCGTCCGCCCCGCGGTGGTCTTGCCGCAGCCCGATTCGCCCACCAAGCCCAGGGTCTTGCCGCGCCCGAGAGTGAACGAGATGCCGTCGACGGCCCGAACGTGGCCGATGGTCCGGCTGAGCAGGCCCCTGCGCACGGGGAAATGCGTCTTGAGGTCGCGGACCTCCAGGAGCCCTTCGTCGCGGGTCGGATTGGCGGCAGCGGCAATCATGATTCGTAGAGCGCCTCCTCGCGCGCCCGCTTCTCAGCCACGCGGTCAGCGTACCAGCAGGCAGCGGCGTGGCCTTGCGCCCGCCCCTCCCTTTTCGGCTCCAGGGGCGGCCTTTCGTGAACGCATTTCGTCCGGTCCGACAGCGGGCACCGCGGGTGGAACGCACACCCCGACGGAATCGCCAGCGGGCTGGGCACCAGCCCCGGAATGGCGGCCAGCGGGCCTTTCCGTTCCAGCGACGGCCGGCTCCGGAACAGACCCACCGTGTAGGGGTGCAGCGGGTTATCGTAGAGTTCCTGAACGTCGGCCTGCTCGACGATGCGGCCGGCGTACATGACGGCCACGTGGCGGGCAATCTCGGCCACGACGCCCAGGTCGTGCGTGATCAAGAGGATGCTCATGCCGATCTCCTCCTGTAAACCCCTGAGGAGATCGAGGATCTGGGCCTGGATCGTCACGTCGAGGGCCGTCGTGGGTTCGTCGGCAATCAGGAGTTCCGGCCCGCACACCAGGGCCATCGCGATCATGACCCGCTGGCGCATGCCGCCCGACATCTGGTGCGGATACTCGCGGACGCGGGCCTCGGGATCCGGAATGCCCACCTTGCGGAGCATCGCGACGGTCTGCTTCAGGGCCTCGCCGCGCCCGGCCTTCTTGTGAAGCATCAGGGCCTCGATGATCTGGGCGCCGATAGTGAAGACCGGGTTGAGGCTCGTCATGGGTTCCTGGAAGATCATCGAGATGCGGTTGCCGCGCACCTCGCGCATGCGGGGCTCGGGCAACCCCAGGAGGTCCGTCCCGCCCATGGAGACGCTGCCCGACACAATGCGGCCGGGCGGGTCGGGCACCAGCCGCAGAATCGAGAGGGCCGTCACCGTCTTGCCGCAACCCGATTCACCGACCAGTGCCATCGTCTGCCCGCGCAGGATGTCGAACGAGACGTCCTCGACGGCGTACGAGACGCCCTCTTCGGTGAAGAAGCGGGTCGTCAGGCCCCGGACGCTGAGCAGGATGTCGTTATTCGAAGGCACAATCGCCTCCTTGCTTCATCGAGAGCGCGCCGCGCAAGCGCGGCGGCTAAATGTCACACCCTCAACTTCGGGTCGATGGCGTCGCGGATGGCCTCGGCCAGAAGATTGTAGGCGAACATGGTCACGAAAATGATTGCCCCTGCGGAAGCCCAGACCCACCAGTATTCCAGATGCTGACGTCCGTCGTTGAGCATCTCGCCCCAACTGGGCGTCTGGACGAGGCCAAGAAACGCCAGCGTCAATTCGATGCCGATGGCGCCGGCGATGCCGAACCCGGCGCCCACCAGGATAGGCGCCAGGCCGTTCGGAACGGCGTGCCTCACCAGGAGCCGCCAGGTCGGCACGCCCAGGGCCCGCGCGGCCGTCATGTAGTCCTCGTTGCGGATGCGAAACAACTCGGCGCGCATCAGGCGGTACGCCCCCGTCCACCCCGTTACGCCGATGACCACCACCACCGCCCACAGCGGCGGCACGGAGGCCGGAATCACCGCCAGGATAATGATGATAAGGATCAGCGTCGGGATGAACATGAAGATCTCGGCGATCCGCATAAGCACCAGGTCCATCTTACGGGCAAAGTAGCCGCTCAGGGCGCCGAGGATCACGCCAATGCTCGACCCGATGCCCACAGCCACAAAGCCGATGGTCATGGCCGTCCGCGCGCCGTAGAGGATGCGCAGGAGCACGTCGTCGCCCAACCGCGCGGTGCCCAGCGGGTGCTGCCACGACGGCGGCTGGTCCCTGAAGGCGAGTTCCTCGTATCCCGGGTTGTGCGACCAGGCAATCGGCGGGAACCAGGCCGACTCGGCCTCCGCGCGACGCTCCAGGAAGAAACCGTATCGCCCCTCCGGCTCGCGGACGGCATACAGGGTGAGCGTCACGGCCAGCCACACCCCCGCGTGCAGCACCACCGCCCGGAACCACGGGCTGGCGCCCACGGCCTCGGCCCGAGGCCTCACGAAGCGCAACGTCAACGGGAGCGTAACGGCCAGGACCAGCGCTAGCATGGCGGAGTATTCCGCGTTCTCGAGGTAATGGAAGAGCGGCCACGAGACCCGGCCGCCCTCGACCCACCGGATGGGCACCTCGCCGGCGATGAACGGGGCGATGACGGCCAGCACCGCCAGCAGGGCGACCCCGCCCAGGCTGATCATCGCGCTGGGGCGCTTCCGCAACTGCCCCCAGACGATCGAGGCGTAGGACCGCGGCAGCCCGATCAGACCTTCCTCGCCCTGGGGCGCCGGCTTACTCATAGCGGATCCTCGGATCGGCCCACGCGTACAGGATATCGCCGATAATCAGGAAGAAGAGCGTCAGGAAACCGTAGATCAGCGTCTCGGCCATCAGGACCGAGATGTCGTAGGCCCGGGCGGCCCCGATGTAAAGCAGGCCCATCCCCGGGATGCTGAAGATTGTCTCGACGATGACGCTGCCGCCGATGAGGCCGGGCAGCGTCAGGACCATTGTGGTGATCATCGGCAGGAGGCTGTTGCGGAGGGCGTGGTGGTAGACCACGCGGCGCTCCGGCAGGCCCTTGGCACGGGCGGTCCGGACGTAGTCGGCCCGGAGGTTCTCGAGCAAACTGGCCCTCCCCAGTTTCGCCAGATACGCCAGGCCCCCGTACGTGAGGCAGACCACCGGCAGGGCCGAGTGCCACAGAAGGTCCGACAGGTACGAGCCGAGGCCGTACTTCTCATAGCCGGGCGTGTGCATTCCCGCCACCGGGAAAAGGTCCCACCCCAGGCCGCCCTTGCCCAGGAACCCCAGGAGGACCGTCCCTGCCAGGATCACCGGGATGCTCCAGAGACCCAGGAGCGCGAAGGAGGACCCCCAGTCGAGCCACTTGCCCCTGTATCGTGCGGCCGCCAGGCCGACGGGGATGGCGATGAAGAAGATGAGGACCTCGGAGATGGCGTTCAGTGTGGCCGTCACCGGGATGCGTTCGATGATGAGGTCGAGGGGGTTTCGGCTGCCGGCGGAGGTGCGATACTTGATGCTCTCGCCGAAGTCGCCCCGTGCCAGGTGGCCCATCCATCGCCCGTACCCCAGAAAGATGCCGTAGAGTTTGTCGACCGCCACGGCCGCGCCCCGCAAGGTCCGGGTGCCCGCGCCCTCGTGCGGCGGCGGACCCCAGGCGCGGTCCACGGCGTCGCGCAGGTAGTGGTACTCAATGAGGCCGAGGCGCTGGCGCATCCGGTCGGCGTTCTCTTTCATCACCTTCGGGTTGATGTCGCCGGTCTGCGACCGGATCATCGCTTCGATCGGATCGCCGGGGGCCAGGCGCACGATGCCGTACGTCACCAGCGTGATGCCGACGAGCGTGGGGATCATCAGCAGGAGGCGCTTGAGGAGGTAGGCTTTCACGGGGCGCCCTCCTGGCGTTCGGCGTCGGCCTTGCCGATCCACCACTCGCGCCAGTCCAGGCCCAGGGCGTGCACACGCACCCCTTTCATCCGCGGCGAGAGCAGGATGAGGCTTTCGCCTTGCCACATGAAGGTGTAGGGCTGCTCCTCGTGCAGGAGCCGGTGGAACTGGTGGTATAGGTCGTTCCGCTTATTTTCATCGAGGGTCATCCGGGCCTCTTCGATGATGCGGTCGGCCTCGGCATTCCTGAAGCCGACGTGGTTGGAGCCGCGGTCGGCAAGCTGGCTGGAGTGCCAGATCTGATACGGGTCCTCCTCGACGCCCCCGCCGGTCCACCCGAGCATGATCGCATCGTAGTCGCGGTTATCGAGTTTCGTGACGAAGACAGACCACTCGTAAGCCCGAACGTGCATCTGGATACCCGCGCGGCGGAACTCCTCGCTCATGATGCGGGCCATGTCGCGAACTTCCTGGCTGGCCGCCACCGAAGAGAACTCGAACTCGAACTGCTTCCCCTCGGCATTCTCGAGCCACCCGTCGCCGTTGCGGTCCTCCCAGCCGGCATCCTTGAGGAGGCGGCGGGCCGCCTCGCGGTCGAACGGCCACGGCTTAACGCTCTGATCGTACTGCGGGCTCCTGGTCCAGAACGGCCCGCTGATGACGGTGCCGATGCCGTAACGCATGTACTTCAGAAACTGCTCGCGCCAGACTAGTTGGGTCATGGCCCGGCGGACCCGATTGTCGGCAAAGAGGGGTCTGGCGTTGTTCCAGGCGATGTAGCGATACCCGCCGCCGGGCGCCCGGTAGCGGAGCATCTGGAATTTCTCGCGAAAGCCGGGCTCCTTCTCGAGTTTCGACCACCACTCCGGGGGGACGGCGACCTCATCGAGTTCCCCGGCGCGCAGAGCCTGCACCGCCGCCTGGTCCTCCAGGATGAAGCGGAAGGTGACGCGGTCAAACGCCGGCTGCCGCCGCCAGTAGTTCGGGTTGCGAACCAGGACGATCTGCTGGCCTGTCTTCCACTGCTCGAACCGATACGGCCCGCTGCCCACCAGGCGGTCGCTGATCTTGTTGAACTCATTGGGATCTTTGAACTGATACACGTGCTTCGGCAGGACGCCGAGGTTGCTGGTCTC
>Ga0315276_10003532_pt1 | contig 14350 bp, 8 predicted proteins | sample YL17G05_0_MG_FD_204542 | JGI IMG/M metagenome (GOLD analysis project Ga0315276, IMG submission 204542) | Sediment microbial communities from Yellowstone Lake, YNP, Wyoming, USA - YL17G05_0 | ecosystem: Environmental > Aquatic > Freshwater > Lake > Sediment | place: USA: Wyoming | collected...
CGGCTGACGGTTGCTGGGAATTCAGCGACGGCTTCGGCTGCGACACGAACACGACGGCCCTGGGCATCGAGGCGCTGCTGGCCGCCGGCAAGGAGCCCTCGGACAGCGCCATCGAGGACGCCCTCGACTACCTGGAGGACGCTCAAAATGACGACGGCGGCTGGCCCTATGACCCGGTGTCGGCGTGGGGCACGGACAGCGACGCCAACTCGACGGCGTTCGTCCTGCAGGCGCTGGTCGCGGCGGGCGAGGACGTCGACGATGACAACCGCTGGGAGGCGTCAAGCGGGAAGACGCCCCTGGAAGCCCTGATCGCTTTCCAGCTCGATAGCGGCGCCTTCGAATGGCAGCCTGGCAGCGGCGCAAACTTCATGGCTACATATCAGGCCATACCGGCCCTCCTCCTGGAGCCCTACCCGGGCGCGCCCAAGACACCGGTTGAAGAGGAGACCGCTACGCCCAAGCCCACGGGAACGCCGACGCCGGCACCCACGGCAACGCCGACCGTCGCGCCGACAGAGGCAGCGACGGCACTGCCTTCCCTAATAGCTCCTCCCCCACCTCCTGCTCCGATCACTCAGGTGATCACGATCGCGGCGACTGGTGAGGGAGCCACCAACGGAGAAGAGGGCTTTGGAGCGCCCATCGTGCTGACGCTCCTGCTCGCGGGCGGAGGCGCCCTCGCGGCGACCGCCGGCCTGCGTCTACGTCTGAGGAGACGGTAAAGGTATGCTTTCGACGGCAAGAGGCAAGGGCAACTCCATCGCCGCTTCTCGCCAAACAGCGACCCCCTGGGGACGGTCGGCCCAAGATGCGACCGGCCCTAGGGCAGGCGCCTGGCTGGCCTGGCTGGTGGCTGCCTCGATCGCCGTCTTCCTGACATCGAACCCGCTCTATCTGGCCACCGCCTGCTTTGTCGGGCTAACGGTGTACACGTCGAGTCCCAACAACACGCGGCGGCGGGTCTACGGCCTGATCATCAAGATCGGACTCTTCTTTGGCCTGCTCAGCATACCGCTGAACCTGCTGACAGGCAGCGCCGGCCCCACGGTGCTCTTTGAGCTGCCAAGCCTGACCTTCCCCGGCTGGCTGGGCGGCGTGACCTTGGGTGGCACGGCAACCGCAGAATCGCTCCTGTACGCCCTCGACCGCGCCCTGCGCCTGGTGGCGCTGCTGCTCTTCGCGGCAGCCTTCAACGTCGGCGTCGATCATTACCGGCTGCTGCGCCTGATGCCGCCGGCTCTCAAGCAGATGGGGGTCGTGATCACGGTATCGGTGCTTTTGATACCACAGGCCCTGAGTCAGGCACGGGGGGTGATGGAGGCACAACGCCTGCGCGGTCGCGCCGTCCGGGGTCTGCGGAGCCTCGTCGGGCTGACCGTGCCGGTGCTGGCAGGCGCGCTCGAACGATCCCTCCAGCGGGCGGAGTCTCTCGATGCCCGCGGCTTCGGCAGCCTCGAACCGGCCGCCGCTGGCAGGAAACGCTGGACCGTCCTCCCGGCGATCGCGGGGCTCGGTGTGGCGGTAGGCGGAGCCTTTGCCTACTTCTACTACAGCGAGATGGCCGTTGCGGCAGTCGCCGCGATGGCCGTCGGGGCTGCCCTGATCGTGTTCGCCGTTTGGGCGCAAGGAGAGGGGGCCGCCGGCAGCCGCTACTCGAGCGAGCCCTGGGCAGGGCCGGACGGTTTCGTCGTCGGCTGCGCGCTGCTCTCGGCCACGCTTCTGGTCTTGCTCCGCGTCCTGGGTACAGGTGGCACGATGTACCTCCCCTATCCGGAGGTGACGGCACCGGCTTTCCATCCCCTGGGAGCGCTGGCCATCCTGCTCTTGCTCGCTCCAGCGCTGGCGACGGGACGGATCGGCCGGTCACGGGAGGGTGAGGATGATTAGGATTCACGATCTGACCTTCACCTATCCAAAGGCGGCCGCGCCCGTGCTGCAAGGGATCGACCTGTCGATCCCTGAGGGCGAGGTGGTGCTGGTCATCGGACCATCGGGAAGCGGCAAGTCGACCCTCCTGCGCTGCCTGAACGGCCTGGTACCCCACTTCCACGGCGGGAGCTTCGCCGGGAAGGTGCTGGTGGACGGTGAAGACACGCTTACCCGCCAGCCGCGAGACCTGGCACGGAAGGTCGGGCTGGTGTTCCAGGACCCGGAGAGTCAGTTCGTGGCCGATGTCGTGGAGGATGAACTCGCTTTCGGGATGGAGAACATGGGGGTGCCACGGCTGACGATGCGGAAGCGAGTGGAGGAGGTGCTGGATGTCCTCGGCATCGCCCACCTGCGGCGGCGGCGCCTCGACACGCTCTCCGGCGGCGAGCTCCAGCGCGTCGCTATCGGCGCCGTGCTGACGGTGCAGCCGCGGGTGCTCGTCCTCGACGAACCGACTTCGCAGCTCGACCCTCAGGCGGCGGAAGAGGTGCTGACGGTAGTGCAGCGTCTGAACAGCGACCTCGGCCTGACCATCGTCATGGCGGAACACCGGCTGGAGCGGGTGGTTCAATACGTTGACCGAGTGCTCTATATGTCGGGTGACGGCTCGGTGGTTCCCTACCCCGTCCGGCAGGCTATGGAGGAATTGTCGCTCGCGCCGCCGGTCGCCCGCATCGGCCGGGCGCTGGGATGGGCGCCACTGCCGCTGTCGGTGCGGGAGGGCAAGCCCTTCGTGAAACGCTCGGCTCTGCCTCTGTCATCAGATACGCAGGCGAACGAAGAGGGTGGTCGGGCCGCCGTAGTCGTGGAGAAGGCGCATCTATCTTATGGCGACGGTGACGTGATCAAGGGCTTATCTCTGTGCGCCTTCCCCGGGCAGGTGCTCGCCCTCATGGGCAGGAACGGCGCCGGAAAGACGAGCCTCCTCCGATCGCTGGTTGGCTTGCTGACGCCCCGCAAGGGTACGATATCCGTTCTCGGCGAGGACGTGTCGAATAGAAGCACGGCAGAGTTGACCCGTCGAGTGGCATTGGTGCCGCAGGACCCCACTTCGATACTTTTCCACGACACCGTCGAGGGAGAGATCGCCGACACTCTCAATGGCACCGGCCGCGACGGCAATGTGGAGGAGGCAATCAGGGAATGGCGGCTGGAGTCGCTTCGGCATGCGCATCCGCGAGACCTAAGCGCCGGCGAGCGGCAGCGGGCAGCGCTGGCAGCTATGCTGGTCGGCGACCCTCCCGTCGTTCTGCTGGATGAGCCGACGCGAGGGATGGACTACGAGACGAAGAAGATACTGATCGACAACCTGCGCCGGCGCTGCCGCGAAGGCTGCACAGTCGTCCTAGCCAGTCACGACGTGGAGTTGGTGGGGAGTTGCGCCGACAGGGTCGTCCTGCTGGCGGAGGGCGAGGTGGTGGCTGAGGGGCCAACTCGCGAGGTGCTGACGGAATCTCTCACCTTCAGTACTCAGGTTAATAAGCTCTTCGGTGGCCGCTACCTGACTGTCGAGGACGTGCTTACACCGAAAGAGAAGGAGAAGACGGGTGTTTCTCACGTCTAACAGCAGCAATGCGAGACTTCTGCGGTCCGTATTGTTCGCAGCCTTACTGCTGGGCACCGCGCTCGCAATCTGGGTTATGTTCGAGGGAGAGCACGCGGCGGCGGAGCAGCCGAACCGAGCGGGCTTGGTGGTCACCTTCAGCGACGGCAGCACGTTGAGCCGGTGCATCGAGTTCAGCGAGGAGGAAATCAACGGCGTCGAGTTGCTGACGCGCTCCGGAGTCCCCCTGGTGTCCTGGGGCACGGGAGCGGGCGCGGCGATATGCAAGATCGGCGACGACGGCTGCAACAATCCCAACGACTGCTTCTGCGAGTGCAGTGGGTCGGACTGCCAGTACTGGGCTTACTACGCCCTGGAAAACGGCCAGTGGCAGTACGCGAGCGCAGGAGCGTCCCTCCGTAAGGTTCACAACGGCGACGTGGACGGCTGGGCATGGGGCTCCGGCAAGGCAGGACAAGGAGCAATGCCACCGCTGCTCACCTTCGAGAAGATATGCCCTCCCCTAGTCCCGACCGTCGCTCCAGTGCCACCGGCAGAGCCGCCGCTCGTGCCAACCACCCAACCGCCTGGGCTGCCGGTCACCCAAGAAACGGCTATCGCGCCGACAGCGACTGCCGAGACAGTCGCGGCAGCGAGCCCCCAGGCAACAGCTACGAAAGCAACGCCGCAGACACCAGCGACAGGGACAGTACCGACGCAATCGGCGGCGGAACAGGCGAACGCGGAAGCATCGGAAAAGGACGATAGTTCCAGCTTCCCGCGTCAGCTCATCGCCTTCGCCGGCGTGGCAGCCGCTCTGCTGGTGACAGCGGTGATTCTCGTTAGGAGACGGGCCAGTGGCTAGAGAAGCAGTGATGCCAGCGAAGCCCTTGACTGCGGCAGGCCTCGGTCGGGGCCTTAGCGCGCCCGTCTGGTCGGGCATAACGCTCACTATCATCAGCCTGATCGGGCTTTCGGCGTTCCTGTACCCGCTGTTTCTCACCAACGCCCCTCGCGCCGAGTCGATGGCCAACCCTCATTCCGACGACGCGCCGCTGATCTTTGGCCTGGTGCTGGCCTTGACGCTATTGCTGTTCGTGCTTGAGCTGGCGAGGCAGGGGATGAACGCCAAGACCGCCTCAGCGCTGGCAACGCTGATGGTCATCGCGGCTGCTCTTCGCATCCCGACGCTGCCGGCGGGGGCGACGGCGTTCTTCTTCGCGATCATACTGGGTGGGTACGTCTTCGGGCCGCGTTTCGGGTTCCTCCTGGGGGCAGGATCCCTCTTTGTTTCGGCCTTCGCCATAGGAGGCTTTGGACCCTGGATGCCCTTCCAGATCTTCGTCGCCGGGTGGGTCGGGATGACCGCCGGCTGGATGGGAATGCTCCGGAAGAGGCTTTGCCAAAACCGCTCATTGGAGCTTGCTGCCCTGGCAGTTTTCGGGGTCGCCTGGGGGTTCTTCTTCGGAGCGATAATGAACCTCTGGTTCTGGCCGGTCATGGCCGCTGGCGAGGGGATATCCTGGCAACCGGGGTTGAGCCTGGGCGAGACTCTGCGACATTACTGGTCGTTCTACCTCCTGACATCGGCCGGCTGGGACATCTGGCGGGCCGTCGCCAACCTACTCCTGATTCTGGTGCTGGGACGGCCAATCCTCGACGTTCTCACGCGCTTCCGCGACCGCTTTCAGGTTGACCTGGGGTAACCACCCCGATAACCTCCACCACAAGTCGGGTGCCAGACTCGTGGAGATCAAACCCCTCAGAAACAGACGGCATGGTTGAGGGCATTTCGTACGCTGTGCTATAGTAAACCGACATGCGACGCCGACTCAGTGCAGCCCAGCGACGGGACAAGATTATTAAGGCTTGCCTTGCAGAAGCTAAGCGTACCGGCTCCTTCTCTCAGGTCTCGGCGCGCGCCGTAGCCCGCCGCGCCGGTTGCACGCACCCTATCCTTTATCACCACTTTAAGAACCGCTCTGAACTTATCCGCGAAACTGTGAACCATCTGCAAGACCGTGGCCTCAGGGCGATGATCGCCTGGGCAGGCAATGAGCGGCAGACCGTCGTCGAACGCATTCGCGGTCTCATGGACCTCTATCTGAGCCAACGTTCCAACCGAGAGATAGTATTATCGTTCGGGGTCCTCTCGGGGGAAGAATGGCGAAACGACCCCCTGGTTCGCGCCGCCTTCAATGACGCCGCCGAGCGCTATGCAGCGATCATCATGGGTCTGATCACCAAAGGCATCGAGCGGGGCGAACTGAGGAGGAGCACCCACCCCGAGTACGTCTCCTGGCGGCTGGTCGAACTAGGCATGTTCGTCGACCATGCACGCCTGTTGGGCCCACCCAACGCCCGCCTCAAGAGCTATATCTCGGCAGCCATCGAATCGCTGGTCCGCGAGATCACTCCCCCGGTCGCGGACAAACATCGCTAAGATATCCTCCCCAGCAGACCAAGTAGAGATCGTCGCGCCTCGCCGCCGCTCCGACAGCATCTCCCACCCATTTGCCCAGAGACGGAGGTGAATGGGGACTACCGCCGTACCTCTCGGAGAAGCCGCTCCTTCGCATACTGCGGCGGATGGCATATCGACAGATGGGAACCTTTCTCACCCCTGCGGCGTCTCCTATGACAGACAACCCGGGAGGTGAACTATGTTGAATCCAAAGAGACTGATGATTGTTTTCGCGATTCTGTTTGCGGTAACGGTATCCGCCTGCTTCGACCCAGCGTCGAAGGTGAACAGCTACGTCGCCCTGGTGCCCAACATCCTGCGGCCAGGCGAGCACGAGACCGTCTCCCTCACCCTGTTCCACGGTGACAAGCTGGCTACGGGGATGGTCGAGGTGGCGCTCCTGCAAGACGGCCGCGAGGTCCTGAAGCAAGCGGCGGAGATCGACGGCAAAGGCGCCATCGACTTCCAGGTGCCCCTACTGCCCCAAGGGGAGTACGAGATGGAAGTGCGAGGCGAAGGCTTCTTCGACAGGACGAAGGTGCGCGTCCAAGACGGCTCGCTCCTCTTCCTGGAGACGGACAAGCCGATCTACAAGCCGGGTCAGACCCTGCACACTAGAGTCATATCACTCAACTCGGAGCTGAAGCCGGTACAACTCGAGGCGACGTTGGAGATCCAGGACGCCAAGGGCATCAAGCTCTTTAAGCAGACCCTTCAGACCGACGAATACGGGATGGCCACGCTCGACGTTCCTATCTCGGAGGAGCCGAACCTCGGCGTCTGGAAGCTCACAGTCCAGGCGGGCGAACGCAGCGCCGAACTGGACGTGCGGGTCGAGGAGTATGTGCTCCCCAAGTACGAGGTCAAGGTCGATCTGGCCAAAGAGTGGTTCCTGGTCAACGAGCCGATCAAAGGCAAGATCGGCGCTGAGTACAGCTACGGCAAGCCCGTGCAGGGCGAGTTGAAGATCGTCGCCCTGCGCTACGTCGGCCAGTGGGAGGAATTCGCCAGCCTCACGACCGCCATCAACGGCGAGGGCGAGTTCGATCTGCCGGCAGCGGGATACGTCGCCGGCGTACCGGAGGCCCGCGGCATGGGCAACGTTACCCTGGAGATAACGGTGGTGGAGAAGGCCACCGGCTACGAGGAGAAGACGACGCGACTCCTCACTGTGTCGCAGTCGCCGCTCACCGTCCAGATCATTCCCGAGGGCAACGCCTTCAAGCCGGACCTGCCGTTCACGTTCCTCATCATCACTGAAACGCCGGACAACAAGCCGGTGGAGGGCAACGTTTCGGTTGAGATCACCTACCTGGGCAAGGAGTTCCAGACGGTCGAGACGGAGAACAAGAAGGTCAAGACGAAGAACGGGATGGCTCTCCTGGAGATCACACCCCCCAGCAAGGCCGTCTCTCTCATGGTGAATGTCTCTTCCCAGGACGCCTATTCCTACGTTGCCCTGGACGCCGCCTACTCCCCCTCGCGCAACTTCATCCACGTGGAGCAGGTCTCGGAGGGGACGCCGAAGGTCGGCGATGAGGTGAAGTTCAAAGTGAACTCCACGCGCGAGGCGGCCAACTTCTATTACGAGATCGTCTCCCGCGGCCGGGTGGTCTTCAGTGACTACTCCGACTCCAGTGAGATTTCCTTCGCGACGACGCCGCTGATGGCCCCCTCGGCCAAGCTGCTCGTCTACCAGATCCTGCCCAACAGCGAGGTCGCCGCCGACTACATACCCTTCGACGTGGAAGGCGACTACCCCCAGAGCGTCGAGGCGGCGTTTAGCCAGGACGAGGTTCAGCCAGGCGAGGGTCTGGACATCGTCGTTCAGACGGAGGGACAGGCCCGAGTAGGGCTGGTCGCCGTCGACCGCTCGGTCTTCATCCTCGCCGAGAACCGGCTGAACCTACAGCAGGTCTTCGACGAGTTGGAGCGGCTGTATATGGACCCCCAGGTCGAACTGCACGAGGCTTCTCCCTACGACGGGATCAAGACCCGCGGCGCCCAGGAGACCTTCGACGAGGCCGGGTTGGTCGTCCTCAGCAACAAGCGGGTTCCCAAAGGCAAGGAGTACGGCGCCGACTTCGGAGGCGTGATGCTGGACGGAGCGAGGGCGGAGAAGGGCATGGCGCAGGGCAACATGCTCCTGCCTGCCGCCGCTGAAGACGAAACCACGTCCGGCAGCGGCCTCGCCGAGGTGGAACGAATCCGCCAGTACTTCCCTGAGACGTGGATATGGGACACAGTGACGACCGACGCCGACGGCAAGATATCGCTGCCGGTGGAGGCGCCGGACAGCATCACCACCTGGGTGCTGCGCGCCGTCGCCATATCGCCCGACAAGGGACTGGGCATCGCCGAGAGCGAGCTCAGGGTCTTCCAGCCCTTCTTCATCCAGGTCGACCTCCCCTACTCCGCCATTCGCGCCGAGGAGTTCCCGGTGAAGGTCGCCCTCTACAACTACCAGGACGACCCCCAGGAGTTCTTCGTCGAGATGGAGGGTGCGGACTGGTTCGATAGCATCGACAGCACCAGCAAGTCGCTGACGGTCGCCGGAAACGACATCGGCGGGGTCGAGTTCATGATCCGCCCCACCAAGCTGGGTGTGCAGGAGATCAAGGTCACCGCCCGCAGCGCCGAGTCGGCCGATGCCATCATCAAGAAGATCAGCATCGTGCCGGAGGGCGTGGAGCGGGAGTTCGTGGAGAACGCTGTGCTATCCGCCGGCAACGCCACCAGCTTCGACGCTCTCCTGCCGCCGCTGGTCGTCGAGGGGTCGGCACGGGCATATCTGAGTCTGACCGCCAGCTACCTGACGCAGACCATCGAGGGACTGGACCAGCTCCTGGCGATGCCCTACGGCTGCGGCGAGCAGAACATGCTCCTGCTGGCGCCGGACATATTCGTCGCCCGCTACCTCAAAGAGACGAACCAGCTCAAGCCGGAGATCATGGCCAAGGCGGAGAAACTGATGATCACCGGCTACCAGCGGGAGCTTACCTACCGGCGAAGCGACGGCAGCTTCTCGGCCTTCGGCGAGAGCGACGAGGTGGGCAGCCTCTGGCTCACCGCCTTCGTCCTGAAGACCTTCTCGCAGGCCAAGGGGCTCATCTTCGTCGATGACTCGGTGCTTGACGCGGCGAAGGAGTGGATCGTCGAGCAGCAGAAGGCCGACGGCTCCTTCGAGGCGGTGGGCTTCGTCCACCATGAGGACATGATGGGCGGCATCCAGGGCAAGACAGCCCTCACCGCCTACGTCGCCACCGCCCTACTCGAGGCGGGCGACAAGGGCAGCGCCGCCAAGGCGATCTCCTATCTGGAAGGGCAAATCGACGAAATCGACGACGCCTACACGATGGCTATCGTGAGCTACGCCCTGGAGCTGGCCGAGAGCCCGAGCCGCGACGCCGCCCATGACAAGCTGATGGAGATGGCGGAAGAGGACGAGAACGGCCTCCACTGGGGCAGCGAGATCGTCCCTCTGCTAGAGAATGAGAGCCCGCGGGAGATGCCACCGATGCCCGACGGTATCCAGCAGAGCACAGTGATCGAGGCGACGGCCTACGCGACCCTCGCCCTCACCAAGCACAGCGACCCCCTCAACGCCGGTCAGGCGGCGCGATGGCTGGTGAGCCAGCGCAACGCCTACGGGGGCTTCGGCTCCACGCAGGACACCGTCGTCGCCCTCCAGGCTCTCACCGAGCAGGCGGTCGGCGCGGCCAGCGACACCGACCTCACGGTCACGATCGACGCCGGCGGCGAGACGAAGACGGTCAAGATCAATTCGGCGAATTTCGACGTGCTCCAGGTCGTCGACCTCCCCGCCGGCGTCCCGATCAACGTTCAGGCCGAGGGCACGGGCGAGGTGGTGCTCCAGCAGGTCACCCGCTTCAACATCCCGGCCGCCGAGACGCAGGAGAACGTCTTCAAGATCGACGTGGACTACGGCACCGGCGAGGTGGCGGTCAACGACACGATCACTATAGACACCAGCGTGCGCTTCAACCCGCCCCAGCCCCTGAAGGCGGGCATGGTGGTCATCGACGTGTCCGTGCCCACCGGCTTCGACCCCGTCGTCGAGTCCATCGAGGCGGCCGCCAACGCCGACCCGAAGATAAAGCGCTACGACGTGGCGGGCCGCAAGGTCATCTTCTACATCGAGGACATGGAGCCGGGGGAGAGCATCTCCTTCAGCTTCCAGGCGAAGGCGCTCTACCCGGTGCGGGCGAAGGGAGTGGTCTCCGACGCCTATTCCTACTACATGCCTGAATGGAGAGGCGAGACGCTGAGCGGGGATATGGCGGTGGCCGGCGGCGGGCAAGAGCAGTAGTCAGACTTCTTCAATCAGGACGGGCTTTGGCGTCCAGCGGGGCAACGAGAGAGTCATCCTGCTGGACGCCGAGCTTCGCGCAGTTCAGGCGGCGCTACCGCAGCCGGTGCCTCCGGGCGTACCAGCCACCAGCGGCGACGGCAGCTCCAGCTACGCCGCATGCCAGAACCGCGTTTATTGCCGCTGACCAGCCGGAATCCTCAGCCGGTGCACCGGCCTCAGCAGCAACAGCGGCGGGCGGTAGCAGTACAGCGCCGCCAACGCCTGGGGGCCGCGGAGTGCCGGGGGTTGGCGTCGGGGTTGGGGTTGGCGGTTGAGCGGTTAGCTCGATTATTGGGCTGCCAATCTGCCAATCGTATTGCAGAGCGAGAGTCTGGACGAGTCCGGCTTCAGTGGTGCCGTGAATAGTGGTGGATGCCGGATTCCCGGCCCAATCCGTGGCCGTAATGTCAATCTCGTAGTCCCCGCTCGCCGTACCGATCACCTGGATCGCGTATTGGCCGTCGATGGGATCGCTGACCTCGAAAAGCAGCACGGATGGTTGATCTGGTCCTAGTCCGTCCTCAGAGCCGATTTCGCCTGTGTGTGCGTAGCTACCCATGGGGATGTCGTCGAACGAAGTTCCAGAGGCCGGATCGAATCCGGTGACGTTGCCCCGCGGGTCGGTGATGATCATCTCGATTGGCGACCGCCCGACTATGGATAGCCAAGACTTGGCTGAGGGCCCCGGCCCGTACAAGACCATCGAATAGAAGTTGTCGTAGTAGGGATAGGCGGACAGGGTGTCCGTGGTGCCAGCGGGATCGTTGATCCAGTAAGTGCTGCCATTCTTCCCTGTGGCCACAAGCCAGTGACCGCCCCCCAACTGGTTGTGGACCTTTAAGATGACAGGGTGACCGGCGGCGAGTTCCTTGTCAAGTAAGGTGCGGTCGGGCCCAACTAGTTTGCCCCCGGTCATCGCGTTAGCCGACGCGGCAGCGCCGCGGCCCCAATAGATAGCGGCACTGTCTGGTGCGTAGCCATTTTTATCTGTGAGCCAGTGGTTGACCGTTCCGGGATTCGCCGGCCCATATCCGTCGCTCACTTGCGATCCATAATAGGCAATAAGGTCGGCAACGGAAGTAACGGCACAACCCGTATTCCACATCCATGCGGAATCATAGTTGTTGACAATGTCCTTACCCCACAGCTGGTCAGTGCCCTTAAGTTGGTAGGAACCTTGCTTGAAATTAGGAACGGCCAACCTTCCGCTAACGCCATCGGTTGTGATGTCAACGTAGTAGCCTGCCGGGATCATGTAGGGGTCGCCGTGCTGGGCGTACCAGACGCCTCCTGCATCGCGGACCCGAATCAGGTAGGAGCCTGCACCAAGCGTTGTCGTGAAGGTGCCTTCGCTGAATGTCGGGGCCCAAAGATTCTTGGCAGGCGTGGTGCCGATCTTGTTGTTCCCAATCCAGACTTCGTAGTTGTCTCCTTGAATGCAACAATCAAGAACGTGAATGCTCACTACTCGCTGGCTGCCCAGTGTTAGCTGCCATTGGTCGTCGCCCCAGCCGTTCTGGACATCGACCGTATACGAGTAGCCGCTCCAGCCCGATTCGTTGATCTGGTACAAAGCATCTTCGCCGGGAAGGCCCAAAGCATTGGGACCGGTGTCCGCGTTGATTACGCCGCTGGATTGCGTTGCGAAGACGGAGAAGAGCCCAATGGTGACCGTGACGATGAGAATGCTCACGAGTTTCATGGTTGAATCCCTCCCGCGCCGGTGCCAAGACCAAGGGAGTTCATAGCTGATGCTCCCCCAGACGGCGCTAGCGCAGCCGCTGCTTCCTGACGCGCCAGACGGCAACAGCGAGCGCTGTCGCACCCAAGACACCTGCCACGGCCGCCCAGATCACTGCTGGCCAGTCGGGGCCCTCCGATGGCGCGCCGGCCTCAGCGGCGATGGCGGCGGGCGGGAGCTTGACTGTGCCGCCCACGCCCGGCGGTTTGGTGGGTGTAGGAGTGGGTGGCACCGGGGTACGCGTCGGCGTTACTGTGGGAGGCGCCGGCGTGCGCGTTGGCGTGACGGTGGGCCCGCCACCGCCCGTGGGCGTGGGAGTGGGCGTAGGCGTCGAGGTCTGAGTAGGCGTCGGCGTATTGGTGGATGTCGGCGGTGCAGGCGTCAACGTAGCTGTAGGAGTGTAAGTGCTAGTTGGTGTGCGTGTGAACGTGCTCGTAGGCGTTGGTGTGAAGGTAGCCGTCGGTGGTTCAGGCGTGAACGTAGCTGTAGGGGTGTAGGTATTGGTCGGCGTCAGCGTGAAGGTGCTGGTCGGCGTCGGTGTAAATGTCCGAGTAGGCGTTGGTGTGTTGGTAGACGTCGGAGTCGGCGTGGGCGTTCCGCCATAGTTGGCGAAGTAGTCGTGGGAGCCACCTGCCTGGAAACCCGGCACGCAGATCGTGCCCCCACCGAGGTCGGTGAAGGGATCACTGCTCGTCCAGTTGATGAACAGCCCCCCCTGGTCCGACGTGGCAGCAGCCTGCAGCTTGACGGACTCCGTGCTGCCGACGCCGAACGTCTTGCCGGGCGAGGAGCCGACTCCCGTAAATGTGCCGAATGGGGACGAAGTGTCTCCGCTGCCGCTGCAGTCGGTGGTCGAGTACTTGGTCGCGGTCAGCGTGAACGTTACCCCACTGGGTGCAGCGAAGACTTTCACGTTGCCGTCGGTGAAGGTCGTCGTGGCGACGGGTGACTCTGACAGATCCCCGCTCCAGGGTGAGAGGTAGGCCCGTACCTCATACGTCCCCACGATGCCATCCAACTGATAGAGGTAGGTGAAGGCGCCGGAGCCGTCGGACTGGCGGGCTTCCCAGCCGCAGGTGTACGAGCCGTCTCCTTTGACAATGCTGCCGTCGGGCCTTATGACGGGGATGTCATAGAGGGTGTTAGGCGCGAAACCGCCGCCGAGAACGGCCACGATCTCATCGGGGGAGTAGTCTCCTTGGGCAACTGTGAGAGTGGGGGCAGCCTGCGCGAACTGGAGCAATCCCCAGCTAGCGCCGAAGACGCATGCCACTGCCAATAGCCCAGCCAGCGCGAGTTGAATGCGTGTTGCCGGACGGCGCATAAGCACCACCGCTTGCCAGTGCCTGGACGGATATCCAGCCAAATAGCAGAAACTAATCCTACTGCACTGGCAGGGACCAGAAGGCCGACGCCTTACTGACTAGGCGGGGAAATGGACAAAGCCACCAGTACAGCCATCATACAGTAGCTGACGGGCTTGTCAAGTGCGAACTACGGCTCTCGTGAAGGAGAAGTGAAAAGATGAGACAAATGTATGAGACAAATGTATCGGACAGAATGCTACCCGCCGCCGGACGGGTAGGAGCGCATGACCGCGCCAAACGAGGGGTCGGGGCCAAGCTCGGCCATCGTCGTCGCCACCGCTTCGGCGATTGGCTTGCCGTCCGCCAGCAGAAGCTGGAGCAGGCGTTCCGTGGCCGCGTCGGTGTGCGCGGGCGACACGGTGTCGCTCCAGCCGACGACCGCTGCCGCGCCCCTATCGACGAGCGCCGCGGCCGTCTTTTCCGACGCCAGGCTGCTGCAACCCATGAGGATGACCGTCGCGCCGTCGAATCTGCCCGTCATGCTCGACGCCACGAAGCCGGAGGAGACGGCGAAATAGGACTCGCTGGCCGGGTCGCCGGGATAGACGACGGGGAAGAGCCGCAGCGCCTTCTGGTCATCGATGTAGGCGTTCTCGTCGTAGGCCTCGGACGTGAACAGGAGCACATCGTCGCCTATCTTGTCCATGATGCGCTGGAGGATTGCCGGGTCGACGTCGGCGGGCAGGGCCAGGTCCTTCTCAGGCACGGCGGAGTGGGCGCGCAGGATGACGATGTCGTAGTCGCGGGCCGGCAGGTTGCTGTAAAGGCCGACCGTCACCTCAGCGTCGGGGTAGTAGTCGACGCTGTAGCCGGCCTGCTCTAGGGTAGCCGTCGCCGCTTCGACAAAGGCGGGATCGGGCTCGCGCGCGCTCAACTGGTCGACGATGGCGGCTTTGAGGGTGGAGTCTTCGCCTGAGCCCCCGTTCAGCGC
>Ga0315276_10003533_pt1 | contig 14347 bp, 16 predicted proteins | sample YL17G05_0_MG_FD_204542 | JGI IMG/M metagenome (GOLD analysis project Ga0315276, IMG submission 204542) | Sediment microbial communities from Yellowstone Lake, YNP, Wyoming, USA - YL17G05_0 | ecosystem: Environmental > Aquatic > Freshwater > Lake > Sediment | place: USA: Wyoming | collected...
GGTCAAATGGTCATTTTTCTGGATGTTTATAACGGCGATTATCCAGTTAGTTGTTGTTATATATACCGGAAGTGTGGCACTACTTGCCGATACGATACACAATTTTGGTGACGCAGCAACAGCCATCCCATTGTGGTTTGCATTTACGCTGGGGATACGTGCAGCTACAAAACGATTTACCTACGGCCTGGGCCGGACTGAAGACCTCGCCGGCATTGTGGTCGTGCTGATTATATTGTTCAGTGCGATTGTGGCCGGATACGAATCCATTAACCGTTTCTTCCATCCACAAACAGTAGAGAATCTATGGGCAGTGGCCGCAGCAGCCATTATCGGATTCATGGGTAACGAGGCTGTCGCCCGGTTTCGTATCCGCATTGGCAAGGAAATCGGAAGCGCTGCCCTGATTGCCGACGGCTATCATGCACGGACAGACGGGTTTACCAGTCTGGCAGTGCTGCTTGGAGCAATAGGAGTATGGTTAGGATTCCCTCTGGCAGACCCTATTATAGGTCTGCTCATCACGATAGCAATATTACGTATTGTGTGGGATTCCGCCAAGGCAGTTTTTACGCGTGTGCTCGACGGAGTTGACCCTGAGATTGTGGATGAAATCAGACATACGGTAGACCATACACCTGATGTCCAGGATATTACCGAGGTCAGGGTGAGATGGCTGGGACACCGCCTGCACGCTGAATTAAATATCGCTGTAAATCCCGAATGCTCAGTTGAGCGCGGCCACGAAATCGCCAAGGAAGTGCGACATCAACTGCTGCATCACCTGGGATACCTTTCCAATGCGGTAATTCATGTTGATCCTCTGACCGCGTCGGGAGAGGAACATCATAGTGTTGCCAATCATATTCATAGTGATCTGCCCCCGCATTCCCATTAAGATAAAGCCCGCAGAACAGAAAGTTCGGGATCTGTCCAGAATGGTTACTATTTTAGCTTCATTGTCTTGAATGGTGGGCAATACTGGATTTGAACCAGTGACCCCCTGCGTGTAAAGCAGGTGCTCTAACCGCTGAGCTAATCGCCCTAAAGTGGTACGCCTGGTGGGGCTTGAACCCACGGCCTCAGCCTTCGCAGGGCTGCGCTCTAATCCACTGAGCTACAGGCGCTTGATTGGTGCCGAAGGTGGGAGTTGAACCCACACATCCGTTACGGATACTACGCCCTGAACGTAGCGCGTCTGCCATTCCGCCACTTCGGCCCTGGGCAGCACAGGATTTGAACCTGTGACCCCTTGCGTGTGAAGCAAGTGCTCTAACCGCTGAGCTAGCCGCCCCCTAACGCTATATTTTATTCTTTACACTGCCTTAAAATCAAGGCGAGCCATTAATCAATACTGTAGCAACCCGCGGTTACCCTCAATTACCCGGCCCGTGTAGACAGCATGCAGCACTAATGCCTATAATGCAATTATATATGATATACTTTCGACGGATTGCCGCAAAGTCCATTGTGTTGTTGATAATCGCAGTTTGCCTGATTACACCGGCTGCAGCTTGCATTCCTGCCCAACCACCCAATGCCCCACCACCGGTGAATCCCATTCCACCGTCCCCGGTTTCATCTAAATCACTCGTGCCGGCGACAGGCCAACAAGCTGCCGCGGGGCCTGCAAGCACCGTTATCAGCATCAGTGAAAATACCTCTCCACCGCCGACAGGACCGTCCGTGGAGATTATGCTGATCCACCACCGCGGTACACTCACGAGGATCGGCTGCTGTAACCCCCTGCTTTATGAAAGGGATGAATTTGTGGTTATTCAAAACAAGGGCGATACGCCGCAGGATATCACCGGCTGGAGCCTTGCAAATATTACCAGGGGTTACCCCACATTCCGTTTCCCACCCCTCTTCCCCTGCCTGCCTCGTAATCTCCCCGCTGAAGAGGAAGGTGTTGTTGTACCCGACAGCACATATACAATAATCCAGAACCCCGCGCAGTCGGTGACAAACAGACTTTCACCTTCAAATGACACCGAAAAGCCGACCAATAAACCCGTCGGCGAAATGGACTGGGCCTCCTGTTCTCCTGTAGAACCGATGGACGATACACCCATGAAACCGGCCAGTGGCCAGCAGGGCAGGCCTGTTCCCTGCATACTGTATCCCGGTCAAACCATATTAGTCTTCACCGACGAAGTGCACTGCCCCTCCGGCGGGTTTTCTTTCAACTGGGGGCAGGGCAATATCTGGGACAATGAAATCCCTGATACCGCGGTGCTCTATGACTCTGACGGCAAAGAGGTATCACGCAGGAGCTATACGGTAGGCAGATAATAATAATTACACCTTTTATGTTCCCTAATAATTGATTTATTTAATGTTGCTATATATAATCAAGAAAATACGTAAACAAACGATAGTTGAAATACGTTGATTATTAAGATAGTTAAATCGGCGGCTATGGAGATTTAAAATGCAGCAATGGATTAAATGTCCCAGATGCGGCACAAATAATACCCCTGGTCAGAGGTTTTGCAATGCTTGCGGTACGCCTTTACCGGTATCCTGCCCCAACTGCGGCACGCCGGCTAACCCGGGAAGCACATTCTGCGCCCGGTGCGGGATGACGTTCGGCGGTGCGCCGCCACAACAGCCCGCTTATTATCCTCCGCAACAGCCAGGTTACCCTCCTCAACCACCTGGCTATCCACCGCAGCAGCCGGGCTATCCCCCTGCCGGGTATCCTCCACAGCCGGGCTATCCGCCACAGCCTGGTTATCCGCCTGCGGGCTATCCTCCACAACCCGGCTATCCTCCACAACCAGGTTATCCTCCACAGCCAGGCTATCCTCCACAGCCGGGCTATCCTCCTGCCGGTTATCCTCCACAGCCGGGATATCCTCCTGCCGGTTATCCTCCACAACCCGGCTATCCTCCACAACCAGGCTACCCACCCCAGCCTGGGATTCCACCTGCGGGTTATCCTCCGCAAACCGGCTACGCACCGCCACCAAAAGGCGGCTACCCACCCGGAGCCCAGCCTCCCCAGCAGGGTGGCGGCAAAGGCATGCTGATATTCCTTTTGATCCTGTTAATCGCTGGCCTTGCAGGTTTTGGCTACTGGGCTTATACACAGGGATATCTGAAGAGCATCATCAAGTTCGGCAGCGACAACACTACCAAGACCAGCGGTGTAACTAAAGACACCGTCCCCCCAACTATCATCAAAGTCGAGGTAACGTCCAAAGCCATCAAGGAGGCCGGCATCGTCTGGAAGACCGATAAGCCTTCCAGTTCGCAGGTAGAATGGGGTCCCAAGGGTTCCTTTGGAAACAAGTCGGAAATAACGGATGACCCCTCCAGCGGCACAACTATCGGCGCCGTTGATCACGGGGTCATCATCAAAGGCTTAACCGCCAATACCGAGTACCAGTACCGCGTACTTTCGCATACCAACGGTAGCGCAGACGCTGTGTCAGCCACTAATTATTTCACCACACCGTCAGAATAATTTCATCAGCCTTTTCACAGGCAAGTATTAATGTATCAATCGACAATCCCCTGTCCTAAGTGCGGGGCACAAAACTTACGAGGCCAGTGGGTGTGCGCGCATTGCGGGGTAACGCTGCTCGCCTACTGCCCGGCCTGCCATGCCGGCAATGCCTCCGATAACCAGTTCTGCCACGCCTGCAGGGCTCCCCTTTCACATGGAGCCCCTCCGCCTGCGCAATCCCAATATCCGGGACCATCACCACAACAACCGGTATACTACCCACCGGGCGGATACCAGGACCCGTCCGCCTATCAATACCAGCAACCCCCTCCACAACAATCCCCCCCGGGATACCAGGGTCAACCGCCGTATCCCCCATATCAGCAGTACCCGGACGGTTACACACAGTATCACGATTACCTGAATCAGCCTGGCTACGGCGTGGGATCACCCCCGGCAAGCACCATTGACAGGCTGACCGAGCAAGTCAGTCAATTCGTACGCACAACAAATCCCATCCTGCTGTCTTCACTCGTCATTATAATAGTGGGCATGGCTATTTTCCTCGTGCTGGCTTTCCAGTTCGGGTGGATAAAGACCGGAGCGCCGCCCAAAGCAGCCATCGTGACCGAAAAAACTCCCCCGCAAATCTCCCTGGTCAAAATAAGGGAGGGAGCAAACCGCGGCGCTATCATCTCCTGGGTAACTGATGAGCAATCGAGTTCACAAATCGAGTACGGAATATGGCCCTATGCCAATACTACAACACCTATTCAAAATGATCCCACTACAGGCACCAATAGCGGTGTCTTTGTCCACGAAATCGGGCTCACAAACCTGTTACCCAAGTCATCTTATATCTACAGGGTTATTTCGATCGATAAATACGGTAATAAGGCCAAAGGGCCTGATATGCAATTTGATACCACCCCATAACGGCTGCCAATTGCCTATATCTGTAAACAGGCCTAAAATATTCAGCGGTTTTTGATGATAGCATGCAGAAAAATTTCATCTGTCCCGTTTGCCTGAAGGAAAATACATCGGAAAACACCCAATGCCAATACTGCGGTTCCCTGCTTGGCACACTCGGGGCAATCAATTCATTTTGCCTGTCCTGCAACTGGCCACGTGTCCCATATGACCGTTTTTGCGGCTATTGCGGACGTCCGTTGCAACCCATCTGCCCTAACTGCGGCAATAACATATCGAAGGATTCGAGGTATTGCCCTAAATGCAGCTTCTTTTGCGGGGGAGGGCGCGAAGGGTTAAAATAGTCTGTAATCCCGGCGAGGATAAATAGAGATGGCTGATATACTTGATGAAGCCCAATCATTGTTGCAGTGCAAAACCTGTCCCTGGTACAAAAATTGCGTGCTGCCTGTGCGTGTTACCGAGCTCGACCTCAAGAAACAACTGGGGGCCAACGTCTCTTTTACCGGTACGCCGGGTATGGAGGATTTAGGTATCAGCCAGTTGCTCTCCGGCCTGGCTTCAGCCGCAGAGAATTCTATGCTGGAAGGGTGCCCGGTTTTTATTGAAAGGCTACGCTCCAATCCCAACCTGGCTATACGCGTTAAGAAGATGATGCTTGAATGGTCGGACGAAAGCGGCGAAAAATAATTGTAAATGGCTGGGGAAATTAAACTAATCTCGTGGAACGTGGTGAGCCTGCGCAACATGCTGGATAAGGCAAACCTTGCGCCGGCTAATCAGCCGCCTTTGAGCTTCCTCGACTGGCTGAAAAGGGAATCCCCCGATATTATCTGCTTCCAGGAAATAAAGCTGCAGCAGAGTCAGCTTACCGCGGCCCTTGCGGCGCCACCGGGCTACCATACCGCCTGGAACTTCGCTGACCGGAAAGGCTACAGCGGTGTGGCCACGTTCAGCCGTGACAAACCGCTTCAAGAAGCTACTGGAATGAATGTGGAGCGCTTCGATGCCGAGGGCAGGGTTTTGATGACTCAGTACCCGGGCTTCAAGCTTTTCAACGTCTATTTCCCCAAGGCTTATTCTTCACGGGAGGTGGCAACTGCCCGCAAAGAGGGCGCCGCTAACGCTGAGAAAATGGCCGAAAGGCTGCCTTTCAAGCTGGCTTTTTACGATTCTTTTCTTGCTCATATAGATGAGCTCCGGGAGCGCGGCGATAATATAATTGTCTGCGGTGATTTCAACGTCGCTCACCGGGAGATTGACCTGGCGCGGCCGAAGGAGAATAAGGAAACATCCGGCTTTTTGCCCGAGGAGCGGGCCTGGATGGATAAGCTGGTGTCTCATGGTTATATCGACACCTTCCGTCACTTTAACCGGGAACCCGGCCACTATACATGGTGGAGTTACCGCTTCAAAGCCCGGGAAAAGGATGTCGGCTGGCGCCTGGACTATTTATTTATTTCATCCGGCCTGCTTAAGTCGCTCAGCAGCGCCTTTATTTTGAAGGACGTCCATGGATCCGACCATTGCCCGGCCGGTATAACCTTGAAAATTGCCTGAGCACGCCTTAATATAAGGTTAATGACAGATCAACCGACGGCCTTCGCTGAAACTGCAGCCTCAAGCCAGCACTACCTGGCTTCACAAAAGCTGGACCACCTGCTCAGGGCGATTAACCAGCTTAAATCCGAGATATCCGGCGTTGAAGCCAGGTATCCCGGTTTCGGCAGCGAACTTTCCTCCCTTTGCGACACAGTTATCGCTGACCTGAACAGCCGCAATACTCAAAACAGCGTGGGCCAACAAGCTGACCGGGACAATCTCAATATTAATTTAGATAAAGAAACAGCTATGCCGGAATTAATCCCCACCGCTCAACATAACGCCAACCCATTATCATCGGTCATCGATAAAGCCGGCAGCCACCTGATTACAGGGTTGGACAAGACCGGTGACGGTATAATTTTTATCCTGGGAAAATTATTTATAAACCGCATATCGAAAGCAGAGCCCGGAGCTCCCGCCGAAGCTGATTTATAAAACCGCTGGCGCACTAATGATCACAACGCTTTAGCGGCGTCTTTGTCCTGCTGTTCGAATATCAGCTCCACGGTCATCTTCGCCACCTCTCCTGCCAGGGTTGAGCATGTCTCCATGACACCTGCCTTTACGGCAGCTTCCATTTCGCCCGGTTCGAGCAGGTTGAAAAATTTACCGTAGAACTTGACCTGGAGATCATGGCAACGGCAAACGCTATATTTTTCCATGAATTTGGCCTGTAGCTGACGGGAAAGCAGCAGTGCTTTCATCATTTTCCCACGGCGGGCGAATTCGTCGCGCTTCCTGCCAAACAAACAACTGATAGCCATAACGCCGCCCGATAACGCTCCACAATGTCCGTCACCGGTAAGCCCGATTCCGTCGGCAAACCCGGTAGCGGCACGGAACACCTCGTTGTTTTCAATGTCCAGCGCCTCCGTGACGCCGGAAAATACGCACTGCGCACAATTGCCGTTCTCCATTTCGTATTTCTTGGCCAGTGAAAATGCCTTATCCAGCATATCCTTTCTTGCTTTGTCCACTGCGAATCCTCCTGAGCTGTAATATCATGAGTCTAAACTATTTCAATCTAAGTAGCAATCAACGGTTTTTACAAATATTTTACAAAACGGTAATGAGATGCTGACATTGGCATGTTAGAGTTTATTTAACTGACAGGGCAAACAGTTCTGTCAGAAATATAATTCCCCGTAAAGGAGGGTAATTGCGATGAAAATATTGACCTTTGTTTTGGCTGGTGTCCTGGCGGTAGCCGTATTGCTGTCAGGCGCCGTGGTCAACGTCAATGCAGACGGCGGCCAGAAAGTGGACGGGCTACGACCGGCAGGCAAGATACTGGATAGGGTAGCCCAGATACTGAATATCGATAAACAGAAGCTTATCGATGCCTTCAAGCAGGCGGCCGGCGAGGTACGTCAACAGGGCTTGACCGACAGGTTGGATAAATGGGTCGCGGACGGCCAGTTGACACAGGCTGAGGCCGAACAGTATAAATCATGGTTGGCCTTGAAGCCCGATGGTGTTGTTATAGCGCCCAAGGCCATGGATATGCTGCTGAAAAATAACAAGATAACGCAGGATAAGTGGAATGAATGGAAACAATGGTTTGACACTAAACCGGATGTAGCATTGCCTAAACCGGATAAGTCCAATGCCAAAAAGGCCTTTCCGCAACGTCCGGGCCGGCTGCAGCCTAACAGTGCGCAGGGTAATATCAACTGAACAGCTATTAAACCACGGCATAGAAAAAAGGCAGGGGCCTTGGCCCCTGCCTCATTTTTTATTATCTGTGGTGATCTGCCCGGGCTGACATCGCTATCGACACTTGCTTAGCATGTTATAATATGTAAAATTAATGTTTGGGAGGTTGATTGTTTATGCAAAGGTTTGCCAGGTATCTAATTGTTGCCCTCTTTTCCCTGATCCTCATTTTCACGGTTGTTGCCCCGGCCTGCGCCCCCGCGGTCCCTGCCACTCTACCCCCGGCAGTCAGCGTGCCGGCAGCGCCCGCCAAGCTTCCGCCGACCCCCGCCGGAATGATCAATTCCGCACTCGGCCCTATCTCCCCGGATAAGCTGGGACAAACGCTTATCCACGAGCATTTCGCCTTCGCCTACCCTGGCTGGACGGCCGATGACTCTATCGCACCCTACGATCGCCAGGCCGTTATCGATAACAGCCTGAAGATAGCCCAGTTGGCCAAATCGGTTGGCATTCAAACCATAGTTGATCCTACCCCCAACGATTGCGGCGGACGCGATCCGCTGGTTTACAAGGAAGTCTCAAAACAGACCGGTGTTAATATTATCTGCACAACCGGCCTTTATTTTGAAAAAGAAGGCTCACCTGCCTACTGGGAATCCAGGGTCGCCTGGGGAGTTGATTTATCCAAGATGATATCCGAGCTTTTCATCAAGGAGATCACTGAAGGTATCGGCGCCACCGGTGTCAAGGCCGGCGCCATCAAGGTCGGAACCAGCCCGGTTATGACCGATTATGAGAAACTTGTCCACAAGGCGGCTATCATAGCGCAAAAGGCCACAGGAGTCCCCATCATAACCCACACAGAAGGCCCGACCGGTGGCGTCGAGCAGGCTGAGTTCCTCATCACCAACGGCGCAGACCCCAAGAAAGTTATGATCGGCCACGTTACGAATTCCAAGGACATCGAGTACCACCGCGCCATTCTCGCCAAGGGCGTGAAGGTCGGCTTCGACCGTCTGGGACTGGCGGTCCTTTACGGGGTCCCCGATGATCTCAGCGTCAAGAATATCGCCACGCTGGTTAAGGATAATAACTATGGTGACAGGATATTATTATCCCATGACACGGTCAACCTCTGGCTGGGCCGCTCGCTGGTCAAAGATGTCCCCGAAAAGGCTATGCCTCTTTTCAAGGATTGGCGCATCGACCATGTTTCCAAGGACATCCTTCCCATGCTCAAGGCACAGGGACTGACCGACGACCAGATCAACACGATCATGGTCGGAAATGCCAGGAACCTTTTCCTCGGCAAATAAAATAACTCCAAATAGAAAGGCAGGGGCACAGGCCCCTGCCTTTGCTTATCCTCACTTAAACACTGATACCATGTAAAATAGCTCACCCCCAGGTAGGCACAGCTATTCAGTACCGTTACTTTTGACTGCTAACAGCGCATAGGCCGTGAGATATTAATCAGGCACGGATCAATAACATTACCGCGCTGATTAAGGCAAAAACGGCGAGGGCCAATATCATGGCCGCTACGAATATGACTGACCAGTCTTTGTCCCGTATGGCGTTAACCATGAACCACCCGCCTATCAATCCCATCAGTGCGGCGATGACCAGGCAACCAATGCCCAACCCTATATTAAATGCCAACTGCATCTATTTCATCGCACCTCAACTGATATCTTCATCTACCAATTTATCAGAAATCAAACCCATATATCAATGTCGGGTTATCAGATTATTTCTTGTGCATAAAGCCCGTGTGCTAAAATCATCCGGATTATGAGATACTCAAGCCGGGGCAATAGAGCGTGACCAGCAACAAGATTGCCATCATCGGCGCCGGGGCCGTGGGCGGGTATTACGGTGCCAGGCTGGCTGAGGCCGGTCACGAGGTCTACTTCCTGGTAAGAAGGGATTACCATGCCGTCACAGCCAGCGGTCTCAAGGTAACCAGCCCGGACGGCGACTTCGTCTTAACCAATCCCCACGTCGCTAAGAACAGCGAGCAAATAGGTCCCGCCGAGTGGGTCATCTGTGCACTGAAGTCCAGTTCCCTGCAAGATGCGCATAAACTGGTCCGGCCCTGCGTAAGCCCCGGCACGCGGATACTGGTGCTGATGAATGGGCTGGGGCTCGAGGAACATTTCGCAGGCTGGTTCGGTGACGGGCGCGTTTTCGGCGGACTGGCCTTTACCTGCATCAACCGCGGTAAACCCGGATACATACACCACCTGGCATACGGTACGGTTACCATCGGGCATTTCCAGGATAACCCGGCGGAACTTGAAACAGCGCTATCTCTCTGGTCAGGCAGCAAGGTCCAGATTTTATCCACCCCATCCCTGAGGCGTGCCCGCTGGGAAAAGCTTTGCTGGAATATCCCGTTCAGCGGCCTCTGCGTAGCGGCAGGGGGCATTACCACTGACCGCATATTGAGCGATACAGGGCTTAAAGCCGCGGCGCTCAACCTGATGGACGAAGTCATCGCCGCCGGCAACGCAGACCTGCAGTTTCACGGGGAAAAGGTGCGCATCGACCATGAAGCAATGATCGAAAGCATGTTCACCAGGACTTCTACCATGGGGGCTTACCGGCCCAGCACCATGATCGATTACGTGGAGGGCAGGGCCATGGAGATTGAGTCCATGTTCGGTGAACCGCTGCGCCGTGCCCGGGAACTGGGAGTACCGGTAGCCCATCTTTCGTTGCTGACTGCCCTGCTGCATTCACTCAATACAGGCCGTTAAAGGTCCATGCGATTGCAAACGTTTAGCTTGACAATACAGGGGCAATACTATAAATTTCACGGGTTAATTACCGATAGACGGGAGTAGAATAATGTTTTTATTGAACCCTAAAAAGTACGACCGCGCACACCTCGACCAGAAATCCAGGGACATCATGCTCAAGACCATCGAGTTCTTTGAAAAGAAGGGGCTGAAAAAACTCAAAGAGGACGACCAGGCGGCTGTCTGGTACCAGGATTTCCTCGATTTCATAAAAAAGGAAAAAACCTTCGCCTCACTGCTGACTCCCTCGGGTTACGGTGACCCCGATTCACGCTGGGACATGTGGAGGATTGAAGAGTACAACGAGATACTTTCATTTTACGGGCTTTGTTTCTGGTATGCCTGGCAGGTGACCATCCTCGGCCTTGGCCCCATCTGGATGGGCAATAACGAGGAGATCAAACATAAGACAGCCGAATTACTTAAAGAGGGCGGCATCTTCGCCTTCGGCTTATCGGAAAGGGCGCATGGCGCCGACCTTTACTCCTCCGAGATGATGCTCTACCCCCAGGCGGACGGCACATACCTGGCAAGGGGCAGCAAGTATTACATCGGCAACGGCAATGCCGCTGCGCTGGTTTCCACGTTCGGTAAGATAGATGGCAGCGGCGAATACGTATTTTTCGTGGTTGATACCAAGCATCCCAAATACGAATGTGTAAAGAAGATCGATACCTCCGGCGTGCGCCAGGCCTACGTTTCAGAGTATAAATTGAATGACTACCCGATCACAGATAAGGAAATCTTATCGCGGGGCCCGCTGGCCTGGGATTCGTCTCTTAACACCGTTAACGTGGGCAAGTTCGAGCTCGGCTGGGCTTCCATCGGCATCTGTACACACTGTTTTTACGAGGCCATTAACCATGCGGCCAGCCGGCAGCTTTACGGCCAGCTGGTAACAGATTTCCCTCACGTTAAGAAGATGCTCACTGAGGCGTATGCCAGGCTGGTAGCCATGAAGCTTTTTGCACTGAGGGCAGGGGACTATTTGAAGTCAGCCTCTAATAACGACCGCCGCTACCTCCTGTATAACCCGATCGTTAAAATGAAGGTCACCACCCAGGGCGAAAAGGTCGTGCAACTGCTGCATGATATCATAGCAGCCAAGGGATTCGAACAGGACACTTACTTCGAAATGGCAGTCAGGGATATCGGCATGCTGCCCAAGCTGGAGGGGACCACCCATGTCAACATGGCGCTGATCATCAAATTCATGAAGAACTACCTCTTCAACAAGGACGAATTCCCCGGGGTGCCCGTAGGCAACAACCTGACCAACGACGAATACCTGTTTAAACAGTTCGCCGGCGGCCTGAGCAAGGTGTCCTTCCCGGATTACAGGAAGGCTTACCAGGACGTGGAGATAGCCAACGTAAAGCTATTCAGGGAGCAATTCGAGATATTCAGGGACATGCTGGCCAAGTCGCCGCCCACACCCCAGCAGGCTAAAAACGTGGATTACGCGATGGCGGCGGGGGAGATGTTCACCATGATCCCCTATGCCCAGCTTATCCTCGAGAACATGACGATATACAATATAGATCCGGCCATAGTGGATGAAATCTTCAGCTTCATCGTCAAGGACTTCTCTCAATACGCCCTGGCCGTCTATAGCAACCATGAAAATACTCCCGAACAAGAAAAGATGCTTTTAAGCATGATCCGCAAACCGGCGCTAAATGAAGCCAAATTCAAGGAAGTCTGGGAAAAGTATGTTCTGTCTTTAAAAGACCAGTACGTAATGAACGAATAGGCAAAAGCAGCTCCCCTGACTGATTAAAGAAAGGCTGTCCGTAGACGGACAGCCTTTCTTTTTGTAACCAGATAAGAAACACTATGGCTGTATCTTTATCGCGCCTGACTGCTCTGTTATTGGGATATACCTGTACGGCCCTTTGTACTCTATTTTTTCCATCGAAGTCTTCATATCATTGATATCCCATAGTGAGGCAATGATCCATACCACGGTTACCTGCTTGCTTGCCGTCAGCTTTTTTAGCACAGGCTCAAACTCCTTGGCACCCGTGTTGTAATACTCAATTGGCCCAATTTCTAACCCTTCATCAGTAGAACGTTTTTTCATAGTTTCCAGGCTGGCTTTGCCGACATCGTTATTGAGCACCAGGAAGGCGGCATAGTTCTTGGCCGGGTCGTATTTTATACCCTGGTCAGCCGGCTTTGTGCAAGCGGCTAAAACCGCCGTCAAAGCAACCGCTATGGCCAAAATGATATAAATCGATTTATGTAAATTCATGAAATACTCCTCGTATGAAAGTTTTCAATATTATCGGATTAGGAATTTATGTAATTATATGTATCACTTGCATAAGCGGTCAAAATTCTCATGTAATGCGATTAAATAAATTAGTCCGGTTATTTTTTCCGGTACCTGTCATAAAGTTCAATAAACCAGATATTCAAGGCTATCGCCAGGATGATCGGTATTGCGATCAGCCACAGGTTCTTATTTATATCCACAGCTAAAACCTGGCAAAGGAAAAGCATGATAAAGGTGATAATGATCCCCAGTGCCAGGCTGCCAACCGCCAAATAGACATATGAAAGCATTAACTTATCCGTTTAACGGGCTCATAAAGAAATAGAATATGATAACAAAAACGTCAATTAACGGTAATTTTACGGAGTGTCCCGTGCCGTTTACAAACCACAGGGCAAATATAAAGGCCTCCTTTAGGAAAACCTGCGCTAACGCGGGATGGCAGCCTTCCAGCTACATACTTTAAATTATGGCCTTTATCTATCCATCACTATATCCCATAATCTTATTTATGATGGTTTACCTGGGTTAATAATCCGCTCAGTGCTTGTTTTGGCCAATATTCAGTCTGACCATCTAACTATGACTAAATATCTATTGCTATAAGAAGAACCCTGTTATAATAATAAACACGGAGGCGAAACATGTACACACAGGCTATTAGTGGAGTTATAGGCGTGGTATGTCTTGGCATGGCGTCCCTGGCTGCGTTCCTGATGGTTCCTGCACGCGAATTGACCGCGCGGGAAAGGATAGGGATACATACTTTTTACTGGACCTTCGCGATTTTTTCCATGTGGACGATCTACACGATGGTCAGCAACCAGGGCTGGGAGAAATATTTTTATGTTGGCATTCCGTTTATGCTAGGTTTAATACTGAGTTCAATGTCAGAATATCAGTCTAAACAGCCTCCTATCAATATCTCCGATCCGCGCCTGAAGAAACTCGCGGACAAGACGTGGTACAGGCTGCCCAACGGGGCTAAAAAAGCACTTCAAAGTACCATCATGAACATCCAGGAAGTGCCTGAATGGAGCGATTTAGACGCAGTTTATCATCAGGATATCGCTGGCGCAGCTGCAAAATGGTTCCCACTCCTACCCCTCCCGGCCCGCGGACTTATCCACATATCAAACGCTGCCTGTAAGAACCTTCCCGACCAGGCAATAGTCTTTTCACTGGTCCATGCATTAGTCCTTGCCTATCAATCAACACGTACGCCCTTTGATACAAACGCCATTGAAAAGGCAGGCCAAGAGCTACCACTTAAATGGAAGTTCTATTTGACCTCTACACCGTAATTCAACCCGTATGGTAAGCAAGCCTATGATGAAAGCACTCGCCATATATAGCCTGATAGCACTTGCGGTTTTTTCAATATACTCCATCTATTTTGCTGTCGCAGGTGACAACTCCCCTTTCTGGCTTACCATATCTATTGCATGCCTCCCTGCCATAGCCTTCGCCTTGCTTTACCTGCTTAGAAAACACTGATATGGCTTCTAAACCATGGTCTATTAGAGCAACGGCCTGCCCCTAAATAAGCGGCGGCGACTTAAGAGTTGGGAGGAATCACCGGCACAAAGATATCAACATAAACCTTTTGCCCGC
>Ga0315276_10003539_pt1 | contig 14336 bp, 10 predicted proteins | sample YL17G05_0_MG_FD_204542 | JGI IMG/M metagenome (GOLD analysis project Ga0315276, IMG submission 204542) | Sediment microbial communities from Yellowstone Lake, YNP, Wyoming, USA - YL17G05_0 | ecosystem: Environmental > Aquatic > Freshwater > Lake > Sediment | place: USA: Wyoming | collected...
GGCGATGCACGTATTCGCGTTCGATCGCGCGGCGTTGCGACGGGGTGAGTTCCGGGAATGAGCGTGCGAGATTTTCGCGTGTGACCCGGCGCCGGAATCCGCCGAGTACGACCACGAGCACGAAGACTGCGCGGGAGAATGCGTAATAGAACTTGAGGAGAAGACCCTCACCCGGCCTGCGGCCGACCTCTCCCGCCAGGGCGGGAGAGGTATCGGCCCCCTCTCCCACGGAGGTGGGAGAGGGTTGGGGTGAGGGTTCTTCTGTTCTACTTGTCATACAACCGCTTTTCGCGCTTCCAGCGTTTGTATGCCCAGAAATACTCCGCCGGATGGGCGCGGACGTGCGCCTCCAGCTCGCGAGCATAAGCGCGCAAGACATCATCCGGATCCTTGACCTGCCCCGCCAATGCGAGCGGCACGAATCGCACCGCGTAATACCCCGGCCGCTCGCGACGCATGGCGGCCAGCAGGACGGTGTATCCCATCTTGGCGGCGATCCAGCCCGGACCGCGAAAGAAGGCGGTCTCCCGCCCGAAGAAGGGCAGCCATGACTGCTGCTCGTTCGACACCGAAGGCGACTGGTCCGCGACCAGGGCCAGCAACCGCACCGCACCGCGCCGCTCGATGAGCTCCTGCACGATCTGCTTGGCCGGCACCAGCGTCGCGCCGAAGCGGGTCCGCATCCTCTTGAGCGCCCGATCGCCGGACGCTACGGTGGCCGGCTTGTACGCCGCGAACAGCGGCTCGCGAAACGCATTCGAGCAGCGCAGCAGCAGCCACTCCCAGTTGCAATGGTGCGCGGCGAGGATCATGACGCGTTTGCCGCTGTCGAGTTGTGACTGCACCACCTCGGGATTGTCGAGCCGGACCCGCGCCTCGAGGTCGGCCTGCTTGATGCGGTCCGCGTACAGGATCTCGGCCACGAGGTCGCCGAGGTAGCGGTAGAAATCCCGGGCGACCTGGTCGCGCCCGGCGGGCGAAAGATCCGACAGGCAGCGCCCGAGATGATCGTCCAGCAGGCCACGGCGCCAACCGAGGACGCGCACCCAGAACGCGATCCACCCGAGCAGGGCTCGCTGGAGCGGAAACGGCAGGTGCGTCAGCAGGCGGAACACTGGAATGAGGTGTGACGGGGGCCCCGGACAGAACGCCGTGGATACTACTGGACTATGTGAACTGATGCTGGCAGAGGGCATCGCAATGTCAGCGCAGGTCATTGGTTTCCATGTTTTCTTGCGATCTCATGTTGCGCATCGGCCCCCAGAGCGGGTCCAGGAACCCCGAATTGTACGAGCGCCGCCGCCATCCCCCGAGATCGAACGCGGGCTTTGTCAGCCAGACACCACGTCTCTACACCGCGGGTTTGGCGCTCTGCGGCCAGCTCGAGTGGCGCGAGTTCCATTGCGTCGCGTTCGCCATTCGGGCGCTTCAGCTCGCATCGAGCCCCCTGGTGGCCCGCGCGGTACCGCTAGGAGCCGACGGAGTCGGTGTGACGATCGCTGACGCGGTGGGAGCGGCAAGATTTCGTCGCTACCCGCGCATCGAGTCGATGAGGCGGATGTTCCACGCCGCACCTTCAATAGCAGAATCCCTTACGTCGGCGGGCCCGAGCTTTTTCAGCAGGACGCACGGCATGCCTCGGGCCCGAAGCTCGATGTCGGTTGGCTCGAAGCCATGGCGCGTCAGCATCGTCCTGGCACCGTGGGAAAGAGACGCCAACCATGCGCCAATGGCCGGGAATCGGCCCCAGGCCAACGCCGATTCCAGGAGCTCGGCGAGCGAATGTTCGCTCCGAGTCTCAAAATCGACGATGCTGAACGGCAACTTCGACTGCCGGTAGCCGGCGATGACGAGGAACCCTTCCAGCGTCCCATCGCGTTCGTAGTACAGGAAGCGATACTCCCGGGTCGGATTCCCGAACCGCCAGCGGAAGAACTCCGCGTCGCGGACGTGACTGATGCGACCGTCGCGGGCCATGCTGCCGGCCAGTTCTGCCATCGCCTCGGGACGCGGCGAAGACTCGACGACGAGGTTGCCGTCACGGGAGGCCGAGCGACGTCCGTACCGGTCCAGCTCCGCGAACGAGCATGGCGGATACCCGTAGCTGTCGCGCGTGAATCGCCAGACGAACCGCCGTCCGGTCGCCACGCGATCGAGGGCGCACCGAGCACGCTCCAAACGGCTCAATCGCACGACCGGCTCCATGGCGCCGAGGCTCTTCCACCCCATCGCCAGCGACTGCAGGACCGTGAGCTGGCCGCCGCTTGCATTCATCGTGTAGCCGAAGCCGCGACGCGCGAGCGCCTCGAGCGCCGCACGCATGATCAACGTCATCAGGCCCTTGTTGCGCTCGCCGGCCGCGATCGCAAAGTCATCGGCGCAGGGAATCACCATGCGCCGGCCGGCCACCTGCCAGCACGTCCCGTAGAACCCCCGCATGCCCAGGATGGAGCCGCGGCCATCCCGCGCGACGAACAGCAGTGATTCGCGGAGATAGGGATTGCGCCCGTATTTCCAGTCCAGGTAGTTGCGACAGTCCTGGGGCGCGAGCCTGAACGCCTCGCTGAAGAGCACGACCAGCGGCTCCAGGAACTCGGGACGGTAACCGACGATCTCGTATTCCGGCATGGGGGAACCGCCTCACCGGCGGTCGCGTTCGTGCACGACAAATTCGATGATCCCGTCCACGCTGTCCCACTCCCTGGCAATTTCGATCGCAGCGACGTCGATCGGACGTCCAACCTTCTGCTCGATCCACGTCAGCAGACGCAGCAGCCCGAGCGAGTCGATGCAGCCCGAGGTGATCAGCGGTGTCTGCCGGTCCACAGCGCCCTGAAGGACCGGCGTCCAGTCCTCAATCGCCGCAATGAGCTCGTCGTGCATCCTGGCCGTTCAGGATCGTGCCGGGTCGGCCGCGCGCCGCAGGGCAGCCAGGTTGACCGGCGTCAGGCTGGCGCACTGCTCGGCGACGGACGCGCGGTTTACCTTGCCGCGCGAGGTGCGCGGGATCTCGGTCAGCACGTACCACCGCTGCGGCACCTGGTGACGAGCTAGATGTCTGCTGGTCCAGTCGAAGAGACCCGCCAGCGTGACATCGGCAGTGTCGCTGAGGACGACGGCGACGCCGACGTCCTCACCGACCAGCGCCTCCGGATAGGCAAATGCGCACACGTCCGTGGTCGCCCGGAAGCGCTCGATCACCGAATCGATGTCGGCTGGATAGACCTTCATGCCGCCCTTGTTGATCTCCTCGCGTTCGCGTCCGCGCAGATAGAGCCAGCCCCGGTCGTCGATCACGCCGATGTCGCCGGTCAGGAACCAGCCCTGGCTCACCACCTTCGCGGTGAGGTCGTCACGGTCCAGGTAGCCTCGCATAAGGGCCGGCGTCTTCACCCATACGTGCCCCGACTCGCCCGCCCTGCACGCGGATCCCGGGGAACCGACGGCATCCGGCTCGCTGCTCGTCAGCACACGCAACACGCCACCCCACGGCAAACCGATCAGGCCATCCTCGGGCTGGAAATCCGCCGCTGTAGTCCCGGCGAGCCAGCTTGCGGTCTCGGTAATGCCGTACGAGTTGAATACCTGCTGCGTCCCGCTCCACTCGCGCACCGTCCCCCAGAGCGAAGCGGAAAGCGGCGCCGATCCGACGAACACGCGCGCGAGCGACCGGGATTGAGGCGCCCGGGAGATCCGCTGAGCCAGCCGCCAGACCGCCGGTACCGACGACATGAACGTGATTTCGTGCTCGTCCACGACCGCGCCCAGCTGCGCGACGATCTCCGGCTTGAATGGTGGCAGCACGTACAGGTCGCAGCCCGAGAGCCAGGGGAACAGGCAGTTGCAGATCAGGCCGTGGCCGAAATGTGTGGGCAACAGGCAGAGCGATCGCTGGAACGCCTCGAGGCCGAGGTGGTCTCGAAGGCTCACCCAGCGCGCGAGCAGGGAGCGGTGGGTGTGCACGACCCCCTTGGGCTGGCCGGTCGTGCCTGAGGTGAACAGGATGAGGGCGTCGTCGTCCAGCCGATAGCCGGGCGCACGGTTGGTCGGGGGCGCCGGTGACGCATGCGTGGCGGTCACGTCCAACACTTCGGTGCCGAGGCGCTGCAGTGCGGCCCGCACCGTTGCGTCCGCATCGCCGATCCAGGCCGAGTACCGCGGCCGGGCCCACTCCGCCAGTGTCTCTATCTCGAACGGCGTGAACCGCGCGTCAATGGGGATCGCGCAACCTCCGCCCTGCCAGACTGCGAGCAGCTCCGCGAAGAACTCGTTGCAATTCCCGAAGTGAATGAAGACACGGTCACCGCGAGCGAAGCCACGTGCGCGATAGTGCGCAAGCCGCTCGGTGAGGCGACGGGAGGTCTCCCCCGCGTCCCAGCGTTTGCCGGAGAGCGGTTCGATCAATAGTCCCGGGCTTGTACTTAACATAATGTGGGCGCTGCACTGAGTCGAACGTATCGAATTGACGGAGTGCGCCGATCCCGCTGTAGGGCAACTATAACCGCAATGGCGTTCAATCCAGGTCTCGTACGCCACGCACGGGCGCACACATCTGCCATCCGACGTATTTGCTCCAGTGGGTCGTCCGGCCGTGCACGACAATGTGGGGCTGTGGACTGACCACAACATCCGGGTCGTGTGGTCGGTTCCTGAAGAGCGGTTATCCATCGTCAAGACGCGGGACATCACTCCCCGCCTGCCCGAGATCGCGGCGTGGGCCGGTGTGCCTGCCGCTGGCCTGCGCCGCGTCGAGCCGGCTACTTCCCACCAGGCACGACAGTCACCACATGGCTCGCCGGATCCTCGGTGACTCTCTGGGTCTCGGCGAGCCGCGTCGCGTTGCGCACCGTGTCCGGTTCCAGCTTCATGACACGCTGGTCACCGGTCGCCGCGTCGGACGCGGCCTCGCCGCTGTCACGGGTCCGGTAAAAGACGATGTTCGTTTGCCCGATGCTGATCACGTCGCCGGAGCGCAGCACGGCCGTTTTCTGACTCTTGTTGTTGACGAGGATGCCGTTGACGCTGTTCAGATCCTCGACGATGTAGCGTCCATCGACGCAATCGATGAGCGCGTGCCGTCGGCTGACGGCCGTGTCTTCGATCACGATGCCGTTGCCATGGCCGCGTCCGATGCTGAACGGCACATCCTTGATCTCGATTTCCTGGTTGAGCGTTCCGGAGGTGTACACGCTGAGTTCAGCCTTGCCGCTGACCTCGGGATCGGCGCCGGTCGGCCTCGTTGGCTGGCGGGCCGAGCGCCGCTCGTCCGGCTCCGACCACCTCCAGCCCAGTTCCTCGACGACCTTCTCGAGGGTCTGGACGGTCACGCGGAACTCAGAATCCACCCTGCACGCCATCAGGGCGGTATCGCACAAGGTGTTGATCAGCCGTGGAATCCCGAGAGAGAGCCGATGAACCTCACGCAGGGCGTCGGGCTCGAACAACACATCGGCCTTGCCGCCGGCCACCCGCAGCCGGTGCCGGATGTACTCCGCCGTCTCGGCCTCCGCCATGGGGCGCAGTCGCTGGCGCAGCCGGGTCCGCTGCCTCAGCTGGGCAAGGCTCGGCATGTCCAGAACATCGTCCAGCGAGGGCTGCCCGGTCAACACGATGGTCACGATCCGCAGATCGTGGGCGTCGATGCACGAGAGGAGGCGCAGTTCCTCGAGCGCCGCTGGGCGCAGGTGCTGGGCCTCGTCCACGATGATCACGACGTGCCTGCCGGCCGCGTGCTGCTCGAGAAAGTGTGCGCGCAGGGCGTCGAGCAGCTTGACCCTCTTCGTGCCGTAGTTCGGGATGCCGAATTCCGACAGCAGCGCCTGCAGCAACTCGACATCCGACAGGGTCGTGTGGACGAGTCGCGCAGCGACAAACTTCGGGCCCAGCTCAGCGAGCGCCGTGTTCAAGACCGTCGTCTTGCCGGTTCCGATCTCGCCGGTGATGATGACGAAACTGTCGTGGTTAATCAGGGCGAAACGCACGTTGGCCACAGCACGGGAGTGCTGCGCCGTCAGGTACATGAATCGCGGGTCCGGCGCCAGGTCGAACGGGCGACATTTCAGGTGAAAGTAAGCCTCGTACATTCCGCGCAGATTCCTCATCCATGTTCCGGGCCACCCTAGACCGAGGGCGGGGCGGGAGTCGTCCTCGACAGTCTCACGCGATCGATTATAGCCCGTACCTCCACGGCGCCTCGGGCGAGTTCAGCCGATGGCCGCTCCCTGCAGGTACGGCTCGAGCAGCTGTTCCGAGACCGTCCAGAGCCGGGCCGCGGCCACACGATCAGTCGCACGCGGGTCGGGGATGTTCGGGTTGCAGGCCGCAAAGAAGTGTCCGCTGACCTCCGCTAGCGCAGGTGCCGTCGCGACATAGCAAGTCGTTGCTGCGCCCTGCTCTACCGTCAACTTGCGCGGCGAGAAAATCCCCCGATAGCCACGCAGGGATCGTGGGAGGTGCCGGAACAGCTTCGTCTCGACGAGCCCCGGGTGCAGCGCATTCGCTGTCACCGTCGTGCCTTCCAGCCGGCGTGCAAGCTCCAATGCGAACAGTGCGTTGGCCAGCTTTGACTGTCCATAGGCGCGGCGTGGGTTGTAGTTGTGCTTGCCCGATAGGTTATCCCATTCGATGCCTGCGGGATCCGCCGCTCCCATGGCATAGCTCGAGACGACGACAACCCGCCCCTGCCACGCCTCCTTCACACAGTCGATCAAGTGCGCGGTCAGGAGGAAGTGACCCAGATGGTTGGTGGCAAACTGTTTCTCGATGCCCTCGACCTGCTCGAGATCCCTGAGGTCCATGACGCCGGCGTTACAGATCAGCGCATCGAGAGGCACGCCCATGTCGCGCACTGCCTTGGCGCAGGCAACGACAGAGGGGTAGTCCGTCAACTCCAGCATCAGCGGCGTCGTCCGACCACTCACCGACGCACAAGCCTCACGAGCCCGCTGCAGTGTGCGGCCCGTGCCAATCACGTGAGCGCCGCGTAGCGCGAGGACGCGCATGGTCTCGAGGCCGATGCCGGAGGTGACTCCGGTGACCAGTATGGTCCTACCCAAGAGATCGATGCCGCGCGTGACCTCCTCCGCGGTCGACTTGCCGTCGAAGGGTCCGATCGGCACGCCTGCAGGGCGTGGCGCTGGGCGGTTGGCTCGTTCAGCAGACGCCGCACGCCATCGGCGGGCGCGCTCGGCGTAGAGTCCCAGTCCGACCGCGCCCAGGGCTGCACCGATGCCCAAGGCGATAGTTCTTCGTGTCCACATCAAATGCGGTCCCTCAGATCGTCATCGACTCGTTGCCCATGATAAGACGAGCCAGACTGATCGGTGCTACTGTCCTGCGTGCCGCGTGACGGCGCGACTGATCGAGGACGGACGTAGGCACCGTGGATGTCGTCGATACCATCGTGGTTGGAGCCGGGGTCGTCGGGCTGGCAGTGGGCCGGGCATTGGCCGCGACCGGAAAGGACACGCTGGTCATGGAGCGGCACGGCAGGTTCGGCGAGGAGACTTCCTCGCGGAACTCCGGTGTCGTGCACTCCGGAATCTACTATCCAACGGGTAGCTTGAAGGCGCGCTTGTGCGTGCGTGGCCGCGAGTTGCTTTACGAGTACAGCCGCGAGCGCGGAATCTCCCACCGCCGCTGCGGCAAGCTCATCGTGGCCCAAAGAGACCAGATCCCGGCGCTGCAGGCCCTCCACGCCAAGGCTCTCGAGAATGGCGTGGCCGACCTGCGCTGGCTCGATTCTGGCGAGGCCCGCGAACTGGAACCCGCCGTCACGTGTGCCGCGGCACTGCTGTCGCCCGCCACCGGAATCATCGACGTTCACGAATTGATGCACGCCCTGCTGAGCGACGTCGAAGCGCATGGAGGCGTGCTGGTCCGGAATACCTCGGTGCAGCGGGTGCGGCCAGTCGCTCAAGGCCTCGAGCTCACGATCCGTAACGGGGATGATGAGAGCACCGTCGTTGCCCGCAGAGTCGTGAACTCGGCGGGGCTCGGCGCGATCGACCTCACCCACCGAATCGAGGGTTATCCGAATCAGCTGATTCCCGCCGCTTATTTTGCAAAGGGCAACTATTTTTCCTGTACCGCTCGCCCGTTCCGCCACCTCGTATACCCGATGCCGGATGAAGCGGGACTCGGCATACACGCGACCGTCGATCTCGATGACAGCGTGCGGTTCGGGCCCGACGTGGAATGGGTCGATGCGGTGAACTACAGGGTCGATACGCGCCGCGCGCAGGACTTCTACGCGTCGATTCGCGAGTACTGGCCTGCCTTGCCGGACAACGCACTGCAACCTGCTTTCGCTGGCATGCGTCCGAAGATCGTCGGGCCCGGACAACAGGCGGCGGACTTCGTGATCGCGGGGCCTGGGCAGCATGGCATTCGGGGCCTGGTGAATCTGCTCGGGATCGAATCGCCGGGGCTGACCGCGGCGCTCGCCATGGGCGATTACGTAAGGACGCAGCTTGGGCCTTGAGCGCCGGTCCGCCGAAAATCTCTGTAGCTCTACAGCCAGATAGCGGCAATGACGCACGCCTCCGAAGGTGAGCGGACGCGCCTCGCGAATGCTTACCGAACAGCATCCAGCGCCTTTTGAACGACCTCCTCGCCACAAACGGTGCAGCGTCTCGAAACCGTTGATTTGATCCCCGAGCGGGACTATAAGGTTGGGCAAGTCATCCCTCGGCAATATTCCTCCGCTAGGATACCGGGCACCATTTTGGCCACTGAGCGCTGGGCAGCAGCAGCTCGATACCGTGTCGCTGAGGATTGGGCGATTCTTGCTCTGCTGCTTCTGGCGCTGATCCTACGATTGACGTGGATTGCGTTTGAGATTCCGATCGTGCAAGGCGACGAGTGCGAGTACCTGCGAATAGCAGAGAACCTACTGCACGAACATCGCTACGCGGGGTTGTACGAGGGCCTGGAACTTGTCTATCCGCCACTGTTCCCGATCTTGATCGCTCTCCTGTCGCTAGCAACGCCCGACATTGAGGCGGCCGGCACAGCGGTTGGCCTCCTTTCTGGCCTTGCACTTGTAGCAGCGACTTACGCTCTTGCGCGCCAATTGTACGGGAGTCGCGCAGGCGTCCTCGCGGCAACGCTCGTGGCAGTCCATCCGACGCTCATCCAGCTATCGGGTACTATCATTTCACAAGCGGTCTATCTCCCACTCGTCGTTACAGGCGTCTTGTTTGCCGTTCGGTGGGTCGAAGAGCGCGACCGTTTTCTGGGACTGCTGTGTGGCGCGTGCTTTGGACTGGCCTATCTCACCCGGCCGGAAGCGCTCGCAGGTGTACCGGTGATCGCTGCAATGTTCGTGGTCACCGCACGTGCGCATCGCTCCTCCTTCGGAAAATCACTGCTGCAGACTCTGCCGATGCTCGTGATGGCTGCGGCGCTTGCAGCGCCATACGTAGCCTATCTCTCCATCCAGACAGGTGCATTTCATCTCGAGGGCAAGAGTGTGATGAACTACACCCTAGCTCAGCGGATAAATGCGGGGATGGATCCATACGCGGCGGGTTTCGCTGTCGGTCCCGATCTCCACGAGGACGGGCCATTCCTGTCGGTGAATCGATGGATCATGGAAGCACCCGCGGCAATTCCGCGACGCGGGCTGGCTGAATACTTAGTTCAAAACTCATTGCGAAACGCCGGGCCACTACGCCGGACTCTGCTGTCACCGGCCTTCGGCGGCTACCTGATGATCGTGCTTGTGGCCACAGGCCTGCTGTTCCGCCCCCCAGGCCGGCCTTCCTTCGCACGCGAGGCGCTCGTCTTCACGATCGTTGTGGGGTACGTTGTCATTCTGCTCGGTCAGCATATGGTCGCCCTTCAGTACGTCGTTCCACTGCTGCCATTTCTGATGATTTGGGCCGCAAACGGCATTGGTATTGTCACCGATTGGATAATTGCTGGAACGAGAGTTGTCGCGCACGGGCACAATTCATGGCGAACCTTGGTCGCGATGACAATACCGTGCGCGCTGGTGCTGGCGTTGGTGATTCCTGGTGCCGATCTCTCGCGCGGGGGCGCCTTTCGCAGCGACGCGCCGCTTGAAGCATACCGCAAGGAAGCAGGGCTCTGGCTCGCACGCCGTCCCGTCCCTCCGCGAACGGTGATGAGTACGAGCAACGAAGTGCCGTACTACGCGGGCGCGACCGCAATGCGGCTACCATACGCCCCGGGAGACCGAGCACTGGCTTACGTGCGCCTCAAGTCGCCGGACTACGTCGTTCTCCCGCGCCAGCCGTCCAGAGTCGAACCTTACTATACGAGCTGGCTGAAACGAGGCATCCCTGACCCGGCAGCCCGGCTGGTGCATTTGATCGGGGCACCGGATGACCCCGACGTGGCGATCTTCCAGTTAGGGAAGCTCTGATTTACCGGCCGTGTCTTAAGCAAGGTCGATCACCGAGCGAGCGCTTTGAGGAAGCAGCAGACACTGACGGGATTTGAGAAGTACGGGAAGACGACGCGCCGAGCGCAGTTCCTGGCGGACATGGACCAGATCATTCCGTGGCCGGAACTGGCGGCGGCGGTGCAGACGGTGTACCCGAAGATCAGCGAGAACGGCGGGCGTCCGCCGATCCCTGTGGAGCGGATGCTGCGGATCTACTTCCTGCAGCTGTGGTTCAACCTGTCGGACCCGGCGGTTGAGGAAGCGCTGTATGACTCCGTGGCGATGCGCAGCTTTGTCGGCATTGATCTGGGGGTTGAAGGCGCGCCGGACGAGACCACGGTCTGCAAATTCCGCCATCTGCTCGAGCGCAACAAGCTGGGCAAGGTGCTGCTGAAGGCGGTCAACGACCATCTGCACCGCAGCGGCATCAAGATTACGAAGGGGACCATCGTCGACGCCACGATCATCGGCGCGCCGAGCTCGACCGAGAACCAGGACGGTGAGCGCGATCCGGAGATGCATCAGACGGCGAAGGGCCAGCAATGGTACTTCGGCATGAAGGCGCACGTCGGCGTCGACAGCAAGACCAAGCTGGTGCACACGGTGCTGGCGTCGGCGGCCAACGTGCACGAGCGCGAGGCGCTGCCGTATCTGCTGCACGGCAACGAGACGCGGGTCTGGGGTGACCAGGGCTATCAGGGTCAAACCGCCCTCATTCACGCGCGTGCCCCGAACGCGAAGGACTTCACGAATCGCCGGTACCGCTACCACGGCCGGATCAATGAGGTCGAGAAGGCGAAGAACCGCAACAAGTCGCGGGTGCGCGCCAAGGTCGAGCACGTGTTCGGCGTGATCAAGAACATCTTCGGCTTCCGCAAGACCCGCTACCGCGGTCTGGCGAAGAACCTGCACCGGCTGGAAGTGACCGCTGCACTCGCCAACCTGTACGTCGTCCGACGACGATTGCTGAAGGCGTAGGAGACGTGTCGGTGGAGATTGGGAAATACGCGAATTTGAAGCGAAAAGTGCCGAGCCCGCGACAGAAACCGGGCCGATCGGCGCGTTCAACCCAAAATCCGCGCCGCCGCCTTCTCTCATGACCAGTTCTTCAGACCTTCGTTAGATCCGGCAAGCCAGCTGGTCCAGCCTCAGGGGTTCACTCCAGCTCCGCTCTTAAGCTGTGCCAGTTTTCGATGTCCGTTGACAGCCAACGGCGTAGTTCCGCCGGATTCGGCCTTTCCTGGGCCCGAAAAGGGTTCCGCCCAAAGCTCCACCGCCACTGGGCCGGTTCGATTCACGTTGGCGCGCCAGTGCCTGTCGTTGCTGATCCAATCCAGGATGATCCTTTTCGCGTCAACCTGACTCCGATGAGGCACCGGCTCCGGTCCCGCTGCACTGCCGCCCCGCTCATCCGCCCGGATGAGCAGACGTGTCACGAACACCGCCTCATCGCCAGTCGCGGTGAAACGAACTACGGGCGCCGGCACCAGCTTGCCGTAACTTTTTGTAACCCATCCTTGCAGCGGATGTTTGCGTCCCGTGATGACGTCGATATTGCCGCGTCCCGCTCCGGACTGTTCTATACGCAACACAACTGGCCCATGTTCGGACGCATGCACCTGTACGTCGCCATTGGCAGGGTCTAAACGAGGCACGAGGTCAGGTGCAAGATGAAAGAGTTGATCATACTGATGTTTCACTGCGATCTTGCTGCCGTACGCTGCAGGGCCAATCTCGTCGATCAGGAACAACGAATCCGGACGGACGTACACCATTGTCCGTTGATGTCGAAGCGGCGGGTAACTCGGCCATGAAGCCTTGTGTCGGCACTCGCGGCAGCACGCTGGTGAGGCGCACGGCGGATAATTCTCCTGCGAGGCACGGACCGCCCAGAATTTCTCCGACTCCTGGTAACTCTCAATTCGAGTCCTTTCGCCGATGGCCGACGCTGCATCCACCACAACTGTGTTATGCGCCGCGGCGCTGAGGACGTACTTTCGTTCCTCCCGGTCGATCTCGTACGCAAAAAGCGACGGATCAACCAGCAAGTGGCGCCCCCCTGCGGAGAGGATGAAGCTGAGGTCATCCCACTGGTTATGGCCCAAATCGGGGAAAGCCGTTGCAGTGAACAGCAGGTATGTAGCGCTCCCGTACTCGCCGCCATCCGGATTTGTTTCGCGCATCGCAAGATAGCCTTCCTGCTTATCGACGAGAACGGGCGGTCCCGGGTCGCCGGCCTTCCCTCGACTGACCGCGTACTGAAGCACCGGATCATCAGGCAGAAAAGACTGCAACGCCGGATGCGATTCACTGATAGCTGTTCCCGGCATCGTGTCGCCCAGCGGCGCAAGCGTGCCATCCGGGTCGATCAGATATGCCGAGAACCGGGCCATCTTCGGCAGCAATTCCTTGATTTCCCGATCAACCTGAGTTGAGAACCCGTGTTGAGCAGAAAATTCCTGTATGGCATGGAGCAGTTCGAGGGTATAAAGTTGATAATTCGGTGAGTGCTCCCGATAGACTCCATTCGGCGACACCGTTACATGGAGCGCCTGCGTGAGGCGCTGTCTCGCGGTTTCGAGCCATTCTCCAGACTCCTTGAATTCCGGAAAGGTGGCCGCGACCACCATCAACCCGAAGTCCTGATCGATGCCGTGATTGTGGGATTCGTAGTAATAGGCCGGATCGGCCAGTCTCCTGGCGTGGAAGTGAATTGCCTGCAGCAGATTTTCCGCCTTGTCCTCGTCGGCCAGCGGCGACTTGATCCAGACCTCCCAGAACGCCGTCCACGCTCGGGCACGGTGTGCGACGGCAGTGTCGTACCAGCTGTACTCGGTAGCGGGGGGGTACAAAAGGTAGCTCTGATTGCTCTCGATCCACTGAAAGGTGAGATTCTCTGCACGTACGAGATAGCGTATGTCCCCCGTGTCTTGGTAACGAGTGACCAGGGTTCGAACGTAGTCCATCGAATGGAGCAGAATTTGCCAGTAACCCTGCCCGAACGGATCTTCCGTCCATTTCAGTCGATCGCCAATGCGGACCACGGGATATTCGGCTGGGGGAAATTTCCCGAGTGGAAAGGTTCCTTCGAGCAGTGCCGCGCTGACGCGGGCGACCTCGTCCTTGGTCAAGGACGGAAAAGCGGGGCACGCCGGCTTCGATGGGCGTGAGCCAAAATACGCAATAAGCTCGCGGCCCGAATTGCGGCGAATCGCCGCACGCGTGGTCTCAGTCTTGCCATGCAGGTGTGCGTAGCCCGGCTTCAGAACAGACTCTAACGCTGGCACGCGCAACCGGTAGAAGTGCCAGCCGGCGCCAATCCCCACAGCGAGCAAGGCGATCCACAGAACAGTGAGCGAGACAGGCCTGTTGCGGAGCCGGACACCGACGAGCGTGATGATCAGTATCCCCAGGGCGAGCAGCCATAGCGCCTTTCCAACGGCCCAGGGACGCAGGTAATTGATCAGCGCAACGCCCGCAATGGCGGGAACGGCCACGCAGGCAATTGTTAGAACCGCGGCGACTGACCTTGGCGCGCCCGATCTCACTTGATACCCTTCGTTCAACTACTACGAAATTAGCAACCCGCTACGTCGGATGCGTAGCGTCATAAGCAGATCCAAGGATCCGCGGTAGGCTTTGGACCAATGTGGAGGAAGGATTCGCCGACTTGACCGGCCAAGGTGATCATAGCACGAGGTTCGAAATTGCTGGATCAATCCGCTCAGGAAGGGGACTGCTGCCATGAACAGGCGTAACGAGCTCACTGCGTCAGTGTACCCCGTCGAGCAGGCTTTTTTGCGAAAAGCCCGATCGCCTCGAGGCTCTGCTCAAGGCGGCGCTGGACAATATGGCCCCGGCTGGTGTGGCAGGAGCGGCTCGAGTATCGCGGTAAGTAGTCTGCCTCCTGCCTTCTCGTGAGTTG
>Ga0315276_10003543_pt1 | contig 14327 bp, 13 predicted proteins | sample YL17G05_0_MG_FD_204542 | JGI IMG/M metagenome (GOLD analysis project Ga0315276, IMG submission 204542) | Sediment microbial communities from Yellowstone Lake, YNP, Wyoming, USA - YL17G05_0 | ecosystem: Environmental > Aquatic > Freshwater > Lake > Sediment | place: USA: Wyoming | collected...
TGAATGCCGCCCAGACCCTGGTGACCAACGGCATCTCCACTGCGGAGGACGTGGACCGCAGCTTCCTCAAGTGCAATCCCGGCTGTTCCACGGGTCCGATGGGAATGATGGACGTGGTGGGCATGCAGACCGCCCTCAATGTCCTCCAGTACTGGGGAACACGGAACAACGACCAGCAGATGCTCCGTAACGCGCAGTACATAAGGCAGCGATTCGTCGATCGGGGAATGTTCGGCCTGCCGACCGGGCAAGGCTACTACCGCTACCCGAACCCGGCATTCCAGGACAAGGAATTCCTGGCGATCCCGGATGTTTCACGGGTGCCTGAGCTGGTGGCCTTGGCAAGACCCAGGCAATGAAGCCCCGCATCGAGCCAGTGTCGATCGAAGACACGGACGCGCGGACCCGCGAGATGTTCGACCGCATGAGGCCGGATACGCGTACGTTGAATGTCTTCCGCACGTTCGCCAACCATCCGGAGCTGATGCGTCACTGGCTGGGTTTTGCCGGCTATCTGCTCAGGTCGTCGACGCTCGAGCCGCGCCTGCGCGAACTCGTCGTTCTGCGGGTAGGCTGGCAGTGCCACTCGCCGTACGAATGGGGACAGCACGTCATCGTCGGTCGCGGGGCCGGCGTGCTCGATGCCGACCTGGAGCGGCTCACCCAGGGCCCTGAGGCGGAGGGATGGACGTCAGCCGAAGCCGCGGCCCTGCGCGCGACCGATGAACTGATCGAGCGCCACTCTCTCGGCGACGCGACGTGGGCGGGCCTCAGCGCGCACTTCACGACGCAGCAGATCCTCGACCTGATCTTCCTGATCGGCCAGTACCAACTGGTCTCGTCCGCGCTCAATGCGTTACGGGTAGAGCGGGATGACGGCCTGGATGCGGCCGCGGCGCCGTTTCCTTTACGGGCGGAGTGAGCCGCACCTGGTCGAGGCACTACAGCGCGAGATGCGCCCACCCCGACTCACGAGGTCTTGCACGCGCGCCGCGTCGGTGACTGTGCCCAGCAGGTACCTACGCCACCAGCAATGTAGGTCATTCAGAAGTTGATGCGGACAGCCTGGCCCTCGGCCTGGCTGTTGCTTTCGGTGAGTTTGCCAGCCTCATCAAACACATCGAGCCGGATAGTCGATTTGAACGTCTTGCCATCCTCTGAAAGGATGATCGTCTCGATAAGGACACCGCTTCCCCCGGGAGACCAGCCGCCTCCGTTGGCGATGTCGTCAAAGCTCTGCGGGGCTCTCGACAGGAAGAAAACGTACTTTGCCTCGTACTGCCCCGGTCGGATCCTTCTCCAGACTCCATAGGCGGGCGGAACCGGTGGTGATGCATCGTAGTTCGAGGACTCGGTCAGGGTTCCGCCCGAATTGAACGCATACATGAACTCGAGGTCCTTGACTGACGAAAACGCACCATTCTTGAACTGCACCCGCGAACGCCAGGCTCCGACCAGATTGTCACTGTCCGGGACTTTATGATCGGTAGGCGCGGAAGCCGTTGCATAACCAACCGTCAGCATCATCGCTGACAGAATCAACATGACGAATATTCGCCGAGCCATAGCCACGCTCCTTCTGCCTGACTTCAAACGGGCGAAAACCAGCAACGCGGTCTTGCGGCGTGAACGGGCCGCATCCCCTTGAACCCGCCGGCCGGACTAGACCACCGATATCGCAGCCCGTCAATTGGAAGCGACGGAACAGGACGCGGCACTCATCGGACAGCCTGTATGCGGCGATCGTGTATGATTTTCCGGCACTCTCGGCAAAGGCCGTCAGCCGTGTGGGACATGTCAGTAGCAGCAGCCTCGATCATCCTGGTGCGAAGCATTGCCATCCGTAGGGCTTTGCGATGAAGCCATTCTCACGTCTGTTCCGCAAGGCGCCGCCCCCACCGCCGCCGACAGTGCCGCAGCGCATCGCTTCGCTCCAGACCGCGCCCACCGAAGTCGTCGTGAATACGGCGCTGGGCAGCGACGAAGCGAGCTTGAGAGTCGGCGCGATTCGCCTGCTGCCCGACGGAGATGCCCTGCGGGTGCTTGCCGGTCTTGCGGATCCGGCTCAAGGCGTAGTCGCGCACCCGCCGCCGGCGGTGCGACAGGCCGCGCACGAACGCCTCGCGCAACTCATCGATGAGGGGTCGATCGACTTCGCCGCGCTCTGCAGCGGACGGGAACACTGGTCGGAGTCGATGACGGTGGCCGCGCTGTGCCAGGACCCCGACCGCCTGCACCAGGTGCTGGTCCGCATCGATGACCCGGCCGTACTCGCGAGGCTGGCAATGGAAGGTGCATCGAGCCGAGTGCGGCAATCGGCAGCAGCGGCCATCGTTGACCCAGCGCAGTTGCACGACCTTCTCCCGCGGGTCCGCGGGAAGGACAAGACGGTCTACAGGCTCATCAAGCAGAAGTGCGACGCGCTGATCGTCGACCGGCGGAAGGCTGAGGAATCCGCTCGCGAGGCCACCGCGCTGTGCGCGTCGCTCGAGCAGCACAGCGCAAGAACGCATGATCCCCTCTACGCTGCGACCCTCGAGGTACTGACGGCACGATGGCGCGCGCTTCCCACGCACTCGGACCCGCAAGTCGAGCAGCGTGGCGAGCAGGGCATCGAGCGCTGCCGGGCAGTCATTGCTGCACATGAGCAGGAAGTTGCGCGGCAAGCCGCCGAGCGAGCGGCGGAGCGCGCAGCTCGCGAAGCACGCGAGCGAGCGCAACAGGCCGAGCAAAGGGCGGCCGAGGAGCAGGCGGAAGCCGATGCACGGACGTTGGCTGAGGCGGTCGTGGCTCGCGAGGCGGAAGACCGAGCCCAGGCCGAGCAGCGGACGGCGCAAGCGCAGGCCCACAGCCAGATCGGCGGACTGATCCGGCTCTCCAGGGACGCCCTGCAGCGAGGCAATACGAGAAAGGCGGCCCGGTTTCGCCTGGGCGTAGAGGAAGCCTTGCAGGCGGCCGCGACGGTGCCGGCCGATCTGACGCGGAACCTGCAGCAGCTCGATGAAAAGTTGAATGAGCTCAGGCAGTGGAAGGACTATGTCGTCGCCCCCAAGCGCGTCGAACTGATAGAGGAAATGGAAGCGCTGGTGGGCTCACAGGAAGATCCCGCAGCGCTCGCGGAGCATATCCGGGCGCTGCAACAGGAGTGGCGAACGATCAACAAAGGGATCGCGAGCGACGCATCGGCGGAGGCAGAGAGATTTCAGCAGGCGTTTCAAGCCGCATACAAGCCGTGCCAGGACTACCTCGCGTCACAAGCCGCTATCCGACGGGAGAATCTGGAAGCCCGCAAGCAGGTACTCGAGCGCCTGAAGGCCTTCGAAGCGAGCCAGGAAGCCGAGCACGCCGACCGCCGCCTGGTAACGCAAGTGCTGCGTGAGGCACCGCGGGAGTGGCGAAGCCATTCGCCGGTGGACCGCGAGGCCAGTCGCTCCGCTGAGATTGACTTCCAGCTGTCGATGGACCGCCTGCGGAAGATCCTGAATTCCTGGTACGAACGCAATGAGGCGGAGAAGCGGGCCCTCATCACACAGGCGCGGCACTTATCGACTGTGGAGGATACGACCCAGGCCATCGACGGCGTGAAGCGGCTGCACGAGCGATGGAAGGAAACCGGCCCGGTGTCGCGGGACCAGGCCCAAGCCTTGTGGGACGAATTTCGCGACTTGTGCGATGCGGTTTCCAAGCGACGCGAACGGGCCTACGCGCTTTATTCCGCCGGCCTGGAGGCCGCGAAGGCAGGAGCCGTCGCCCTGTGCGAACAGGTCGAACAGGCGGGTAGCGTGTCGGCGACGGAGCGGCTGGCGGCCAACGCGAAGATCCCGGAGTGGCACGCCGCGTTCGACGGGCTCGGAGAAATGCCGCGAGCCGACGCGCGCGGCTTGCGAGGCCGGTTCGAGCGAGCGATCTCGCGGTATGAAGCGGGATTGGCTCAGCAGGACCTGCGTGATGCCGAAGCAGCCGAGTCAAACCTGTTCGAGGCCGGGCGACACATCCGGGCATACGAACGTGCCGTGATGCAAGACGCACGGCCCGCGGAACGCGAGACCCTGAGGAACGCGGCCGTTGACTTCATTGCCGGCGTTCGGCGCTGGCCGAAGGGCGGGCTGCAGGCGTTGAAGCAGGCCTTGGCCCGGGCTGACTCCGCGTCCGATCCCGATGACGGGGCGCGTGAGGGAGCGCTGCGGATGTTGTGCATTCGCTGCGAAATTCACAGCTCGACGCCGACGCCACCCGAGGACGAGGCACTGCGTCGGGACTGCCAGATGCGTCTACTGATGGCGGGCATGGGTCAGGCAAACCATGCGGATGATCAAGACTGGGATGCCATGGTGCTGGAGTGGATCGGGATCGGCGCCATGGCGCCAGAAGCCCACGAGGATCTTCAGCGTCGGTTCATGCGCTGCCTGGCGAAGAGAGCGCGCCGTGATGGACGCGGCCGGCCAGATACCCCCACGCGGCGCTAGAGACAGGCCTCCACCGCACCCGCCGCCACGGAACCCCTCGATGCCCGATTCACCCAGGATGACCGTCGAGATCTGGAGCGACGTCATCTGTCCGTTCTGCTACATCGGCAAGCGCAAGTTCGAGAGCGCGCTGGCGCAACTGCCGCAACACGACCGCATTGAGGTCCTCTGGCGGAGCTTCCAGCTGGCGCCTGACACGCAGACCGACCCCACCCGCAACGCCGTGCAGAACCTGGCAGACAAGAAGGGCTGGACGCTCGACTTCACCCGCCAGGCAATGGCCGACGTGACTGAGCGGGCGAAACAGGTCGGGCTGGCTTTCGACTATGACAGGACCGTCGTCGCCAACACCTTCGACGCCCACCGCCTGTCGCACTTCGCGGCCAGTCACGGCAAGGGCAACGAAATGGCGGAGCAGCTCTTCAAGGCGTATTTCGTGGACGGCCAGAACATCGCTGACCACGGTGTGCTTACGGCACTCGCCGTCACCACGGGCCTGCCGGCCGACGAAGTAGACTCCGTGCTTGCGTCAGATAAATTCGCCGAGCCGGTCCGCCGCGACATCGACCAGACCCGGCGAATGGGCATCAACGGAGTGCCATTCTTCGTCTTCGACCACAAGTACGCCGTCAGTGGTGCGCAGGACACCACAATCTTCGTCCAGGCCCTGCAACAGTCCTTTGCGGAATGCAGGAGCATTCTTCATCGGTGAGATCCTCGAACAGGGCGAGCCGCTGTTCCACTCCGGAACACTGAGACCTCTCCATGCAGAGGCCCGTGGCTACTCCCAATTGGCGCCCAGCATTTTCCCGACATTGACGGCAGAGGTAACCGCATCTTCATGAAGCCCGTATCCGAAATGCGAGCCACAGAAGAACGAATTCAGTGTCCCGTTGAGAGAGGGCAGCGCCTCGATTGATGCGGTGGACTTCCCGTCATAGACGGGTGTTCTGAATACTTTCTGGAACTCGATCGACTCTTTCCTGAAACTGATGTTTGGATATTGCGTCCCGATGTAGCGACTGTTGTCGGGAACCCCGTTCTGGAACCTGTAGTGAGCGTTAATGGAGGTATCGATTTCACCTCCCTCATCGGAGTAAAGGTAACTGTACATTGCCCATAGATGTTCCGGTGGGTAGGCCGATGAGTCCGTGTGGACCACAACCAGACCTTCGTTGTATCGCCATGCCCCCAGAAGCCGCGTTTCTTCAGCCGTGGCGTCTTCTATCAACGCCAGAGCGCGATCGGCAGGACAGGCGAAGATCACTTTTTCGAATTGCAGTTCTTCACCGTCATCCAGTTTCACGGTCACGGACTTGTCTGCCCGGCTGACGGCTCTTACGGGTGAGTTCAGCCTTATCTTGTCCCTGAACGGATCGGCCAGCTTATCGATGTATTCCCGGGTCTTGCATGGCAACAGCCGCCATGAAGAGAATTTCCGCAGCGACCCAAACTGCTTTTCGATCTTGGCAAAGACAAATTCGGCGGGTGCATCCATGAGCTCGTTCCAGTACATGGATGTCATCAGGCAGACCGGAAGGATCGCCAACTTCGCAACGTCATCCTTCAGCCCCGGTAGAAATGTCAACGCCTGTCGCAGGGTCCGGTCCTTGAATTGACCTGCCTTGGACAGCCGTGCGCCCTTGCTGTAATTCCAGATGACGATCCCTTGCTGGAAGAGTGACTTGAAATTCTTCGCACTCAATATCGAGGCGGGTCTGGTCGTGTCACAACTCAGATAGTGAGTCCGTTTGGTCGTGAGATTCTGAAACGACTGGCTCAGGCCTTCCATGGGCCAGGTTGCTGATTCGATTCCCAGCTTCTTCAGCAATTTGCAGAAATTCGGGTATTCCAGCCTGGAGTAGAAGAACACCGAGATATCGATCTCTTCGTCGCTCCTGGTATCAAGCGTATAGGCATTGCCACCGAGTCTGTTGTCTCCCTCAAACAGGGTCACATCGTACCGTTCATGCAGAAGGTATCCTGCGGTAAGGCCGGCTATCCCTCCGCCAATAATTGCTATTTTCTCGGTCACTTTATTCCCCTCGTCTTCTTCGACCGCAGGTACGCGCTGCGCGGGACTGCGCCATCTTCGTCCGGGCCGTGCAACAGTCCTTTGAATAGACCGCCGCCGCTGCTTCTTCGTCACTGCCGCCAGCGGCGGCAGGCGACATCTGCGACCCGAGGGAAGTCGCGATCAGCACCCGTCCTCCAACGCGCGTTGCAGCATCGTGGCGGTCGTGACCGCCGGATCCCAGCTGACCGCACGGTTTCGCCCAGCCGTCTTTGCGACGAGCAAGGCCCTGTCCGCCCGATCGATGGATTCCTCGACGCTGACATCGGGTTCCAGTAATGCGAGACCGAACGAAGCCGTAGCGCGAACTGGATTGCCGACGGGACTGGCAACGATCGGTGTACTGGCGAGCCCGTCGCGGATGTGCTCGATCACCACCTGTCCGGCCACCAGATCCGCCCCCGGCAGCGAGATCAGGAACTCGTCGCCACCGTAGCGAAACACCTTGTCATACGGCCGCAGGTGTTGCATGGCGTAGCGCACCACGCCGGCCAGCACCTGGTCGCCCGTGGCATGACCGTAGGTGTCGTTGATCGCCTTGAGGTGGTCCAGGTCCATGAACGCGACGCAGCAATGCTGCACGTCCCGCCTGGCCAGCTCGCGCCACTCACGCAGCGCTGGCAGGATCTCGGCGCGACCGTAGGCGCCGGTCAGCGCATCGCGGTTCCGGAGCGCACCGGCGACCTCATGCCTCAGGGAATCCAGTTCGAGGTGCAGGCGCTCGCCGCCAGCCACGAGGTCGTCATAGTCTTCACGAGCGATCGGTACACCAGCGGCCGCCTCCCGCAGCAGCTGTGCCGCGACCTGGTGCAACCGCTTGTGCTCCGCCTCGATCGCCGCGAACGCCGGCTCCTCCCAGAGCGCGGCGGGCGCCTGCTCGTAATACCATTGACCGAATCGGCACTGACGGTGCGCGTTCTCCTCGAGGTCGTTCGGATCGCACGGCAGGTGGCAGACGATCGCGCGGATGAGGTTCTCGTGCCAGTGGGTATGATCGTGCGCGGCCTGTTCCAGCTGCTCCAGCGTCTTCCGCAACATGGCCAGGTCCATATCGAGCATCGATGTTCACCTCCCCCTCTATTACGCCAACCGCTCCCCGGCGATTCCGGGTGCCCGCGTCAGAGGAGCACGCCCCGCTTGCTCATCGCGCGGGCATAGATAAACAGCCCGAGTGCGATCACGAATATTGCGGCGGTCAAGGCGTGCGAACCGGCGTCTGCGAAGATCTCCAGTCCATTGGACAACACATAGTTGTGAATGGTGGTGACGACCATTGCGACCACCGAGACGAGGAACACCCAGACGGCGAGACGCCTGCGCAGCAGCAACAGCAATGCACCGAGAATGCCGCCCCAGACGGCGATGGCCCAGGCCGCGATCACCCACCCCGGAAGTCGGTAGAAGAACGCCAGTTGCTCGGGAGTGAACGCGCTCATGTACGCGGCATTCCTGGTCTCCGTCATCACATAGTCGAATGCGCCCATGGCATTCCACAGCACTGCGATGGCGCCAATCACCCACAGGTGCCAGGGGGTGGGCACGGTTCGTGTCGCCTGCAATGCGGTCATGGCATTCTCCTGATGCTCGAATGGGTCAAGGGCCTGACGGTCGTCCCGAGGATCGGACCAACCGTGATGATACGCGACGCCGGCGGGGCGCCGCCCGCCCTCGATCACGGGTGACTTGTCTCCGGCGCCACCGCCGGCGTTATCATCGGTCCGCCATGCAGATCATTGCGGTCTCGAACATCAAGGGCGGCGTCGGCAAGACGACCACTGCGGTCAATCTGGCCTATCTCGCAGCGACCAGGCGCCGGCCGACGGTCCTCTGGGACCTCGATCCGCAAGGCGCCGCTACCTGGACGCTCCGGGGCGAACCGGATGAGCGCGCATCCGCGAAAAAGCTGGTGCGGGGCAAGCAGGAACTCTCCGGGTTGGCCGCCCCGACCGACTACGAGCATCTCCACCTGTTGCCGGCCGACCTCTCCTACCGGGATTTCGACGTGCACATGAGCGAGCGAAAGCACCGGACGGAGCGACTGTTGCGGATGAGTCGCTCGCTCCGTGAGGCCTACGCCCTGCTCGTGCTCGACTGCCCTCCCGGCATGTCGCTCCTGACCGAAAATGTACTGCGCGCGGCCGACGCCATCATCGTGCCGATGCTGCCGGCGCCGCTGTCGCTGCGCATGCTTGAACAGCTCCTGGAGTTCGTCGAGCGTTCGGGATGGCAGGACCTGCGCATCCTGCCGTTCTTCTCGATGGTCGACCGCCGCAGGTCGTTGCACGAGGAAGTCATCGCGGATGCGCGAGCGCGCTTCCCGGTCATCCTGTCGACCGAGGTGCCCTATTGGAGCGAGATCGAGCGCATGACCGTGAGGCGTGCGCCGCTGCCGGCCTTCGCGCCCAGCAGTCCAGCGTCGCAGGTCTACGTGGCGCTGTGGCACGAGATCGTCGCCCGCCTTCCACCCGGGTGATGCCGTTTCGCCCCGCCTCGGCCGCGTTCGAAGAACTCCCGCTCCTTCCTAGCCGATCATCCCCTTCAGGCGGCGGGTGATGAGCGCATCGGCCTCGGCCATGATGCGATCGATCAGCTCCTTGCAGCTCGGCACGTCGTGGATCAACCCGGCGACCATGCCGCACGACCACGCGCCGGCCTCCATGTCTCCCTGCTGCATGATGCGCGGGTAGACGCCGCCGACCAGCACCTTCACGTCGTCGATGGTGAGCGCGTCGCCCTTTTCCTTCTCGAGTTCGACGATCCTGTCGACCGCCGAATTGCGCAGCACACGCTCGGTATTGCGCAGCGACCGCATGATGAGCCGCGTGTCGAGCTCCGTCGCCTTGACGATCGCCTGCTTGACGTTCTCGTGTATCGGCGCTTCCCTGGTCGCCATGAAGCGCGTACCCATGTTGATACCCTCGGCGCCGAGCGCGAGCGCCGCGACCAGGCTGCGACCGTCCGCCATGCCGCCCGAGGCGATGAACGGGATCTTGAGTGCCTCGGCCGCGAGCGGCAGCAGGATGAAGTTCGGCACGTCGTCCTCGCCCGGGTGACCGCCGCACTCGAAGCCGTCCACGCTGACCGCGTCGCAACCGATGCGCTCGGCCTTCAGCGCGTGGCGCACCGACGTGCACTTGTGGATCACCTTGACGCCGTGCTGCTTCAGCACCGGCATGAACGCCTCGGGACTGCGGCCAGCCGTCTCGACGATGCGCACGCCGCCCTCGATGATCGCCCGGATGTACTCGGGATACGGCGGCGCCACGAACATCGGCAGGAACGTGATGTTCACGCCGATCGGCTTGTCCGTCAGGTCGCGTGCGCGCTTGATCTCGGCCGCGAGCTTCTCGGGCGTCGGCTGCGTGAGCGCAGTGATCATGCCGAGGCCACCCGCGTCAGACACCGCAGCCGCCAGTTCGGCAAGCCCGACGAAATGCATGCCACCCTGGACGATCGGGTGCTGGATGCCAAAGAGTTCGGTGATGCGGGTCTTCATGATGGGCGGGTACTCCTGCGGGCGGTAACTTCTGCGCTGGGTACGTAATTGTACGCAACGGCTCGCCACGGCGGCGTCCAACTGCTAGGGTCCGATTCATGCAAGTGCAGCTGCCCCGAATCATCCAGGGAGGGATGGGTGTCGCCGTCTCCTCATGGCGACTGGCACGCGCAGTCTCTCTTCGCGGTCAATTGGGTGTCGTGTCGGGCACCGGCATCGACACCGTGGTCACGCGCCGGCTGCAACTGGGTGATCCCGGCGGCGACCTGCGGCGCGCGTTCGAGGCGTTTCCGGTCCGCGAAATCGCGATGCGGATCTGGGACAAGTACTTTATCAAGGGCGGCAAGTCGCCGGGCGTGGCGTTCAAGTCGAAGCCGGTCCCGACGGTCAAGATGTCCAGGGCGCTGCTCGACCTGATCGTCGTCAGCAATTTCGTCGAGGTGTACCTGGCCAAGGCTGGGCACGCGGGCATGGTCGGCATCAACCTGCTCGAAAAGATCCAGCTGCCGAATCTCGCGTCGCTGTTCGGCGCGATGCTCGCCAAGGTCGACTACGTGCTGATGGGCGCGGGCATTCCGCGAGCGATTCCCGCCATTCTCGACCGCTTCGCGCGCGGCGAACCCGCGGAGATGAAGCTCGATGTCGCGGGGGCGCTGCCCGGCGATGAGTTTCACACGAAGTTCGATCCGCGCCGGTACCTGCCGAACGGTCCGGGCGTGCTCGAGCGGCCGAAATTCCTCGCGATCGTGTCCTCGTACACGCTTGCGCTGACGCTCGCCCGCAAGAGCTCGGGCAAGGTCGACGGGTTCGTCGTCGAAGGATCGACGGCGGGCGGTCACAACGCGCCGCCGCGGGGCGGGATGAACCTCGACGCGAACGGCGAGCCGATCTACGGAGTGCGAGATACGCCGGACCTCGAGCAGATCCGCGCGCTCGGGCTGCCGTTCTGGCTGGGCGGGTCGTACGGCGACTCGGGGAAGCTCCAGCAGGCGCTCGCGCTGGGGGCGCAGGGCATCCAAGTCGGCACGGCCTTCGCGTTCTGCGACGAGTCTGGATTGGCGCCGGGGTTGAAGGCGTCGGTGCTGCTCGCGAGCATAGAGGGGCGCCTCAAGGTGTTCACCGATCCGCACGCGTCGCCGACGGGGTTTCCGTTCAAGGTGCTGCAGCTGGAAAAGACGATCTCCGATCCAGTGGTGTTTGCCGCGCGTGAGCGGATCTGCGACCTCGGCTACCTGCGGCAGTGCTATCGGCAGGAGGACGGCACCGTCGGGTATCGATGTCCGGCCGAGCCGGTCGACGATTACCTGGGCAAGGGCGGCCAGGAGGCGGACACCGTCGGACGCAAGTGCATCTGCAATGGGCTGGTGTCCACGGTGGAGTACGGGCAGATCCGGCACAGCGGCGAGCTCGAGCCGCCGATCGTCACCGTCGGCGACGACGTGATGCGAATCCACCAGTTCCTGCGGCCGGGAAAGTCCACCTACTCCGCGGACGAAGTGATCGACAGCCTGCTCCGCGCGGCCTGACACTTGCAGACCTGACACCGAAACGCGGCCGTCAGCGCCCGGGCTTGCGGCTGCCCCTCGGATGGATGCCGCGACTGGCGAGCGCCTGTCGCAACATGAACTCCACCTGCGAATTGACGCTGCGCAGCTCGGCCGCCGCGAGCCGCTCCAGCTCGACCCACAGCTGCGGGTCGATGCGGAGCAGGAACGCCTTCTTGTCCGGGCTCGCCATCACGTCAGGCCGATCGGTTCACCGAACGCCCGTCACGTGTACAGCGACCCGGTATTGATCACCGGCTGGACCTCGCTCTCGGCGCACAGCACGACCAGCAGGTTGCTCACCATCGCGGCGCGACGTTCATCGTCGAGTTGCACGATGCCGCGCTCGGAGAGCCCCTTCAACGCCATCTCCACCATGCTGACCGCACCATGCACGATCTTGCTGCGTGCGGCGATGATCGCCTCGGCCTGCTGGCGTCGCAGCATCACCTGCGCGATCTCGGGCGCGTAGGCAAGGTGCGTGAGCTTGGCATCCTCGACCGCGATGCCGGCCTGCGCGAAGCGGTCGGTGAGCTCGCGGATCAGGGACTGCGCCACGCGATCCTGCCCGGCCCGCAAAGTGATCTCGCCCGGTGTCAGGTCATCGCCCTCGTCGTAGGCATAGCTCGACGCGAGGTGACGCACCGCGGCCTCGGCCTGGATGCGCACGTACTGGTCGTAGTTCTCGACGTCGAAGGACGCCTGCGCCGTGTCCCAGACGCGCCAGACGATCGCGGCAGCGATCTCGACCGGGTTGCCGCGCTTGTCGTTGACCTTCAGCTTCTCCGACGCCAGGTTGTGTGCGCGCAGGCTGATCTTCTGCTTCTTGTAGAACGGGTTCGCCCAGCGCAGGCCGCCCCCGCGGTCGGTCCCGACGTACTTGCCGAACAGCAGCAGGATCCCCGCCTCGTTCGGCTGCAGCATGTACAGGCCGGACAGGACCATGCCCCCGGCAATGGCCAACGGCATGGCCACCCACAGCACGTTCGGACCGATTGCCCGGAGGTCCAGGAAGAAGTACACGGCCGCGAGCAGCAGGGTCAGCCCGATCGCGAGCATGAGGTAGCCGGAGAGGGTCTTCCGCTCGAGCTCCTCGGTACGCGGAGATTCCAGTGTCGTCATCGTTCGCTCCCTTTCGACCGGTAATCGCGGGCAAGGGACCCACGGCCGGTCGATGTCAAAGTGATATCACTTTGATAGAAACGACGGACGCTGTCAACAGGCGGCGCTGATCCTGCAATCCTGGCGCCAAACGGAGACTACTTGCGGCGCCAGCTCGGTTTCACGGCCAGGCGGACGCGCCCGACCTTGCGGTTCCTGATCGAGCTCAGCACGAGGTTGCCGTCGGCACCGACCTTGCACGGCACGACATAGACGCCGGGCAGCAGCAGCTCGCGCACGGCGGTCGCAGCCGACTTGCGCTTGAAGAGCGTCGCCTCTACCGGATCGTCGATGGTCCACGCGTCGTCCTGCAACACGTAGTAGAGCGAGAACCCCGGCAGGGTCACGCTCGCGAGCAGGAAACGGCCGCGGTCATCGACGTCCTTGATCTGGCGATTCAGGTCCCGCCGCTGGGCCGCGGTGAGCGGCGGATCCTTGTCGTCGAGCGTCAGCTTCGCCTTGACCGGTCGCTTGCGCTTCGTGGTTGCCATCTGCCGCTCCTGGACTCGCTCGAGTTGCGATCGCCTACAGTACCACTCCGTGACCCGCTGCCTATCGCCTAGGAGATCCGCAGCAGGACTTTGCCAGTGCGGCCAGGGGCGGTGGCAGCCGCCACGGCGGAGGACACCTGCTCGAGCGGATACGTGGCAGCGATCTCGGTGTGGAACATGCCCTCCACCGTCAGTTTCTTTACCGCACGCAGCACGCCGAGCAGCTTGAGCGGTGACTGCTGTGCGAGCCAGTTCGGCAGCAGGAACCCCGACACGTGCGCGACGGGCATCATCAGGTCGCGGCCGGGAATCTGCAGGGGCGCGTCGCCCAGCGTGCCATAGACCACCAGCTGGCCGTTCAAGCTGAGGCAGCGCACGACCTCGCCCGCAAGTTCGCCGCCGACGCAGTCGAGCGCATGGCCGACGCCCCGGTCGCCGGTGATGCGCGCGACTTCGCTGATCAAGTCCTGCTGCTCGGTGACGATCACCGCGTCCGCACCGAGCGCCTTGAGTGCCGCGACATTCGTGGCTGACCGAACGACGCAGATGGTGCGAAAGCCGTCGCGACGGCCGAGGCGCACGACGCTCTTGCCGAGCGCCGACCCGGCCGCGGTCACCAGCACGTATGCGCCGCGCGGCACGCGCAGCACTTCCCGGATCAGGACATAGGTGGTGATCGGGTTGACGAAGAACATCGCCGCCTGTTCGTCGCTGACAGTGTCGGGCATCGCGATGGCGCGTTTCGCATCGACGACGACGGATTCCTGCCAGACCCCGTTCGGTGGTGCGCCGGCGATCGCGACGCGCTTGCCGCGCAGCCGGCGCGCGAGCCAGCCGGAACCGCACGCGTCGACGACGCCGACTCCCTCACCACCCAGCGCATACGGTGGGGCCGGGCAAACGGACAGTCGTGCCGGATCGAAGCACAGTTGCGTGCCCGGGCCGCCCTGCCCGCGGTTCCAGATGATGCGCTGCAGGGCGGTGTAGTACGTCCCTCGCAGGTAGTTGAGGTCCGACGGATTGACCGGACTCAGCCGCATCCGCACACGGACCTGCCCGGGTCCCGGCTCGGGGACGGGGACGTCCTCGATGCGG
>Ga0315276_10003545_pt1 | contig 14319 bp, 10 predicted proteins | sample YL17G05_0_MG_FD_204542 | JGI IMG/M metagenome (GOLD analysis project Ga0315276, IMG submission 204542) | Sediment microbial communities from Yellowstone Lake, YNP, Wyoming, USA - YL17G05_0 | ecosystem: Environmental > Aquatic > Freshwater > Lake > Sediment | place: USA: Wyoming | collected...
CAGCAGGCCTACAACTACGCTCTTGAGCGGGGCATCCGATACGTCGCGATTACGAATGGTGAGTACTACCTGCTGCACGATCGCCTTCGCGGACTCTCGTACGAAACCAACGTGATCGGCGAATTCTCGTTGAGCGCCTTGCAGGACGAGGACCTTGCCGTAATCGACGCGATTCGGCCAGGCCGTCTCGGCGCCCAAGACCTGGAGTCCGACCTCGCGACAATCGCGGAGTATTTCTGAGCGGATACGCAGGGTCAGGAGGACAGCGACGTCTTTCGTTGTCCACCTGGGTGTCCATAACCCTCGTAAAATACGGTCGCTATCCGTAAACCTCGTAATGAGAAAAGGCAACAGCTCAACAAAACGTTGAACTGCTGCCTCTTCTTTCCCGCCTTAAAATCCCGTGCCCGCAAGGGCGTCCGGGTTCGAATCCCGGCTCCGGCACCAACGGTCCAAAAGTCCCCTGGATACGGACTGGGAAAAGGGCGTCGTCATCGAGAATCTCGGATTGCGACAGCCTTCTGTTTTTGAACGATCCAGTTTGCTAGCCTCAATGCCAGATGCGCTGGGTCGAACGAGTCCTCGTGCCTGACATACGCGTGCGGCGAAAGCTCCCGCTCCTCGTCGTTCTGTGCGCGGGCCTCGCCATGAGCACTCCGGGAGAGGCCCGTCAAACGATCCGCACCGATCCGACCTATCTCATCGACACGTGGGAGACCGAGGACGGTCTGCCCGAGAACTCCGCGACCGCGATGGCGCAAACGCCGGACGGCTACCTCTGGTTCGGTACGTTCGGTGGCTTGGTGCGCTTCGATGGGGTGGCGTTCACGGTGTTCGATCCGGCGAACACGCCGCAATTGCCGAGTGCCAGCATCATCAACTTGTACTGCGACCGGAGCGGCCGGCTCTGGGTGAGCACGTCGCGCGGGTTGACGGTGCGCGAGGGCGGGGCGTGGCGCGCGCTGGGTGCGGGCGACGGATGGCCGAACGACTATGTGCGGACATTCTCGGAGCGCGGCAACGGCGATCTGCTCATCACGACGTTCCATGGCCAGGTGTTCGAGTTCGTCGGCGGGAGGATCGCCGAGTTGCCGGCGCCGCCTGGACAGCCTGGTATGGGGTACATGGGAGCGGTCGACGGAGCGGGGCACTGGTGGATCGCGCAGCACAAGTTCGTCGGGCAGTGGGATGGTCAGCACTGGAGGCAGACGATCATCCCGACCACACCGGATCCGGCTCACGTCGGCTGCTCTTCGGCACGAGATGGGGGCGTATGGCTGTTGATGGAAACGGAGCTGCGGAAATATCGAGACGGCATCGAGGTGTCCCGAATCCAATTACCGGAGGTGCCCGGTGGCTTGTGGAGTCTGTCGGAAGACACTCGCGGCAACGTGTGGATCTGTACCGGCCAACAGGGCGTCTGCAGGGTCTCGCCCGACGGGCAGATGCGCCGATGGACGACGACGAACGGGCTTGGCGCGCTAGGCACACGGTTCGTCTTCGAGGATCGCGAAGGAGATCTTTGGGTCGGGACGAACGGCGGAGGCCTGGCCCGTTTCAAGCCACGGCGATTTCAGAGCTTCGGCGTCGAAAGCGGTCTCACGGAGCGCGTCGTCGATTCCCTCTGGCCCGGCCGGGACGGAGGAGAGTGGATTGGCACCCGGGGCAAAGGCTTGTTTCATCTGCACGATGGCCGCGCGACGAGCGTGCCGCTGCCGGACGCACGCGCCGTCGTCCTCGCGCAGAGCGTGCTGACTGATCGTCGGGGGCGCCTGTGGCTCGGAACGAACCGCGACCTCTGGGTTTCCGAGAACGGTGCGTTCCGAAAGAGTCATCCTGACCTGCTCAGCGGCGCGGACATCCGTGCGCTGTTCGAGGACTCGCACCAACGCATTTGGATCGGCGGCGGAAGGAGCGCGGCCGTTCTCGACGGCGTGAGCTTGCGCGTTTTCACGGCTGCGGACGGACTGGCGCCGGACGGCGCCTACTGCTTTGCCGAGGATAGCCACGGAGTCATCTGGTTGTCGACGCACAACGGCGTGTTCCGTTCGGAAAATGACCATTTTGCCGAACTCCTGGACAATGGCCGGCCGCTCCGCGACATCCTCTGCTTCAAGGCCGATGCGGATGGGACGCTCTGGATGGGCTCGCGTGACCAGGGTCTTCTTCGCCGGCGGGACGAGAAGATCACGAGGATAGGCGGCCTGCCGGTTCGCGCTGTTTACGGAATCCTCGAGGATTCCGCCGGCTACCTCTGGCTGACCGGCAATCGCGGCGTGGTGCGCGTGTCGGCGAAAGCACTGCGGTCGGCGGCCGAGGACAAGGTGTCCCGTCCGGACTTCCAGGTCTTGGGTCTTAGCGACGGTCTTCCCAGCGTGGAATGCGCCGGTGGGCAGCAACCGACCTGCGCGAGAGACGCAAGCGGGAGACTGTGGTTCGCCACGTTGAAGGGCGTGGCGACGATCGACCCGGCCGCGTTCCGGCTGAATACCATTCCGCCGCCGGTGATCGTGGAACAGGTCGGGTATAACGCGCCAGCGCCGACGAATGAAGTCGACGTGCGTGTCGCGGGCCCGTTCACCAAGCCCCTCCGCCTGCCTCTCGGCACCCGCCGCATCGAAATTCAATACACAGCCCTCAGCTTCAGCGCGCCGGAGCATGTCCGCTTCCAAGTCAAGCTGGAGGGGCAGGATGCGGACTGGCGGGACGCGGGCGACCGGCGAATTGCGTCGTTCTACGATCTCCCGCCCGGCGACTACACCTTTCGAGTGCGCGCCGCTAACAACGACGGGGTGTGGAATGAAACCGGCGCCAGCCTTACGTTCAAGGTGCAGCCGTACCTCTGGCAGGCCACATGGTTCCGCTTCGCGGCCGCCGTGGTGCTGTTCGGCGGCGGAGGCGGCCTGATCTGGCGGACCGCCCGCGCCAGACACCGCCGCGAGATGGCCGAGCTGGAACGGACCCAGCGGCAGCAGACGGAGTTGGCTCACCTGTCCCGCGTGACGATGCTCGGGGAACTGTCCGGCTCGATGGCTCACGAGCTGAATCAACCGCTTACCGCCATTCTCAGCAACGCCCAGGCCGCCCAACGCTTCCTCGCGCGTGACCCCGTGGATCTCGACGAGGTACGCGACATCCTCACGGATATCGTGGAGCAGGACAACCGCGCCGGCGAGGTCATCCAACGCCTGCGGCTGCTTCTCAAGAAGGGCGAGGTACAGCGACGGTCGCTCGACCTGAACGAGGTCGTGCGGGAAGTGCTCCAGTTGCTGCGCAGCGATCTCGTGAATCAAGGTGTGACCACGGACACCGCGCTGGCGCCCGCTCTGCCGGTGGTCAACGCCGACCGCGTGCAGCTCGAGCAAATTCTGCTCAACCTCGTGATGAACGCCTGCGACGCCATGAGCGGCAACGCCCCAGGCGACCGTCGGGTGCTGGTCCAGACCGAGCTGACCCTCGGTCACACCGTTACGGTGTCGGTGTCCGATAGCGGGGCGGGAATCGCCTCGGGCGACCTGGAGCGGGTGTTCGAGCCGTTCTTCACCACCAAGATGCAGGGCTTGGGATTGGGCTTGTCGGTTTGTCGTTCGATCATCACGGCCCATGGCGGAAAGCTCTGGGCGGCCCATAACCCGGACCGGGGAGCTACGTTTCATTTCTCTCTGCCTGTCGACCCCGCGGTCATCGCATGAGCGACGCTCAGGCGATGGTCTTCATCGTGGACGACGACCCGGCCGTGCTGAAGAGCCTCGCGCGCCTGTTGCGCGCCGCCGGCGTGAAGGCGGCCACATTCGGTTCATCCGAGGAATTCCTCGAACGATTCGACCCAGCTGCACCCGCCTGTCTCGTGCTCGACATCGCAATGCCCGGCTTGAACGGTATGGCGCTGCAAGAAGCTCTGAAGGCGAAGGGTTTCACGATACCGATCATCTTCCTCACCGGCCAAGGCGACATCCCCACGAGCGTGCAGGCGATGAAACGCGGCGCTCAGGATTTCCTCACCAAGCCCGTGAACGCCGACGACCTTCTCGCGGCCGTCTCCGCCGCCCTCGACAAAGACCGCGGCAGCCGGCGGGCCCGCGCCGAGCTGGACGACATCCTGGAACGGCTTGCGACGCTCACCCCACGCGAGCGCGAGGTTCTGGAACACGTGGTCGCCGGCCAACTCAACAAGCAAACGGCCGCCGATCTCGGCACCGTGGAAAAGACCATCAAAGTCCATCGCGCGCGTGTCATGGAAAAGATGAAGGCGCAGTCGGTGGCGGAGCTTGTTCGCCTCGCCGGCCGCGCGGGTATCGGGACGAAATAGCCGACTCCCGTCCCCATTGGACCAAGGTCCAATACCGGTCCTCGCACCATTCCCTGTACGTTGGCGGACGTGTCCGAAATCCGGCCCCTCATTGCCATCGTTGACGACGAAGAACCCATCCGCAAAGCGCTGAAGCGCCTCTTGCGTTCGGCAGGGCTGGACGTGGAGACGTTTTCGTCCGGTACCGAGTTCCTTGATTCCCTTCCGACCCGTCGGCCCGATTGCGTGGTGCTGGACCTCCACATGCCCCACATGAATGGGTTCGAGGTCCAAGCCAGGCTCGCAGCCACCAGCCGGCCGGTGCCCGTGGTAATCATCACCGGCCACGATTCCAGCGAAACGCGCGACCGTGCGACGGCGAGGCGGCCCATCGCCTACCTACTCAAACCGGTGAACGACAAGACATTGCTCGACGCAATTGAACTGGCCCTGGGCAACAAGCCGCGGCCGTAACTGTGGAGATCCAATCATGAAGCCAGAGCTGCGAACGTTCGCCTTGTCCCTGCTAGCAGCTGTCGCCGTGCTCGTTGGCGCCACGATCCCGGCATACGCAGCGGACAAGAAACCCAACATCGTCATCATCTGGGGTGATGACATCGGCCAGTCCGACATCAGCGCCTACACGATGGGGCTGATGGGGTTCAAGACACCCAACATCGACCGGGTTGCCAAGGAAGGAATGATCTTCACCGACTACTATGCCGAGCAGAGCTGCACGGCCGGCCGGGCGTCATTCATCACCGGCCAATCGGGTCTCCGAACCGGCATGACCAAAGTCGGCTTGCCTGCCTCCACGCTCGGTCTCCAGAAGGAAGACCCGACGATTGCCGAGCTGCTCAAGCCGCTCGGCTATGCGACCGGTCAGTTCGGTAAGAACCACCTCGGCGACCGGAACGAGTTCCTGCCCACCGTGCACGGCTTCGACGAGTTCTACGGTCCGCTCTACCACCTGAATGCTTCGGAAGAGCCGGAGCTGCCGGACTTTCCGACCGACCCGGCGTTTCTCGCCAAGTTCGGCCCGCGGGGCGTCATGGACTGTAAGGCGTCGGCCACGGACGATGCGACGGTCGACCCACGCTTCGGCAAGGTCGGCAAGCAAAAGTGCACCGACACGGGTGCCTTGACCAAGAAGCGGATGGAAACGATCGACGATGACGTCGCGAATCGGTCGGTCGATTTCATCAAGCGGCAGAATCGGGACGGCAAGCCGATCTTTCTTTGGGTGAACTTCACCCACATGCACTTCCGCACCCACACCAAGGCTGAGAGCCTCGGCCAGGCAGGGAAATTCCAGAGCCCATATCACGATACGATGATCGACCACGACAAGAATGTCGGCACCGTGCTGAAGGCGTTGGACGACCTGGGCATCGCGGACAACACCTTCGTCATGTATAGCACCGACAACGGCCCGCACATGAACTCCTGGCCGGACGGAGCGATGACGCCGTTCCGCAGCGAGAAAAACTCGAACTGGGAAGGCGCCTATCGGGTGCCGGCCATGGTCAAATGGCCGGGCCACATCAAACCCGGCAGTGTCTCCAACGAAATCGTCGCGCACCTCGACTGGCTGCCGACCATTCTGGCGATGGCCGGTGACACGCAAGTGAAGGACAAGCTGCTGAAGGGCGACCAGGTCGGAGGCATGACCTACAAGGTCCACCTCGATGGCGACAACCTCGTCCCTTACCTGACGGGGCAAACCCAGAAAAGCCCGCGCGACTCGTTCATCTACATCAACGACGACCAGCAGGTGACCGGCCTGCGCTACGACAACTGGAAGCTCGTGTTCATGGAGCAGCGGATGCAGGGAACGATGCGCATCTGGTCCGAGCCGTTCGTCACGTTGCGGATCCCGAAGATCTTCAACCTCCGGACCGATCCGTACGAGCGGGCAGACATCACCTCGAACACCTACTACGACTGGCTGCTCGATCACGCGTTCCAGTTCGTACCGGCTCAGGAGTACGTGGGGCAATTCTTGATGACGTTCAAGGATTATCCGCAGCGGCAGAAGGCGGCCAGCTTCAATCTGGGTGAAGTCCTGGACAAGCTCAAGGAATCTGCGAAGTAGCACGAACGCGTTCATGGCGGGCGGTCCGAGCGGGCCACCCGCTTACGATCACGAGGGATCAACATGGCAGCGATCAGGTCTGCATTCGGCTACCTACTGGCTAGCGCCTTCGCAGCGTTACTCGTCGGTTGCGCCGTCGGCACCGTACGAGCGCAAGGCGACCCGCTTCCCTCGTGGAACGACGGCGCGGCCAAGAAATCCATCGTCGCCTTCATCGCGAAGGTGACGAAACCCGACACGCCAGATTTCGTGCCGGTCGCCGAGCGCATCGCCACGTTCGACAACGACGGGACGCTCTGGTGCGAGCAACCGATGCCCGTTCAGTTCTACTTCGCGCTCGACCGCGTGAAGGCGTTAGCAGCGCAGCATCCCGAATGGAAAGCGAAAGAGCCGTTCGCCTCGCTGCTCAAGGGCGATGTGAGCACGGCGCTCGCCGGCGGCGACCACGCGCTGATCGACCTCATCATGGCCACGCACACCGGGATGACGACGGTTGAGTTCGAAAAGATCGTCAACGATTGGATCGCCACCGCGAGGCATCCCAAGACCGGCAAGCTCTACACCGAAATGACCTATCAGCCCATGCTGGAGCTGCTCACCTATTTGCGGGCCAACGGGTTCAAGACCTTCGTCGTGTCCGGCGGTGGGATCGAGTTCATGCGTCCGTGGATGGAGCGGGTTTATGGGATCCCGCCGGAGCAGGTGATCGGCAGCAGCGTCAAGACGAAGCTCGAAATGCGCGATGGCAAGCCCGTGCTCGTGCGTCTGCCCGAGCTGAACTTCAATGACGACAAGGACGGCAAGCCGGTTGCGATCAACCAGCACATCGGCCGCCGACCGATCGCCGCCTTCGGGAATTCGCGGGGCGATCAAGAGATGCTGGAATACACGCAGGGTGGCTCCGGCCCTCGGTTCGAGCTGCTGGTGCTCCATGACGATGCGGCGCGCGAATACGCCTATGGTCCAGCCAAGGGACTGCCGGACACAAAGCTGGGTGCGTTCACGCAGGCGGTTTACGACGAAGCGCACAAAGAGGGCTGGACCGTCGTCAGCATGAAGAACGATTGGAAACAGGTCTTCCCGGTGGGGCAGTCCCCGGTCACGGCCATCGACATCCTACTGGAGCCCGACGCGACGATGTTCCAACACTCCGCCGCCAACAACGCCCGGTTGCTAGCGGTCTTCCCGAAGGGTTTCGCCCTGGATGCAACGCACCGTCCGCATATCACGATGATCCAGCGGTTCGTCCGAACGGCGGACCTCGAGAAGGTCTATGCCGCCGCCGGCCGGGTGTTGGCCGGCGCAAACGTGACCGCCATGAGGCTCAACGCCTTCAAGTACTACTACCTCCCGAGCAAGGACGTCGGTCTCGCGGGCATCGTCGCGAAGCCGACCCCGGAATTGCTCAAGTTGCAAGCGGACCTGATTGCCGCCGTGACCCCGTTCACCGTGGAGACCGGAGACTCCGCGGCGTTCGTCACCACGGCCGATGATCCGGTCATCGATCCGGCATTGATCGGATACGTCTCGACATTCGTACCGAAGGGCTCGGGCGAGAATTTCAATCCGCACGTCACCACCGGCGTCGCCCCCCGGGGCTACCTCGACAAGATGCTCGCGGATCCGTTCGAGCCGTTCACGTTCTCGCCCGCGGGCGCGGCCGTTTACCAACTCGGCCAATTCGGTACGGCGGCGAAGAAACTCAAGGAACTTGATGTGAAGCCGTGAATCGCAGAGTCGCGACCACGATGCCGGGGCCCGACCCGCGAAAGCGAGCAAGAATGACGATCACCTTCGTTCGCGTCCTCATCGCCGCCGTTCTCGCGGTGTCCGTGCTTGCGCCTACGGGCCTATTCGCCCAGCAAGTGCCACTCCCCAAGATCGCCGCTGACGTTCCCGGCCCCGCGACCGGCACCGCCATGACCAAGGAGTATGTCCAGATGGTGGGCCGCATGGCCTACGTCTGGGGCTATGCACTGGTCAATTCGCACAACCGCCGCGCCGCGTTCGCCTACGTCACCGGCCAGAACGGGAACGTTCCCGGCCTCAACGGCGGAGTGCTCCCCATGGCACCGGTCGGGCTGAATTCGATGCTGACCGACTACATCAGGCCCGAGCAGACCTTCGTTGCCTGCCCCAATCAGGACGTTGCGTATGGTGCGGGCTATTTCGCCCTGGACAAGGAACCGATCGTCTTTCAAGTGCCGGAGTTCGGCGACCGCTTCTGGGTCTACGCCATCTATGACGCGCGCACGGACGAGGTGGCGGAGATCGGCAAGCCCTACGGCACCAAGCCCGGCTTCTACCTTCTCGTCGGGCCAAACTGGAAGGGCGCGACTCCGGCGGGCATCAATGCGGTCGTGCGTTCTTCCACCGAGCTGGCATTCACCGCGCCTCGCATCTTCAAGGGTGATAACCCCGAGGACAGCAAGGCCGTCCAGCCGGTGCTTGGCCAGATCATGTTCTATCCGCTGAGCCAGTTCGACGGGAAGATGAAGACCACGGACTGGAGCAAGCTGCCGCACTTCCCGGCGCCAGCGGGCCCTGGCGGCGAAACCAAGTGGGTCGTGCCGGAGAAGTTCTTCGATCAGCTGCCCGGGGTGATGAAACTCGTTCCGCCGCTGCCGGGCGAGGAGGCCCTCTACGGCTGGATCAGTTCGGTATTCGAGGCTGCCGCCAAGGACGCGGATGCCAAGAAGGCGTTGGTTGAGTCCTTCGTCGCCACCGACAAGGACATCATCGCTCCGCTGTTCCAGTGGAAATACAACGGTCGCTCTTCGGGCAACGGCTGGTACTCGCCGGTGAACAACGCCGAGTGGGGTACGGACTACCTGAACCGCACTGGCACGGCGAAGTCGAACATGTACGACAACAAGCCCAACGAGACCAAGTACATCTATCGCGACTTCGACAGCCACGGGCAGCAGCTCGAGGGCAAGAACAACTACACCGTGACGTTCGCGAAGGGCCAGGAACCGCCGGTCAGAGGTTTCTGGTCGCTGACGCTCTACAACGAGCACCACCTCTTCACGCCGAACGCCCTGAACCGGTACTCGCTCGGCACGAAGAGCAAGTCGTTCCTGAAATACAACGCTGACGGCTCGCTCACGCTGTACTTCGGGGCGAAGTCTCCGGGCAAGGACAAGGAAACCAACTGGGTTCCCGCGCCGAATGGGGCGTTCTCGCTCTACATCCGGTGCTACTGGGCGGACAAGGCGGTCCTCGATGGCACCTGGATGCCACCGCAGGTGGAGAAGGTGAAATGAACAGACGAACGTTTCTTGCCGTCGCGCTCAGCTGTGCGCTCGCCCTGAGTGGCCTCGCGTCGCAGGCACTCGGTCAGGAGACCAGCTTCGACACGCTGGCCAACCTGCCGTTCAAGGAGAATCGCCCCACGAAGGAAACCGCGCAGACGCTGCGCGACGAGCTGCTCTTCCAACGGGCGACGCAGACTTATCTCTGGGCGCTACCGCTCATCAACACGCTCGGCATGAAGGTCGGCTCGGAAAAGGTCTTCGGCGCCGGCTACAACGTCCTGCCGGTTTGGAAGAAGCGACTCGACGCCAAGACGCTGGTGACCACCCCGAACTCCGACGTGATTTACGCGATGAGCTACGTCGACCTCGGCAAGGACGGTCCGCTCGTGTTCGAAGCCCCGCCCAACCTCCAGGGGATCCTGCTCGACTTCTGGCAGCGGCCGATCCCGGTCGATGGCGGCAAGTTCTTCGGCGACGTCGGGCTGCCGGGACCGGATGCGGGGAAAGGTGGCAAGTTCTTGCTGTTGCCGCCCGGGTACAAAGGACCAGTTCCCGAGGGGTACTTCGTCTATCGCTCGGGGACCAACAACGTGTTCGTCTTCTTGCGTTCGTTCTATCAGGACCCGAAGAATCTGACGCCGGCTGTCGCGTTGGTCGAACAATCGAAGATCTATCCGCTGAACGGCCAGGCCACGGCCAAGTCGATGAAGTTCCCCGATGCGTCGGGTGTCCCGGCCAACATGCTGCCGATCAGCGACGGTAGCGCCTTCGACAAGCTCAAGCAATTCGTGGACAGCGAAGGCGCCGACCTCGCCGAATCCGACTCGCTCGGCATGCTGGCGGCGATCGGGATCGTCAAAGGCCAACCGTTCCAACCGGACGCGCACACCCGCGAGATCCTCGACCGGGCCGCGAAGACCGCGTACAAGATGAGCCGCGTTATCGGCTTTCAAGAAACCGTCGGTGGTCGCGACTTTCGCGTCTATCCGGACCGCCGCTGGGTCAATCCCATCGCCGACGGCACGCCTGCGAACCCAGGTGGACCGCTCGACCTCAGCTGGAGGCGGAAGGCTGAGGGCTATTTGGATCTCGACCTCCGCATCTGGTTCTTCACCGACTACTACTCGATCAGTCCCGGAATGATTTCCCAGATCCCGGGGAAGGGCGCCAAGTACATGATCGCTTTCACCGACAGCGGGGGCGTGCCTTTGTCGGGGGGCGGCAACTATCGCGTGAATCTGCCGGCCAACATTCCTGCCGCGAACTTCTGGTCGGTGACGCTCTACGAGGCGGAGAACGCCTCGGGTCTGGCCAACGGTCGGCCGTTCCCGTCGCTGGGCTTGCGCGACAAGCCGGTGCAGAACGCTGACGGCAGCACCGACCTCTACCTCGGACCGAAAGCGCCCCAGGGCAAAGAAGGCAACTGGCTCGCGACCGTGCCCGGCAAGGGGTACTTCGCCATCCTCCGCCTCTACGGCCCGACCGAGGCAGCGATCAACAAGAGCTGGAAGCCCGGCGACATCGAGAAGGTGAACTAACGGAATGATGAAACTCGGACGATTCGTCGCGCTGACGGCCGCGATGGCGCTGGGCCTCGTGCTTCCGAGTGTGGCCCTGGCGGAAGAGCCGTCGGAGAGCGAGAAGCTGGCCCAACAGTTAAGCAATCCGGTCGCCGATTTGGTGAGTATCCCGTTCCAGTTCAACTGGGAAGAGGGAGTCGGCGTCGACCACGACGTTCGCTTCATCTTGAACGTCCAACCGGTCGTTCCCTTCTCGATCAGCAAGGACTGGAATCTGATCGGGCGGATGATCGTGCCGTTCATCAGTCAGCCGCCCCTCGTGCCGGGAGGGCAGACGGCCTTCGGCACGGGCGACATCGTGGCATCGGCATTCTTCTCGCCGAAGGAATCCAAGCTGGTCTGGGGTGTCGGCCCCGTGTTCGGCCTTCCAGCGACGAGCGATCCCAATCTGGGCTCTGGCAAGTGGTCGATCGGCCCGACCGCGGTCGTCTTGAAGCAGAGCGGGCCCTGGACCTACGGTGCACTCGCCAATCAATTGTGGTCGTTCGCCGACACCGGGAACCTTGATCGCGAGCCCGTCAGCCAGCTGTTCCTCCAGCCCTTCGTCGCCTACGGGACGAAGAACGCCGTGACCTACACGCTGCAAAGCGAAACCACCGCGAACTGGAAGGCCGACAGCGACCAGAGGTGGACGATCCCCATCAACGTGCTCGTCAGTAAGGTGACGAAGCTGGGGCCGTTCCCATTCTCGATCGGAGCGGGGGCGGGCTACTTCCTCGAGTCGCCGGACGCGAGCGGGGCGCGTTGGAAGCTGCGCGCTGTGTTCACGTTGATCTTGCCGCGAGGAAAAGCGTGATCGGCGAGAGGTAACACGATGAAGACCAGCAACAAAGAGGCGACCCGCATTTTGGCGCGCTTCACCACTCCAGCTCCAACGGTCGAAGCACGGATGGCCGCGGGAAAAGCCCTCCGAACGAAGCACCCCCACGAGGAACACGCGGGCTACCGGTCGAAGCCTACGCGACAAGACCCTGTGGCGATTCTCGAACAGCAAGCAAAGACGCGCCTCCCGGCTTTCGTTCCGATCCGGTACGCCCGGATGCTCGCAAGTCCGTTCGCGTTCCTGCGCGGCTCAGCAGCTGTGATGGCGGCCGATCTGGCGGCCACACCGGTGACGGGCCTGACCGTCCAAGCCTGCGGCGACATGCACGTCGCCAATTTCGGCGTGTTCGCCTCGGCGGAGCGGAACCTCGTGTTCGGGATCAATGATTTCGACGAGACGCTGCCGGGAGCCTGGGAGTGGGACCTCAAGCGCTTGGCTGCAAGTGCCGTCGTTGCCGGGCGCTACCTGGGCGGTGACAAAGCGCTGTGCGAGGGAGCCGCCCGCGCCGTGGCCCGAAGCTACCGCAAACGGATGCGCGAATACGCGAGGATGGGACACCTGGCCGTCTGGTATTCCCGCATCAGCGCGGAGGACGCTTTGTCGGTACTTTCTCCGGAGGCGCGCAAGCGCGCCGAGCAAGTCATCGCCAAGGCCCGTGGGCGGGGCCACATGCAGGTGCTCGACAAGATGGCGGAGCTCGTGGACGACCGGCACCGCATCGTCGAGGAAAGGCCGCTCATCGTCCGTGAGACGCATACGCAGGATGGTCGACCTATCGGAGGCGTTCTCGCCCAGATGTTCGACAATTACATCAACTCTCTCCCGGACGAACGCAAGCAACTCATCGCCCGGTACCGGATCGCGGACGTGGCCCGCAAGGTCGTCGGCGTGGGAAGCGTCGGCACTCGTTGCTGGGTGATCCTGCTGATCGGCAATGATTCCGACGATCCCCTCTTCCTTCAGTACAAGCAAGCCGAGGCCTCCGTGCTCGCCCCGTACTCGAAAACGCCCCCATGGGAATGCCAGGGGAAACGTGTCGTGGTGGGACAACGGATGATCCAAGGGGCTCCCGACATCTTCCTCGGCTGGGGTACCGACCGGATAGGAGGCGACTACTACATCCGTCAGCTCAGGGACATGAAGGGTGGGGCGGAGCTCGACCCGGCGATCACGCCCCTCGAGAGCTTTCCCGAATATGGCAAGCTCTGCGGTTGGGCCCTTGCGCAGGCGCACGCCAAGTCCGGAGACCCGGCCGCCATCGCCGGCTACCTTGGCAAGAGCGAAGCGATGGACGACGCCATCGCTCGCTTCGCCTTCGCCTATGCCGAGCAGACCGACCGCGACTACGACGCCCTCAAGAAGGCGGCGAAGGAAAAACGGATTCAGGTGGCGAAGACCGCGTGAAGAGAAGCTGGCCACTGGATTCACGGCGCGTTGTCCACCTGGGTGTCCATAACCCTCGTAAAATACGGTCGCTATCCGTAACCCTCGTAATGAGAAAAGGCAACAGCTCAACAAAACATTGAGCTGCTGCCTCTTCCTTCCCGTCTTAAAATCCCGTGCCCGCAAGGGCGTCCGGGTTCGAATCCCGGCTCCGGCACCAGCAGGCCAAAAATCCCCTGGATCAAGTCCTGAAAAAGGGCGTCGTCATCGAGGATCTCCGTCAGCGACGCTATATCAACGCCCTTCGAAGCGGTCGTCGGCAACCCTTCGCTCGGACGCGCTTGCATCCGACCAGCCGGCGCGAGAGACGGGATAGGCATCGAACGCGGGCACGTAGGGCTTGATGTCGAGGAGCGGTGTGCCGTCCAGCATGTCCACGTCCTGAACGTGAAGCGTGTTCCTTTCGACCGAAAGGAGTCCTACCGCCGACAAGCCGATGGGGTTCGGACGCGCGGGAGCCCGCGTCGCGAAGAGTCCTCGTTCCACGACGTCGCGATAGGGGACGACACGACTCGACCAGCCCATCGAGCGATGGAACTCGAACAAGAGCCAGATCCGCTCGAAGCCGTCGAGATCGGCGAGCGCTTCGACGTAAGGATCGAATATCGTCACCGTGCCTCGCGCGCCCTCGGCGAACGTCGGCTGGATCGGGGCACCCGCTTGGTCATGATGCGGCGTGTGAATGATCCCGATGGGACGCATGAGCGTGTCTCTCACGACCGTCTCCTTCAGAACATGGGCGTCGGCACGAGACCCCATCCGGTCCCTGGCCCGAGATCCTGGATGTCCAGAAGTTGAAGGTTGTGGATGTCGGCGTCGATGAAGAAACGTGG
>Ga0315276_10003547_pt1 | contig 14318 bp, 14 predicted proteins | sample YL17G05_0_MG_FD_204542 | JGI IMG/M metagenome (GOLD analysis project Ga0315276, IMG submission 204542) | Sediment microbial communities from Yellowstone Lake, YNP, Wyoming, USA - YL17G05_0 | ecosystem: Environmental > Aquatic > Freshwater > Lake > Sediment | place: USA: Wyoming | collected...
CAAAGCCGCCATAATGGCATAGGACAATTTGTCATCGGCCGGCCTATCGAGAATCACGGAGCAGGATGCCTCCGCAAGAAGATCGAAGAGCCATTCCGCCATATCTTCATCCAGCGCCGCCAGCACCGTTAAAAGATCATACTCCCGTCCCTGCTCCAAGAAGGCTTGAAGCGTATCGATCGCCGCATCGGTATCGCCATGGTCATGGCGCCGGGCATTGATCAAGTGAACGAGATCTCTTGTGAGAGGGTCAGGACGAGACCAACTCAACATATCGACAGACTCCTACCGCACAGTCGTGCATCAATATTATCCATGTTGCCAAACTTTCCTTATGGTAGCAAGCGCTCCAACAGTTTATTCCCAGAGGGTCCGGGCCACCGATTGGATGACATACAGCTCACGCTCCAATCACCTTCACCAACAAGCGTTACCGTCTCAGCCCGTCGAACTCCCCGTAGACAATTTGTTCCCACGGGCCGAAGTCCAATCGGCCTTCGGTAATTGCGACGACGACTTCAGGCCCCATCAGCTGGCGCTTGATATGGGCATCGCCGTTATTTTCTCCCGTCTCGTTGTGCCGATAGGTCGCGCCCTGAGGAACGAGGGTTTCTAAGAATCGGTCATAGTCCTTGAGTAATCCTGGTTCGTCGTCATTGATATAGACGCTGGCCGTGATATGCATGGCATTCACCAACAAGAGCCCCTCTTGGACGCCGCTCTTCTTGACCGCCGCCTCAACCTGCTGCGTGATATTGAGGTAGGCGTGCCGCGATTTCGTCTCGAACCAGAGCTCTTCGCGATAGGATTTCATGATTGTCGGTCAGTGGGCGCTCATTCTGCCGAACTGGACACTCAAGATGCAAGCCGCACAATCTCTTTCACCCCATCGATCAATCAGCTGATGCCGGTATATAATGGTGCCATGTCCGTCAAGAAGACGACCACGTCCTCACGCCCGCCGCACTCTCCACGACTTCGGCTCTCAGACCATGCCAAAATCGTCCTCCGCGGGCGCTATCTGGCCAAGAACTCTGCGGGAACGATCGTCGAGACGCCGGCGCAGCTGTTTTGGCGCGTCGCGAATGACATCGCACAAGCTGAACGACTCTACCCCATCGCCAGGCGGCTGCCCCACGCGGCTCAACGCTGGTACGACTGCATGGCCCGGCTCGATTTTCTTCCCAATTCTCCCACACTGATGAACGCCGGGCGACGCCTCCAGCAACTCTCCGCCTGTTTCGTCATCCCGGTCGAAGACTCCCTGGTCTCCATTTATGACAGCCTGAAAGATCAGGCGCTCATCCACCAATCGGGCGGCGGCACGGGATTCTCGTTTAGTCACGTACGCCCTCACAACGACCGGGTCGCGTCGTCGAGCGGTGTGGCCTCCGGACCCATTTCCTTCATGCGCCTCTTCAACCTTTCAACGGACGTCATCAAACAAGGCGGGACCAGGCGCGGCGCGAATATGGGCATCCTCCGTGTTGACCACCCAGACATTCTCGACTTCATCGCACTCAAACAGACGCCAACCGAGATGACAAATTTCAACCTGTCCGTCGGCATCACCGATTCGTTCATGCAGGCCCTCGCACGCCAGCGCACCTATGCCCTGATCAATCCCCGCACCAGCAAACCGACCAGGCGACTCCCGGCGCAGTTCGTGTTTGATCGGCTTGTCGAAGCGGCTTGGGGGAGCGGCGAACCGGGCCTGGTCTTCTTAGATACAATCAATCGGGCCAATCCGACCCCTCACCTCGGCACCATCGAATCGACCAACCCCTGCGGTGAACAACCCCTTCTGGCTTTTGAATCCTGCACCCTCGGCTCTATCAACTTGGCCAACTTCGTCACGCGACCGGATGCACGCCCCGCCATCGACTTCGCCCGATTGGCCGAAACCGTTTCCATCGCCGTACGCTTCCTCGACAATGTGATCGATCGCAACCGCTTCCCGCTTCCTCAAATCGACCGCATGACGAAACTAACGAGGAAGATTGGCCTGGGCATCATGGGCTTTGCCGACTTACTGATCGCTCTCAATATCCCCTACAACTCCGAAGCTGCGCTCCAAACGGCTACGACTCTGATGGAATTCTTTCGATCGCGTGCCCATCTCGCGTCGACAGGGCTGGCCACCGAACGTGGAGTCTTTCCTGCCTATCGGGGCAGCCGGCTCCAGACGCTTTACCAGCGGCACCGAAACGCGACCGTGACCACCATTGCACCGACTGGCAGCATCAGCCTCATCGCCAACTGCTCGCCTGGCATTGAACCGTTATTTGGCGTACAGGAAGTCCGCCGCGTCATGGATGGCGTCGTGCTCACCTCGCTTCATCCAGCCTTCGTCCGTCGTGCATGCGCACTCGGTCTCGATCTCGACTCACTCCAGCCCGACCTGGAGGCTCATCCTTCCATTCAACATCTGACCCATATCCCCGAAGAAATCCGTCGACTGTTTGTTACGGCGCATGATGTCTCACCTGAACATCATGTGCGTATGCAAGCGGTGTTTCAGCAATATAGCGACAGCGGAGTCTCGAAAACCATCAATTTGCCGACCACGGCGACCAAAGCCGAGCTGGCCGCGGCCTTTCTGCTCGCCTACCAACTCGGATGCAAAGGCCTCACCGTCTATCGAACGGGCAGTAGGGAGCAACAAGTCTTTTCCTGCAGCCCCTCGCATCCCTGTTGACCCTCGCCGCTCGCAGGTCCATTTCCCCAACAAAATTGACACCACTCGGCGATGGTGATAAGTATTTTCACAGTTGGCCCACGGGGGATTGAATCGCTCAGTTAGGGAGGTGCTCGATGGCTGTGCTCGTTGGGGACCTGACATCATTCGGGAATTATTTTGATTTTAATTGGACGCTCCTCTTCGCCCGCCAACCAGAACCGGATTTGGAATTCACGGAAGAGGAACTCGATCAAACGACCACCACGAGAGCAACGGGCCCGCTGAATCCCCGCAAGAAATCCGGTGGGGGACGCCCGATCCTCTGGATACTTCTCCTGGCCCTCGTCGGCGGCATAGCCTATATCGCCACCATGGAACCGGAGATGCTGGCAGAATGGCTGAGCCCCTACCTGGACAAGAGCACGCCACCACCGATGGCCATGAAACCGAAGCCGTTGGCCCCTGCGCCCGTGGCTCCACCGGCACCCGCGCCACAAGCCACTCCAAGTCCGAGTGACGAAGCCTCAGCCCCCTTAGCTCCAGAAACCTCCCCCAACACTGCTATCGCCCCTGCGGCCCCAGCAGTCGTTTCACCACCCCAAACGGCAGCGAGATCCGCTGCACCGGTCGCACCTCCTCCCGCCCCGATGTTCAGCGAAGACCAGAAAGTGACCATCATGTTAAACGAAACAGCTCCAGGCGGAAACATTCCCTTGTTCGCAGATTCATCGAGCAACAAGCCTGGGCCAATCGTTCGTCCAGGGGTCACACTGACCGTCCTGGACGGTGATCTACAGCCGGGCGGCTGGATGTATTTAGTGCGCACCGACGAAGGTGCAAGGGGTTGGGTATCGGAGAAGCGTCTTCGCTTGAAGTTCTGACCCTCCAATTTTCTCTTACTCGAGTGACCTTCTGAACGAGACACATTCTCACCTGTTCAGGCGATCTTCCTGTGCTATAATCCGTCCGTTTTATATCCCGTAACCAAACCCACTGTATCGAGACGACCCCATGGACACACTCACAGCGATCATCTTTGATTTTGATGGGGTAATTGCGGACACCGAACCCCTCCATTTCGCTGGTTTTCGTCAGACTCTGGCTGAAATCGGTATCAGCCTGACCGAATCCGACTACTACGCCAACTACTTGGGGTACGACGATCGAGGCTGCTTTATCGCGGCACTCACCGCTCACCAGCGCCCCTCTGACCCATCCGTCCTCGCGCAACTGATGCAACGAAAAGCACATGCCTATCTGGAATCAGTGAAAGATCATCTGGTCGTTTTCCCCGGCGTGCGCGAGTTTGTGTGCGAGGCCGCCACCACATACCCATTGGCCATTGCCTCCGGCGCCCTCCGCCATGAAATCGAGTTCATCCTTGAACAGGCTGGTCTCCGAAAGCAATTTCTCCACATCACCGGCGCGGAAGATGTCACCAAAGGGAAACCTGATCCACAACCGTTTCTCCATGCCCTTGATGCATTGAATCGACAACGCCCCAATCAGACCATCGCCCCCGGCTCCTGCTTGGTCATCGAGGATTCCATTCCCGGCCTGCGCGGCGCAAAAACTGCTGGCATGAAAGTTCTCGCCGTGGCGAACACACACACGATCCAAGATCTGCATGAAGCCCATGCGGTCGTCCAGAATCTTTCACAGGTTCGCCTCAGCGAACTCCGCGAACGCTTGTGGCCTGCCGCATAAGAACCGAGTGGTATGAGAATCTGCTCTCTGCTTCCTAGTGCGACCGAAGTGAAAGCCTCGCTCGGCCTGAGCGATGAGTTAGTCGGGATCAGTGACGAGTGCGACTACCCGCCATTCGTCAGGAACGTGCCCATCATGGTTGAACCGATGATTCCTCCTCATGGACTGGTCAGCGCCGAAATCGACAGACACGTTAGTACGCTTGTGGCGTCTGGACAACGACTCTATCGCCTGAAAGAGCATCTCTTGCGACAAGCGCGTCCCGATCTGGTGCTGTCCCAAGACCTCTGTCATGTCTGCGTCGTCACGCCGGACCAACTACACGACGCCCTTTGCTCCCCCCTCCCTCACCAACCGACCGTCCTCACATTGAACCACGGTACGGTCCATGATGTGACCGACGATGTCGTACGGATCGGCGACGTCGCCAGTCGATCGACGGAAGGCCATCATCTCGCCGCGCATTTGCGTAACCGACTCGAGGCCGTTCGCACTCCCGTCCAGGGCCTCTCGCATCGCCCCCGAGTGGTCTGTATCAAATGGCTCTCTTCGCTGTACGTCGCAGGTTATTGGGTTCCTGAGATGGTCCAGTTCGCCGGCGGCCAGGATGTCCTCACGCAGCAGGGTAGCCCCTCGCGGGTTGTGACGTGGCACGAGGTCCTTGCCGCTGCTCTCGACGTCCTCATCGTGATGCCCTGCGGATTTTCTGTTGAACGGACTCAAACAGAACTGTTCCAACTGATGCAGCAACCGGGTCAATGGCGCCTATCCTCTGCCCTGATGCAGCACATATTCCTGGTCGACGCCTCCTCCTATTTCAGCAGGCCAGGCCCTCGCCTGATTGACGGCATCGAACTCTTGGCGGCCATCCTGCACCTGTTAGACCACGACCACATTCACGAATCTATGGCTTGCCACCTTGGACCACTACCGAATCACCAACGCCCATGACTTCACTCTCCGTCACTGACGCACAAGCCTACTGCACGGCTCTCACCAAGAAGAGCGGGAGCAATTTCTATTATTCCTTCCTCTTCCTCCCGAGAAAACGGCGCGCCGCGATGTATACGGTCTATGCCTTTTGTAAGGAGGTCGACAATGCGGTCGATGAACCCCCGGCAGGAAGCAACCCCCAGGAAGAACTGCAACGGTGGCGGACCGAGCTTGAAGCGGCCTACCGCGGCACGCCGATCTTCCCGGTGACTATCAGTCTGGCCAACCATGTGAGGCAGCTATCCATCCCACAGGCCTATTTCGATGAGCTGATCAAGGGGGTGGAAATGGATCTCACGGCGTCACGGTACGCCTCGTTTCAAGACCTCTCGCTCTACTGCTATCGCGTCGCGTCGGTTGTGGGACTGATCTGCCTTCATGTCTTCGGACCCACATCGGCCAGGGCACAAGACTATGCCGTAGCCCTCGGAATGGCGTTCCAACTAACGAACATTTTGCGGGACATCGGAACAGACGCAGCCCAAGGTCGCGTCTACCTGCCGCAAGACGATCTTATGAAATTCGGCTGCACCGATCAGGCAATTCTCCAGGGGAAGGAGAGCGAAGAGCTCCGCAAGTTGCTCCACTTCGAAACCGCGAAAGCCCATGAGTACTATGCAAAAGCACAGGCGGCGTTCGAGGCCCTGCCGGCACACGACCGGCGGGCACTGACTGTCTCGGAAATCATGCGCGCCGTGTATTTCCGCATTTTGAAAAAGATCGAGGAGCCGGGGCATCAGATATTCGGCCCTCGAGCCAGGCTCTCAACGAGTCATCGACTGGCCCTGGCCGCCGGAGTCTGGCTCCGCTCACGATTCTCGTGACGTCCACTAGCCCTCAATCCGTCGTGATTCTTGGTGGAGGCCCAGCCGGTCTCACCGCCGCCTACCGCCTCACCGGTCATGGCTATCGAGTGACGATCGTCGATCGTCACCCCCTACTTGGAGGCGCCCTCACTGGCGAGCTTCCTCCCGATGACCCTGAGCCGTTCACCGTCCTCGGCTGCCATCACGCGACGCAAGCTTTACTGCACTCCTTCTATGCCGATCCACAGCAGCCGGTGGGGGCCGAGATCCCGCTAGAATTTCGCCTCCATAACGACTCCCTCGTTCACTACCCGCGTGCCTGTCTCCCCACCCCCCTTCATACATGGGTAAACCTCCTGAGATTTGCCGGCATCCCTTGGAAGGAACGATGGCGATTGGCATCCTGGTTGGAACGGCTGTGGGAGGGCGATGAGCTGCTGCCGGCTGATCTTGAGCAGCGCACCGCCGACGAGTGGCTCGCGTCAATCGGACAAAGCGCTCAAACGCGCCGCGTCGTCTGGAATCCTCTCGGACAATGGCTGACCGGCAATGATCTCTCCACGATGTCCGCCGATGCCTTAGTGACATCGATGAGGTCCTTCCTCCTAAGAACTCGTTCAGATAGCCGAATCATGGTTGTGCAGGACTCGATTCACACCTGTCTCGCGCAACCGATCACCGAGGCTCTGACCGAGGCAGGCGCTACCATCTTGCGCAATACTGAAGCCATAGAGTTCCGTTACGAACGAGATCATATCTCCGCCGTTCAGCTGCGGGACAGCTCCCTGCTGCAGGCTGATTGGTATATAGCAGCCCTGCCCCCTCAGCAGCTCACGTCCTTACTTCCAGAGCGATGGCTGACCCGCTACGCCTATTTTCAACAACTCGCTGAATTGCGATCGGTCGACCGTACAATCCTCCACCTCCATGCCGAGCAACCCTGTGCCACCCCTCGCCTCGTCCTGATGGGTGGCACGTCATTTCACTCGGTACTCGCCACAGAGGGAGGGCCTGATCACACACGCTTCTCTCTCGTTACAGCCGACAGTCAGTTCGCGAAGGTTCAACCGAACTCCAACTTTGAGGCCCTCATCCCTGACATGCTCAGATCGTCGGGGCTCCTCATGCCTGGAAGCACAATCGCATCAACCCACCATCGGACAATTCGGGGCGCCATCCTCTCACTCAGGCCTGGAACCAAATTACAGCGACCCATACAACGCAGTCCAATTACCAATTTGCTCGTTGCAGGAGCCTGGACCGACACAGGATGGCCTCCGAACCTCGAAAGCGCCATTGTCAGTGGCAACCACTGCGCCGATGCTATAGGTCTTCGATAGGTCAGCGTGACGGTGACTCGATTCACCGAGTCGAATAGTGCAGCCCGCGAGATCTTCTTCGCTCACTGCCGCTGCAGTGATTGACAAGCCTTCCGGAGCCCTCCTAAGATAATCCCGCATTTATCGTGATGCCAGCCATGACACTCCAAGACCTCGCCAAATCGCTGCACAACTGCCAACGCTGCAAGCTCGCAAAGATGGGACGAGCCCAGGTGGTGTTTGGTGTGGGAAATCCGAACGCCAGCGTGATGTTCGTGGGGGAAGCGCCTGGATTCAACGAAGACCAGCAGGGGGAACCGTTCGTAGGTGCTGCGGGAAAACTCTTGAACGATCTCCTGCAATCGGCGGGATTGTCACGTAACGATATTTACATCGCGAACGTGATCAAGTGCCGCCCGCCGAACAACCGGGACCCGGAGCCAGATGAAGTCGAGATGTGCAAACCGTTTCTGATGCAGCAGATCGCAATGATCAGCCCGACACTGGTCTGCACGTTGGGAAATTGGGCGACGCAAACATTGCTTGACCGGAAGGTGGGGATTACAAAGGTTCGCGGTCAGGCGTTCTACTTGAAAGACTTTGTCCTCTTCCCCTTACTGCATCCCGCCGCAGCCTTGCACCAGGGCGCTATGCTCGAACCGCTTCGTGAAGACTTTAAAAAGCTGAGGGAATTTCTCGACCGCCAGGCAAAACCGGTCGAACCCACGGGAGCCACTCCGACAGAAGCTCCCACTCTGGAAATCGACCAGCCGCAACCAGCTCAGATGGAACTTTTCTGATAAAGCCGGCGAAGGGCCAGAGCCACACGCTTCTCGGAACAAGGCTACTCCTTTTCAGCCGTCGAAGAAGAAGTTGACTCGGAGTTCATCGCTAGCTTCCCTTCTGATTCGGCTGATTTATCTTCCTCTGAGGCATCGAACCAGGACACGAGCATCTCGTCCCACCAGGCTTCATCGATCTCTTTCCCCGGATCGATGCCTAGAAATGCAACCTGGTCCGTCGTGATGTCGGGACCGACCAACTGGGGCTGGAACTTCGCTCGTTCAACGATTTCTTTCGTGGCATACCCTCCGACAATCCAGGAATCGAGATCGGCGCGGCGCGATTTGTAGGCCTTGAGCCCGATCTTGAGATACATGAAGATCTGCTGTTGCGCAGGATCCCCGACACCGGATTGCGGCAGACCCAAGGTCTTCTCAATCTTCTTGCGCCAATGCCGATCGTCATACCGCGACGTAATCAACTGGAGCATGGTCTTTCCAAGTTCGGCATCAAGCGGCATGGTACTCGTTACTCCTCTTACGATCTCAGATGCTGTTTGAAAAATGCTATGGCACGCACCCAGGCGTCTTTGGCTGCCTCAGGCCGATACACGGCATTATCCGTATCCCGAAAAAAGGCATGAGGCGCACCGGAATATGTTTTAATCTCGCCGGACTTATTATACTTCTTGAATCCTGCCGCGAGCCGCTGAACATCGGCCTTGGTAATCCAGCCGTCATCCTCCCCATAGAGGTACAGCACAGGAGCCGACAGCTGTTGCAGCGGCGCATCGGGATTCGGCACCTGACCGTAGAAGGGCACGGCCGCCTTGATGTCCTTGTTCACGCAAGGCAGCATGAGCGCATAGGACCCGCCCATGCAGAACCCGGTCACCCCGATTCTGGTGGCATCGACTTCAGGAACGGACTTGAGATAGGCGACGGTGGCATTGAGATCCTTGAGTCCATCCTCCTGCTGTAGCGTGTTCATCAGTTTGCCCGCCTCGCCCGGGTCGGTCGTGAGAGCGTACCCCAATCGGGAGTACAGATCCGGGGCAATTGCCACGTAACCCTCAGCGGCATAGCGCCGTGCCACGTCCTTGATGTGTTCGGTCAGTCCCCACCATTCCTGAATCACGATAATCGCGGGGCGTCGCTCCTTGGCCTGCGGGGCAGCCACATAGGCCTGTATGGTCACCTTATCGCTGGGATACTTGACCAGCGTTTCTCTGATTGACTCAGTCATACATCACCTCACTGAGAAAAGCGTATAGCTAATGGCATATGGCGGAAGCATCACTCTCTGCATCGGAGCCATCAGCTATACGCTATGTGCCATCTGCTCCTAACTTCCTGCCACCATCATCTCGGCAATCTTCACGGTCGGACTGGCACTGCGCCCACGAAACACGAGATCGCTGCCGATCATTTCGATTCCAGCAAACATGTCTTTCAAGTTGCCCGCAATCGTGATCTCTTCCACGGGATAGGCCAGTTCGCCCCCCTCGATCCAAAACCCGGCAGCCCCCCGTGAGTAGTCACCGGTCACCATGTTGATGCCGAAACCGATGAGGTCCGTTACATATAGGCCCTGTTTCACGGTCATGATAATGTCTTGAGCTGTCTTCGTCCCGGGCGCGAGATAGAAATTCGTGGGACCGACCGACGGATTCTCACCGATGCTGCGCGAGGCATTGCCGGTTGACGCCAACCCGAGCTTCCGCCCGGAATAGGTGTCGAGCAGATAGCTCTTCAACACCCCTCGTTCAACCACTGTCGTCTTCCTGGTCGGCAGACCTTCACCATCGAACGGTCGAGAGCCCAGCCCTCCGACCACTCGTCCATCGTCATACACCGTCACGTACTCAGGGGCCAGCGGTTTGCCTAGTTGGCCCGCCAGGAACGAGGCGCCTTTGTAGAGAGAGTAGCCCGACACCGCGCTGCAAAGATTTCCCATGAGACTTCCGGCCATTTCGGAATCGAAGACGACAGGAACTCGTTGAGTTGCCACTTTTCTCGCCCCAAGCTTTCGGACTGTCCGCCGCGCCGCTTCCAGTCCCACAGCCTCCGGGGAATCCAGCTTGGCGAACTTCCGTTGCACGGCGTACCAAGAGTCGCGCTGCATGGCCCCGGTCTCCGGATCGGTGGCGACGGGCGACACAGACATTGAGAAAATAGAACTCTGGTATTCCCCCAGGAATCCGTGGCTGTTGCCCAACACCACGCGCCCCGAGGAGGAGTCGAAGTCGCCCCCTTCAGAATTCGTCAGGCGCTCGTCCATGGACATCGCAGCAGCCTCTACCCGTTTGGCCAATTCAATCTGCTGCTCCGTATTCAGTCTGGTCGGATCGTAGAGATCCAAATCCGGCCTCTCTCCCGCCATCTGATCCACCGCCGGCAAGCCGGACACCTGATCTTCCACAACGGCCTTCGCCAAGATACAGGTCTCGGAGACAAGTTGATTCAAGGAGTCCGCTGAGAAGTCGGAGGTGGAAGTGCTGGCAGAGCGTTTCCCGACAAATACACGTAAGCCGAGATGCTTCTCCCGCGCTTTCGTGAGGCGTTCGACAGCACCCAACCGGACTTGCACCGAAAAAGTTTCGCCGTCGGCGACAATGATGTCCGCTTCCGTCGCCCCACTACGTTTCGCCTTGGCCAAAAGATCCATGGCGAGTTGGCTATACCCGTCACGCTGTTGTATGTGCTGATTCATCTCTGCGTCCCGCCCACGGTGATTTCATCGATTCGAATGGTTGGCAGACCGACGCCCACAGGGACGGACTGCCCTTCTTTGCCACAGGTACCAATCCCCTCGTCGAGTTTGAGGTCGTGCCCGACCATCGAGACCTTGGTGAGAATCTCCGGTCCGCTGCCGATCAATGTTGCGCCCTTGACCGGCCTCGTCAACTTTCCACCCTCGATCAAGTAGGCTTCGCTGGCAGAAAACACGAATTTACCGTTGGTGATATCCACCTGCCCGCCACCAAAAGAGACAGCGTACAATCCGCGATCGACCGAACGGATGATCTCCTCAGGGTCCGATGTCCCAGCCAACATAAACGTATTCGTCATGCGCGGCAGCACTATACTTTGGTAGCTTTCTCGTCGCCCATTGCCGGTGACAGGAATGCCCATCAGACGCGCATTTAACTTATCGGTGATGTAGCCACGTAGGATCCCGCGCTCGATGAGCACCGTACGACCAGTCGGAGTCCCTTCATCATCCATGTTGAGCGAGCCCCGCCGTCCCGGCAACGTTCCATCATCGACGATCGTACAGATATCGGACGCCACCCGTTTGCCAAGGAGGCTCGAAAATGCTGATGTTTTCTTACGATTAAAGTCCGCTTCCAGGCCATGGCCAATGGCTTCGTGCAACAAAATCCCCGGCCAGCCTCCGCCCAGCACGACCGGCATCACACCGGCTGGCGCTTCCACGGCTGAGAGGTTGAGAATCGCCTCACGTGCCGCTTCACGTGCGTACCGCAGACACCGATCGCCCTCGTGATAAAACTCAAACCCGACTCGGCCGCCCCCGCCGAACGAGCCAGCTTGACGTTGGCCGTTCTCTTCGGCGATACAGGTGACTTGCAGCCGCGAAAGCGGCTGCACATCCTCGATCAGCGTGCCGTCCGAGGTGGCAACCACCACCACCTTATATTCCGTGTTAAACGAGGCCATGACATTCTTGATGCGCGGGTCATACCGGCGCGCCTCGGCATTGATCGCATTCAATAGGGACACGCGATCCGCTGTGGCGACTTCGACCTGTGCCCGTTCGACCGGATAGAGATCTCGCGTTGGACGTTGGCGGACAGGCACCGGAACTGCGTGGGCCCCGCTCGGCGAATTGGCAATGTAACGGGCCGTATCGGCCGCTAGTTCGAGATCCTTCTTCGTCAATTCATCGGAATAGGCAAAACCGGTTTTCTCCCCAGCCGTCGCTCGCACCCCCACCCCCTGCGACACACTCTTCGTCGCACGCTTGACGAGGGATTCCTCCATCGAGACGGACTCGGACACACAAGATTCAAAATAGAGATCGGCATAGTCGACATCGCGGACTTTGACCCGTCCGAGCGCCGAGAGCACTTCGCCTTCGGTCAGACCAAAGGACGCTAACTGAACAAGTTCACCCATGGTTCGAGAATCCTCACGACGGTTGGCAAGCAGATAGACAGCGGAGTATAACTGATTCATTTCGATAGGCGCAATGCAAACTCACCCAACTCGTCGCTTTTACTGGACTTTTACGAAAAATTGTTTGACTTTCATTCCCCTCACCAGTAGACTTTGCTCGCCTACCGCAAGATTTTATCCAAGATAAGGATCGTAACCAGCTAGACCGTATGAGCAAGAACGAACCATCGGCCGTGGACCAGCTATCAGTCGAAGAACTTGCCGCGAAGCTCGATTCCGACCTCTTACCCAAGCACGTCGCCATCATTATGGACGGCAACGGTCGCTGGGCAGAACTCCAGAGCCTCCCTCGCATCGCCGGTCATCGGGAAGGGATTCAGTCCGTTCGGGAGATGATCACGGTCTGCCTGGAACTGGGCATCCACGCCCTGACAATTTACGCATTTTCGCAGGAAAATTGGAACCGTCCCGCTCAGGAAATCTCCTCGCTCATGGGCTTGCTTGAATACTACCTTTCGACGGAACGGACCAAACTCATTGAGCAGGGTGTCCGGTTTCGCACAATTGGCCGACTCGAATCTCTCCCGGCCTCCGCCCTTCAATGGGTCCGGGCCGCCGAACAGGAAACCGCCCATCTCGACAAACTGCATCTCACCGTCGCCCTCAGCTATGGTGGCCGCACTGAAATCGTGGACGCAGTGCGGGAGATCCTTCGTGAAGCACAAGACGGAAGGCTGCAACCGGACGAGGTGGATGAATCACGGATACAACAACACCTCTATACCCATGAGCTGCCCGATCCTGACCTGTTGATTCGCACCAGCGGCGAAACGCGAATCAGTAACTTTCTCCTCTGGCAGCTTGCCTACACTGAACTCTATTTCACGCCAACCCTGTGGCCCGACTTCCGTCGCCGCGAACTTTTGCAGGCCTTGCTGGAATACCAGCGACGCGAACGGCGGTTCGGTCGCGTCCTCAGCACCATTTCATCATAGTGGTCGATGTAAACCTCCACATGCAGGAATACAAAACCGCCGGCCAACAGCCGACTGAACCAACACCGGTTGCGGCCTCCCGGTTTGACCCCCGTCGGATCTATACAGTTCTGGTCCTTGCTCCACTCTTGTATGCCGTCATTCGCTACCTCCCGCCCCTCGCATTTTCATGTGTCGTGGTCCTGGCTGGAGCGCTCGCCCTCTTCGAGTTCTACCGATTGTGTTTCAGCAACCGTAGCCACTCCTGGCTGATGGGGATCGGCCTGGCAGGATTCGCTGCCGTGATTCTCGGAGCACACCGGCCTGAGATCATCGTTCCGAGCCTCCTCGCGGCATTGGTCGGCATTATTTCTATCCCACTCTTCAGTCGCGCTCCTCTCGAACAAAGCCTGAGGGACGGAGCCATGACATTGTTCGGCGTGCTCTACCTGGGCCTCACACTCAGCCCGCTCTCGATGACGAGACTGCTCCCTCAGGGAGAATGGCTAATCTTCTTTCTCTTACTGGTGACCTGGGCATCTGATACCGGCGCCTACTATATCGGCACAATCTACGGACGACATCGCTTGGCGCCCACGATCAGTCCCAAAAAAACTGTCGAAGGCTTGGTGGGTGGTTTGATTGGTGCGATAATCGTATCGTACGCAGTTCGTTGGTGGTTTCTTCCAGAGCTGTCCGGTCTCGATTGTCTGGTCTTGGCCACCCTGTTGACCATCACAGGTCTCTGGGGTGATCTGACCGAGTCGGCAATGAAGCGCAGCGTCGGCATCAAGGATTCCGGTGGAATCCTGCCGGGCCATGGCGGCATGCTCGACCGTCTGGATAGTCTCTTGTTCACCGCCCCTGCCTTCTACTACTATGTGACGATGGCGAGCCAGCTACGAGTCATTGAGTGA
>Ga0315276_10003548_pt1 | contig 14314 bp, 12 predicted proteins | sample YL17G05_0_MG_FD_204542 | JGI IMG/M metagenome (GOLD analysis project Ga0315276, IMG submission 204542) | Sediment microbial communities from Yellowstone Lake, YNP, Wyoming, USA - YL17G05_0 | ecosystem: Environmental > Aquatic > Freshwater > Lake > Sediment | place: USA: Wyoming | collected...
CACGGCAAGGCGCATCCCGCTCACCCGCGAGCGCATTCCGTCGTCGACGAACCGCACGATCATTGCGTCGGTGAACGGGATGGCGCCGAACACCGCGACCATGAACGCGATCTGCAGCGCGAACAGCGTCCAGCCCTGCGCGGCCGCCGCGGCCACGAACAGCGGCGCCTGCAGCAGCACGATGCCGACGTACAGCCGCTTCAGCGGAAAGCGGTCGATCAGCAGGCCCACGGCAACCTGCGCGAACGCCGCGATGACGTACACGAGCGCGAGCAGCGCGCCGAGAAAGGCCGGGTCGGCGGTAATGCCGGCGAAGCGCTCGGCGAGCAGCTGCCCGTTGCCGTTGGTGGTGAAATTGAACAGCAGGCTCGACGAGATCGCGGCGACCGTCATGACGAGGAATATCCGGGCCAGCGCGGAGCGGGCATGGGGCGACCGCGCGGCGGAACCCGCGGCTGGCGGGGCATGCTCCCTCGGTGCGACCCGCGCAAATGCAATGCCGCAGGCGATCGCGACGAGCGCGGGGAGCACGAACGCGGCGCGCCAGCCGACGTACTTGACGAGGAAGCCCGTGGTGACGGCTGCGAACGCCACGCCGAGGTTGCCGGCGAGCCCGTTGATGCCGATCGCGAGTCCCGGCCGCGGCGCGCCGCGCACCAGCATCGGCACGCCGATCGGGTGGTAGATCGACGAGAACGCGCCCATCAGCGTCAGCGCGCCGGCAAGCTGCCACGCGTTGCGGGTCGTGGCGACCAGCAGCGCCGAGGCGCCCATCCCGAAGAAGAAGATCAGCATCAGCTGCCGCCGCCCCCAGAGATCGCCGAGGCGCCCCACCGGCAGCGAGCCCAGCCCGAACATCAGGAAGGCACCGGTGCCATAGGGCATCAGCGATTCCCAGCCGGGAAATCCGAATTCCACGGCAATCGTCGCGACCGCGGTTGCGAAGATCAGCAGGAACATGTGATCGAGCGCATGCGCGACGTTGAGCAGCAGCGCCGTCGGACGGGGGAGCACGGCGGTCATCGACGTCGCCGGCGGCGTCATTCGGCCAGTTGCCGCATTTGTGCGACCAGCGCCGCGGGAATCTCCACACCTTCGCGCATCGCCCGCGCCGCCAAGTCGTCGCGGCGGTAACCGGGGAGGCGCACGCCGGCATCCCCGGCCATCGCCGCGATCAACGCTTCGACCCGCGACAGGTAGACGTCCTGGCCGGCCAGCGCGCCGGGATCGACGACGAGAAACGCCTGTCCCAGCCGCGGGCGGTTCCCCGCGTCGACAAAAAAGCTGCTCGCCTCGAACCCCATCGCCGCACCGGTCAGTGCCGTCACCAGCAGCTCGATCGTCATCGCCAGCAGTGCGCCCTTGGTGCCGCCCATCGGCAGCATCGAGCCGGCGAGTCCGGCTTTGGCGTCCGTTGTGGGATTCCCCTGCTCGTCCTGCGCCCAGCCGAGGGGAATCGGTTGGCCCTCCTTGGCGGCGATCATCAGCTTGCCGCGAGCAACCGCGGACAGCGACATGTCGATCGACAGCGGCGCGCCGTCGCGGCGCGGAAAGACCGCGGCCAGGGGATTGGTGCCGAAGAGCGGGCGGGTGCCGCCGGCGGCGGGCATCGCCGCCGGCGAATTGCCCAACGCCAGGCCAACCAACCCGCCGGCGCCGACGGGCTCCAGATGCCACGCAGCGACGCCGAAGTGATGCGAGTTGGTCACGCCGGCAAAGGCGACGCCAAACTCGCGCGCGCGGCGGATCGCTTCGCCCACCGCCAGCGCGCAGGCCGGGAAGGCGAGCCCGCAGCGGGCGTCGATCAGCACCGCACCGCCGCGGGCATCGACGATGGCGGGCCGCGCGGTGCCGTCGGCGCGCCCGTTGACGAGGTGCGTCGCATATTGGGGCACGCGGGCGACGCCATGCGACGCCAGCCCGCGGCAGTCGGCATAGACGAGCGCAGCCGCCGAGGCACCGGCCATGTCGTCGTTGGCCCCGGCGCGCGCGAGCGCCCGCGTCGCGAGGCCGCGCAGTTCGTCGACGGAAAGCATCGGCATGGCGGGCGGCCTCAAGCGGCGACGGCGGGCAGCGCCGCGGCCAGCGCCGCGGCCACTTTCTCGCCGATCAGCGTCGAGACGCGGACGTTCGATTCGCGGGTGACGCCGGCAATGTGCGGAGTCAGGATCAGGTGCGGGCAGCCGGCCAGCGGCGATCCGGCAGGCAGCGGCTCCTGCGCAAGGACGTCGAGTGCGGCGCCGCCGAGCGCGCCGGAGCGCAGCGCCGCGGCGAGCGCCGCCTCGTCGACGATGCCGCCGCGCGACGTGTTGATCAGGCAGGCGCCCGCTTTCATCGAAGCGAGCCGCATGGCGTCGAACAGGCCGATCGTCGCAGGGGTCAGCGGCACGTGCGCGGTGACGACATCCGCTGCGGCGAGCACTTGGTCCAACGTGCGTGGCTCGACCTGCGCTGCGTCCCAGACCGGCGACCCCGGCGCGATCCGGGTATCGCAGCCGATCACCTGCATCGCGAGGCCCTTGGCGCGCGCGGCGACGAGGCGCCCGATGCCGCCGAAGCCGACGATGCCGAGCGTCGCGCCGGCGATCTCGCGGCCATCGGCCAGAGCGGCCCGCGGCCATTCGCCGGCGGCGACGGCCGCCGACGAGAAATACGCGCCGCGCAGCAGCACCATTGCGGTGGCGATCACGTACTCGGCGACGGCCAGTGCATTGGCGCCCGTCGCCGGGATCACGTCGATGCCGCGCGCCGCGCAGGCGGACGTGTCGATGTTGTCAAGGCCGACGCCGAGGCGGCCGACCACCCGCAACTGCGGTGCCGCGGCGAGCAGGTCGGCATCGACCTTCGTCCGGTTGCGGACAATGAGCGCGCGGGCCGAGGCAAGGCGCGCCTTCAATTCGTCGCGGCGGTCGACGAGCTTGGCGTCGTAGAGCGTCTGGTGCAGCGCGGCGAGCCGTGCCACCGCGGTCTCGTCCATGAATTCGCAGATGACGACCATGCTAGCTCTGCATCCCCCAGCGGCGCACGGTGCGCGCCTCGATGGTGCGGAAGCACACGTTCTCGACGGCGAGTCCGATCAGGATGACGGTGAAGAGCCCGGCGAACACCGCGGGAATCTCCAGCTGGTTCTTGTTCTCGTAGATGAACCAGCCGAGGCCGCCGGAACCGGACGACACGCCGAACACGAGCTCGGCGGCGATCAGCGTGCGCCAGGCGAAGGCCCAGCCGATCTTGAGACCGGTGAGGATGCTGGGGAACGCCGCGGGAATCAGGATCCGGCCGACGTAGGACAGCCCGGAGAGGCCGTAATTGCGCCCGACCATGCGCAGCGTGTTCGAGACCGACAGGAAACCCGAATGGGTGTTGAGCGCGACCGCCCAGAGCACCGAATGGACCAGCACGAACACGATGCTGCCGGCGCCGAGCCCGAACCAGATCAGCGCCAGCGGCAGCAGCGCGATCGCCGGCAGCGGATTGAACATCGAGGTCAGCAATTCGAGGAGGTCGGTGCCGAAACGCGTGGTGATGGCGACGACGGTCAGGATCGCGGCACAGAGTATTCCCGCCGCATAGCCGACCAGCAGCACCTTGATCGACGTCCAGGCCTTTCCCGGCAACTCGCCGCTCCGGATCGCTTCGGCGAATGCCTGCACGGTCACGCCAAACGTGGGGAACAGCAACGGGTTGTCGAGCCACCGCGCGTAGAGCTCCCAGATCAGCGCCAGCACCGCCAGGATCGCGAGCTTGCGCAGCGCGCCCACGTTGCCGATCCGTTCCCACGCGGACAGCGGCTTCTCGACCACGCCGAACGCGGACGACGCGATCGCCTGACCGTGGCGCTCCGGGCGATCGGTCGCTGCTCGCGCATCAATCATCGGCCGACCTCCCGCTCATTTCTGCCACGGCAACCGCTCGAGATCGACATTGCCGCCGGAGAGGATGACGCCGACCTTCAATCCCGCAAGATCGAGCGAGCGCTCCATGAGGCACGCGAGCGGCACCGCCGACGACGTTTCGATGACGATCTTCATCTTCTCCCAGGTCAGGCGCATCGCAGCGACGATGGCCTCTTCGCTCGCCACGCCGATGCCCTCGACCAGGCGCGACAGCACGGCGAAGGTCTTGTCGCCGAGCGAGGTGCGCAGCCCGTCGGCGATCGTCCGCGGATTGTCCTGCGCGATGATATGCCCGGCGGCGAGCGAGCGTTGCGCGTCGTCGGCGCCCTTGGGCTCGGCACCGAAGACGCGGATCGCGGGCCGAAGGCCGCGGGCGGCGATCGCCGTCCCCGACAGCAGCCCGCCGCCGCCTACCGGCGCGACCACGGCGTCGAGATCGGGGATCTCCTCCAGCAACTCGAGCGCGGCCGTGCCCTGCCCCGCGATCACCCGCCAGTCGTTGTACGGGTGCACCAGCGTCGCACCGGTCTCGGCCTGCACCGCGGCGCACGCCGCCTCGCGCGCCGCGACCGTCGGCGCGCACAGCCGCACCTGCCCGCCGAATCCGCGCACGTTGGCCTGCTTCACCGCGGGCGCGTTGTCCGGCATCACGACCCACGCCGGGATTCCCCGCCGCGCCGCTGCCCAGGCCAGCGCCGCGCCGTGATTGCCCGACGAATGGGTGACGACACCGTGCGCCGCTTCCGCCGCCGTCAGCGCAAAGACCGCGTTGGCCGCGCCGCGCGCCTTGAAAGCGCCGACCTCCTGGAAATTCTCGCACTTGAAATGGAGCGTCGCGCCGGCGGCTTCGTCGAGCGCACGACAGGACATCACCGGAGTGCGGCGCACATGCGGCAGGATGCGCGCGTGCGCCTCGCGGATCGCAGCCAGATCAACCGGGACGCTGGCCGTGCCCTGCGCCGCCATGACGCGTCAGCTGCCCGAAAGACCGTGGGCGTTCTGGAAAAAGAGGTCCTTCCAGGAATCCGGCCGGACCTTGATCGAGCCCACCTTGAACATGAAGTTGACGTACTTCATCACGTTTTGTGGCGTGGTCGTGTAGACGATGTCGGGGTCGTTCAGCATCGCGAGGATGTCGGCGACGGTGTCCTTGACGCGGGACAGGCGCAGGTAGGTCTCGGCGGCCGCCTTCTTGTCGCGGTTGATGATCGCCGTCGCTTCGTCGAGCGCCTTGACGAAGGCGTCGTAGAGCTTCGGGTTGTCGTTCCTGAATTTCGACGTCGTCCAGACCACGTTGAACGTCGCCGGCCCGCCCAGGACCTCGTAGGAATTGAGCACGGTGTGGATGCCCGGTTTCTCGAGCTGCTGGTACTGGAACGGCGGCGAGCTGAAATGCGCCGTGATCTCGGACGCGCCGGACAGCAGCGCCGCCTGCGCATCGGGGTGCGACATCGAGACGGTCAGCGCATCGAGCTTGTTCTGCTGGCCTTCGCCGAACGCTTTCTCGGCCGCCATCTGCAGCGTGACCGCCTGGATCGACACCTTGACCGCCGGCAGCGCGATCTTGTCCTTCTCCGTGAAATCCCTGATCGTCTTCGCGGCGGGGTTGCGGCTGTTGAGGTAGAGCGGCATCGAGTTGATCGCCGACACCGCCTTGACGTCGAGGTTGCCCCGCGTGCGCGCCCACATCGTCACCAGGGGTCCGACGCCGCCGGAAGCGAACTGCAGGCTGTTCGACAGCAGCGCATCGTTCATCACGTTGCCGCCCGCGAACTTGGCCCACCCCACCTTGACGTCCAGGCCCGCCGCCTTGGCGTGCTTTTCGATCAGCTTCTGATCCTCCATGATCATCAGCGGCAGGTAGCCGATCCCGTACTGCTGCGCGACATTGATTTCGCTCATTTCGCCGCGCGCGGCCGCCGCGGCAAGCAAGGCCATGGCCGCGAATGCGACGCGCGTGGAAAGTCTGCCCATCGTGGTCTCCTCCAGCAGCGTGTCGGACTTGAGATGATCCGGCTGCACGCCGTTCGCGCGGTGGAATCCACCCGTACGGCGCGCGGCCAACTATAGCATCGCGCGAGAGCGGCGGCCGCGACCCGCGGTCCCGGTCAGAAACCGAACGCCGCTTGGGCGACCGGCGCGAAACTCCGCCGGTGGGCAGGGGACGGCCCGAGCCGGTGGAGCGCGGCGAGATGCTCGGGCGTGCCGTAGCCCTTGTTCCGCGCGAAGCCGTAGCCGGGGTGCGCGCCGTCCAGCGTGACCAGCAGCGCATCGCGCACCGTCTTGGCGAGGATCGATGCCGCCGAGATCGCCGGCACCGTGCAGTCGCCCTTGACGATCGCCCGCGCCGCGCAGGCGAGCCGCGGGCAGTGCGTGCCGTCGATCTCCACTGCGCCCGGCGCAACGGCAAGGCCCTCGACCGCCCGCTGCATTGCGAGCAGCGTCGCCTGCAGGATGTTGAGCGCGTCGATCTCCGCGACGTCCGCGCTCCCGACGCTCCACGCGACAGCGCAGGCACGGATCTCCGCGGCGAGCCGGACGCGGGCTACGGCGGTCAGCTGCTTGGAATCGCGGAGCCCGGCGAGCGGCCGGCGGATATCGAGAATCACCGCCGCTGCGACCACCGGCCCTGCCAGCGGCCCGCGGCCGGCTTCGTCGACGCCGGCAATCAGCACGCGATGCCGGCAGCGCGCAGCTCGGCCGCGACCGCCTCCGCCGCGAGCCCGCCCGTGTCCGCCGTCAGCGACGCGGCAAGGCCGGCGAACAGCGCCTCGATTCGCCGCCGGCTCACCGTGTCGTCGTAGCAGTTGAGCGCCGCCTGCGCCAGGTTATCCGGGTTGGCGTCGTCCTGCAGGAATTCGGGCACGACGAACCGGCTGGCGAGAATGTTGGGCAGCCCAATCCACGGCAGCAGGTACTTGTGGCGCACGATTTCGGAGGTCATCCGGGAAACGCGGTAGAAGATCACGTGCGGGCAGCGCGCCAGCGCGGCTTCGAGCGTCGCGGTGCCCGAGGCGACCACCGCGACGTCGGCGGCCCGGAGCGCGTCGCCGGCGTGCCCGTAGAGCATGGTCAGCGGCAGCTTCTGCATCCCGAGACGGTAGATCGCAGCCTCGAAACGATCGCGCGTTGGCCGCGTGGCGAGCGGCACGAGGAAACGGGCGTCAGGCTTGGCGGCGTGGATCACTGCGGCGGTCTGCAACACGAGATCGCCGTGCATGTCGAGCTCGGACGCGCGGCTGCCGGGCAGCAGGGCGAACACGGGGGTATCGGTCCCGAGCTTCAGCTGGCGGCGCGTTTCCCGGCGCGTGCCGTGCGTCGCGGCGGACTGCGCCAGCGGATGTCCGACGAACGTGACCGGCACGCCCGCTGCGGCGTAGATCGGCGGCTCGAACGGGAACAGCGCCAGCATGCGGTCGACGTTGCGCGCGATCTTTTTCAGCCGCTCGCGGCGCCACCCCCACACCGACGGGCTGACGAAATGCAGGGTACGCACGCCACGGCGCTTCAGCTTCCCCTCGAGCCCGAGATTGAAGTCCGGCGCGTCGACGCCGACAAACACCGGGACCCGCTCGGCGGCGAGCCGCCGCGCCAGAGCGGCGCGAATGCGGAAGAGCTCGGGCAGCTTGTTGACGACCTCCACGATGCCGCGCACAGCGAGCGCTTCCAGCGGAAACCACGCCTCGCAACCGGCCGCCTGCATCTTCGGACCGGCGATGCCGACGAAGCGCGCCTGCGGCATGCGGGCGCGCACCGCGCGGATCAACGTGGCTGCGAGCGCGTCGCCGGAGGCTTCGCCGGCGACGATGCCGATGGTCACGGCGGGGGGCGGCGGAAGTGCATCGCGCATCGCAGCGCTCAGTGCCCGATCGGCCGCCCGAAGGGCACTGACTGCCCCCCTCGGGGGGGTAGCGAACGCAGTGAGCTTGGGGGGCACCAGTGCCCGATCGGCCGCCCGAAGGGCACTGACTGCCCCCCTCGGGGGGGTAGCGAACGCAGTGAGCTTGGGGGGTACACCATCTCAGCGGGCGAGGCCGCGACCCGGCTCGGCGAGAAACGCGACCAGCGGCGCCAGGGCGGGGGTGGTAACCGCCGTTGCGGCGAGCGCGCCACGCGCATCCTCGAGCGACAGCCCCTCGCGGTAGATCGTCTTGTAGGCGCGGCGCACCGCGAGGATCTCCGCCGCCGAAAAGCCGCGCCGCCGCAGCCCCTCGTTGTTCGTTCCCGCCGGCTTGGCCGGATAGCCGGCGACCGTCACGAACGGCGGGACGTCCTGCAGCACGATGGAACCGGCGGCGAGCATCGCGTGCGCGCCGATGCGGCAGAACTGGTGGACGCCCGCGTAGGCGCCGAGCACCACCCAGTCGCCGATCGTCACGTGGCCGGCGATCTGCGCGTTGTTCGAGAACGTTGTCCAGTGGCCGATGGCGCAATCGTGGGCGACGTGGGTATACGCGAGGAACAGGTTGCCATTCCCGATCGCCGTGTCGCCGCGGTCCTGCGCCGTGCCGGCGTGGATCGAGACGAACTCGCGGAACGTGTTGTCGTCGCCGATCGTCGTGGTCGTCGGCTCGCCGCCGTATTTGCGGTCTTGCGGCACTTCGCCGATCGACGCGAACTGGAAGACCCGGTTGCGCGCGCCGAGCGTCGTGCGCCCGGTGAGCACGACGTGCGGGCCGACCACGGTGCCCGCGCCGATCGTCACCTCCGGACCTACGATCGAGTACGGGCCGATCTCGACGTCCGCGTCGAGGCGGGCGCCCGCGTCGACCAGCGCACTTGCATGGATGCGGGCCATGCGCGTCAGGCGTCGGCCACGCGCCCGGCGGTGGTGTCCGACCGGCGCAGCGCCGCCATCAGGTCCGCCTCGGCCGCGACGTCATCGCCGACCAGCGCGCGTGTCCGGAATTTGCCGATTCCGCGCTTGATGCGGATCACGTCGACCTCGAGGCGCAGCTGGTCGCCCGGCACCACCTGCTGGCGGAAGCGCGCGTTGTCGATGCCGGCGAAGAAAAACAGGACGTCGCCGCCCGGGCCGATTCCCGTCGAGCGGTAGGCGAGGATGGCCGCCGCCTGCGCCAGCGCCTCGATGACCAGCACGCCCGGCATCACCGGAAACGCCGGGAAGTGGCCCTGGAAGAACGGTTCGTTCATCGTCACGTTCTTGAGCGCCCGGATCATCCTGCCGGGTTCGCACTCGAGAACGCGGTCGAGCAGCAGAAACGGATACCGGTGCGGCAGGTATCGCTTGATGCCGTTGATGTCCAGCGCGCCGTTCGCATCCTCCGTCATGTTTCCTCCTCGCCGCGATCTGCCGCCGCGGGTGCCTGCGCGGCAGATTTTTCCGCCTTGCGTTCCAGCGCGCGCAGCCGGCGCCCGAACGTCGCCATCTGTGGCCATTCGATCGCGAGCCGCCGCCACGTCTTGTGGTCGAGCGTCGGAAACACTCCGGTGTAGTCGCCGGGCTTGTCGATCGACGCGAAGATGGTCGTCGCGCCGCGGATCAGGGTGCCGTCGCAAATGTCGATGTGGCCCGAGATCATCGCGGCGCCGCCGATCCGGCAATTGCTGCCGATGCGCGTGCTGCCGGCGATACCGACACAGCCGGCGATCGCCGTATGCCGGCCGATCCGGCAGTTGTGGCCGACCTGAATCAGGTTGTCGAGCTTGACGTCGTCCTCGATCACCGTGTCGCCGATCGTGCCGCGGTCGACCGTCGTGTTCGCGCCGATCTCGACGTCGGCGCCGATCACGGCGCGGCCGAGCTGCGGCACCTTGAGCCACCGGCCGCCCTCCTCGACCATGCCGAAGCCATCGGCACCGATCACGACGCCACTGTGAATGACGCAGCGGGGACCCACCACGCAACGATCGTACACGGTGACGTTGGCGTGGAGCAGCGTGTCGTCGCCGATGGAGGCGCCGGCGCCGATCGCGCAGCCGGCGCCGATGCGGACGCGTTCGCCGATCATCGTGCCGGCGCCGATCGTCGCCTGCGCGGCGACGGCCGCGGTGGGCGCGATCCGCGCGCCGGCGCCGATCGTCGCCGTCGGATGAACGCCCGCCTCGGGCGCGATCGGCGGATGCAGCAGCGCCGCGACCCGGGCATACGTCGCATACGGGTTCGCATGCACCAGCTTGGGCAGCGGCGTCTCGCCGGCCACGTCCGGCGAGACGATCACGGCCGCGGCGCGCGTCGTCGCCAGCTGCGCGCGATAGGCCGGGTCGGTCATGAACGCGATCGCCCCTTCCTGGGCCGACTCGAGGTCGGCGACGTGGGTCACGCGCAGCGCGCCGTCGCCCTCGACTTGCGCGCCGGTAAGCTGCGCCAGCTCGGACAGCGAGTATCCGGCCGGGGCGACGGTTGCAGTGGGCGGCGCCATCCGCGGGGTGGTGATGAAGGGCGCGGCCGGACCTACTTGTCGGCCAGCGCCTTGATGACCTTTTCGGTGATGTCGATACGCTGACTCGCGTAGACGACGGGATCCTGCAGGATCAGGTCGAACTTCTCGGCTTCGGCCATCTGCTGGATCACCTTGTTGGCCCGCTCCTGGACGCTGGCGAGCTCCTCGTTGCGGCGCAAATTCAGATCCTCGCGGAACTCGCGCTGCCCGCGCTGCAGGTCGCGCGTCAGATTCGCGAGGTCGCGCTCCCTATTGCGCCGTTCGGTCTCGGACGTCGTGGCGCCGTCCTTTTCGAGCTGCGCCTGCAGATCGCGCACCTGCTTGCCGAGCTTCTGGATCTCGGCGTCGCGCACCGCGAATTCCTTTTCCAGCTTCAACTGGGCGCGCTTGGCGGGTGCGGCCTCGCGGAACAGGCGCTCGGTATTGACGAACCCGACCTTGTACTCGGCCGCGCCGGCCGTGCCCGCACCCAGCGCCAGCAGGGCGAAGGCCGCGACGGCGGCGTAGCGAAGGCGAAACATGTTGCGATTCAAGTGACTCTCCTGCTGCGTTTGGCGGCTATGCCGGTTCAGACACTACTTGCGCGGTGCCCGCTTGCGGGCGTCGCGCGATCGACATGAAGTAAGTCGCGTCTGACCCTGCTTCCATTTGACCCCATTTAGAACACCGACCCGATCTGAAACTGGAAGCGTTGGATCTTGTCGAGCGGCTGGGCATTGAGAGGATACCCGTAGCTGAACTTCAGCGGGCCGATCGGCGAATTCCAGGCGAGGCCCACGCCCGTCGAGTAGCGGAAGTTCTGGTATCCCGGCTCGAGATTGCTGGAAAGCGACTCGTTGGCGATCGGGATGCCGGAAATCCGCCCGATGTCGAAGAATGCGCTCACCCGCACCGACCGGTCCCCCTTCAGCAGCGGGTAGAACAATTCCGCATTGCCGACGATCTTTTCCTTGCCGCCGGTCGCGTTGCCGTAGATGTCCTTCGGCCCGATCGACGCGGTCTGGTAGCCGCGCACCGATCCCACGCCCCCGGCGAAGAACGCCTTGAAGAAGGGCAGCGGCTTGCCCTGGTATCCGTCGGCGTATCCGAGATCGGCGCGGAGCATCAGGACGAAATCCGAGACGTAAGGCAACGGCGTGAACCACTGCTGCAGGTAGTTGGCCTTGTAGTACGGAACGTCGATCGGGAGCCCGACCTCGATGCCAAAACTCTGCAGGCGGCCCCGCGTAGGATAGGTGATGTCGTCGCGGGTGTCACGGGACCAGCCGCCGGACAAAATGACGCTGGTGAACGGCGACCCGACCTGGGCGACGAACAGGCAGTACGAGGGCGGGGCAAGACCGAGGATCGGGTCGCAATAGCCGACCGGGAACTCGATGCTCGTCTGCTCCACGCGCAAGCCCACGTTGATCGTGTCGCTCTCGGTGACCGGCAGGCCGAAGCCGATCGCGGCACCGGCCGTCGACGACGTGTACGACGTGACATCGAGCGAAGCCGTGTCGATGTTCTTCTGGTACAGCTCGAGCGTCCGCGAGACGCCGTCGACGGTCCAGTACGGCTGGGTGAACGCGAGCGAGATCGTGCGGTTCACGTTACTGGTGTTGAGCGACGCGATGAGCGCGTTGCCGCTGCCGAAGATGTTCTGCTGCGACACCGACGCGTTGAACACGACGCCGTCGGCACTGGAGTAGCCGACGCCCGCGAGCAGCTGGCCCGTCGACTTTTCCACGACCGTCACTTCGACGTTGGCCTCGTCGGGGGTTCCCTGAACCGGCGGCGTCTCGATATTGACGTCGTCAAAGAAGCCGAGCCGCTTCAGCCGCACCTTCGACCGCTCGATGCGGTTGCCGTCGTACCACGCGGCCTCGAGCTGCCGCATCTCGCGGCGGATCACTTCGTCGCGCGTCCGGCTGTTGCCGTTGATGTTGATCTTGCGCACGTAGACGCGGCGTCCGGAGTCGACGTAGAAGGTGAAGGACGCCTGCAGCTTCTCGCGGTCGATCTCCGGCACCGCATTGACGTTGGCAAAGGCATAGCCTTCGGCGCCGAGGCGATCGCTGATGTCCTTGGTCGACGCCTGCAGCCGCTCGCGCGAGAACACGTCGCCCGGCCGGACCTGGATCAGCTGCGCCAGCTCGGCCTCGGCGACCATCATCTCGCCCGCGAGCCTCAGCTCGGATACGGTATACCGCCCGCCCTCCACGACGTTGATCGTGATGTAGATGTCCTCCCTGTCCGGCGTGATCGACACCTGCGTCGACTCGACGTTGAACTCGAGGTAGCCGCGGTTCTGGTAGAAGCTGCGCAGGCCTTCGAGGTCCGCCTGAAGCTTGGGCTTGGAGTACTGGTCGTTCTTCGTGTACCAGGTCGTCCAGCCCGGCGTGGTGAGCTGCATCTGGCTCAGCAGCTCCTTCTCGGTGAACGACTTGTTGCCGACGATGTTGATGCGCGCGATCTTGGCGGAGTCGCCTTCGTCGACGGTGAAGTTGACGGCCACCCGATTGCGCTCCTGCGGCGTGACCGTGGTCGTCACTTTGGCCGCGTACCGGCCACGGGTGATGTACTGGCGTTTCATCTCCTGCTCGGCGCGGTCGAGCGCGGAGCGGTCGAAAATCCGCGCCTCGGCGATGCCGATGTCCTTCAGCGCCTTTTTCAGGGTGTCGGTGTCGAACTCCTTGTTGCCGACGAAGGTGATGCTGCTGATCGTGGGCCGCTCCTGCACCGAGACGATGAGCACGCTGTCCTGGACTTCGAGCCGGACGTCGCGGAAAAAACCGGTCGCGTAGAGCGCCTTGACCGCCTGCGCGGCCTTCTCGTTGTTCAGGGTTTCGCCGACTTTGACCGGGAGATAGCTGAACACCGTCCCCGCCTCGGTCCGCTGCACGCCCTCGACGCGGATGTCGCGGACGACGAAGGGGTCGAAGGCCCACGCCGCGCCGACAGGGCATGCCGCGAGCACCGCGCAGACAACCAGAGCGAGCGCGTGCAGCCGCGATGCCGCGGCAGGGCTGACGCGGCGCGCCGCCGAACGCGTGCCGCACCGGCGGTGCTCAGAACAGACGGGAGAGGTCATTGAAAAGCGCCAGCGCCATCATCACTGCGAGCATGGCCATGCCGATGCGCTGGCCAAGCTCGAAGGCGCGGTCGGAAAGCGGACTGCCCTTGATGAGTTCGACGAAATAATACAGTAAATGCCCGCCATCCAATAGGGGAATCGGCAGCAGGTTGAGGACGCCGAGGCTGATGCTGATGAGCGCGAGATAGCCGACGAAGACGAGCGATCCCGCCTGCGCCGATTGCCCGGCGTAATCGGCCAGCGTGATCGGGCCGCTGATGTTCTTGAGCGAGGCGTCGCCGGTCACGATGCGCCCGAGCATCTTCAGCGTGAACACCGACAGCTCCCACGTCTTGCGCGCGCCCTCGCCCAGCGCTTCGACCACGCCGTAGCGGACGGTGACGCCGAGGCGCTCGGCGGCGGCTGGATCGATCTTGAGGCGCACACCTGCGAGACCGATCCTGCGCCCGCCCTGCTCGCTCACCTCGGTGGTGAGCGTGACGTCGAACTCCGCACGGTCGCGTTCGATCCGAAACATCACTTCGACGCCCGGCTTGGCGTTGGTGCGGCTGGCGACATCCGCCGGCGAGCGGACCGCCACGCCGTCGATCGCGACGATGTGGTCGCCGGCCTTGAGACCGGCGCGATCGGCGGGCTTGCCGGGGACGACCTCGTCGATGAGCGGCGCGCCGAAGTCCGCCATGAGACCCAGCAACGGCATGAAATTGCCTTCCCAGTCGGTCATCGCCAGCCCCGCGAGGGACAGCCGACGCGTTTCCGGCTCGCCCTTCCCGGGAGCAGTCGCGCGCAGAACTCCCAGCGCGGCCTCGGTCTGGCCGGAGGACTGCAGCAGGCGCCAGCGCAGGTCCTGCCAGCTCCTGACAGGAACGCCGTCGACCGCGACGACCAGGTCGCCGGCGCGAATCCCGGCGCGCGCCGCCGGGGTATCGGGCGGCGGA
>Ga0315276_10003549_pt1 | contig 14314 bp, 8 predicted proteins | sample YL17G05_0_MG_FD_204542 | JGI IMG/M metagenome (GOLD analysis project Ga0315276, IMG submission 204542) | Sediment microbial communities from Yellowstone Lake, YNP, Wyoming, USA - YL17G05_0 | ecosystem: Environmental > Aquatic > Freshwater > Lake > Sediment | place: USA: Wyoming | collected...
GCTGGAGAAGTCGGACTTGGAGATCTGGAGCTTGTAGAGTAGGAGGTCGTCGTCGGTGTCGTTGGAGTAGAACGTGAACGTCGGGGTGGCGTTGACCCAGCCGTTGTCCGAGGGCGAGAGGAGCTGCGACGGCCTCGATGCGTTGTTGAACAGGATGTAGAGGCTGTCGATCTTGAGCGTGCCAGGCGTGCTCGAGAAGAACCTTACGGGGATCGAGACGTTGCCCGCGCCGTCGGCCTGGTGGGTGTAGTTCTGCACGTACTCCGTGAGCGGGCCCGCGAGGTTGAGCACGGTGGTCGTGCCCTGCAGCTCCCCCGTGATGTTCCACTCGACCTTCGAGTCGCGGCCCAGGTCCAGCGCGACGTCCGTGGGGTAGGTCTGGTAGGTCATGTTGAGCCGCAGCTCGCGCACCGAGTCGTACTTCGAGCTCGATTTGGCGAGCATGAGCACCTTCAGCCAGATCGTCTTGGTCCTGTTGACGAGGTCGTAGACCGTGCCGTTGACGATCTGGGTCCAGGTGGCGCCGGTGTCGACCGAGAAGTAGAATGTCGTCGTCCCGCCGCCTGGGCGCAGGTAGTAGGTGAAGTTGATGTACCTGATGGGGAGCGGCTTCTCCATGGGCCCGGAGACCCACGCGCCGCTGTACGACAGGCGCTGCTTGAAGATGGAGGCGGTGTTGCCCACGCCGTCGGCGGTGACCGCGTCGACGTAGCCGTCGGTGTCGAGGAAGCCCGCGCCCACCGCGCGGCCGTTGGAGCCAGCCGGGAGGTCGAACTTCTTGTTCTGGGTGTTGAGCGCCCCGTCCTCCTGCTTGAAGAACAGGAGGTTGGGTCCGTCGGTGGCCGCGCACAGGTCGTTCTTGCCGTCGCCGTCGAAGTCCGCGATGCAGACCTCGTGCGGCTCGCCCGCGCCGGTGAGGGCGGAGGGCGAGCCCCAGCCGCCGGTGGCGCCCTGGTAGATGACGTTGAACTTGTTGACCCAGAGCTTGCTCACGATGATGTCGGCCTTGCCGTCGCCGCTCACGTCGCCAGCCTTCACGTTCCACGTGCCGGTGCCGGTGTAGATGTAGGTGTAGTACGAGAGCGTGCCGGAGGTGGTCTGGTGGTAGATCTTGGTCAGCCCGTAGTAGGAGTAGTCCCAGTTCCAGCCGTACCAGTAGCAGACGGTGAACACGGCGTCGTCGCGCCCGTCGCGGTTGAAGTCCGCGACAGCCACGTCGCGGATGTTCATCGGGTAGTAGCCCCAGAGGTACTCGCCGACCGTGTAGCTCACGGCGGAGTTGAACCCGCCAGTGGACTTCTGGGTGATGACGTAGCCGTAGAACGAGTCCGTCGCGACGGCGACGTCGTCGAGGCCGTCGGCGTTCATGTCGCCCTTCGCGACGCCGATGACGGAGTAGCCTAAGGCGGTGGCGGAGCGGTCGAAGCCGCCGGAGGACTTCTGGGTGAAGACGTCCACGGAACTGCCCCCGTCGCAGCCGACCACGAGGTCCAGGAGGCCGTCGTCGTTGAAGTCGCCCTTGTCGATGGACTTGGGCTCGTCCGCCGTGGTGAGGGTCGACTTGGTCGAGAACTTGCCCTGGGCGTCCTGGTAGTAGACCGTCACCGAATCGGAGTCGAGGTTCGCGACCGCGAAGTCGTCGCGGTGGTCGTCGTTGAAGTCCCCGGCCACGACGTCGTAGGCGTTGTTGCCCACGGCCTTCTTGTCGGAGGACATGAAGGGCGCGAGCGAGTCCATGTCGAGGTGGAGGCCGTCGGTGTCCTGGACGAGCGTGACGATGTCGCCGTCCTTGGTGATGGTGCCGCCGCGCCAGTCGAAGGCGGTCTTGAGGCTCTGCACCTGGTTGGGCTTGTAGATGTCGGTGCCGGTCAGGTTCACCTGCGCGGAGAGCACGTTGGACTCCTTGGGCAGCTTGAGCGTGTAGGCCGTGTTGTCCTCGCCGCCGGTCTTGGTGAAGTTGATCGTGACCGCCCCGCCCTCCCCGAAGAAGTCGCGGCGCACGCCGGTGGCGCCAGCGGCGTTATGGGCACCGATCCCCGAGGATAGCAGGAGCGCGACGACGGTCAGCGCGACGACGGTCCCGGAGAGGGTGCCGACATGGAAGGCTCTGGATAGGCCCATACAGTCCACCGCCAGGTGCTAGGGTCACAGAGTATATAAATATATTTGAACCGGCTTTTATCTTGCCAGGACCTCCCAACGGTGCCGCTGACAGTGTGGTGCGGAAAGGGCCGCGCCGGCGTCCGGGGTGGACGCACTGGGACGACCCACCGGGCGGGCGACCCGTGCGGTCCTCAGATCTCGACCTTGATGTTGAGCTTGTCGGTGAGCTCCTTGTAGCGGTTCCTTATCGTGACCTCGGTCACGCCCGCCACGTCCGCGACCTCGCGCTGCGTCCTGCGCTGGTTGCACAGGATCGACGCGATGTAGATGGCCGCGGCGGCCACGCCCGTGGGGCCCCTTCCGGAGGTCAGCTCGTTGTCGGCCGCCTCGGAGAGGATCTCGGCCGCCCTCGCCTGGACGGTGCCGTCGAGCTTGAGCTCCGAGCAGAACCGGGAGATGTAGTCCTCCGGCGACGTCGGCATGAGCTTGAGCTTGAGCTCGCGGATCATGAACCTGTAGGTGCGCCCGATCTCCTTGCGCCCCACCCGCGACACCGTCGCGATCTCGTCGAGCGTGCGCGGGACCGAGCACTGCCTGCACGCGGCGTACAGCGACGCCGCCACCACGCCGTCGATGCTGCGGCCGCGGATGAGGTTGTTGTGCACGGCCTTGCGGTAGATCATCGCCGCGGTCTCGCGGATGTTGCGGGGCAGGCCCATGTTGGAGGCCATCCTGTCCAGCTGCGTTAGCGCGAACGCGAGGTTGCGCTCCGTCGCGTTGGAGACGCGGATGCGGCGCTGCCACTTCCGGAGCCGGTAGAGCTGCGCGCGGTTGCGGGTGGGTATGGACTTCCCGTAGGAGTCCTTGTTCTTCCACCCGATGGTGGTGGAGAGGCCCTTGTCGTGGATGGTGTAGGTCATCGGCGCGCCGGTCCTGGCGCGCTTCTGGCCCTGCTCGGCGTCGAATGCGCGCCACTCGGGGCCCTGGTCGATGTACTCCTCGTCGATGACGAGCCCGCAATCCTCGCAGACCAGCTCGCCCCTCTGGTAGTCCCGCACGAGATGAGTGCTGTCGCACTCGGGGCAGCGGTCGGCTCCCGGTTCCTCCTCGGGCATCTTCTCAATCCCCTTGCCTCGTGTTGACGCGGCCATGCCCCGAGCTGGAGGGACAACCGGTCACCACAAAGTTTATTATGTGAACGGTATTCGCAAACTCCTATATATAGTTTATGCATAACTATATCATTTTATCCTCTCCGGGGTCGGACCCCGATGTCCCGACAGGTATGCTGGAGCGCGCCCGGCCAGCCCGCCCGGCGTCATGCTCCGGGCCAATCACTATATATGGGGGGGATGCCCTCACACGGCCGGAGCGGAGGCGGTCCAGCGGGCAGATGGACGTACCTTGCGTTGGGCGCCATCCTCTTCTTGGCCATGGCCGTGCGGCTGCTGCCGCTCGTGCACTTCTCCGTGTGGGGCTCGGACTGGGGCGAGTACTACTCGATCTCGGGTCACCTCGCCTCCTATGGCTCGTTCGAGCGCCACCACCTCGGGTGGGGTGAGGCCTACGTGGACTTCCCGGGCCTGTTCGTGATGGCATGTGGCAGCGCGCTGGTGCTCGGCGTGCCCACGAGCGCCGCGCTCTCCGTCGTGGTGCCGTGCGTGACCGCCTTCTCGGTGCTCGTCGTCGCCTGCATCGTGCTCCGCCTGAGGCGGTGGCCCTGGGCGGCGGTCGTGGCCGCGGCCTTCCTGGCGGTGGCGTTCCCCGAGGTGTTCACGAACTCGCACGGCGTGCCGGGGCCGGTCGGGTCCGTGCTCACCATGGCGATCATGCTCGTCTTCCTCATGGGCGACGCGTGGCGCAGGGACGGGGGCGTCGACGTCCCCAGGCCCGCGGCCATGCACGCGCTGCTCCTCGTCCTCGCGGTCGCGCTCGCCGCGACGCACCACCTCTCGCTCTACTTCGCGCTCATCTCCGTTGGGGCGGCGCACCTCGTCCGCGCGCTCATGGTCTCGGGCGGCGAGCCGCACAGGGCCGCCTGGGGCGAGTACTCCATCTTGGTGCTGCTGGGCTGCGCCACACTCTTCTGGCTGGGGCTGGCCCCCAACTTCCGCGCGGAGGTCATGGTGGACATGTTCGGGCCACCGGCGTGGGCCGTGATGGCGGCGGTGTGGGCGGGCGCCCTTGCCATGCTGTGGGCAGCCAGGTGGATGGGCGCGAGGCGCACGCGCCTCCCCCGCCTCCCCTACACGGGCCCCTTCGGGCTCAACCTCTACATCGCGGCCTTCGTCGCTGGCGGTGTCCTTGTCATGGCCGCGGTCAGCGTTTGGGGCGTGCCGGGGACGTCCATCGACCCCGGCCCCGAGATACTGGTCTACTTCCTGCCGCTCCTCCTCGCGCTCACGCTCACCGTCGGCGTCTCCGAGGTCCTCCTCATGAGGCACGGCGGCCACGCCGTGGTCGCGTGGCTGTGCGCGATAGCGGCGAGCTTCCTGTTCGCGGCGGCCATCCAGAGCCACGTCCTTGTATCCTACAGGCACCTGCCCTACATCATCGACGCGGCCGCGGTGCTCGTCGGTCTGGGCGCGGTCAACCTGAGGAGGATCTCCCTGCCAGGTGGCCGCCGATGGGACCGCCTCGCGGGCTTCGCGGTGGCGGCGCTGGTCGTGATGCTCGCTCTCACCGCCTACCCCCCCAAGGGCGTCATGACAGGGTTCCAGGAGGGGACGGACGAGAGGGAGCTCGCTGCCGCGATGTGGCTGCGGGGCGGCGTCCCGCGGCCGGGGGCGTACCCGGCGGACGATGCGTCGGGCACGGTCGCCACCGACCACAGGCTCTCCTCCATCGCGTTCGGGGTCGGGGGGCAGATGGCGACGTGGGACTCCGGCGGGGGCCTGCTGTACGCGAGCACGGACGCGGAGGCCCGAGGCGCCCTCGCCTCGATCGACACGCCCCGGGGGTCGCGCCCCGTCGTGGCCGCGCTCATTTCCGAGGACCTCAGGACGGGCGCCGCGGGGCTGCAGTGGGAGCCCGCGAGGCCCGTCGGGGACGCTGCGTGGGACAAGTTCTTCGAGCCCCCGTTCGTGAGGCTCTACGACGGCGGGACCGCATGGGTGCTCGGGGTCGACCCGTCCTACCTTGGGGGATGACACACGGAGCCGGCGGCGCGGAACCTCCCATCGGCCGGCATCGTAGCGGCCAGCGCAGCGGCCAGCGCATCGACCAGCGCATCGACCAGCGCATCGACCAGGCCCCCCCTCCAAAGATTGAAATACGGCCAATGCGGTCGCGCGGGCGAGGGTGCTTCGCACATTGCATATAATAAGCCAGGGCCTCTACGACGACCTCCAAGCGCACCTCAACAGGCACTCCGACATCCCCGCGCTCGCCAAGGAGCACGGTCTCCCCGAGGACACGCTCCTCGTCATCTACACGCAGAAGGTCACCCGTGACGCCACGCGGAGGTACTACCGCGTCAAGGGGCGCGCCCGCAAGTTCTACCAACAGTGGCGGTCAGGCAAGCCGCTGATGCACATCTCCGCCGAGAACCGCTATCCCCCCGTGCTCACCGCGTTCATCGTGCTCCTAGAGGGCGAGCTCACCCGCAAGGAGTTCTGGCGCCTGGTCGCCAACCCCGACAGGGTCGGGGACGCGAGGCTGCGGAGGGAGCTCAGGGAGATCGTCCGCGCCGACCCGATCTACTCGCCCGCGGGCAACGATGTCCAGGTCGCGCGGGGGCGCGAGGGCGAGCGCCGGCTGCAGGAGTGGCTCGACCGGCGCGGCCTGACCTACAGGACCGAGGTCGACCTCAGGGGCAAGTTCCCCAAGACCCCCGACGTGCTGCTCGACTCCCCGCTCGAGCTCGATGGCACCAAGGTGTTCTGGATAGAGTCGAAGGGCAACTTCGGGGACAAGGTGGAGGTGGGCCGCAACCTCAAGAAGCAGCTGTGGTCCTACGCCGACATGTTCGGCCCGGGGCTGGTCATCTACTGGTACGGCGTCATCGACGGCCTCCAGGGCCGCACCGACGACGTGTTCGTGGGTGTGCCCGAGACGCTCGACGGGCTCGTGAGCCCGCGCGAGGGCGGCGCGGCGGTAGCCGCCTCGCCACCAGCGGAGGCTCCCAGGCCGCGCGAGCCCCCGGGACTGCCCCATCATCGGTAACACCAAAATGTTGATTATCCCGCCAGGCCATGGTTCGCCGATGACGGTGGAGGACGAGGTCCTGGCCAGGGTCAGGCCCACGCGGGAGCAGGAGGACCGGCTCGTCCAGGTCGTCCGCGACCTCGTCGCGCGGGTCCGTCAGGTCGCGCTCTACTTCAAGCTCGAGGTCGAGCCCTTCATCGCGGGCTCGGTCGCCAAGGGCACCTACCTCAAGGACCCCGACATCGACCTCTTCATGCTCTTCCCCCCCGACACCCCGGGCGAGGTCGTCGCCAAGAAGGGGCTCGACATCGCGCGGTCCATCATGGAGGGGGAGGAGAGGTACGCGCAGCACCCGTACCTCAGGGGCTCGTACGAGGGGTTCGTGGTCGACCTCGTGCCGGCCTACAAGCTCCTGGACACGAAGGTGCTGCAGACCGCCGTGGACCGGACGCCCTTCCACGTCGAGTTCGTGAACCGGTGCCTCGGGCCCGAGCAGCGCGACCAGGTCAGGCTGCTCAAGCAGTTCCTCAAGGGCATCGGGACCTACGGGGCCGAGGAGGCGACCCAGGGCTTCTCCGGCTACATGGTGGAGCTGCTGGTCCTGCGGTTCGGGACCTTCACGGGCGCGCTGCGCGGCCTGGTAGACCTCCGGATGGACAGGCCCCTCGACCTGTTCGCGATGCTGCCGGAGTCGGACCGCCCCGCGCCGGGCCAGGTCCCCACCTTCCAGGACGCGCTCGTGTTCATCGACCCCGTCGACCCCAGCCGCAACGTGGCCTCGGCCGTCTCGGCGCAGTCGCTCGGGCTCACGACGCAGGCCGCGAGGGAGTACCTCGCGGGTCCCAAGCTCTCCTTCTTCTTCCCCGCGAGGCCCGACGTGCTGAGCGTGGCCCGCATCAAGGGCCGGCTCGAGGTGCGCGAGACCACCCTGATGGGGCTGCGGTTCGGGGTCTTCTCCGACAACGCCGACGTCGTCCACGGGCAGCTGCGGAAGGCGGTGCGCGCCATCACGCGGCTGTGCAACCGCGAGGGCTTCGCGGTGATGCACGCGGACCACCGGGTGCTGCTCGACGAGTGCCTCGTGCTCCTGGAGTTCGAGGTCGCGCACCTGCCCGCGCTGCAGGTCCACCACGGCCCTCGCGTGGGCGAGGGCAACGACGCGGAGTTCCTGGCCAAGTGGGGGAAGGACAAGCGGACGCTCGTGGGGCCCTACGTCGAGGACGGCCAGTGGAGGGTCGACATCCTCAGGCCGCAGGCCAACGTGGAGGATCTGCTCCGGGCCGAGCTGCCCGCGCTCAACCTCGGCAAGCAGCTGAGCAAGGAGCTCGAGGGCGGCATCAAGCTGCTCACCGTCGAGGACCTCCTCGAGGAGGGCTACGCGGAGGCCCTCACGTCGTTCCTCAAGAGGACGCCACCGTGGCGGTACGGCGCGGAGTGACGGGCGGGACGGCGCGTCCACCAAGCCCGCCGCGCCAACCACTCACATCCCCATCCCAACCCACACCCCACACTCACAACCCACACCCCACACTCACAACCCACACCCCACACTCACAACTCACACCCCACACCCACACCCCCATCCGTCGGGGCCTGGCGGGTCCAGATGTCACAGCACGGGGACGGAGTCGATGTACTGGGTCGAGAATGACTTGGTGCTCCCGTTCTCGGCCTCCACGACGAGCTTGAAGTAGACGTTGCCCTTGGTGACGTTGGTGATGTTGAGCTCGTAGTAGTGCTCGCCCGCGATGCCGTACGGCCTGCTGCCCAGCTCCACCCACCGCGGCTCCGTGACCCCAGGCATGGCCGTGTAGTTCTCGGAGTTGCTCACGGTCCACCACGTCCCCCTCACCGACCTGATGCCCTTGGCGTCGCCCGCCCTGACGAGGATGGTGACGTTGTCCCCCGCCTTGACCGAGTAGCCCTTGGGGATGTCGCCGCTCTTGACGAGCTTGGCGTCGGGGGCCTGCTTGTCGTAGCCCATCCGCATGTAGAGCGTCCAGCCCGCGGCGGGTTCCGAGGGGCGCTCCGCGTAGACGCGCACGTCGGTGATGGACGGCTCCGTGTTGTCGACGAAGGGCGGGTTCGAGAAGAGGATGGCGAACACGAGCCAGGAGACCAGGAAGAGGCCAGTCACCATCACGATGTCGCGCTTCTTGCCCGCCAGCATGTCGACGCCGAACATGCCCTTCATGACGAAGTAGCCCAGCGGCACGCCCGCGAGCGCGCTCACCAGCCCGGGCCAGCCGCTGCCGGTCATGTCTCCCAGGTAGGCGCCGATGGCGCCGAAGGGGATGGCGATGAGCGTGAAGACGAGCGAGACCTTGATCTTGCCGATCTCCTCGACGAGGTACCCGCGCTCGTCGAACTCGGGCGGCTCGAAGACGGCCTTCCTCTCCTCCTTCCTCTCGCCGTCCTTCTTGACCTTCTTCGCCACGGGACGCGGGAAGGCCCCGAGGGGTAAAAAGGGTTCCGGTCCAGGCCAGCAGGGCGGTCACTGGCGTCCCGCGCCGAGCGCGAGGTCGCGCGCCACGGCCGAGACGTCCCTCGCGAGCGTGACGCCCGAGGCGAGCAGGACGCCGTCCGCGCCCAGCTCGATGGACCTGCGCACGTCCGCGCCGGTCTTGACGCCCGCGCCGCAGAGCACGCGCACCTTGGGGTCGACGGCCCGCACGAGCCGGACCGAGTCGGACACGACCTCGGGCCTGGCGGTCGACACCGACACAACGCCCCCGATGAGCTCGGGCGGTTCGACGGCGACGAAGTCGGGCCCCAGCGCGGCCACCGCCCGCGAGACGCGGGCGTTGTTGGTGCAGACGACCGAGGCCAATGCGCACTCCCGGAGCCGCGAGATGGCGTGCTCGATGTCCGCGACCTGCAGCCGCCGCTCGCTGTGGTTGACGAGGGAGCCCACGGCCCCGGCCTCGCGGGCGGCCTCGGGCGTGAGGTGGCCGGTGTGGCTGCCCTCGGGCACCGCGTCCACGTGCTGCGCGAGCACGGGCAGCCCCGTGGAGGTGGCCAGGAGGCGGAGGTCGAAGGCGTTGGGCGCGACCGCGAAGGCGACCCCGGTCTCGGTCGAGACCGCCTCGATGGCGCGCGCGACGCGGAGCGCGCCCTCTCCACGGGTCTGGTGGTAGGCCTTCAGGTTCACAACGATGATGGGCGTGCGCAGCTCCGTGTCGCCAGTCCCCCTTCGGATGTCGGTCCCAGCTCGTTTCGATGCCGCACTCGGCGGCCTCAGTTCATGTACCTCAGGACCCGGTCGAACTCGCGCTCGATGATGGAGAGCTTCTCCTCCGAGAAGGCGGAGGGGTTGATGGAGGTGATGAGGGTGGAGGCGGTCGCGCTCATGATGTCGTTCATCTTCTTGATGAAGGTCATCACGCGCTCGAACCCGTTGATGAGGATGAGGAACTCGACGCCGTCGATGATGAGCAGGCTCGAGGGGTTGGACTTGACGAAGTTCTGGATGGCGCGGGTGACCTCGAAGTCGAGCCGGCGGGGGTGCAGCGACTGGTTGTCGAACTCGAGCTCGGAGAGCCAGTAGACGGTCGTGCCGTGGAGCCCGTACTCCTCGACTATCTTCTTCGGGTACGACGTCGAGATGCAAAGCCCCTTGGCGCCCTGCCCGACCTTGGCCTTGAAGAACTCGAACGACCGCTTGGGCTGCGGCTCCTCGATGAGGTAGTTGTAGCCCGACTCGAGCTTGTCCGGCGAGGCCGGCGCGGCCGCGGCCGCCTTCTCGCGCACGACGACGCGCTCGACGCGCTTGGGCTCCTCGGGCCTCGGCGCGGCCTCCGCGCCGCTGACGACCTGGCGCTTCACGACCGTCCGCTTGACGACGGGGCCGGAGGGCGGGGGCTGCCTCGGGGCCTGCGCGGGCTGCCGCTGTGGCGGGCCCTGCTGCTGCTGCTGCTGTGGCTGAGGCGGTGGCACCGCGACCCTGGTCACCGTCACTGGCACCTTAGCGACGACCTTGCGCTGGACGACCTGCTGCGGCTGGTGTGGTTGCGGCTGGTGTGGCTGCGACTGGTGTGGCTGCGGCTGCTGGAACTGCGCCTGCTGGGGCTGTGCCTGCTTGGGCGGTCCCTGCGTGGGGGCCCTGGGCTGCGGCGGCGCTTCCGACGTGGGGGAGTCGCGCTCGAGGACCTTGGGGGCGCCGGGCTCGGGTGTCACCTTGATCTTCTTGACCACGACCCTGGCATCTTGGTCGTCCTCGTTCCTCTTCTCGGCCAAGTCCGGCCCACCTGCCTCCACTTGCCAGGAAAACCTGGCGTCGCTCGCACACGGATGCTCGTCCGCTCGATAAAACCTTTTGCGTTCAATTACAGAAGTGGAAAAACCCAATCCAGGGGTAGGTCTCCGGGAGGGCCCCGGGGGCGTGTTCGACGGCCTGAAAATGGGGCGCAAAGGTATTTAAGCAAATGCGTCCCTGCGAAGCCCTGGGTCGTCCAGGGTCACCCATGGGGGGCCCCCGGCAGGAAGTGGTCGCTTGGTGGAGAGCAAGTTCGCATCGAAGATCACCCGCCTCGGGGAGAAGGACCGCATCAAGACCTTCGTCAAGGGGCTCGACGAGCGGCTAGAGGGCGGCGTTCCGAAGAACTCCGTCGTCCTCGTCGCCGGCAAGGCCGGTTCGATGAAGTCCTCGTTCTGCTTCTCCATCTTGTACCACCAGGCCATCTCCGAGGGGCGGCGCGGGGTCTACATCTCGCTCGAGCAGAACAGGCAGAGCCTCCTCGAGCACATGCTCGGGCTGGGGATGGACGTCACGGACATGGACTCCATCATCATCGTGGACCTCGGCAAGCTCCGCAAGGTCGTCGAGCAGGGCGAGGGCGGGGCCACAAAGAAGATCGACTGGATGGAGACCCTGAGGACCCAGCTGCGCAGCTACAAGGAGACGTTCGGCTGCTCCATCTGCGTCATCGATTCGCTGCCGGCCCTCTACACGCTGTGCGCCTTCGCGAACATCCGCAGCGAGCTGTTCCACTTCTTCGAGAACCTGCGGGACCTCAAGATGACGGCGTTCCTCGTGAGCGAGATAACGGCCGCCAACGAATCGCAGTTCGGCACCTACGACGTCGAGTCGTTCCTATCGGACGGCATCATCCACCTCGACATGGAACGCGAGGACCGCAACGTCAACCTGTTCATGGGCATCGTGAAGATGCGCAAGACCGCGCACGATCGCGGCTACAACCCCATCATCTTCGACAAGGACGGGTTCGAGCTCGTCAAGACCTGACGGCCAGGCTCACTGCCGCCTGCGGGTCCACGCCGCGGCCATCGCGGCCACGACCGCCACCGACAGCACGGCGAGCGCGAGGTAGGTCCACAGGTGCGTGCCCCCGCCCCCGCCCTCAGGCACGTCGACCCGCAGCGGGATGTCCACGGACGGCAGGGTCCCCGTGACGTTGCCCGGAGTCGCCCTGACACTGAGCGCGTACGTCCCGTCCTTCGTGCCAGGCGTGCCGATGTCGAGCAGCACGGTCAAGTTGAGGTGCACGGCCCCATAGGCGGGGACGGTCACGTCCGTGAGCGAGAGGGACGCGCTCATCCATGCGGGAAGGCCGAGCAGCTCGATGTGCACGCGCTCCGGGTGGTTGCCATGGTTCGCGAGCGTGAGGTTGGCCACCCACGACCCGCCCTCGAGCAGCGGGCCCGCGGACGAGCCGATCATGCGGATCGTGACGTTGTGCACGGGCAGGACCTCGACCGTCCACTCCAGCCGCGTCACGTTGGATGGCGAGCCCGATTCGTACAGCATCAGCATCGCGGTCTGGTTGCCCATGAGGGCGTCCGCGATGACCTGGAGCTCGAGCGGCCACGAGGCAGACGCGCCGGGGGCCACATCGTGGCTGAACAGCACCCCGACGGGCGCGCCGAGGCCGAAGAGCTCTGGAGGTCCCGCGAGGGCGACGACCACGGTCGTGCAGTAGTTCCCGCCGTAGGTCATGCCCAGGTCCATCGCGAGCACGTCGCCGGGCCCCAGCTGGTGCGTCCCGCCCTCCAGGTGGGCCGAGACCGAGTAGGCCCTCACCACGCGGACACGGTAGACGACCGCGTCGTAGGTGGTGGGGTCGTCCCTCGACGTGACCGTGAACTTCAGCTGGAACTCCTTCCCGCCGACGGGCGTGCCCAGCGAGGACACGAAGACCTCGACACGGGTCGAGCAGCCGGGGCCGACCTCGAAGGTGTCGCTCACGGCAGAGACGAGGAGGTCGGCCGTCTGCCTCACGTATGCGATGGTGTAGTTCTCGTAGCCGTTGCCCCCGTTGTGGACGGTCAGGTTGAAGGAGACGGTCGAGTTGGGCCCAACCTCGCCCGACGCGGGCGCGAGCTCGAGCGCCAGCGCGAACTCCTCTGGCACCCGCAGCGTGACCCTGGCGGACGCTGACTTCGTCTGGTCGCGGTACGAGGTCGCCACCACGATGATGTCGACCGTCGTCCCCCCCGTGACATGGTCGGGGACGCAAACCGTCATCGTCGCGGAGCCGTCCGCCTTGGGGTCGACCATGAACGCGGTCTCGTTGAACGAGACCTGCCAGCCGCCAGGGGGCTCGGCGCTCAGGGTCACGATGTCCTGGAGGTTGCCGGTGTTGCGGAACGTCACCGCGAACGGCTCGGTCGCGCCCGCCGTCGTGTCCTTCCGGGGGGGCAGCACCCAGATGTCGACGCCGTGGCCCTCGAGCAGCAGCTCGCGGGAGAGGGCGTTGTCGGAGGGCACGAGGTCCCGGAGCGTCCCCGACGGGTCCGCGACGGCCGTGAACAGGTGCCGTCCCAGGACCGCGCGCCAGACCGCGGTGGCGCAGGCCCGCTCCCCCACCCCCAGCGACGGGACGTCCAGCCGGGAGAGGACCGTGAAGCAGCCCGCGCGGTCGCCCTCGAGCGAGTACCTAAGCTCCAGCGCGAACCCCCCCGCGGGGGCCAGCCCCGTGTTCGTCACGAGGGCCGTGACCGTGACGTTGTCGCCCTCCTTTGGGTCGTCGGGGATGAAGGTGATGGGCCCCGTGACCAGGTCCGGCCAGGGGTCGGTGACGTTGACGTCCAGGATGGCGAAGGCCTGGATCTGGGGAGCGTCGACCATGAACGCCCCCATGATGACCGTGTACGTTCCCCGCTTCCCCGTCACGTCCGCGAGGACCGCGACGGCGCGCTCGACGGACCCGCCAGCGGGGAGGATGAGGTCCGGGCCGAGCGGGCCCAGCGACAGGCCGGCAGGCACGGATATCGGGTCCAGCCGGGCGGTGCCGCCGGCGTTGCCGAACGCCGACACGCTCAGGGTGACGGTGACGCTGCCACCAGGGTAGGTCCGCACCGACGCGGGCGAGACCCGCATGGTCAGCCCGCGGTCCTCCACGTAGACCCTGAGGTGGACCTCGCCCGAGTAGAGCCCGTCGTCGTCCCGGGCCCTCAGGCTCAGCCGGTGGTAGCCCGGCCTCAGGCCCCTCGCGGAGGCATTCCCCGACCAGGAGTCGCCGTCGACGGTGAGGGCGCTCCAGTCCCCCCGGTCGTACTTCCACTGCACCGCGGCGACGTCGCCGTCGGCGTCCTTGGCACTCCCGCTCAGGTGGACGACGAGCCCGACGACGGAGTTGTTGTAGGGGGTCCCCACGGTGATGGTCGGGGCCGTTGCGGGCTCGTCACGGTCGTTGAAGTAGGCCTTGAGGAAGTCGTACCAGCCCTGCTCCTTGCTCAGCGACAGCCCGCCGTAGCTCCACGGCGGGGACCACTGGGGGAAGTAGATCGAGACGCCCTCCGAGCCCTCGCGGCCGTCGCCGTGGTCGCTGGCGATGACGGTGCGGTTGAGGGCCTCGCGCACGGCCCGGGCGGCCTCGCGCTGGGCGGTGGCGTTCGCGGGCAGGTACTTGAGCAGCCGGTCGGTGAGGTTGCCGAGGTCGATGTAGTCGTAGACGTAGAACGCGCGGGAGAAGTCGCGCGCCAGCTTTAACTCGGTGTGCAGCGAGCCCGCCACCGCCCGGAGCGTCTGGGCGAGCCGCGTGACGGCGGGCGCGAGGTCCGCGTCGAGCGCCTCGGCATCGAGGGCGGAGAAGGCGCGCTCGTT
>Ga0315276_10003550_pt1 | contig 14314 bp, 22 predicted proteins | sample YL17G05_0_MG_FD_204542 | JGI IMG/M metagenome (GOLD analysis project Ga0315276, IMG submission 204542) | Sediment microbial communities from Yellowstone Lake, YNP, Wyoming, USA - YL17G05_0 | ecosystem: Environmental > Aquatic > Freshwater > Lake > Sediment | place: USA: Wyoming | collected...
CGTGCTGTTCGACGCCGCGGTCGCGCTCGAAAACGCCGACCTGACCATCCAGGGACCCAGCGGCGGGTATGCCCGGGCACTCGACCTCTGGGGACTCTCCGGCAAGGCCGACGCTGCCGCCGGCTGGGCCTGCGCCGACGGGACCGCACTGTTCAACGGTGCGCCCGCGTCCCGTCACGTGTGCGGCCTGACCGACCCCACGGCGCATGTCTCGGTGAACTTCATCGGCGCCCCCGCGCTGACCATGGGGGAGTACCCAAAATACAAGCAGAACATCCTCGTGGGGGCAGGTTTTCGGGTGACGGCGCCGCTGGGGCAGTACGATCCGTCGCGGCTCATCAACATCGGCACCAACCGCTGGTCGTTCAAGCCGGAACTCGGCGTGTCAAAGCAGGCCGGCCGGCTGACGCTGGAGTTCCTGGGCACCGTCACCTTCTTCACCACCAACACCGATTTCTTCGGCGGAAACGAGCAGTCGCAGGCCCCGCTGTTTTCCGGTCAGTTCAACGCGATCTATACATTTCGCTCGGGAATCTGGGGCGGGGTCGGCGGCCTGTTCTATGGCGGGGGTGCGACCAGCACCAATGGTGGGCCGGCCACGACTCCGCAGGAGAACACCCGCGGCGGGGCCGTGCTGGTGTTCCCGATAGGCAAGCACAATTCGCTCAAGGCCTACTGGTCCACCGGCGTTTCCACACGCACCGGCACCGACTTCGACACCTTCGTGGTGACCTGGATCCACCTCTGGGGCGGGAAGCGCTGAGCAGGGTGCCGGGAACGGACCGCAGGGTCCGCCCCCGGCCGGTGCAGGAACCGCCTCAGTTGCCGCCCTGGCTCGAGGGCGGGACCATCCCGTTGGCCCGCATGTACACCACCAGGTTGCCGTAGTGCTCACCGTCGTGCGTGGCGTTCCACACCAGCACCGCGAGCCGGGACACCGTCGAGCCGAAGAACTGGGTGGCCTTCATGGCGTCCGCATCGGACATCTGATAGGCCCGCTCGCAGTAGGCCACCGATTCATTCATCCCGGACAGCAGGACAGCCTTGTCCGTGAGCTTCTCGTAGTCGGGGTGCTGGGGTTCTGACTCCCCGAGCGCGCCGGAGCAGAACAGGTAGTGCGCGTTGGCGACATGCCCCATCAGCTCCGCCATGCTCCGCACCGCCGGATTCGGTTTGTAGCCGTACAGGCTGTCTGGCACCTGCTCCACCGTCTGGATCAGCCAGGTGCTTAGCTCCTTGAATCGCGGGGTGACCGAGGCGACCATAACGCTTTCTCCCGAGTCGGCTGGCGGGGCGCAGGCGGGCATTGCTGCCGCCAGGAACAGAGAGAGAGTCAGGGCGCGCTTCATGGAGGCGTTCTCCTCGTGGGAAGGTTTGTGGGCGAGCCGCGTCGGGAACACTCGGCACGACTGGGACGCCAAGGATTTACACGACTCGCCGCCTGGAGGCAAGCCGCCCGCCACGCGGTGGCACGCCCGCAACGTCGAGACTGCGGGTCGGTCGGCATTCAACCGGAGATCCACTGCATGAAATTTGTGCTCGATTTCATCACGATCTACGCTAAGGGGATGTTCTTCCTCTGGCCGATCCTGGTCGTCCTCGTCCGCGCCATCGTGGCGCTGGGGTTGCGTGTCGGCGCGCCCATCGTTCCCTGATCATGGCGTATGACGAGCTGCTGGGCGGCCGGGTGCGGCGCACCTTGACCGGCACCGCCGGCCTGACCGAAAAGCGGATGTTCGGCGGCCTCTGCTTCCTGGTCAACGGGCATATGTGCGCCGGCATCGTCGGCAGCACCCTGATGGTGCGCATCGGAGCCGAGGGGTATGCGGACGCCCTGACCGAGCCGGGCGTCCGGCCGATGGACTTCACCGGCCGGCCGATGACCGGCATGGTGTTCGTGGACCCACCGGCGCTCGCCACCGAGGCGATGCTCGGTGCGTGGGTCACGCGCGGCGCGGCGTACGCCGCGTCCCTTCCGCCGAAAGTGGCCAAGGACTAGGCGCTCGCAAGCCCAACTCGCCCCGCCAGCAGCCCATAGCACGCCGTGCCCCCGTTTCCCGGAGCGGGTCGGCGTGAAGCGGTACAACCGACTATCTTCCGCCCTCGCCACGCTCCTTGTGGCCGGTGGTGGCCCCTCGCCTTCCCAACCTCCGGTCCGTTTCTCCATCCTCGCCGGGGGAGTTCATGTCGCTCTATAAGCCTCAGCAGCGCCATATCACGGTCCGCAACCGGGAACTGCATTTTGTGTCGTATGAGGCCCATCCGGCCGACGCGCGGCACGCCGCCGTGGCCGAACCCGAAATGTGGTACCTGATGCGCGCGGGCCGGCGGTGGGCGGTAATGCCGAGGAATCCGGACCAGGTGGCCGAGGAGACGGACGACCTGCTCCGGGTCTGGGCCGAAGCGAACGCGTTTGGCGACGACGAACCACCGGTGGCGGTGCCTTCCTCCGGTCCGCGTGCCCGCCGGCGCGGCAGCGATAACTGGTGGGACGGGAGCGAGGGCCGCCAGGCCAGTTGATCCCCGGCCCACCCCGCCTTCAAGCCGGGGTGGGCGCCGCAGTCCCTGAGAGCCTCCCCAGGGACTCGCCCCCGACCGCTTCCCGCAGTATTCTCACAGAGACCACCGCCGTCCCCGCTTGCCTCCCCCACCGGAGTCCACGGCATATGTCCCTTGATCGCCGCCAATTCACCGGGCTCGTTGCCGGAATCCTCGCCGGGACGGCGTTCGGGCCCGACCAGAAGGCACACGCGGCGGTTCCGGCCCCGACGGTCGATCCGTGTAACCTCCCGCCACAGATCCAGGCGCTCAAGCCGATGCGAGAGGGTATCGTCCCCATCTCCGGCGAGGAGCGCGCGCGGCGCGTCGAACGGGCTCGGCAGTTGATGACGCAGCAAGGCGTGGCGGCAGTGCTGATGGAGCCAGGCACGAACCTGACCTACTACACGAATGTGCGGTGGGGGCTCTCGGAGCGGCCGTTCGTGGCGGTACTGCCCGCCCGCGGTGAGATGGCGTTCGTCTGCCCTGGGTTCGAGGAGGCACGCGCCCGGGAGGGGATTCCGGCTGGCGCCGAGGTGCGGGTCTGGCAAGAGGACGAGAGCCCGTACGAGGTCGTCGCCGGCATCCTGCGCGACCGCGGACTCGCGACCGCAACCGTCGGCGTGGAGGCGCAGACCCGATACTTCATTTCGAACGGCGTCCAGCAGACGACGCCCACGGCCAGCTTCCGCAACGCAGACCCGGTGACCGTCGGCTGTCGTTCCATCAAGTCGCCGGCAGAACTGGCGCTCATGCAGCGCGCCTTCGACATCACCGTGGTCGCGTTCGGTGCCGCCTTCGCCACGCTCCGCGAGGGCATGACGCAGTACGAACTCTCCGAAAACATGACGGATGCGATGACCCGCCTGGGTGGCTCCGACCCCTGGGCGCTGGTCGGATTCGGCGAGGCCTCGGCGTTTCCGCACGGGACCAGACGGCCGCAGCAGTTGCGGGAAGGAGACATCGTCCTCCTCGACGCCGGATGCAGCGTGCAGGGCTATCAGTCCGACATGACGCGAACGACGGTGTTCGGCAAGCCGACCGCCCGGCAGACCGAGGTCTGGAACCTCGAGCGGCAGGCGCAGGACGCGGCGTTTGCCGCCGCGCAGCCCGGCGCGGCCTGTGGCTCGGTGGACGCCGCCGCGCGCAAGGTCATTACCGACGCCGGCTTCGGTCCGGGATACGCCCTGCCGGGGCTGCCGCATCGCACCGGCCACGGCATCGGGATGGATGGGCACGAGGCGCCCAACTTCGTGAAGGGAAGCACCGTCGTGATCCAGCCCGGCATGTGCTTCAGCGATGAGCCGAACATCTCCATCTACGGCGAGTTCGGCGTCCGCCTCGAGGACTGTCTCTACGTGACGGAGTCGGGCCCGAAGTTGTTTGCGCGGCAGTCTCCGTCGATCGACCGTCCCTTCCCCTGAGTTTCCTGGAGCACGCATGGATCGACAGTCGCTGGCATTGCTGATTCCGATCATCGCGATGCTCATCCCCATCTCGGCGATCGTGATGGGCGGCATCCTCAAGCTGGCGCGATTTCGGCTCGACGAGGCCAAGGTCCGCGCCGGCGCGCTGCCGGACGGGGCGCTCACGGAGCTGGATAGCTTGCGTGGCGAGATGGACCAGATACGACATGAACTGGCCGAGGCGCAGGAACGGCTCGATTTTACGGAGCGTCTCCTCGCCCAGCGGCGCGAGCAGGAGAAGTTGCCGGGAGGCAGCTGACCGGATCGTGACATCCTCAACCGGAGATCCACACATGCCCACCGTTGGTGTACATCCATCGCTTCGCCCGTTCATGCTCGCGTGCCTTGCGGTCGCGGCGTGCACGGTTGGCGGCGGAAGCATGCAGTCGGTGGTCGAGCACCCGGCGCCGGTCACGGCGCCCGCGCGCTTCGTCCCGCTCGAGGCGGCCAACCTGATCGCGCCAGCGGATACCATCGCCGGCGAGGGCTGCCTGAGCCCGTTGGCGGACCCAGTCACCGGCCTCCAGATCATCCTGACGCGATCGGAGAGCGGACTGGGTGACTACCTGGCGCCGAGCGGCTCCTATGGGCTCAGGGACGATCAGCTGCTCCGACTGGACTGCAACACCGGACGGGTGCTCGGGGTCGTCCGGCGATGAACGCGCAACTGAAGGAAATCGCCGATGAGTTGCGGGCGGCCACTGCGCGATTGCAGCGGCTGCGCGAAACCGTCCCCGCCGACCGCTGGCCGGTGCGCAACGACCCCGCCCGGTGGTCGGTCTCGGAATGTGTCGAACACCTCAACCTGACCTCCGCCGCCTTCGTTCCACTCCTGGAGGCCGGCATCGACGAAGCCCGCCGGTATCAACCGAGCCGGGGGCGATATCGCAGGGGATTCTTGGGCTGGGCGCTGTGGAAGATGACCGGCCCCGACTCCCCAGGCCGGGTACAGACGACCCCCGCCTTCGTGCCAGCCGCCGCTCCCGCTGCGCGGCCGGTGATCGCCAGCTTCGAACTGTACCAGGGGAAGCTGTTGAAGTTGCTCGGTGCCTGCAGGGGCCTGCCGATCGACCAGGTGACCATGACCTCGCCGTTCAACGCCCGGATGCACTACAACCTCTACGCCGGTCTTTCCACGCTCTCCCGCCACCAGCACCGCCACCTGCAGCAGGCGGAGCGGGTTTGGGCGCCGGTCAAGTGATCCGGCGCCAGGCGGCACAATTCAAACTCAGTCGTCGTCGTCCGAGTCCTTGCCGCTCTCGGCCCCGGACTCACCGCCTTCAGCGCCGCCACCCGCGGTGAGTTGGGAGACGCCGGGCGAGGTGCCATCGCCGTAAACCAGGTCGCCGCCGGAGTGCCCGACCTGGTAACCCGCCACCAGCAGACCGAGGGTGGCCACGGTTGCGACGACTCGCGCCCCTCGTCCCGCCGCCCCACCAATGAGACCGGCGGCGCTGAGCGCGAACACGATGCCGGACAAGATCAGGAAGCGCTCGCCGGCCTCTTCGTGGGTCTCGAGTCGCTGCTCGCCGACGACGTCTTCCGCCCGCTCCTCCTGGTCCTGTCCGGTCTCGAGCGATGCCCAGGCGCTGAGCGTGAGCGCACCGGCCAGCAACGCAGGAACCAGCCAGGCCCGGAACGGAGCGACGCCACGGCGGACTGCGTAGAGGGCGCCAAGCGCCACCAGGGGAAGAAACGCCATCAGTACGATCGGAAAGTGCACGACCGCGGGGTGCAGTGGATCAGGCAACACAGACAGCCTCCGGAAATTGGGTTGGCAGACACGCTAGCAGAACCCCTTGGGATGCACCATCCGACAACTGACGCAAGCGTCCATCGCGACGCCCCCAACGCGGGCATCCGACGGATGACGGAGGAGCAGCATGGAGAGTCAGGCCGAACACCAGTTGCAGCGCACAGTCGCTATCCTGTTAGTGGTCATCGGGTTGGCCGGTGGGATCGATCTGGCACTGGACCAGCCCGCCCAGTGGCTTTCGTTCCATGTCGTCTATGAACTCGGGCTGGTGCTGGGGTCGCTCGGCACGGCAATCTGGCTCGCACGCGGCTGGCACGGCGCGGCGACGGCCAACCGGGAGCTCCGGATCAGCCTGACGGAACGGAAGGCCGAGCGCGACGCCTGGCGCGCCAGCGCGGAGCAGGCGCTGTCAGGGCTGGGATCCGCCATCGACACGCAGTTCACCGCCTGGGGCCTGACTCCGGCCGAGCGCGAGGTGGCGTTGCTGGTGCTCAAGGGGCATGGGCACAAGGAGATTGCGGTCCGCACCGATCGGAGCGAGCGCACTGTGCGGCAACACGCCGCCGCGGCCTACGAAAAGGCCGGACTCGGCGGTCGCGCGGAGTTAGCGGCCTTCTTCCTCGAGGGGGTGGCGCTCCCCGCGCCGCGGCCCGGATTGAACGGCCAGCCATGATACCCGCCGAGGCCACCACGGCCGCGACCGATGCCGCCCTGGCGGTCCTGTCGTGGACCGGCCTCATCTGGCTGCGCCGTCACACGCCACCGTCGGTGCTGCGAGCGAGCTGGCTGGCCATGCTCGGGATGTTCGGCCTCGCGGCGCTCCTCGGATCCATCGCACATGGGTTTCCCTGGTCGGCCGCCCACCTCGACCTCATCTGGCAGCCGCTCTACCTCTCCCTCGGTGTCGCGGTGGCGTACTTCGTCATCGCCTCCGTCTGTGCCGCCTGGGGGGACATCGCCGCTCGGCGCGCACGCCCCTTCCTCCTGGTGGCGGCCGCCCTGTTCTACGTGCTGACCCGATGGACCGGCGGGAACTTCCTGGTGTTCGTGATCTACGAGGGCGCCGGGCTGCTCTTCGCGCTGGCGGTCCATGGCTGGCTGGCAAAGCGGGGCCGCGCCGGTGCGGGTTGGGTGACGGCGGGCCTGATGGTGAGCCTCATGGCGGGTGTGGTGCAGGCCATCGACACCATTTCACTGCACGTCGTCTGGACCTTTGATCACAACGGCGTCTACCATCTCATTCAGGGCGTCGGACTCGGCCTGCTCCTGATCGGGCTCAGGCCCATGCTGGGCGGAACCGATCCTGCCCGGCTTCCGTAGGGAAGCGGTCCCTCACCCCAAGTCTGGAGCCATCCGTGAAACTGAACCCGCGCATCTGGGTTCCCATTGCGCAGTTCCTCACCGTCGTCAACGTCGGGGCGGTCTATTTTGCCGCGCAGGCAGCCGAGCCCGGCCACGCGACCCTGCACGCCGCGCTGGCCGTTGCCTTCACCGTCGGAGTGGATTGGCTGCGCACCCGCACGCGCAACGCCGATGTCTTGTCCGACGGCCGGATGGCGGAACTGGATTCGGGATCCGGCGAGATGGATCAGGTTCGACACGAACTGGCCGAGGTGCAGGAACGACTCGACTTCGCCGAGCGGATGCTGGCGCAACGGCCTGAGCAGGAGCGGCGGCCGGGCAACGGTTGACGGGCGGGGGGTGCTGAAAACACAACGCCCGTCCAGTGTGTGGTCACCGGCCGGGTCGAGGGTTCTTGGCAGTTTGATCACCCGGTCTGCTCTGCTACCCCGGGGCCCGAAGGCTATGTCTATTGCCCTGAACGTAATGGCCCTCTCTCTCATGCGCAAGTGGCGAGTTGTCCCCACCCTCCCGAGGGCCTATGCTTCCCCCCGGCAGCCGCGTCCCGGTTGCCCCTTTACCGTCGCCCGCACCGGCCGCCCCCGTTCCTGGATAGGCCCCCGCCGCGGTTGCGCTCTTCAGCAAGGAACGCCGTGCCTTTCGCCTCCCTGAACCTTCATCCCAACCTGCTCAAGGGTGTCAAGGAACTCGGGTTTACCCGCCCCACACCGATCCAGGCCGATGCGATCCCTCCCGCGCTCGCGGGCCGGGATCTGCTCGCCTGCGCCATGACCGGCAGCGGCAAGACCGCCGCCTTCGTCCTCCCGATCCTGCAGCGGCTCCTCGACACGAAGCGGGGCACCACCCGCGCGCTGATCCTGAGCCCAACGCGGGAGTTGGCGCTCCAGATCCTGGAGGACATCAATGACCTCGCCGTGCATACGCCGGTGACCGCTGCCGCCGTGTACGGCGGCGTGGGGATGGGTCCGCAAGAACACGCGCTTCGGAGCGGCGTGGACATCGTCGTCGCCACGCCGGGGCGGCTGCTCGACCACATGCGGGCGCCCTACGCAAAGTTTTCCGGCCTTGAAGTGCTCGTGCTGGACGAAGCGGACCGGATGCTCGACATGGGGTTCCTGCCCGACATCAAGCGCATCCTGCGTCACATTCCCGCCAAGCGGCAGACGCTCTTCTTCAGCGCCACCATGCCGGCCCCGATCGCCGCGTTGACGCGTGAAATGCTGAACGACCCGGCCACCATCAACCTGGCCCGGAAGTCCGCCCCCGCGATCGGCATTACGCAGGCGGTGTATCCGGTCCGTCAGGAACTCAAGGCGGGGCTCTTCCTGGCGCTGCTCGCCAAGGGCGACATGCGCGAGGCCCTCGTCTTTACCCGGACCAAGCACCGGGCCGACCGATTGACCAAGCACCTGGTTCGCGAGGGCATCAAGGCGGAGCGGATCCACGGCAACCGGTCGCAGGCGCAGCGCACCGAGGCGCTGGCCGGCTTCAAGAGCGGCAAGTACCGGGTGCTCGTGGCCACCGATATCGCCGCGCGCGGCATCGATGTCGAGGAGCTCGGTCACGTGGTGAACTTCGATGTGCCCAAGGTTCCCGATGATTACATCCACCGGGTGGGCCGGACGGCACGCGCCGAGGCGACGGGCGACGCCTTCACCTTCGTGTCCCCGGAGGAGGAGGGCGATCTGCGTTCCATCGAGCGGGCGGTCGGCAAGCGACTGCCGCGGGTGACGCTCCCCGATTTCGACTACGCCGCCAAGCTGAGCGTGCAGCTCGAAGTGCCGCTCGCCGAGCGAATCGCGGTGATCCGCGCCAAGAAGGCCGACGACCGCGCGCGCGCCAAGGCCAAGGTGGCGCGGCGGAGCGCCCACGAGGCGACGCAGGGCCGTCCGTCGAGCGAGCCGCGCAGGCCGGGGGGCAGAGGACGACCGCGATGAACTCCCGCACCGGCAACCTGGTTGGCGCCATTTTTCTACTCGCGCTCTTCGCGTTTCTCGGCGTGCGGAACTCGCTGGCCGCCGATGGCGCAGCACTGGCTGGCGGACAGCGCGCGGTGACTTTGCTCCAGTGGTGGTACGCGGTGCTCGCCGCCATCGCGATCGTGTTGCTGCTCGCCCGGCACGCCGGGAGCCGGCTGGTGCTCTACGCCTGGGCGGCGATCTTCACGACCCGGAGCGCCTTGGCGCCCATCTATTTCGGCGGCAAGGGGCTGGGCCTGGCGGCGGCGGGTGGCGCCGTCGGCCTCGCCATCGCGCTGGGTGTGCTCTACCTGGCATTCCAATCACTCGAACCGACACCCTCGGGGTGATGCCGGCCCCCTCCATCTGATTCTAGAGGACTCGCGTGAGTCTATACGACATCGAGGTCACCACGATCGACGGCACGTCGATCAGCATGGCGAAGTACAAGAAACGTGTCCTGCTCATCGTCAACGTGGCCAGCAAGTGCGGCTACACGCCGCAGTACGCCGGGTTGGATGCCCTCTACCGCAAGTACAAGGCAAAGGGACTGACGGTCCTCGGCTTCCCCTGCGACCAGTTCGGAAACCAGGAGCCGGGGGACGACAACGAGATCAAGGCGTTCTGCTCCCTCACCTACGACGTCACCTTCCCGATGTTTTCGAAGATCGAGGTCAACGGACCTGACGCGCACCCGCTCTACCGTCACCTGAAGGCAGCCAGGCCGGGGTTGCTCGGCACCGAGGCGGTCAAGTGGAACTTCACCAAGTTCCTCGTCGGCCGGGACGGCACCGTGCTGCGCCGATACGCGCCCACCGACACCCCGGAAGACATCGAGTCGGACATTATTCCGCTGCTCACATAGCGACACGGCCCCACAACCGGGCCGCCTGATCCAGAAGGTGGCTTTCCCATGGGCAAGATCATGGCGCTCGTCGGCACCACCATCGGCGGCTGGATAGGCTGGTGGCTGGGCGCGCGTGCCGGGATGATGACGGCCTTCATGTGCAGCATGGTGGGCACCGGCCTCGGACTCTATGTGGCGCGGCGCTTCGTGAGCGACTACCTGGAATGAGCATCGACAGGCGCACCATGACACTGACGGCGCTGGCGCTGCTCGCCTTTGCCGGCAACTCCATCCTCTGCCGGATGGCGCTCGGTGGCGCCCTGATCGATCCCGCCGGATTTACCGCGGTGCGCCTCGGCTCCGGCGCGTTGGCGCTCTGGCTGCTGGTCGCCGTCCGGAGCCGGAGCCTCCCCCGCGTGGCCGGACATTGGGCCTCGGCGGCCGCCCTCTTCGTCTACGCCGCCGCGTTCAGCCTCGCTTATGTAAGCCTCAGCGCCGGGACCGGCGCGCTCATTCTTTTCGGCGCCGTCCAGCTCACGATGATCGTCGCCGGCCTCCGCGCGGGTGAGCGCCCCCGGCCTGCCGAGTGGCTTGGCCTGGCGCTGGCACTCATCGGGATCATCGTCCTTGTGCGGCCCGGATTGACCGCGCCGGAACCGACCGGGTCCGCACTCATGGCTGCCGCGGGCGTCGCCTGGGGCGTCTATTCACTCCGTGGTCGGAGCAGCAAGGAGCCGCTCCGCACCACCGCCGGCAACTTCCTCTTGACCGTTCCTGCGGCCGCCGCGCTCGTGCTCCTCGCCGGCGGCGCCGGGGCCTGGACCGTGCGAGGGGCGGTGCTCGCCGTGGCGTCCGGCGCACTCGCCTCAGGGGCCGGGTACGCCATCTGGTACGCCGCGCTCCCCGCGCTCTCGGCCACCCGGGCGGCGCTGGTCCAATTGCTGGTCCCGGTCCTTGCGGCCGGGGGCGGAGTGGCACTCCTTTCCGAGGCGATTCCGCTCCGGCTTCCAATCGCGGCCGCGCTGGTTCTCGGAGGTGTCGCCTTGGCCGTCACCTCCCGGCCCTCCTGACGAAGGAGCCCTCCCCGATGCGTATCGCCCTGACCCGCGGCGTCAGCCCCGCCATGCACCTCTGCGAATTGAGCCACCTCGCCCGTTCTCCCATTGACCAGGACCGCGCGGTAGCGCAGCACGCCGCGTACGAGCAGTGCCTGACGGAGCTGGGCTGCCGCGTGCACCGGCTCCCGGCGGACGCTTCGATGCCCGACGCCGTATTCATCGAGGACACCGCGATCGTGGTCGACGAGCTCGCCGCCATCACCCGACCCGGCGCGCCCTCGCGGCGCGCCGAGACGGCGGCCGTGGCCACGGCGCTCGCGCAATACCGCGCCCTCGCCTCCATCGACGCGCCGGGCACCATCGACGGCGGCGATGTGCTGAAGATCGGGAAGACGCTGTACGTGGGCTCGTCGCCCCGGAGCAACCCGGAGGGCATCCACCAGCTCGGACGACTGCTCGCACCGTGGGACTACCGTGTGGTGCCGGTGGTCACGCGGGACTGCCTGCATCTCAAGACGGCGGCGACGGTGGCGGCCCCCGGCGTCGTGCTCCTGAATCCCGACTGGGTGGACCGCACCACGTTTGGTTCGGTGGAGATCATCGAAGTGGATGTCGGCGAGCCGTTTGCGGGCAACGTGCTCCGGATCGGCGACGCCGTCATCAGCGCCGCGGCCTTCCCCCGCACCATTCGCCGGTTGCGGGACGTCGGGGTCGATGTGCGCGCGCTGGATATGTCGGAGTTTGCGAAGGCGGAAGGCGGGGTGACCTGCTGCAGCGTGATCTTCGACACGAGGGAGCAACCGCACCCATGACATTCGCGCGGCGCGTCTTCACGGTGGCCTGGGTCTATGGCCTGTGCCTGTTGGTCCCGATGTATTTCATCGAACGGCAGCTCATGGAGCGTCTGCCCCCCGCGCTCACCCACCCGGAGTTCTACTACGGGTTCATCGGGGTGGCGCTCGCCTGGCAACTGCTCTTCGTGCTGATCGCACGGGAGCCGGCGCGCCTGCGGCCGGCCATGCTGCCCGCGGTGGTGGAGAAGCTGGGCTGGGGGGTGGGGGTGCTGGTCCTGGCCGCACAAGGAAGGACACCGAGCTTCTTCGTACCCGGCGCGCTGATCGACCTGGTCCTTGCGGCGCTCTTCGTGATCGCGTGGCGGAAAACGGCACCGGAGCCCGGACCGCCGGGGCAGCACTGATCCGCGCGTTGCGGCGACCGATCGGATATTTTGCCAGTGCGTGGGGGTGTTGTCATCGCAAGGTTTCTTCACGCTCTCGCGCGAGCAGGAATCGGGTACCGGTCTTACCAACACAGGAGTACCGATGCGCCACCACATCCTTGTCGCGTCACTCGCGCTCACCACCCTACACGTGCTCCCGGCGACTGCACTCCACGCGCAGGACGCGGAGCAACGCACCCGTTGCGACCAGGCCGTCGAGTTGTTCAAGAAGACTGATCCCCATCTGGGCAAATTTTTCCAGAGCTCGGTGGGCTACGCCATCTTTCCGTCAGTCGGGAAAGGGGCGCTCGTCGTGGGCGGCGCTGCCGGCACCGGATGCCTCTATCAGGGCGGCGCCATTCTCGGGCAGGCCAAGCTGGTCCAGGTGACCATCGGCCTGCAGCTCGGCGGGCAGTCCTACGCGGAAGTCATCTTCTTCCAGAACGACGACGTGATCGCGGCATTCAAGCGCAACACCTTTGAGATGAGCGCCCAGATGAGCGCCGTCGCGGCCGCCTCGGGCGCCTCGGCCAACGCGAAATATCGGCAGGGTGTTCTGGTGTTTACAGTCGCCAAGGGTGGGCTGATGTACGAGGCGTCTGTTGGCGGGCAGAAGTTCACTTTCAAGCCGTTGGCCAAGGACACGGTGACCACCCCGGGTGCCGAGAAGCCGAAGGACTGACGGCCCACGATCACGAGGCATTCGATGGCGCTCTACGAAGAGTTCGTGCAGTCGGGGCAGTGGCTCTTCCAGCGCCGCGGATTCCTTCCGCTCGTGGGCGTCGCGCTGCTGTTCACGCAGGTGGGGTCAGTCGCGGTTCCCGGCAGCCCGCCGGCGGTCCCGCTGACCTGGCCGCTCGTGTGCTTTGGCATTTCCCTCGTGGGCTTGGCTATCCGGGCGTACACCGTGGGTTGCGCGGCGCCTGGCACCTCCGGCCGGAACCGGGCCGGACAGGTGGCGGCCTCGCTCAACTCGACCGGCGTGTACTCCGTGGTCCGGCATCCGCTCTACCTGGGGAACTGTATCGGCTGGCTGGGGCCGGTGCTGGTTCCCCAGCGCGCGTGGCCCGCTGCCGTCCTCGGGCTCGCCTTCTGGCTGTACTATGAGCGGATCATGTTCGCCGAGGAGGCGTATCTCCGGACCCAGCACGGCCAGCCGTATCTCGACTGGGCGGCGGAGACACCGGCGTTCCTGCCCGACCTCCGGCGCTGGCGCGCCTCAGGCACGCCGTTCAACATCTGGGTGGTCCTTCGGCGCGAGTATTCCAGCCTGCTCCAGCTGGTGCTCATCTTCGCCGCGCTGAACGTGGCCCAGTGGTGGGTGTCGTACCACCGATGGAGGATCGATCCCGTCTGGGCCGGAGCGCTGATCTTCGGAGCGCTGCTGGCCACCGTCCTCCGCCTGCTCCGCCGGCACACCAGGCTGCTCGAAGACCGGCACTCCGCCGCCGCCTAAGGGCAGCAAACGAAAGGGCCGGCCCGACAGAGTCGGGCCGGCCCAGACGTGGTAGCCGGCGTCGCCGGCGTCCCCTCTCGACTTACTTGACCTTGACGACGTTTTCGGCCGCGGGGCCCTTGGCGCCCTGGACGATGTCGAATTCAACCCGCTCGCCTTCGGCAAGCGACTTGAAGCCCTGGCCCGAGATGGCCGAGTGGTGGACGAAGCAGTCCTTCTGGCCGCCTTCGGGGGTGATGAAACCGAAGCCCTTGGCGTCGTTGAACCACTTCACAGTGCCGGTCGTACGCATGCGGTACTCCTGATGGTGTGGTGTAATCGGAGTCCGGGCATGCCGTCCTGGCCGACTACGGTTGTGCCGGGCATACCGCCGGACGGCGGGGACCCGTGCGGAAGACCAGTGGTCGCCCTATGCGACATCGGGAAACAAAAAAGGCCACCGCGGATGCGAGGCCCTGAGTGTAACCCGGCACCAGTCCACGTCATTTGACGTGTTTCCGCAGAGCCAAACTAAGACAGACGCCCTGAACGCACAAGACCAACCCCCGTTCAAACCGAACAAAACCCGAACCAAGGCGACATTTCCGGATGCCTGATATCGGCCATGCGCTCGCCTACTATGCGGTGTTCCTTGTCTCGGTCACCGTTCATGAG
>Ga0315276_10003552_pt1 | contig 14313 bp, 8 predicted proteins | sample YL17G05_0_MG_FD_204542 | JGI IMG/M metagenome (GOLD analysis project Ga0315276, IMG submission 204542) | Sediment microbial communities from Yellowstone Lake, YNP, Wyoming, USA - YL17G05_0 | ecosystem: Environmental > Aquatic > Freshwater > Lake > Sediment | place: USA: Wyoming | collected...
TTGAAGGAGGAGTATGGTTTGGGCGGAAGTTTTTTGAGCAAGTCGGCTGCGTATAGAAGCGTTCGAGATGCGATTGTGCTTTATAATTGCCGTCGTCCGCATCAATCGCCTGGATATCGATGCCCGATGGAGGTTCATTTAGCGGCGTAAACCTGCCCTCCTTCGCTACGCTCAGTCTGGCAGGTTTAACTTAAAACGAAATGGGAATATGGAAATGTAAAGTGACAACTTTTAATCAGGACTTGACAAAAAGGCAAAAGTGAAAAGTAGCAGAGGAAATATAGTTGAATGGGGTGGAGGGAGATTAGATTTTTCGGCTGGATGTGTCGTGATGGGGGTTTTGAATGTTACGCCGGACTCATTCAGCGACGGGGGGCAGTTTTTTGAGAGGGACAAGGCCATCGCACACGGCCTGAAGATGGCCGCTGACGGTGCGGCGATAATCGATGTCGGGGCGGAGTCGACTCGGCCGGGAGCAAAAGCGGTATCTGTTGATGAACAGATAAAACGGGCAATACCTGTAATAGAAGCACTTGCAAAAAAAGTCAGCGTGCCGATAAGTATTGATACCTATAATTTTGAGGTTGCGGAGGCTGCGCTGGATGCGGGGGCAACGATGATAAATGATATAACGGCGCTATCGGATGAGCGGATGGCGAAGCTGGCAGCGGAGCGGGAGGTGCCGGTGGTGCTGATGCATATTCAGGGGACGCCGGCAACGATGCAGATTGAGCCGAAGTATAAGGATGTCGTCGACGAGGTTTTAAAATTTCTGATAGAACGGGCAAAGCGTGCGGAAAAGTTCGGGATAGAACGTGAGCGGATTTTCATCGACCCGGGAATTGGGTTTGGCAAGACGCTGGAACATAATTTGGAGCTTTTGAGAAATATTGACAGGTTTGTTGGGAGCGGTTACCGGGTGCTTGTGGGGACAAGCAGAAAGGCGTTTTTAGGCAAGCTGACCGGCAGAGAAAACCCGCAAGACAGAATATTCGGCACAGCGGCGACGGTTGCGCTGTGTGCTGCGGCAGGGGTTTCGATTGTGCGGGTGCACGATGTGGCGGAAATGGTAGATGTAATTAAGGTTACAAACAGCGTTAGTTGGTCAAAGCGGTTTTGAGGGCTTCGGGGGGTGTCTTAAAAATATCAGGCTTGGAGGAATTTTTCGATTCGGAGTATAAAATCTTCTGCGTCGAGGACTCTTTTTTCGGCTGTATCCTGCTCGATTTCAATGTGGATATCGTAATCGCCGATTTCTCTATCTTCCTGCTGGGCTGTTAGGATACTTGCAAAATCCTTCTCGATTTTTCCGGTTTTGACAAGATGCAAGCCGAACATTTTTCTGACAGCTCTGTGCGATTCAGGCTCAACACCGATTTCGACCAAAGCGGCTTTTGCGGCGTGCAAAACTGCATAATAAGCCCTTGAGACGCAATCTTCATAAAGCTGATTTTGTAAAAGAGTTTTTGCGGCCAGGAGGGCTTTTTTTGCCCGATTCAACTCCTTTTGTGATAATTCGTTCATACGGTCATTGCGTCCCTGCAAACATTGCGCATAAAGGAAGTGCCTTCTTTGCAAAGCCGGTCAAACCTGTTTTTGCTGATAACCTTCGGCGATATGCAAACGTCCGTTTGCAGCAATATATCCGTTGCAACATCGTAGACTTTATCACGAATACGCCAATCATCAGTTGCCACAATAACCAACAGGTCGATGTCGGAGTCCGGGCGGTCGTCCCCGCGAGCCTTTGAGCCGAATAGTTTCAGGTCGATTAGCTGACCACCTAATTTTTGCTCAAGAGCAATTTTGAACTGACTTAGAGCTGACTTGTCTTTTTTGTCTAATGCCATATAGTAAAACCTTTTCTATATATAATGATACTATACCATTGAAGCAAAAACAAGCAAAAAGTGAACTTTCACCAATCAAGTTTTGGTGGTATTCAGGGCGGTTTTGAGGGCCTCGGTGGTGTTTTTGACGAATTTGAAGGTGAGGCCTTTTTTTGCTTCTTTGGGGACTTCGACCAAGTCTTTTCTGTTTCTTGCTGGGAGTATGACGGTTTTAATGCCGGCCTGCTTTGCGGCGAGGATTTTTTCCTTGAGGCCGCCAATGGGCAGGACGAGGCCGCGAAGCGTTATCTCGCCGGTCATAGCGACTTCGGGTCGGGTGGGTTTGCTGAGCAGCAGTGATACGAGCGAGGTGAACATAGCGACTCCTGCGCTGGGGCCATCTTTGGGGATTGCACCTGCGGGGACGTGGATGTGGTAATCGAATTTAGTGAGTTTGGTCGGTTCAATTCCGAGTTTTTTTGCGTTGGATTTTACGATGGAAAAGGCGGCCTGTGCGCTTTCTTTCATCACATCGCCGATTTGTCCTGTGAGGAGGAGACTTCCTTTTCCCGGCATAGAGGCGGATTCGATAAAGAGCAGTTCACCGCCGACTGGGGTGTAGGCCAGTCCTGTGGCGACGCCGGGAGTGCCTGTGCGCAGGGCCAGTTCCGATTCAAACTGGATGGGGCCGAGGATTTTAGAAAGTTTTTCTTTGCCGATAGTTGCCTTTGATTTTTTATTTTTCGCAATCTGGGTGGCGACGGCCCTGCAGATAGCGGCGATGTTTCTTTCAAGATTTCTCACGCCTGCCTCACGGGTGTAGCCGCGGATTATGGCGAGTATGGCGTCATTTTTTATGAGCAATCGTTTTTTGTTCAGGCCGTGTTCGGCGAGCTGGCGGGGAAGGAGATATTTTGTTGCGATGTTGAGTTTTTCATTTTCGGTGTAGCCGGGCAGCTCAATGACTTCCATTCTGTCGTGGAGAGCCGGGGGGACAGGCTCCATATAGTTGGCAGTGCCGATGAACATAACAGCGGAGAGGTCGAAAGGCTCATCGAGATAGTGGTCGGTAAAAGTATTATTTTGTTCGGGGTCGAGGACTTCGAGCAGCGCACTTGCGGGGTCGCCCCTGAAATCGGCGCCGATTTTGTCGAGCTCATCGAGCATAAAGACGGGATTTCTGCTGGCGCATTTTCGCAGTTCCTGGAGGATTCTGCCAGGGAGTGCGCCGATATAGGTTCTTCGATGGCCGCGGATGTCGGCCTCGTCTCTAATGCCGCCGAGAGAGATTCGGACGAATTTTCTGCCCATAGCGCGAGCGATGGATTTACCGAGGGAAGTTTTACCGACTCCGGGCGGGCCGACGAAACAGAGTATGGGGCTTTTGCCAGTCGGGTTAAGTTTTCGGACGGCGAGAAATTCGAGGATGCGTTTTTTTATTTTTTTCAGGCCGTAATGGTCCTGGTTTAGTATGCGTTCAGCCCTGTTGATATCGAGGAGGTCTTTGGTCTGGACCGACCAGGGCAGTTCGCAGACCCAGTCGAGGTAGGTTCGGATGACACTATATTCGGGCGAAACAGGCGGGATTTTGCTCAATCGGTCAAGTTCACGCAGAGCTTCATCCTCAACCTTTTTGGGCATTTTGGCGTTTTTGATGTTTTTTTTGAGCTGTTTTAGCTCGGCAGTCGTGCGGTCTTCCTGGCCAAGCTCAGACTGAATGGCTTTTAGCTGCTCCTGCAGGAAATATTCGCGCTGGTTTTTGTCGATGGATTCCTTGACCCTGCCCTGAATTTTGTGGCTTAATTCGAGCACCTCCAGTTGATTTGCAAGGATGACGGATATTTTTTCGAGGCGTTTTGTGGCGTCGAGCTCTTCGAGCAATTTTTGTTTGTCTGTGACCGGAATGCCTACGTTGGCGGCGAGGAAATCGGCCAGTGCGGAAGGATTATCGATATTTTCGAGCAGGACGGAGGCCTCTTCGGGGACATTGGGACTTAAAGCAATGACACGGTTGGCGGTCTGGCGGACGCTGACCATAAGTGCCTGGAGCTTTTTGTTCATCTTTACCCGGACATCAAGCGGCTGAACTCTGGCTTTGAGGTATGGCTCAACAGAAATTCTTTCTATTATTTTGAAGCGTACCAGACCGTGAACGACGATGTGAACCGAGCCCTGCGGCATTTTAATGGTTTTCAGGATAGAGGCGGCGGTTCCGACGGAATAAATATCGTTGAAGTCCGGGTTGTCGGTTTCAGAATTCTGCTGTGCAACAAGACCTATGACGGATTCATTGGGTTTGACTGCATCGAGCAGGTTTTTGCTTCTCTGCCGGCCGATGGCCAGAGGGGTTACGGTGCCGGGGTAGACAACGATATTTCTGACCGGCAGGATGCTGATTATTTCGGGCAGTTTCAGTTCGTGATTATGCTCGCGGGGCTTTGCGCTTTCATCATCCAGCGGTTCTTTCGGTTCTTCAGGGGTAAATGCGGTTATATCACCTAACCACATATTACCGGAGTATAGTGAATTTTTAATATCGTCCGGCATATTACTAAAGCTTGTTTATTATTAGACTAAAATGAGCCGAGTTTAAGCCCTGACCCAAACACAGTCTTTAAGGACTCTTACTTTTACATCGTCATTTTAAGCATCCAACTGGAGTTTTGCAATTTAATCTGCGGTTATTTCAATTATTTTAAGGCTTTTTGATACTTCTATGAACAGCAATGTCCTTGACAGCGGCGGCAGAGAAAAGGGTATAATTATGAAAGTTGGCGGAGCTAAGTGAAAATTGCTAATTATTTGAAGAGAGGCGGTTTTGGGGCAACTTGACAATGGAAAAGCAAGATAACAGGAAACTCGGCTGGTTAGTCGGCTCTGGAAGGCTGCGTGTTGCGGCGGCGGCGGCGGTGGTACTTGCGGCCATTTTTGTGGGGGCGGTGGTTTTTATAGATTTTGGCGGGAAGAAGAAAACAGAGGAGGCCAAAGAAGTAACGGAGCAGCAGGAAAAGGCAGGAGAGCAGATAAAAAATAAACAGGCTTCGGCGGAGGACGAAGAATTGTTGGAAAGGGTGAAGAATATTGCTGCGGACGGGGATGCGAAGGCGCTATCGGCGCTGTATTCGGCAGCCAGCTCGAAGGACAAAAAGCTTATTGCTGAGTATTTGGCCAATCGCGGCAGCAGGGGGATGTTGAGAACATTAAAGGAACCCAGAGAAGCAAACGAGGTGCAAACTGCGGAGGCGGAGGGAAGTAAAGCCGACAAAAAACACGAGGTTGAGGCGAAGCCTGAGGAGGAAAAGAAAGAACCTGCCGAGGGGACACTGGATTTTAGGGTAGTTGATGCTGAGAGCGGCGAGCCGTTGGAAGGGGTTGAAATAAACACTCCGGACGGTCGCTATACGGCAGACAGACAGGGGCGAGCTTTGATTGTTGTCGGCGATAAAGAGCCGTCTTATATGTGGGTGACGACGCTAAAGAGGGGCTATGTATCAATGCGGGTGTTTTTCGGCAGCGGGATGAGAACATCGATTCCGCAGAGTTATGTGCTTAAAATTAAACGTTCAACTATGATAGGGGGGGTTGTTCAGAATGAAGAAGGCGAACCCATAAATGGAGTCCAGATAAGTTTTCGCAATCAGGGCAAAGGTGTAGAACAGGAGCCATATATATGGGAATATAGAGTTACGACCGATTCGAGAGGCAAGTGGATATGTGACATTATGCCTTCCGACCTTGGCGGCGTTATGATACATTTGCTGCACAGTGATTATATTTCTGACGAGCGGATGGGGATACGGCCGCTTCCGCCTACAAGGGAGCTTCAGAATTTGACGAGCGTGATGGTAATGACAAGAGGTCTGCTTATTACAGGACGAGTATTGGATGAGCAGGGCAATCCCATCCAGGGCGCCAAGGTATATAAAGGGACACGGCGGGATGTGGCGCTTTTTCTCAATACCCTGACGGACGAAGAGGGCAGGTTCAGGTTTGGCGCCAAGGCGGGAGTAGAGACCCTTACCGCCGAGGCAGAGGGCTATGCACCACAACTTAAAAAGGTTGAGGTAAGAGAGGGTATGGAGGAGGTTGAATTTCGGCTAAGTCCGGCGATGGAGATTCGAGCCAGAGTTGTGGATGCAAATAACATACCTGTAAAAGGAGCAAGTGTTGAGAGTGTTGAGTGGCAGGGGATAGAATCGTTCAAGGTGCAAGCCCTGACGGACAAGAATGGTCGTTTCGAATGGAAAGATGCGCCGGCGGATGAGGTATATTTCGATATTTCCAAGACGGGGTATGTGCCGGTGCGCAGGATGGCGATGAAAGCCGGTCCAGAGGAGTACCTTATTAAACTTTACCCTGTGCTGGAGGTAAAAGGCAGAGTAGTTGATGCCGAGACGGCGGAACCGGTAAAGGAGTTTGAATTGATACCAGGATATATATGGAGTATAGGGCAAGAGATACAGTGGATTAATGGCAGGTCGACAAAGTTTACCGGCGGCTTATACGAGCAGAGATTTGACAACAGGGAGAGCAAAGGATGTGCGATTCGGATTGAGGCAGAGGGCTATAAGCCAGCAGTTTCTCGCGAGTTTGACGGGAGGGAAGGTAAAGTAACATATAATTTTAAGCTGGAAAAAGGGAACCGCCTGACGGGGATAGTATATTTACCCAACGGGGGGCCGGCGCAGAACGCAGAAGTTATTATCGGCAAGGCATTGATGCGGGTAAATTTACAATACGGTGTAAATGATGCAAAACAATATAAGATTGTTAAAACCGGCGCCGACGGCAGGTTTTCCCTGCCGTTACAGGATGAAAGTTTTGTGCTGGCAGTAGTTCATGAGGCTGGTTTTGCCCAGGTTACCGACGAGCAATTTACCGCCGGGCCGGAGATTTTTTTGCAGCCATGGGGGAGTGTAGAGGGAACGCTGTGGCTGGGGACTGTGCGTGGTGCGGGTCGAAGAGTTATTTTACAGAGCGTCGAGCAGGGAGGTACCAAAATTATTCAGTACGGTCAGGCGATAACGGATGCAAACGGTTTCTTTGTATTTAAGCGGGTTGCTGCCGAGGCGGTTACGATTGCTTATGGAGTGGAGACATCTGACGGCAAGGTGAATACTTACAGCAGGCAGGTAACTGTTCAAGCGGGCGAAACTTTTTATGTTGAGCTTGGTAAGTACGGCCGGACGGTCATAGGCCATGTGGCTCTTCCGGCGGGATATACGGAAGCGGTGGACTGGTCCTACAGTAATAACCAGTTGCTTCTGAGGCCAATGGTGCCGGGCGAAGACGGACAAGAGCAATATATTTTCGGCATAGAACGGGACGGCAGCTTCAAGATTGAATATGTTCCCGCGGGCAGACATATTTTAAGCATCAGAGTATATAAACCGAAATTCAGCGGCTATGGATTGGATTATCAGCAGATGATAGGAGAAATTTGGTACGAGTTTGAGCTGCCGGGGGTGGAGGGGAATGAGCCTTTTAATATAGGAAGATTGGTGTTGAAAATGAGAGAACCGGAGCTGAAAGCCGAACCGGACGGCAACGGAGTTTGAAATGGCGTCAGCCATCCCTGACGGGAGACGAGGCGTTCGGGTTTTGGCAGATGGATAATACCTGCCCCATGAGATATTTCGTATACCATCTCACGGGGTTTATTTAATTGATGCGTGATACTCCTGCAGGGGTTTCACGGTGCTCGGTTCGCTCTTGCAGGCGGCGATACCCTTGACGGCGGCGGCGGCGGCGGCGGTAGTGGTTATATAGGGTATTTTGTACCTGATGGCTGCCTTGCGGACGTAAGAATCGTCGTATTTGCTGAGTTTGCCGGCGGGGGTATTAATGATGAGCTGGATTTCACCGTTTTTGATGGCGTCGACGATGTTGGGTCTGCCTTCGTGCATTTTGAGGATGGGTTCGCTTTTGATTTTATTCTTTGCGAGGAACTGATGAGTGCCGGCGGTGGCTTTGATTTTGAAGCCGAGGTTTTGAAACTCTCTTGCGGTTTTCAAAATGGCGGGTTTTTCGCTGTCGATAACGGTTATCAGGACAGTTCCCTGAACGGGCAGGGTTGATTGAGTGGCCTCCTGCGCTTTGAAGTAGGCCATACCGAAAGAATCAGCCATTCCGAGGACTTCGCCGGTGGAGCGCATTTCGGGGCCAAGCACAGGGTCGACCTCCTGAAACATATTGAAGGGGAAGACCGCTTCCTTTACGCCGAAGTGGGGGATTTTTCTCTGCTTGAGATTTAAATCCGACAATTTTTTGCCGAGCATAAGCTGGGTTGCGAGTCGAGCCATCGGGATATTGCAAACCTTTGAGACCAGCGGGACAGTGCGTGAGGCGCGAGGGTTGGCCTCAAGCACATAAACGGTATCGTTGGCGATTGCGTACTGCATATTCATCAGGCCGATGACGTTAAGTTTTATTGCGATTTCCCTGGTATATTTGTAAATGGTGTCAAGGTGCTTTTTAGGAATGTTCACCGGCGGAATGACGCAGGCTGAGTCGCCGGAGTGGATGCCGGCCAGCTCGATATGTTCCATAACCGCAGGGACAAAGGCGTCTGTTCCATCAGAAATTGCATCTGCTTCGGTTTCAAGTGCGTTTTCGAGGAATTTATCTATGAGAATAGGTCTTTCGGGGGTGATTTCCACTGCCGCGGCGACATAGTGACGGAGCATCTCTTCATCGTGGACGACCTCCATACCGCGTCCGCCGAGAACGTAGGACGGGCGAACCATCAGCGGATAGCCGATTTTTTTGGCGATTTTCAGGGCCTCGTTGAGATTGCTCGCCATACCGGATTTGGGCATAGGAATTCCGAGCTTTTCCATCATTTTTCGGAATCGGTCGCGGTCTTCGGCGAGGTCTATTGTTTCGGGGGTTGTGCCGAGGATTTTGACGCCGGCTTTGGCAAGTTCGCTTGCGATATTGAGCGGGGTCTGGCCGCCAAACTGGACGATGACGCCTTCGGGTTTTTCTTTTTGATAGATGCTCAGCACGTCTTCGATGGTCAGCGGTTCAAAATAGAGCTTGTCGGAGGTATCGTAATCCGTGGAGACCGTTTCGGGGTTGCAGTTGACCATAATTGTTTCAAAGCCTTCGTCCCGAAGGGTAAAGGCGGCGTGAACGCAGCAGTAGTCGAATTCGATACCCTGGCCGATGCGGTTTGGTCCGCCGCCCAGCACCATTACCTTGCGTCTTTTGCTTGAGCCGACCTTGTCCGGTGCGTTATAAGTGGAGTAATAATAAGCAGCATTTTCAACGCCGCTGACGGGGACAGCATCCCAGCCTTCCACAATGCCGAGATTTGTGCGCTGGCGGCGTATTTTATCTTCGGGGATGCCGAGGATGCCTGCGAGGTAGCGGTCGGCGAAGCCATCCTTTTTGGCCGGTATCAACAATTTGTCGGGAAGCTTTTTGCCTTTATATTTGAGGATTTTTTCTTCAAGCTGAACAAGTTCTCTCATTTGTTCGATGAACCAGTGCTTGATGCGTGTTTTTTCGTAGAGGGCCTGAGTTGAGGCGCCTTTGCGGACGGCTTCATACATTATAAACTGGCGTTCACTGGATGTAATATTGAGCAGATTCATCAGCTCATCGAGCGAGAGCTTATTGAAGTTTTTGGCAAAGCCCAGGCCGTATCGGCCGTTTTCAAGGGAGCGGATTGATTTTTGAAAGGCCTCTTTGTAAGTTTTGCCGATGCTCATTACCTCGCCGACCGCCCGCATCTGTGTGCCGAGTTTATCTTCGACTCCTTTGAATTTTTCAAACGCCCAGCGGGCGAATTTGACGACGATGTAGTCGCCGGAGGGCGTATATTTATCGAGAGTGCCTTCCCTCCAGTATGGTATCTCATCGAGAGTCAGTCCGCCGGCGAGCATTGAGGAGACCAGTGCGATGGGGAAACCGGTGGCCTTTGAGGCAAGGGCAGAGGAGCGTGATGTTCTTGGGTTAATTTCGATGACGACCACTCTGCCGGTATCGGGGTCATGGGCGAACTGGATATTGGTGCCGCCTATGACCTCGATGGCATCGACTATGTCGTAAGAATATTTTTGCAGTTTTTTCTGTAATTCAGGGTCAATAGTGAGCATAGGTGCGGTGCAGTAAGAATCGCCGGTATGAATGCCCATCGGGTCGACATTTTCGATGAAGCAGACGGTGATTTTCTGTCCCTTTGTGTCGCGGACGACTTCAAGTTCGAGCTCTTCCCAGCCGAGGACTGATTCTTCGACGAGGATTTGGTGGACGAGGCTTGCGGACAGGCCGCGGGCAGCGATAGTTCGCAGTTCCTCTACGTTGAATACAGCGCCGCCGCCGGTGCCGCCGAGGGTGTAAGCGGGACGTATGACGACAGGATAGCCGATCTCTTCAGCGACTTTTTCGGCTTCTTCGACTGAGTAGGCAGGATTACTTTTCGGCATATCAATGCCGAGGCTGTTCATAGTTTGTTTGAAGATGACTCGGTCTTCGCCTCGTTTGATGGCATCGATGTTGACGCCGATTACCTTAACGCCATATTTTTGGAGAACGCCTGCGCGTGCAAGTTCCGAGGAAAGATTGAGCCCGCTCTGACCGCCGAGGTTGGGCAGGAGGGCGTCCGGGCGTTCCTTTTCAATGATTTTGGTCATAGTCGCAAGATTGAGCGGCTCGATGTAGGTTGCGTCGGCCATACCGGGGTCGGTCATAATGGTTGCGGGGTTGGAATTGACCAGCACAATCTGGTAGCCCAGTTTTCGCAGGGCCTTGCAGGCCTGTGTGCCGGAATAATCGAATTCGCAGGCTTGGCCGATAATGATAGGGCCGGAGCCAATAATCATCACCTTTTTTATGTCTTTTCGCTTCGGCATATTAAATGTTCTCCTACTCCATTAGGTTAAGATAACGGTTTAGCCCAGTGAGGCATATTGCGGGGAATTAGACATAATAAAAATGGCGATGTCAAATAAGAAAAATTGATAAGAAGGCTGGTAGTGAATTTTTTTTAATGTAAGGCTTCAAACTGAAATTTCTTTTTCTGCCAAGTAGGAGCTTCTGGCAAAGGGAGAGGAAATAATAGAGGAAAAGCCAAGTTCTGCTGCTTTATGCCGCCAGAGGTTGAATTTTTCGGGAGGAATATATTGGACGACATCGAGGGAATTTTTAGAGGGTTTCAGGTATTGGCCTATGGTGATTCTGTCACAGCCGACGTTTCGCAAATCCTTTAGCGTCTGTTCGACTTGGTCGTCAGTTTCACCGAGGCCGAGCATAATAGATGATTTGGCCTGTATGCCGTCGTATTTTTCTTTGGCCAGTTTGAGCAGATTCAGCGATAACTGATAATTGCCGCCGGCCCTGACAAGGGGGTATAAAGACGGCACAGTTTCAATATTGTGGGCGAAGACAAACGGGAGCGCGTTGCGGAGGATTTCCAGGGCCTCGCCCTGGCAATTGCGAAAGTCGGGCGTCAATATTTCGAATTTGATATCAGGACAAAGTTGTCTTACTTCGTTGATGCAGTTGCAAAAATGTGCTGCGCCGCCATCGAGCAAATCATCACGGTCGACGCTTGTAAGGACTAGGTACTTCAGGGACAATTGTTTTGCCATTTGTGCTATCCGCTGCGGCTCGGTGGGGTCAGGGGGCCGGGGTTTACCGGTGGGGACTGAGCAGAATCCGCAGCGCCGCGTGCAGATATTGCCCAGAATTAAGACGGTTGCTGTTCCTCTGCTCCAGCAGTCGCCTCGATTAGGACAGTTGGCGTGAGTGCATATTGTATTTATGGCCAGCGAGTTCAGTATGGTTTCGGTGCGGTTGTAATTCCCGCCGGCAGGGAGAGTTTTTCGCAGCCAGCGAGGCAATTTTCGTGGTTCGTGATTCGCAGAGAAGTGTTTGATGAGCAGGGGGGACAATTTTTTCTTTATGTCGGTCATAGAATGTTTTTTGCCGGTTTCATTTAGCACCGATGTCATTTTTACACCTTCAAGGCCGCAGGGGACGAACAAATCAAAAATACTCAGGTCATTCCGGATGTTTATCGCCAGGCCGTGACGGGTTACAAATTTTGATACCTGCACACCGATGGATGCTATTTTTTTCTCGCCAACCCACAGGCCGGGGAATCCTTTTCGCCGCTGGCATCGGACGCCTAATTGCTCCAAAAGCTGCAAACCTGCTTCCTCCAGTTTTCTGACGTATTCGCTGACGCTGAGGTTTAATTTTTGCAGATTAAGGATTGGGTAGACGACCAGTTGTCCGGGGTTGTGTGCTGTTACGCCGCCGCCTCTGCGAGTATCGACCACATCAATGTTTTGTTTTATCAGGTCATCGCGGCTGGTCAGCAGTTTGTTGGCATTCTGGCGGGCGCCGAGGGTAATAACGGGGGGGTGTTCAACAATTAAAACGGTATCCGGTATTTCGCCTCGTTGTCTTTTTTCGCACAATTGAATTTGTTGTTCCAAAACTGTTTTGTAATCGGCAAGGCAATAATCGAGAATGCGAAGGGCATCGATTTGAAGCTGACGGTCAATCATTTTGTATGGCTTCTTCCAGTGTTTCAGAGAAGGTCGGGTGCGGGAAGGTTATGTGAACGGCTTTTTCGGATGTCCCGATAAACATTCTCGCCAGTGTTATAAGTTCGGTTGCCGTTGCACCGACGATTGTAATACCAACGATTTTATTTGATTGGTTGTTTCTTATAACTCTTGCTTCACCGGTAGTTTCGTTTTGTGCCACGGCTCTTCCGTTGGCCCTGAAGAAGGCTTTTTCAACAGATGTTTCGGTACCTTCCGCTTTGCAGGCGTCTTCGGTTTTGCCGACCGATGCAACTTCCGGGAATGTGTAAATGACTCGTGGTATGAGCGAGTAGTCGGTCAGGGTATTGTTGCCGCCGGTTGCGTTTGCTGCCGCTGCCTCGGCCTGGGCGGTTGCACCGTGTGCCAGGTATGTTTTTCCGGTGACATCGCCGATGGCGTATACGCCGGGGGCGCTGGTTTCCATTTTTTCGTTTATTTCTATTGCCGGGCCGGACATTTTCAAATTCAGAGACCGGATTGTTTCCTTGTCTATGAGCGGTTTTCGGCCTACCGAAACAAGTATCTTTTCTGATTCGATTGTCCGGACGTTTTCGAGGACTAATTTTGCCGGAGAAGAGGCTTTATCGAGCGAGGAGGCCTTTTGACCCGTCAGAATATCAATACCAAGTTTTTTGAATTCACGCTCCAGCAGCCTGCCGACCCATTTGTCCTCCATCGGCAGGAGATTGGGCATCGCCTCGATGACTGTTATCTTTGTCCCCATCGCTGCGTAGACACAGGCCATTTCACAGCCGATTACGCCGCCGCCGATAATTATCATTGATTTGGGTATCTGGGGGAGTGTCAAGGCCTCTTTACTGGTGATAACGGTCTGGCCGTCAAAGGGTATTTGGGGAATCTGAATCGGCTCAGAGCCGGTTGCGATGATTATCTTTTCGGCTTGGATTTCCGTCGGCGAAGAGTTGGTTTCAACTATTATTTTGTTTTGGGATGTTATAGTTGCACTGCCCTGGATGAATTTTATTTTGCCGAGGGCCCGCATCGAATCTGCCATACCCTTGCGGAGACTGTTTATAATTTCATCTCTTCTGCTTTGAATTTTAAGCCAGTCAGGGACTGCTGAGGCGATGTTGATTCCCATCGCAGCAGCCTGTTTTGCTTTTAGCAGGATGTGTGCCGATGCGAGCAGTGCCTTTGATGGTATGCAGCCGCAGTTCAGGCAGGTGCCGCCGATGACCTCTTTTTCAATGATTGCGACCGAAGCGCCTTTTTGTGCGCACCTTTTGGCTGCCTTGAAACCGCCCGGGCCGGCGCCAATTACTGCGATGTCAAATTTTTCTGTCATAGTTTATTCGTATGTCGTATTTTGTGTTTTGTAATAGTATAGCAATAGAATGTGAAAGTAAACAGTAACTTTGCCCGGCTTGGACGTTAGGAATCTTCTTGACAACAGATGTAAATAGGTATTTGATTGTGCATAATTGGCTTAATGTTACTGATGAAGGAGGATACGATTAAAATGTATAAGCAATATTATGTGCGTAAATTCGTTTGGTTTAAGACTATTTTTAAGGTTTTCTTTGCTGTTCTGCTGGTCGGCTGGGTCTGTTCATACGAGAGTTTTGCGCAGATTGAAGAGAAATATGCGTACGTAGACAGCCGTGATTTCCCCGGAAATCACAAAGAGACATCGATGTATAGCTCTCTTTCTACGGCAAGCGACGGCAGAATTTATATCGGTCTGTGTGTACATGGAGGCCCTTCGCAGTTTTACCAGTACGACCCGGCTGCAGACCGTATGCGCCACATTGCGGACATACCGGAGTTCCTCGGCGAAAAGGGCAAGGGGACACGAGTAACGTGTAAACTGCACACAAAGGCGGTTGAGGACCGGGACGGCCGGCTGTATTTCGGGACGATGTGTGAAGACGGGGGTCCTCTTAATATAGAACCTTCCAGCT
>Ga0315276_10003553_pt1 | contig 14312 bp, 13 predicted proteins | sample YL17G05_0_MG_FD_204542 | JGI IMG/M metagenome (GOLD analysis project Ga0315276, IMG submission 204542) | Sediment microbial communities from Yellowstone Lake, YNP, Wyoming, USA - YL17G05_0 | ecosystem: Environmental > Aquatic > Freshwater > Lake > Sediment | place: USA: Wyoming | collected...
ACAGGTTGCGCGGCAAGAAAACCAATCCGCTGTCTCCGCCGGCGAATGTTAATACATACCCTCTTTCAGGCGAACAACTGGCGATCGAAACCGCGCTGAGTTCGCGGGTTGAACCCCAGCAATTACTCCACTGCTGCGGGCAATCCGTGGGCAAGCAACGTGAGCACAACGAGGATTGCCTGTTCGCTTTTTCCGCTACGATGGGAGGCGAGGCGAACAGTGCCCCTCTCGGCTTGTACATCGTAGCTGACGGCATGGGCGGGCATCAATATGGTGAAGTAGCCAGTTCTTCCGCCATCCGGACCATGGCCGGGTACTTGCTTAAGCGTTTTCATCCTTATATTATTAATCCTTCTGAAGGAATGGAAGAACCCATGCAGGAACTGATGCGCGCCGCGATCACGGAGGCGCAAAAGGCGGTTACCCAGGCTGCTCCCGGCAGCGGCACCACGTTGACTGCAGCGCTGGTGCTTGGTCAGCAGATGACCATCGGTCATGTTGGTGACAGCCGTGCTTACACCCTGCGTGTCGACAGGCGGGTGGAGATTCTCACCCGCGATCACTCCCTGGTCAAGCGCCTGGAGGAACTGGGACAGATCTCGTCAGATGAGGCAGGAACCCATCCGCAGAGAAACGTACTGTATCGAGCGCTTGGACAGGGCGAGATCCTTGAACCTGATATTTTCACCATGCCCTTTCCGCAACCGGGATATTTACTCATCTGCAGCGATGGGTTGTGGAGCGTGCTGCCCGATGATACGATCTGCAACCAGGTGATCTCCGCGCCAAATCTCAACAATGCCTGCCAGAACCTTGTGGCTGCCGCGAATAATTCAGGCGGACCGGATAACATCAGTGCGGTTCTGGTTCAATTGATCGGTTAATGTCCAGAAAACAAGACTACTATACGCTGCTCGGATTAAGGCGTACCGCCTCAGCCGAAGAGATCCGTCAGGCATATTTCGAGGCTGCGCGGCGTCTTCACCCCGATAAAAATGTAGCTCCCGGTGAGACGGAAATCTTTCTTGAAAGCCAGGAAGCCTACGAGGTCCTGTCCAATCCAAAAAGCCGCGCCAAGTATGACGCCGCGCTGCTCCCCGAGGAACCGTCTGAGGATCCGCTGGAGCAGCGTATTATTTTCAGCCGGCAGAGCCTGATCCGGATGTCGGAATCGCAATTATTGTACGTATTGCTGGAATTATCCCATCCACCCAATCTGAAAACCCCTCCCACGCCAACCATGAACCTCTGCCTGGTGCTGGACCGCTCCACCTCCATGCAGGGTCCCAACATGGATGTGGTCAAGTCGACCGCCATCCAGATCATGCGCAAGATCAAGAGCGAGGATATCTTCTCGGTGATCGCCTTCAGTGACCGGGCAGAGGAGATCATTCCTGCTAGTCGCAACTCAGACCTAAGTAAATTGGAAGCCCGCATCCACATGCTGCAGACCTCGGGAGGGACGGAGATTTTTTCAGGTCTTGAAATGGGGTACAATGGAATTCTCCGCAATCTGCACCATGCCCAGGTGAATCACATCATCCTGTTGACCGACGGGCGCACGTACGGTGACGAGGAAAAATGCATAAGCCTTGCCCGCCGTGCTTCCGAGCAGGGCATTGGGATCAGCGGTCTGGGCATCGGCACCGAATGGAATGATAGTTTCCTGGATGACCTGGCGAAATCCACCGGCGGGAGCAGCATGTACGTTTCGCGACCGCAGGACATCCAGAAAATGCTGATGGAAAAATTCACCAGCCTTGGCAACACCTACGCGGAAGAGAACCGGCTTGATTTCAGCATCCCGGAAGGGGTCGAATTAAGGTATGCTTTTCGACTTCAACCGGAAGCAGGGTTGCTATCCTTTACAAGCCCGATGATGCTGGGACCCATTGTTCGTGATACCACCCTCAGGGTGCTGATGGAGTTCGTGGTGCAGCCCAGGTCCTTGGAGGATATGGAAGCGACATTGTTGGACGGAAAATTGACGGTCACGCTTACGGATGAACATACCCCCAGGATGCCGATCCCGATCAACCTGAACCGTCCTTATTCTGACGAGGCGAGCGCTGATATTCCTTCCGCTGAGATCGTTGAAGCACTCTCGCGGTTGAAACTTTATCGTCTTCAGGAGCAGGCGCGCCTGGAAGTGAACTCGGGAGACTATGACCAGGCTTCCGAGCATTTGCATCGCCTCGCCACCCATCTCCTCGCGCAGGGCGAACGCGGCCTGGCACGCACAGCACTGATCGAAGCAGAGCACATCATGCAAAATAAGTCCTTTTCCCAAGAAGGCAGAAAAGAGATAAAATATGGGACACGAGCCCTGTTAACTTCAGGCAGGAGTACGGAAGACTTATGATCATTTGTCCGAATTGTCAACACAAGGAGATGAGCGGCTCCGTGTATTGCAGCAAATGCGGGGCACAGCTGATCGATATTTCCGTTGCGACTCACAAGATCCACACCGCGGAAGCCCGCCAGGTGGCCCAGAGTGACACCAAGAGCACCCTGCCGCCGCCACCTGCACACCTGCAATCATGGATTTCGTTGAATATGATCGAAAGCGGCCAGATCCTGCCGCTGGCAGACCGCAATGAGTTTTCCCTGGGACGGTCAGCAGAAGGTCAGCCCATCGTCCCGGACGTGGACCTCTCCCCCTATAACGCCTATGCCAACGGCGTTTCACGACTGCACGCGGTGCTTAAATTGATACACGAGCAAATCGTCATCATGGACCTGGGTTCATCCAACGGCACTTACCTGAACGGAAACCGGCTGTCGCCTTACGTGGAGAGCCCCATCGCCCACGGGGATGTGATCTCCCTGGGTAAACTGAAGATCCAGGTTTTGATCGAGTAGGGCAGGTGAATTCGCATGGCTCATACGGTCATCCTCCATATAACGAACGATGATCCCATCTGCGGGGAGGTGGAAACACTTCCTTCGGGAAGCGATACGGTTGTGACCGTCAACAATCCGCGCCGCCGAGACGGCAAGGATGTTCACTACCTGTCCAACGATGTCATCACGGTCATCTGGCCGATCAGCCAGATCGCCTTTATTGAAATAATGCCCAGCGAGGGCGAAGAACAGATCATCGGTTTCGTGAGGGAATAGGGCATGGAGGAGGAATCCCTCAAGCACCGCAAGATTTTGGTGGTGGACGATGAAGAACGCATCGTGCGCTTCATCCGCCTGAACCTGGAGCACGACGGCTTCGTGGTGGTTGACGCATTTAACGGGAAACAAGCCCTGCAGCGCCTGCGCGATGCAACCCCCGACCTGATCCTGCTCGACGTGATGATGCCAGACCTGAACGGTTTCGAGGTGCTGGAGATGGTTCGCGAGATCAGCAGCGTGCCCGTGATCATGCTCACCGCCAAGGGGGAAGAGGACGACCGCGTGCACGGCCTGGAAAAGGGCGCCGATGATTACGTCACCAAGCCGTTCAGCCCGCGGGAACTGGTCAGCCGGATCAAGGCGGTACTGCGCCGCACGGAAGGGCTCAGCGGCGGGATGCACGGGCTGATCGTGATCGACGAACGACTGAAGATCGATTTCGACCGGCGCGAGATCTGGCTGGAAGGCAAGCTCGTAAAATTGCGCCCGACGGAGTACCGGCTGCTGTTCCACCTGGTGCAGAATGCCGGCTGGGTCATTTCGCATGACCAGCTGCTCTCCAAGGTGTGGGGGTATGAATACCGCGACGAACCTCACTACGTGAGACTATACATCAATTACCTGCGCCAGAAACTGGAGAAGGATCCCGCCGACCCCAAGTACATCCTGACCGAGCGCGGCGTGGGTTATCGTTTCGTGGACTTCAGGCGGGAGAAGAACGAGTAGGGTTTCGAGAACTTGTCTTTACAGGCTACAATCTAGCATTATTACAAGGCTTGTGGATTATAAAAGCAAGCCTTGAATTTTTTAAGCGAATGATTGGTTTTACTCTTTGTTGTACTTAAACGATTAGATGATTTATTAAACTAGGATGATCCGCTAAGGCGAAAGAAGGAGTAATTGTGTTTAGGGGAAATTGGTTTTATACTGAAATTATATAGCATGCAAATTTGAAAATAATGTAAATAATATTATTGAATCATGGATAACCGTCTCGCTGAGAAACTTCAGTATGAAAAAAGAGATTAGATACAGACTGAATGGATTAGAGAGTATCATTCATAACTTGCATCAAAATGCAGAATTGATGCAATATATGTCTTTTGGTCTCCATCAAGAGTCCTTTAACCTATTCAATAATCTTGGCTTACATTGGATATGGGGCCAATTAATGGGCAGTCAAATAATAAATTTTTACAAAGTAATGATGAACGATGAAAAATTTTCATTTACGAAAATAATCAATGTCGCCAAAGAACTTAAGAGTGGAATTAATTGCGAGTCGCTTGAAAAAGAAACAAATGTCTTAAAAGCAGAGTACGACAAAACAGACTTTGAAGCAGTGAGAAGTAAATACATTGCCCATCAAGACCTAGGAGTCCCGGAAATCAGAACCGATCTAACATTAATTATTTCCATTACAGAGAAAGCGATTGAGTTATTTCTTCTTTTCTCAAAAGAGTTCAAGGGCAGAGAAGTCAATCTCACCCATCATGTTGTGAACTCATTTGACAAAATCTTCGGCATATTAGATGAATACGAATGGGTTAAAGCGTTTCTTATTACCGAGCGACTAAATGGGCACGGTATAGTGAAAATATCAAGTATAACAAAAGTCATCAAAGAGCATCAAAGAGAATCGAACAGGAGACTACCGAAGGAATGGAACGACAGCTAACACAACTTGTACAGGATGCTGGGGATTCTGCCGCATTTTCAAGCATTTTTCTGGCTTCGAGTATTCTCTGCTCCCAAGCAGAGTCCGCGTCCGCCCCAGCGCCAGTAACGCAAACTGTTAGCCTGCCGTAGGGTTTCTGTATACTCCAGACGAGAGGTCTCTTCAAGATCATGCGAATATTAAACACACGACTCGCGTTCCTGATAATTGTGCTCGTGATGGTGGCGTGTACTCCCACCTTTACATCTCCAACAAACCCGATTGTCGTATCAACTTCAGAACTCACCTTATTACCTGACCTGATTATCAAACTCATGTATCTTGAGATGGAAGGAAGGCATAGTAATTGTGTCGAGGCCTACACACCGTATGGAATCCGCGTGTTGGTTGAAAACATCGGCTTGGCCAGCGCCGGGCCCTTTGATGTTGATATGAATGGCATGCGACAACAGGTGGACGAGGGCCTAGTGGCCGGCCAGTTCATTGAGCTACACTTTTCAGGTACCGCGCCGAGTGGGCAGTATGAGGCGTATGCCGATGTGACCGATCATGTAGTTGAAAACCAGGAAGATAACAATTCCTTGTCCTTTCTAGCGCCGACCCCAACCCCACCGCCACTCTGCACAGCCACACCAACCCCAACACCATGAGACACGGTATTTGTGGACAGGTCTTTATCGAAAGTAAAATCCAATGAATGGCAAAGGGCTTGCTACACCGACTCGTAGGTTGAGCAAACTCAGTTTCGCTTGGCGAGGGATGTGCGGGCTAACACCGGCTCCACCTGATCGCCTCCGGCGTGGGCTATCGTTTCGTGAACTTCCGGCGGGAGAAGAACGATTAGGTTTCGAGAGCTTGTCTTTCCAGGCTACAATCTAGCATTATTACAAGGCTTGCGGATTTATTTGGCAAGCCTTGAATTATATGTGAATGTTATATTTTACACATTCCAGCTCTCAAAAAAAAGAAGGATTTGGTAAACCGGGAAATTTGATAGTATAAAAAAGAGCGTCCTATCTTTTATGTTGGTATATACTTCTTCTATCTTCTGTATAGTGCTAAAGCCTTTTGATGGTAAAACAATACAAATAAGAGCCATTGAATCACCAAACAGTGGCTGAACACATAGTCGAGCGCATAATTTTCCCAAAACGATAACGATGGTTCTACACCATGAGAAAACATTGGAATACCATTTTTGGATTGGATCGCGAATGCTCAATTTGGATTGGGCAGGAAGAGCTCGATAAAGAAAAAGCCATAAAAGTTAGAAATAAACGATTATTTGTCAAGCTCCCGCAATAAATAGAGATGTTGTTCTTCGGCTTAGAGGACGCGGTAAAACAAGGGAAAATAAAACCGGGGACCTGTTGCTCCATATCTGGCTAAATAAGGGGGAAGATATTCGAAGATGTCTCTGGCTTTCAGAAACATCTGCCAGAAACGGAATAGACAAGGTCCTGTTGTTGGATGGAAGGAAAATCACAATAGTCATCCCCCCACAAAGTTATCATGGGTTAACCATTCGCTATAGGGGTCAGGGCGAAAAATTAGATTTTTCTTGGCGTGCCCCTTTTCTCCGCCGAAAAAGAGGAAATTTACTGGTCCGGCTTAATGTTTACCCTGATAAAATTATTCCAAGATACGGATCATTTGAAATGCTTTCCACTGAAGATATGGCTTTGGAAGGCTGGGTTTATCGAAAAATAGATCAGGTGATTCACAAAATTGGCAAGGACATTTTTCCCGTCAATCCGATTCAGGCAGATACAGTTGCTAATTCATTTAATGAGCATGGTTGGCGAGGCGTCTTTCGCGATCTGGTTCGCCATTTGAGGTTAACTCATCTCAAAATAGAGCTCGCAAAATCCAACTCCATTTCTCGACCAGGGAGTTGTCAGAGAACTGCTTTCGTTGAGAACAATACCATTATTAAATACAGTTATTTGATAACTATTAATGATCTTTTTTTAGACAATCCATTTTCCATTGCAGCTATCCTGGCACATGAACTAGGTCATGTAATATATTCCGAAATGATCGAAGACGAGCCTAGAACGGTTGGAATGAGATTTAAATCTGATGAGGGTACCCTTGATGAAGAACGTTCAGTCGACCTTTTAGCATTCTTATTCAAGATCGGTGAATTCCAACTCCGAGTTGCGAGGGATAAGAGACTTACTCTCGGATATTTCGACCAGGAATTATTTGAGAGAATTCAAATTATCGTTTCTAAAAAGTTGAATCCAGTTGGAAGTTAACCTTTTGAATACCTTGTTGGGTGATTATTAACCTACCGTCTAAAACTTTAAATATAAGAAGAATCCGCTTGGAAACCGAAACGTAAAACCATCGCTCTTCATGGCTCGGCATTGTCTCATTTAGTACCTGGCTGTTATCAGCGATTTTCACATACACTCTTTTTATCGCCGCGTTTTTACCTTACATGACGAATTCAACTTCTTCCCTGCCTCCATAAATGCAATCCACACTCATAACAATTCTCTTGGCAGGCAGCTGTTTGTTGATCCCTGCGTCGCTCATCCTGGGAATGTTTGTGATTTTCAAGAAGAAAACGGGGAAAACCTTTGCTGTCGTTGGTGCGCTGGGGGCAGTGCTAAAGCTCCTTTGCATATTCATCCCGCTAATGAGATAAACCGTTTTGACCATACTGGTTTGATGACAAGGATGAATCCCTCGCCTTGACAGGCAGTCACCGCTGCCGTATACTCGCTTAAACAAACCAACGGGGAGCGCGCCGTCCGCGCTGAGAGGAGGCCAGGAGCCTCGACCCGCAGAACCTGATCCGGATCATACCGGCGGAGGGATATGTGCATACAACCGACCATCCTCCCCGGAGAGGATGGTTTTTCTATGAGGCGTGCGGTCATTTTTGTGAATGGCGAAGTCCCGGAGTATGAACGTGCCCGACCGCTCCTGCAGCCGGGAGATGTGCTGATCGCCGCGGATGGGGGCACCCGGCATATCCTTGCCCTCGGGCTGGTTCCGGCGCTTGTCATTGGCGATTTGGATTCACTGGACGCCACAGACCGCAGAAAACTTGAGGCCGCCGGGGCAGAGATCCGTCCCTTTGCTCGCGACAAGAACGAGACCGATTTTGAACTGGCTTTGGGCCATGCGATCGATTCGGGATTTGACGAGATCCTTATCATCGGAGCCCTCGGCAGGCGCCTGGACCAGACCCTGGGAAACCTCGCCCTGCTTGCCGGTCAATCCATGGGTGGAATGCATGTCAGCATGGACGACGGTGTCGAGCAGGTATTTTTTGTCAGCAAGCAGGCGCAGATGGAGGGGCAGCCGGGCGACGTTGTATCGCTAATCCCCTGGGGGCGAAGGGTCAGCGGTGTGACCACCGAAGGATTGCAATGGTCTCTGCAGAATGAGACCCTCCATCCCTACAAGACCCGCGGCATCAGTAATACCATGATTGGGGAAAAGGCTTTCGTCTCCGTGAGATCCGGTTTGCTGCTCATCGTGCACAGCCGCCGGGATCGATCATGAGCAGAAGGAGGAATTGATGAAACTTGCTCGAATAATATTGTTCCTGTTCATTCTTATCACCCTGCCAGCCTGTACCCCGGCAGGACCTGTCACGCTCACCGTCATGACCCACGACTCCTTCTCCGCGAGTGAGCCGGTCATTTCCGCCTTCGAGCAGGCAAACAATGTCAAGATCATGTTCCTGAAGAGCGGGGATGCCGGGACGGCATTAAATAAAGCCATCCTCACCCGGGATGCTCCCCTGGCAGACGTGTTCTACGGTGTGGATAATACGTTCCTTTCACGCGCCCTGGAAGCCGGCATCTATGAATCCTACAATTCACCGCTCCTGAGGGAGATCCCGGCCGAATTCCAGCTGGACCCGCAGGATCGCGCCCTGCCCGTGGATTATGGGGATATATGCATCAATTACGACAAGGCGTATTTCTCCTCGCACTCGCTCAGCCTGCCGGTCACGCTGGAAGACCTGGCAAAGCCCGAATACAAGGGGCTGCTGGTGGTTGAGAATCCGGCCAGCTCCTCGCCAGGTCTCGCTTTCCTGCTTGCGACGGTGGCTCATTTTGGGGATGGGGGGTACCTGGATTACTGGCGGTCCTTGCGCGCCAACGACGTGCAGGTGGTGGATGGCTGGGAAACCGCGTACTACACGAATTTCAGCGCCTCCTCCGGTCACGGTCCGCAGCCCATGGTGGTCAGCTATAACACCAGCCCTGCTGCTGAAGTGGTCTACGCCAGCCCGCCGGTCACGGACGCTCCCACCGCTTCGCTGCTCGGACCCGGCACCTGCTTCCGACAGATCGAATTTGTCGGCATCCTGAAAGGGGGCAAGAATCTCGAACTGGCAAAAAAGTTCATCGACTTCATGCTGGGTCAGAAATTCCAGGAGGATATCCCGCTGCAGATGTTCATGTACCCGGTGAATTCGAACGTCCATCTGCCTGAAGAGTTTTCCCTTTATGCCGGGCAGGCCTCGCAGCCTGCCAGCCTCGCTCCTGCTGTCATTGCCGCCCACCGCGAGCGCTGGATCGCCGACTGGACCGAGGCTGTCCTGCATTAACCTTCCAGCGGACAGTTCTCTCGTATGAAGACGCCAACCATCACAGGGCTCGATGTTCAAACCAGTTCCACGATCCGATCCTTCCATGAGAAATAGAACCTCGCTGCCAGCCTGGGTCAAACCAGTCCTGCCCTGGCTGGGCGTCTCTCTGTTCATGGGCCTGTTCTTCTTTTATCCCATCGCCCGCATCCTCTGGATGGGACTCAATCCCGCCTCGATCACCTCCATCGACCGGTCCTCGGTTAATCTTGCCATCCGCTCGCTGCTTACCTCTTTTTACCAGGCCGGACTGTCGACCCTGCTGACCCTTGCTCTTGGATTGCCAACTGCTTTCCTTTTTTCACATTACGCTTTCAAGGGAAAATTGTTTCTGCGCGCCCTGACCGCCATCCCCTTCATGCTCCCGACGGTGGTGGTGGCAGCAGGATTCAATGCCCTTTTGGGACCGCGCGGCTGGGTCAACCTCGGCTTGATGGACCTGTTCCACCTGCAGAATGCTCCAATCACCTTTGTGGGAACCTTTGGGGCAATATTGATGGCGCATGTTTTCTACAATACAACCATAGTTATTCGGCTGGTTGGGAACACCCTCTCACGCCTGGACCCGCGCACGGAACAGGCGGCGCAAACGCTTGGCAGCAACCCCGGGCAGGTACTGAGGCATGTCACACTACCCCTGCTGCGCCCATCCATCCTGGCTGCCAGCCTGCTGGTTTTCATCTTTGATTTCACCTCCTTCGGTGTCATCCTGCTGCTGGGCAAGCCTGGCTTTTCCACCCTGGAAGTGGAAATATACCGTCAAGCCATGCAGATGTTCAACCTTCCGCTCGCAGGATTGCTTTCACTCATCCAATTGCTTTGTACGCTGGTTTTTTCCATACTATACAGCCGCATCCTCAAGCGGAATCCTGTCACCAGTACGCCGCGTTCCGCACAGGAAAACATACGGAAAGCCCAAACGGTTCCCCAAAAGATAATTCTTTCTGTACTGGTCGTGTTCCTGCTGGCATTCTTTCTCCTTCCGTTGATATCCCTGCCAGTGCGGTCGATCACCCGCCTTGAAGCTGATCGCGGTGCGCGCGATCAGGTTCGAACCGGTTTCACCGGCGATTATTATTCAGAATTATTCATTAATCGACGTGAATCGCTCTTCTATGTCCCACCCTTCACTGCGATCGCCATCTCGACAGGGTATGCGGCTTTGACGGTCCTGCTCTCCCTGCTGATCGGTTTTCCGGTGGCATCCGCGCTGGCACGTCCGGGGAGGATGGAACGACTGCTCGATCCTTTGCTGATGCTGCCCCTGGGTGCTTCTGCCGTAACCCTGGGATTGGGCTTCATTGTCTCATTCAACAGACCTCCGCTGGCCCTTGTTAATTCCCCATTCCTTGCGCCCCTTGCCCACACGCTGATCGCGCTTCCGTTCGTCATTCGCAGCCTGCAGCCAGTCCTGGCATCCATCCCTGACCAATTAAGGCAGGCTGCAGCCGCCCTTGGAGCCTCCCCGGTCCGGGTCTGGGCTGTAGTGGACTGGCCGATCGTCGGGCGGGCGACCCTCTCCGCCGGCGTGTTTGCGTTTACCATTTCGCTGGGTGAGTTCGGAGCCAGTTCGCTGGTTGTCCGTCCGGAATACCCGACCATGCCGATCGCGATCGCCAGGTTCCTTTCCCAACCGGGAGGGATGAATTATGGTCAGGCGATGGCGATGGCGACAATCCTGATGCTGGTCTGCGGGCTCGGCATCCTGCTCATCGAGCGCTTGCGATTGCCTGGTGCAGGCGATTTTTAATTGATAAGGATCAACATGTTGGAACTGATCGACATCCATAAATCCTACGAGGCTCAACCGCTCCTGCGCGGCATCTCCTTTACAGTTGCCGCGGGCGAGACAGTTTGCCTGCTTGGACCATCTGGCAGCGGTAAGTCCACCCTGTTAAGGATCATAGCCGGCCTGGAAACCTGCGAGCAGGGGCAAGTCTGCTGGGAGGGTGAGGATCTTGCCGTGGTGCCGCCCCACAAGCGGGGGTTTGGCCTGGTCTTTCAGGATTATGCCCTCTTCCCGCATCTCTCCGTGAGGGAGAATGTCACCTTTGGTCTGAGGATGCAAAAACTGCCCGCGGCGCAGATCGATCTGCGCACGACTGAAATCCTGGAAATGGTCGATCTTACAGGTTTTGAGGATCGCCGGGTGACCGACCTCTCGGGCGGCGAACAACAGCGGGTGGCCCTTGCGCGCGCCCTGGCTCCCAACCCGCGCTTGTTGATGTTTGACGAGCCTCTGGGAGCCCTGGACCGTAACCTGCGCGATCAATTGTTGAACGATCTGCGCAGGATTCTGCACGAGAGCGGAGTCCCGGCAATCTATGTCACCCACGACCAGGAGGAAGCCTTCGCCCTGGCTGACCGGCTGCTGCTGCTCCATGATGGATGCATCGTCCGCAGCGGCACCCCGGAACAGGTCTGGGGAGATCCCGGCACCCTGTGGGTGGCAAAATTCCTGGACGCAGGCAATATTGTTCCGGGGATCATCAGGTCAGATCATCCACCCTACCAGGTGGAAACCTCTGCCGGGGTGATGGAGTTGGATTGCACGGGCGAGGGTGTGCGCTATCGGCGTGGACATGCACATTTGATGGGAGCGACCGTCCACTTGCTGGTCAGCCGGTATGGGGCGCGGCGTGAGGCCCATGGGACCTTGAGCGCGCTGGTGGAGGATGTCACCTTCCACCAGGATGGTTTCAAGGTCAAATTGGATTGTGGATTGATCTTCTATTTTCCGGATGCGCCTCAAGTTGGAGAGAAATTAACACTCACGATTCCGAGGTCAGCCGTCAAATGCCTTGTTTGACCCAAGGGAGGTCAATTTTTGATGGGTAGACATCTGATCTTTGATTGATCATGGATATAAAAAACCCCGGGCACCATGAAGTGACCGGGGTTCGGATTCCTGTAGAAATCAATTGAATCACCGATCGTGGTTAGAATCCGAGCGATCTTAAGGATTGCGTGATCGGTTCCCAGAAGCCAAAGATCAGCCCGATCACACCGAAGCAGCCGCAACAAATCACCACCAGCACCAGGATGGCGATGATCCAGGGATTGGTGTTCCTGGGAGCAACAATTGGCGGTTGGCCCGGTGTGCCGGGGAGATCCTCCATGACCTAGAAACTATAATTATAGGAAGGGGTGAGGAACGGAATTGCGAATGGCAGGGTGACCGCGCCTGTGAACACCAGTATGCTGATGCAAGCCAGGCAGAGACCAAAGGCGAGCATGAGGTAACCCATGATCAGACCAGCCGTTGCCATTCCACCGCCAGTCACCATCCCGCCGCTCTTCTTGATCTCACTCTTTGCCATGTGCCCGGTGATGATCGCCGCGATGGGTCCGATGACGGGCAATATTTGGACAAAACCAAGAATCCCGGCGATCAGGCTGATGATTGCTGTCGTGCTCGTCCGCGTGGCAGGCAATTGAGGATAAGGTTGATTCATAGCAAAATCTCCTTTTGATTATTGATGCAGTTCAATGACCGATTATAAACGATACTTACAATTTTCAGTCCTGGGAGGCTGCCTGGCGTTTGCGATTGGCCCGCCGCCAGAACCACCACACGATCAAGGCGATGAAGATCACCAGGAAAATTACCACCAGCACCGGGATGACGATCGAGAGAAAGGACAACACGGTCGCAAAGGCATCCTCAGCGAGGCTGACCGGCACATTGCCCGTTCCTGCGGTGGTGGCAGTGACCGCCGGTCGAATTGCCGCGGATTTGACCACATGGACGCTGCCTGATACCAGCAGACCGCAAATGATCGCGATCACCGGATGAACATTGGTAATGACGTGAGCGCTGGCGGCAAAGATGATCGCCCCGGCAGCCGGACGTATGCCGGTCTGGATGATATCGTTGACATGGTTGACGGCAGGGATCTTATCGGCGAGCATTTCCACGATCAACAGGAGGCTGACCACGATCAGCACCCACGGGTTTGCCAGCAGGTCATAGGGTGGATTCAATTTAATCCAGTCTGTGTAATGGGCGGTTACACCCACCACGAGCAGAGGGATATACGCGTTGAGGCCGGCACTGGCACTCAATCCGAAAGCAGTCATGATACCGAATAGTGCGTCCATAGATAACTCCAATCTTCTATTTCCCGAGGGGGAATGCCCCCCAGGTTCCCGTAAACCAGAACCGTAAAATATCAACGACCGCAATCTGGATCATGGCGATCGTCAGGCCCGCAAGCAGCGCCAGCCATAACTGGCGCAGGCGGGTGAACTGGTTATCGCGGCTCATAAGCATCACCCAGACCATGCTGTAAACAAGGGTTAACAGCAGCCAGACACCCAGGGCACTGATGACCGCCAACGGATACAAAACGAGGGGACTTTCCGTCAACACCAGCAGGTCAAGCACCGCCTGGATGAGCAACAGCAGGCCAAAGACTTTCCAACCGGGGATGGAGGCTTTCTCTACGCCGTCTGCCCACATCGTCTGGTTGAATGCTGGAAAAAGCAGCAGAGCCATTCCCAATCCCATCCCGGAACCTGTCAACAGGCGCAGGGTGTTATTTGGTACGTAGAGGTTGGGAATATCCGGCAGGATCCCCGGCACGACCTGTTTCATCAAGTAAAGGTACGAATTAGCTCCATCGACGGCAAAGGCGGCGACGAAAATGACCAACAGGGCAATGATGCTCCAGGGTGGGATCTTTACTTTCTTCCAACCGAGGATAGTCTGGTAGACCAACCCGGTCACAGCACCCAGGTACATCCCGGAACAGCGGGCACAGAGCGGTAACTGGTAATTCCCAATGTGGAACGACCTTTCGCTGATGCGGTGGCAGACGGCATAACCGATGGCATCCAACTTGCCAAAAAAACCCACCGGTGTGTTGAAGAACCATCCGGCGAAGACAAGGA
>Ga0315276_10003559_pt1 | contig 14303 bp, 13 predicted proteins | sample YL17G05_0_MG_FD_204542 | JGI IMG/M metagenome (GOLD analysis project Ga0315276, IMG submission 204542) | Sediment microbial communities from Yellowstone Lake, YNP, Wyoming, USA - YL17G05_0 | ecosystem: Environmental > Aquatic > Freshwater > Lake > Sediment | place: USA: Wyoming | collected...
CACCTGGACGGTCCGGCCCTGGACCAGGAGGCGGGCGCTTCGCCGGGCCTCCGACCCGGGGGATCCCTTGGCAGGCGTGCCCACCATCTCGTCGAGGGCGGCCATCAGCCCGGGCGCCACGCGGGACGGCGGCCTCATGACGACGTGCAGCACCCCGTCGACGCGGAACCGGATCCGCAGGACCTTCTCGTCGGGCTCCAGGTGGATGTCGCTGGCGCGCGACCGGACGGCTTCCCGGACGAGGAAACTCGCCACCTTCTCGGCCGGCCAGTTGCCGTAGGCCGACTCGTAGTCGTCGGGCAGGAGGATGTCCTGCGCGATCGGCATGTCGGCGGCCAGGTCGTCGAGGAACCTCGCGCCGTCCTGGCCTTCGGGGCGAGTCTCGTCGAGCATCTCGTAAATGCAGTCGGCCGTGGCCGCGACGATCTGAACGCTCAGGCCGGCGGCATGGGCGATCTCGTCGACCAGGAACAGGTTCGACGGTTCCGACACGGCGACGGTCAGCACGTCCCGGACGCGGAACAGCGGCAGGACGCCGTGCTTCTGGATGAAGGCCGCCGACAGCACGCCGCGGACGGCCGGGTCGACGAGCGGCGGCGTCAGGCACACGAACGGGACGCCGCACCCCTCGGCCACCGCCGAGAGCACCTGCTCGGGGGCCGCGTAGCCCAGGTCGACGAGGATTTCGCCGAGCAGCCGGTCCCGCTGGTCCTTCTGCTGGACCTCCAGCGCGCGGGCCAACTGGTCCTCCGAGATCACTCCGCGCGCGACCAACAGGTCGCCCAGCCGGGCATGAGGTTTTTCTGTGGAACCCACCGTCGTGCGTCCTAATGGAAACTCTTGACCGCTTCCTGGACGTTCTCGAACACCTCGAACTTCCGGTCAAAGCGGACCATCTCGAAGGTCTTGCGGCCGTTGCCCTTCAGGCCGGCCATCTTGACGATGCCCTGGACGGCCTCGACCTGCTCCTGGAACCACAGGAGGGTCTCCAGGCCCCGGCTGTCGAATCGCCCGACGCGGGCCAGGTCCAGGACGAACCACCGCCCGCCCGCCCGAATCTGTTCCGAGACGGCGTGGCGGAAGGCGTCTTCCTCGGCGCCCGTCAGCGCGGGCTCCACCGAGAACACCATCATGCTGCCATAGGCTTCGGCCGTCGTCGGCATGGTGTTCCTCGCGATTACCCGGCCGTCAGGGAACCGGCCGCCGGCTGCTCGATGAACAGCCGCATGAGCCGGTCCAGGTCCAGCCGGAAGAAGGCTTCCACGACCTCGGGGTCGAACTGCGTGCCCCGGCACCGCTCGATCTCGCGGAGGACGTCCTCCAGGGGCATGGTGAGGCGGTACGGGCGGTTGCTGGTCATGGCGTCGAAGGCGTCGGCGAGTCCGACGATCCTGGCCAGGAGCGGGCTCTCGTCGGCGCTGAGGCCGGCCGGGTACCCGCCGCCGTCGACCCGTTCGTGGTGATGGACGACCGCCCCGCGGATGGCGTCCAGTTTGCGGATGCCGTCCAGGATGCGTCCGCCCACCACCGGGTGCTGCTCGATGATCGTGCGTTCTTCGGGCAGGAGTCGCCCTTCTTTCCTCAGGATGGACTCCGGGGTTCCGATCTTGCCGATGTCGTGGAGCAGCCCCGCCATGTAGGCCTCCTCGGCCCGTTCCTCGCCGAGGCCGAGTTGGCGGCTGATCTCGCGGCAGGTAACGGCCACGCGCGAACTGTGGCCGCACGTGTACGGGTCCTTGGCGTCGACGCTCGACGCCAGCGCCCGCACCAGGTCGAGCATCAGTTGCTGGAGTTCGTGGTACAGGGCGCGGTTCTCGATGAAGGCGGCGCTGGCGGTGGCGCTGGACCGGATGAGTTTGGCGTCGGGGCTGCCGAACTCCTCGCCGGGCCGGTTGAAGGCCGCAAGGGCGCCGCAGGCGCCCTCGTGCAGCGGCAGCGGCACAAGCACCAGGCGCGCGAGCGCGATCGAGAACCGCCCCAGCGCAGGGTCCTCCTGGCAATGATTGTTGACCAGCACGCCGTCCGCATCGCAGAGGCCCTCGAGCAGGTGCGTGACGAGCCGGGGAAGGTCCGATGCCGGCAGCGGCAGCTGACCCGACACCACCGTCTCGGCCCCGGTGCCGTCGGCGGCCGGCAGGTACGCCATGGTCGCCTCCGCCCCGGTGGTCTCGCGGAGTTCCGCGCACACGTACTCCATCAGCGCCTTGGCCGGACGGGTCACGCGGAGCACCTTGCCAAGGTTGTGCAGCAGGCTGATCTCTTCGAAACTCTGCGTCAGGGCCGCCGAGATGCTGTCCCGCTGCGCGCCGTGGTCGGCCTCGGCAATCCGGGCGCGGACCGCGTCGGCCACACAGGCCAGGAGCCGCCGGGCCAGGAGGTCCTCGGCCTCGCTCGAGACGCCGACCTCGGCGGTCGCCACGAGCACCGTCCGGCCGCGACGCTGGATCGGCCATGCGGCCACCACGCGCCCAGGCATCCACTCGACGCGGTCCGCGTTCGCCTCGGCGGCCTCGCGCACCAGCCGGGCAACGGCCTCGGCGGACACCGGCCCCGCGGCGCCGACATCGTCCGGCGCCTCGGCCGCGGCCACGCCATCGGGCCGGTAGAACGCCACGGCCACGCCGGTGTGCCTGAGGACCTCGCCGGCGAGGTCCTCCGGCACGTCGGGCGCCGCCGGGCGGCTTGTCGTCTCGGATACCGGCATACTCATCTCCTGGGCGACCCCGCGGAAGCCAGGGCCTCCTGTACGCGGGCCAGCAGTTCTCGCGGGCTGAACGGTTTCGTCATGACCTGGACCGCCGGGAATCGCGCCAGGTCGGCCTGCTTCAGTTCGAAGCCCTTGGCGGTCAGCAGGATCGTCGGGATGGCCTCGGGCAGTTCGGCCGCGATGCGGGCGCAGAGTTCCAGGCCGCTCATGCCGGGCATCTGGAGGTCCGTGATCAGCAGGTCCGGACGATCCGCCACCGCCCGCTCGTAGGCCTCCTGGCCATCCACCGCCACCAGGACCTCCAGGCCGGCGTTCTGGAGTTTCCGGGCCACCACGGTCGTGATGAAGGCTTCGTCGTCGGCTACCAGCACCCTGCAACCCATAAGCGTCCTCCCGGAGGCATGCATCTACCGGACGGCAGGCAGATGGAGACGGAAGACCGATCCCTTGCCGATCTCGCTCTCCACCACGACCCGTCCTCCGTGAACGGTCTCGACAATGTGCCTGACGAGCGCCAGGCCCAGGCCGGTGCCCGGCGCGGCCTTCGCCGACAGCCGCGACCGGTAGAACTTCTCGAAGATCTTCTCGCGGTCCTCCGGCGGAATGCCGTAGCCGGTGTCCGCCACGTCGACCACGACGTGCCCGTCCTCCAGGTACGTCGACACCCGCACCTGGCCGCCGTCGGGGGTGTACTTGACGGCGTTGGAGACCACGTTCAGGACGGCCTGGTACAGCATGTCGCGGTCGCCGTGGACGCGGAAGAAGACGGGGGCGAGGTCGGCCTCGAGGCGGATGCCCCGCTTCAGGGCCTGCGACGTCATGACGTCGCCGACGTCCTTGAGGATCTCCGTGACGGCCAGGTCGGTCTTGTTGACGGGCACCAGGCCGGACTCCAGGCGGCTGAGGTTCAGGATGTTCTCGATCAGGCGGCCGAGCCGGTCGGTCTCGCCCGAGATGACCTGGACGAATTCCCGGGCCTCGGCCTCGTCGGCGGCCTCGCCGTCGGTCAGCATCTCGGCGTAGGCCTTGATGCTGGCGAGCGGCGCCCTGAGTTCGTGCGAGACGTTCGAGACGAAGTCGCTCTTCATCCGGGCGATTTCCTTCTCCTTCGTCACGTCGTGCAGCACGGCCACCACCCCGCTGATCCGGTCCCGCTTCTTGCCCTCGACCACCGTGTTGAGGATGACGCGCCACGTCCGGGCCTGGTCGCCGGAGCCCTGGACCCACTCGACGGTCCGGTGCGGCACGAAGAGGCCCGTCTCGCGCATCTCGTGCAGCAGGTCGAGGAACGTCTTGTCGTGGATGGCCTCCTCGACGGGCTTGCGCAGGGTGCTGTCGATGGCGAACCCGAAGATACCCTCGGCGGCCGCGTTCGTCAGCACCAGGTCGCCGAAGGCGTCCATCACCAGGACGCCGTCGCTGATGGCGTGGATGACGGCCTCAATGTGCCGCTTCTCGGCCTCGAGCACCTTCATCTGGATCTGCCGCTCCTTGGCGGCCATGTGCGACTGCTCGACCTCGTCCTTGACGAAGACGAGGTACCGGTTGATGGCGTGCCCGAGCCGCCCGAGGGCGTCGGCCTCGCCTTCCGTAATGGCCAGGCCGACCGCGCCCCGGCGGACCATGGCATCGAGGTGCTCGGTGATGCCGACGATCCGCTCCTTGGGGATCCGGGCGATCAGGAACCCGCCCGTCACCCCGAGCACCGCCAGCGCCAGGCCGGCCCCGAGCGTCATCGCCTTGGTGGATGCCGGCGCGCCGGCGTCCCCGAGCGGATCCATGAGCAGGTGCAGACCCACTCCGACGCCCAGGAACATCAGCAACACGGCCGCCGCCCGTCTCAACTCAATCACCGCATCAGACCTCCAGACCCATGCCCTGCCACGGCCGCACGCTTGCCCCCCCCCGTCGTACGTGCTTAGCGTGCCATCAAGTTGTATGGCACAGCTCGCCGCAGCGAGCCGTACTCGCAGTCCGCACCGTGCCACGGACACGGCTCGCCACGGCGCGCCGTGCCACCCTGCAGGGGGGCAAGTCGAACACGTCGCCCCGTCACAACGGTCTGACGGGCCGTGCCACCGTGTACGGCCCTTCGTCACGGCCGGCCGCCCGCGGTGTCGCCGACGGCGCGGCAGAGTCCGGCTCGGCCGTCGGCCGACCCTCGGCCCGCGCCAGCAGCCGCTCGACGGTTCGCCGGCCCTCGCACCTCGGGTCGGCCAAAGCCGCCTTCAGGTGCGGCCGGGCCTCGTCGGTCCTGCCCTGCGCCACGAGGACGTAGCCCATGAGGGCGTTGGCCTCGGCGTCGCGCGGGTCGGCGGCCAGCGCCGCCTCCAGGGACTTCCGGGCCGACGGCAGACGATTCTCAAGAACGTCGCACTTGGCCAGCGCCACCTGCACGGCGCCGGGGGCCGTCTCGGCCCGGCGGCGGCACAGCGACCGCGCGTCGTCCGGCCGGCCAAGCGCCAGCAGGCAGTCCACGCGCATCCGGAGCAGCCAGTCGGGCTCCGCGGGCGCCTTGGCCTGGGCCAGTTCGTCCAGCATCGGTTCCGCCTCGGCGTAGGCGCCGGAGCGGAAGAGGGCGGTCGCCAGCCGCTCGTTCAGGCCAGCGGCATCCGCCCCTACGCGCAGCGCCCGGCGGTAATCGGCAACGGCTTCTGCGTCCTGGCCCAGGAGCGACCGGACGTCGCCGAAGGCGACGTGCACCTCGGCCTGGCCGGGCATCCGGTCGGCGGCGGCGCGCAGGCGCACGGCGGCGCCGTCGGCGCGGCCGGCCGCCACCAGCATCTCGGTCTCCGCCAGAATGTACTTCGGGTCGTCGGGGCCGAGCCTCGCGGCTTCGGCGAACTCCGCCATGGCCTGGTCGTTGTGGCCCAGCGTCTGCTCGATGATGCCGAGCACGTAGCAGGCCTCGGCGGAGCGGGGGTCGGCGACCCTGGCATTCTCGGCGTAGCGGCGGGCCTCGTCGAAGTCACCCTTCTCGGCCGCCAGCCGGGCCGCCAGCACCAGGAGCGGCGCCGGCAGATTCTCGGACTTCAGGACGTCCTCGATGTGCTTCTGGGCCCGGTCGAACTGGCCGCGGTCGTAGCATCCCTGGCCCAGGCGGACGGCCATCGCGGCTCGCGACTCGTTCCACCGCGCGCGGGCCTCTTCGCGCTGCTGGTCGAACTTCGTCCGGCCGCAGCCGGCCGCAAGGAACAGGCCCGCCACGGCCAGGTACAGGAAGGTTCGCTTAGCTCGCATCGTTCACCTCCTTGGCGACAGGTCCGGAGGCGGGGTCGGAAGCCGCCTCGGTCGCGGCGGCGGGCGTCGATGGCGGCGGGGGACCGGCCTGCGAGGCAGCCGACGGGGCCGCTTTCGTCTCGCCCTCGTGGCTCTTGGGGCCGAAGAGGTCTTCGAGACGGTCGTGGAGGCTGTCCCAGATGGTCCAACTGGGCGGCGAGTAAGGCGCCCCATTCTTCTCGGAGAGGATCCGGTCGCGGAGGCGCATCGCCTTGATGTTGTTGGGTGCGACGTTCAGGGCAAGCCCGACGTTCCACCGGGCACGGTCGAGGTCCTTGGGCGACCGGGTCCGCTCGTAGTCGCGCCACGCGCGGTCGGCCTCGTCCATGTGGCCGACGGTCATCCGTTCGCGCGTAAAGCAGGCAAAGCCCTCGCGCATGCCGAGGCAGTGGCGTCTGCCGTTGGCCATGACCTCGCGGCCGATGACGTCGGCGGCCTCTGCGTCGTCGATGATGTGGGGCGTCAGGAGGATGATGATCTCGCTGCGGGTGGTGCCGTCGGTCTTCAACCGGAACAGCGGCCCCAGCAGCGGGAGGTTGCCCAGGCCCGGGATCTGCTGGCGGTTGATGTCGGCGATTTCCTCGAACAGGCCGCCGACGACGATCGTGTGGCCGTCCTTGACTATGACGTTGCACGTGACCTCGACGGTGGACTTGCTGGGGACGCCGTCGAGCGTCTCGAGGCCGCGCTGGGAGACCTCGGGATGGATCTCGAGCCGGATGTACCCGTCGTCGCTGATGTACGGCCGGAAGGCCAGCCGCGTGCCGACGTCCATGAACTGGACGTCCTGCGTGTTGGCCGTCTCCGTCTGGGTCACCGCGCCGCGGTAGCCGATCTGGTCGCCGACGTTGACCTCGGCGGACTGCTTGTTCAGCGCCAGGACCTTCGGATTGCTGAGGACCGTGGTGTCGTGGGCCTCTTCCAGGGCGTGGATGAAGACGGAGATGTTGTTCGTGACGACGCCGACGTTAAGGCCGGTGCCGCGCGTGGCGAAGCCCTGGGTGTTCCCCTGGCTCCAGGCATGCTGGTTCGCGCGGGCGGTTTGCGAGGCGTTGGTGACCACGGTGGCAGGTGCGGTTTCGGCGCTGGCGGGGGCCGGAGTGGCCAGCGCGTTGAGGTCGCGGAAGTCCACACCCGCCAGGGCGTTGAAGTTCACGCCCAGGCTCGTCTCGTCATCGAGGGTCACCCGGAGGATGGTGGCCTCGATGAGGACCTGGCGGGGGCGGTGGTCCATCTCCTTGAGGATCTCGGCGACCTGTTTCAGGTTCTCCGGGAAGTCGCGGACCACGATCGTGTCGAGCACGCCCAGGGTGTTGCCGCCGGTCTTTCCGCCCTCCGCCGAGATGCCCGTCTCGGCCGCCGTCGTCGCGGCGGTGGTCGCCTTGGTTGACAGCACCGGGGCGATGATCTTCACGGCCTCTTCGGACTTCAGGTAGTTCAACCGGAACACCCGGGTCGTCATGCGGCTATCGGCCCCCTTGACGGCCGCCATCTCCTCCGCCGTCTGGATGTAGATGCAGTCGCCCTCGCGGACCCAGGTCAGGCCGGCCGCGCGCGTGATGGCGTCGAGCGCCTGGTCCACCGTCACGTTGTACAGGTCGGCGGAGACCCGTCCCTTGGCGCTCTTGCTGACCACCAGGTTCAGCTTGTACTGGACCGAGAGCAGTTCAAGGACATTCGCGAGTTCCTCGTCCTTGATGTGGAGTTCGATCTTGCCCTCGCCCAGGGGCGCCGTCATGACCTTGCCGGGCGCCGGCGGCGCGACAGGCGGGGCCGGCGTCTCGCCCGCCGGCGGCGCAACAGGCGGGGCCGGCGCCTCGCCCGCCGGCGGCGCGGGCGCCTGGGCCAGGTTCGCGCCGGCGTCCTCCGGCGCGGCCGGATTGGGTTTCGGCGCCTCGGCCGCCGGATTGCCCGCGGCCGGCGTGGTGTCCTGTGCACCCGGCTCGCCCGACGCGACGGCTGCACCAAGCGCCAGGTAAGCCACGGCCAGCGCGCCGGCGGCAAGCCGGCGGTACCACAGGTGATCGTGCAACGTCCTCTCCCTCCGCATGGTGACGCTCCTTCTTTAGTCCATCCGCAACAGGCACGTGATGTCGCCCTGCTGCAGCTTGACCCGGCCTTCCTGGATCTCAACGACGTCCATTCCGGCCACGGCGTCCCCCTCTCGATAGTTCTTGGCATTGATCACGGCCCAGCGCTCTCCCGCGGGGGTGATCAGAATGACTTCCAGCCTGAGACCCTTGACGGTCTCGAGGACCTGCCCGGCGGCCCGGGGCGTCGCGGGGCTGGTCGGCGGGACCTGGCCCTTCGCGTCGCCGGCGGCGGCGGCACCGGTCTGGACCGGCACGAACGGGTTCCGGCGAAGCGGCGCCGGCGGCGCCGCGCCGTTGTCGTTGACCAGTTGCTCCGGGCCGACGTCGGCGGAACGGACCTGGGCGGCGTTGACGCCGGCCGCCAGGGTGATGATGCCAGGGTCGCCGGTCCTGCCGGCCCATGGCTGGACGAGGGCCAGGGCCCAGGCGCTGACGCCGGTCAGAAGCAGGCCGATCGTCAGGGCGGTCTGAATCCACCGCCCGCGCCACGTGGCCCACCGGCCGCGCCCCCGCCCGCCCAGCCAGGTCAGGACCCCCGCCCAGCGGGTCCTGTGCCCCGGGTCCATGCACAGGGTGTGAAGGTCGTTCATCCGCGCACCGCCTTGGCGTCCGTCTCTGCACCTCGCGCCGACGCGGCCGGCTTCGGCTCCTCGTCGGGAAGGTAGTAGACCAGGAAGTCGGCTTCGGCGACCACGTGGCCACCGTCGCCCGACTTGGCCAGCTGGACCCGCCGGAATCGCGTCAGGCGCTCAAGCCCCTCGATGGCCGCCATGCAGCGGTAGACGGCGTCGAACGGCCCGGTGAGTTTCAGGCGGATGCCGATGGCCGGCGCCGGGCCCTCGGCCCGGGCTTCCGTCTGCTGCATCTCGTGGGTGACAAGGGGTTCCTGGGCGACGCATTCGGCCACCGTCTGGAGGAAGGGAGCCGCCTCGGGTTCGTACGGCAGGCGGCGGGTGATGAGGCCCTGGGCCCTGCGGACGCTCGGGATCCGGGCCGAGACGTACACGCCTCTCTGGCTGGCCAGCAGTTTCTGGCTCACGAGGTCGCGTTCGCGTTCGACGGCTTCGCCGAGGTCGAACATCTCGCGCCGCTTCGGCCAGAGGACCAACAGGGTGAAACTGGCCACCATGACGGTCGCCACAATGAGGATGATCAACTGCTGCCGGTCGACGGCCCAGCGTTGGCGCAGGTCGGGGCGTGGAGCCACGGTCACTTCTCCTTCGCCGGGGCCGGCGGGACCACGTCGGCCTGGATGACGAATGATCGCCGCCCGTCGGTCTTGCCCACGGTCGGCTTCGACTCGGCCAGGAGCACGCGGCAGAACCGCGGGGAGGCGTCGAGCACCCTCAGCGTGTCCGTGACGAGCGCCTCGCGCGGCGCGGCGCCGCTCAGCCGCAGCGTCACGGTGTCGGGGCCCCCGCCATGGGGCCGCAGAAGTTCCAGGGTCTCGATCGTGACCTGGTCGGGCAGCAGGGCCACGAGGTCGCCCAGGATGGCGGTCGCGGTGACCTGCGGCATGAGGTTCCGCAGGCAGGCGAGGCGCCGGTTGAAGGTGTGGGCCTCGGCCCGGAGCAGGCGGACCTTCTCGACGTCGGCGTCGACGGCCGACGCCGTGCCGCGCAGCGCCTGGAGTTCCGCCCGCGCGTCGCGGACCCAGACCCCCATCTGGAGGCTCCACAGCACCATCGCCAGCCCCGTGGCCAGCAGGAGCCAGGAACGGATAAACCCGACGCGGCGCTTGAACCGCGCCCGGCTGTATTCCTGCGGAAGGAATTCGATTTCGCGCACGGGTCGTCTCTCCGTCCTTCAGGCGGCATAGCCCGCCGCAAACTGGTCGGCCAGATGAAACCCCTTCAGGCTGAGGCCGAAGGCGGTGGCCCACTCCGACCGCGTCCCGCGCCGGTCGAGCACGTGGCCCATGGTCTCCGTCCGGACGCCGCGGAAGGGATCGCCCACCTCCGTTCTCATCGCCAGCCGCTCGCCGAGCGTTGGGGGAATGTAGGGATCGTGGGCTTCGCCGCCGGTCAGGATGATCTGTTCCGGTCGCGCCCCGCGGAAGGTGACGGCGTAGTAGCGCAGGCACAGGCCGATTTCGTTGGCGAGGTCTTCCAGGTGCGGCCGCATGGCGTCGGCGACGGCGCGTCCGACGTGGTCCCGGTCGCCGCGGCGGCGAAGCGCCTCGGCCTCGGCCGGCGCCAGTTCCAGCGACTCCGCCACGGCCCGGTTGAACACGGCCCCGCCGATCGGGATCGTCTTGACAAACGCCACGTTGCGGCCGGACGAGATGATCACCGTCGTCTGCGCGCCGATGTCGGCCACGACGGTGACCGCGCTCTCGTCCTCGCGGCGGCGCAGGTGGCGCTCGAACCCTCGGAAGATGGCGCACGGCCCGGCGTCGAGGCTCACCAGGTCGAGCCCCGCCTCGCAGGTGAACTGGATCTGGGCGTCGATCTCGGCGCGGGGCACCGCCAGCAGAATGATCTCGTCGAGGGCCTGGTCGCCCTGGCGCACCTCGCCGGCCCTCAGGTGCTGGATGACGGCCGTGGCCGTGTCGAACGGGAACTTGTTCTGGGCCTCCCAGTTGACGGCGGTCACGAGTTCCTCGTCGGGCATCTTGGGCATGCGGATGTTGCGGACGGCCATGGCACCGGGCGGCAGCGTCATGACGGTCTCGCGGCCGCGGAAGCGGCGCTCCTTGACCAGGCGCCGGACGTTTTCCAGGAGGAATTCGCGGCGGCGCTTCGGATCGGCCTTGACCTCCGCGGGAATGCCGGCCTTGCCGGCGTCCATGACGCGCAGATCCTGCTCCTTGCCGCCCAGTTGCAGCAACCGTACGGTGGTCGTCCCGATGTCGAGGCCGATCGGCAATGGCTTCACGGAAGATCCTTCTCCCTGGTTCAGCCGGCCGTGCGTGTGACGGTCACCATCCCCGTCAGCACCGTCACCGCCACCTGCATCTCCGTCTGGCCGGCCCGGATCGTCACCGTTCCGGCGGCCGACGGTTCTCCCTGCGAGTTGAACGTCACGTACGGCTGGCCGCCGAACGAGGCGCCCACGACCGTGACGGAACTCATCCCCTGTTGGCCGGCCAGCTCCACCTCGAGCCGCTCGCCCGCGACCACCGGGTGAGCCACCGCCACCGCCGTCGCGTAGGCCCCGCCCGTGTAGTTCGCGACCACCTTGTAGGATTGCCGGTCCGTGTTGAAGACGAGCGAGTGCGGCTGCTGGGTCGTCAGCGCCAGGCTCCGGGCCACGTCGAGGTCCGAACCCAGGATGCGGGCGGCGCTGACGGCCTGCGAGTCGCCTGCGGACCCGATGCTCGGGATCACGACGGCGGCCGCAATCACCAGCACCGCCAGCACGATGAGCAGTTCCACCAGCGTGAAGGCGACGAGCGTTGCTCTGCGACGCGCGCGTGTCATCACGGCCTGTCCTTTGCCTGGTCCTTCGCGGCGGGCCTCTTTGCCCCGCCGGAAGGTTCCAGCACTTGGATGCTGTAGGACCCGTCGCGCAGACCGCGGTCAATGCCGTCCACCCGCTGGTTCAGCGCCTCGAGTTGCTGGACCATCTGGAACCTCTCCCCCGCGGGATCCACGCCTACCTTGCCGAGACCCGAGGCACCTTTCGCCTCGGCCCGCGCCTCCAACGGACCGGGCCTGAACCAGAGCGCCGCCGCGATAAGGCCAAGCATGACCGACACCAGAATCAACCCGTGCCCTACCGTCCGCAGTTCCTTTGAGCACATTTCTCATTTCTCCCACATTCCCCATCCTCACACGCCGGACCAAGAAGGTGGACCGTCCGGGGTGCGTAGGGTTTGCATGGTGTTTATCGGCATCGGGACCGTGCTTGCTTCAAGGATTCACAGCCCCCGCCGCGGTCCCTTGCCTTCGGCAATCGAGCATAAGGCATGCATCTGGAACGGCTTACGACATCGGTCTGCCACCCCGACGGCGGCGCCGCAAAGGCGCCCGAGCAAGGAGCATTGGCGGCCAGGAAGGGCCGTCTTGAGGGCATCGGGGGGGAGGCCCCGGGGAGGTCGCCAGCCGCAAGAGGCTCAGGGCCGGGCCCGGGTATCCATAAAACGACCGGGGGCAGGCGACGCGCCAAGCGTCTCTGCCCCCGGACCCAGTGCCTCTTCGCCCCTACACGAAGAGACTGGCGGTTACCGCTGCGCACCCACAGCGTTTTACAGTGTGTTCAGTTTCGTGCCATCGGTCGTGACGTGCGTGTCCATGAGGTCGGCACGGAATTCGCCCGTCATCATGTTGAACCACCAGCCGCCATCGGCTGCCGGCGCCGCGAACCCGGCGGCCTGGCTGACCACGGTGACCGTGGCAATACCGCTCACCGGGTTGGCGGGGACGGTCTGGAGGTACGGGCCGTACGGAAAGAGTGTGGTGGGCGTCGCGGACGTCCCGCCCGTCACGTTCGTGTACGTCGTCATCTGGCTGCCGAAGATGGTGGCATCCGTCGTCGAGCCCGGATACACCTCCTGGTGTTGCGTCTTGTACAGGAGCAACTGGCTCCGGATGGTCTGAAGGTTGGTCATCACGTTGCTGATTCGCGCTTCCGCGGACGCCTCGGTGAACTGAGGAATGACGATCGCCGCCAGAATGCCCAGAATGATCACGACAATCAGAATCTCGACCAGCGTGAAACCCTTTTTCGCCATACGTTTCATGGCCGTCTCTCCTTGAGCCTTCGCCGCCCCGCAGGGCTATCGTTTCCCTTGATTTCCGTTCAATGCCAAGCCCATCGAGCCGCCGCTGCTTCCCCTCTACCGGTGACCCCGGATAGCCGCCGCAAGGCCGAATCCTACACGCCAGATCGTTTGTCACTCCTTTCCCGCGTGCATCGACCGCTCAGCGACACAGTGGGCCGAACATCTCTCGTTCCTCTTCAACCACGCTCTGCACTTGCCACTGTGAATCTCGTCGTCCAGGTTGCCGTCGGCCGACATGTGCGATTCTCTTATCGGCCAAAGACCTACCCAACTTCACCACTTTTTCTACGTCACCCCAACCTCCCATCTTATTTTTAAGGCACTAAAATAACCCGACTGTTCGACAGTCGGATGGTACGCTGCACACCTTCTAGACTACTCACGCTCAGGTGCGTGTCAAATCCTGTGCGGCCATGGAGCCTGCGGCGGCCTCAGCGGAAATCGCCTAACCTGTTGTTGCGCAGACACTTACATCCGCACTTCGGCTTGCTTTGGTCAAGCGGAATCCTCCAGGTTCCGCCAACGCGCGCGATGGGATTTCGAGACGTTTTTCTCCCCTCCTCACGGACCGGCCGGGGACACGACGTGCGTCGACATGGCGGGAAACCGGCGTACCCCCCCCTCCGCCAGCCTCAGGACGAGGCCGTAATCGGGGTCCAGGTCCACGACCTCGCCGGCGCAGGTTTCTCCGCCTTCGACGACGGCGATCCGCCGGCCGAGCGTCCTGCACCGCTGGCAGGCCCGGCGGCGGAGTTCGGCGATCCCGCTCGCGTCGTCCATCCGGCCGATGGCCCTATCCAGCCTCTCGAGGAAGGCCCGCGCCAGGAGTGTGCGGTCAACCTCTTCCCCCAGCATGGCCAGGCTGCCCGCGTGTGGCCGCAGTTCAGGCGGGAAGGCCTCGGGCGCTTGGGTGCAGTTGATGCCGGCGCCGATGACAATGGGACCCGGACCGCCCGACGCCGGCCGCGACTCGACCAGGATGCCCGCCACCTTCCGGTCATCGACCACGAGATCGTTGGGCCACCGGATGCCCACGTCGAGGCGGCACTGGTCCTCGATGGCCTCGGCCACCGCCATCGCGGCCGCGCGCGTCAGGACCGCCCCCTGGCTCGGCGCGTCGGGGACCCAGAGGACGACCGAGCACAGGACCGAGGAATGCGGCGGGGCGATCCAGCGGCTGCCACGGCGTCCGCGGCCGGCCGACTGGTGTTCGGCGAAGACCGCCAGGCCGTCGGCCCCGGCCCTGCCGCGTGCGGCCTCATTCCACGCCAGGTCGTTCGTGGAGCCGACGGCGCCCACGCAATGGACGCGCCGGCCCACGCGCGAGACGGCCAGGTCGCAGGCGACTTCGGCCTCCATCAGCGGCTCGGGCGCGCTCACGAGGCGGAAGCCGAGCATCGGGTGCGATTCCACCACGAAGCCCAGGCGCGAGAGGTCGTCGATGGCCGCCACGAGGGCCGTCGGCGCCAGACGGGTCTCGGCGGCCAGCGCCTCGGCG
>Ga0315276_10003560_pt1 | contig 14293 bp, 11 predicted proteins | sample YL17G05_0_MG_FD_204542 | JGI IMG/M metagenome (GOLD analysis project Ga0315276, IMG submission 204542) | Sediment microbial communities from Yellowstone Lake, YNP, Wyoming, USA - YL17G05_0 | ecosystem: Environmental > Aquatic > Freshwater > Lake > Sediment | place: USA: Wyoming | collected...
TTTCTGTTCTGCCATATCGGACACACTCCTTTCTTGGAAGGCATTATATCCTCCCGCCGAGTGTCCGCCATTTGTTTAGCACCTCACTGTTTATAGTTATATATCTCTGTGCTCTCTGTGCCCTCTGTGGCTAATTAATTCCGTATCATCTGCGCAATCAGCGCAATCTGCGTCTAAAAAATCTGGCCTTGCCATGCCGAGGGCATCCGCGCTCTTAGCGTCCTCTGCGGTAAGTTTCTTTTCCCCAGTTCTCCTTTTAAAATTACCCCAAAAAAATGTTTGTCCGGTTCCCAGCTAAACAATCCAAGTAAAACACGCCGTACAAATAGTGTCAACAAAAAATATCTTTATTTTCCCTGCTCTGCAGAAAAGATGATTTGTCATTTCGACCGGAGTCCCCGTTTCTGTATTCGACAGAAGACACAGGGACGCAGTGGAGAAATCCGTTAAAATCAACAGATTCCTCGACTCGCTGCGTTCGCTCGCAATGACGGTCTTTCAAATTTTCTACAGAGTATCTCCCCCTCTGGATTAAACGGCAGAAAATTGATAGATACAAAACCGAGCGACGACGCCACCCATGGGCTGGATATTGCTGTTTTCGCCGATAAATGGCTCGAATAATTTTCGCCGCGGCTTTTAATCCAGCCCCTTCAAAAGTTTGGCGGGGTCGAGATTTTTCGCTTCAATATCTTTGAAGTAATTGACCGTGCCGACTTTAAGCTCAACGGTAGCCGCGTCATCGCAGACAACAATACCCTTCGGATGCAGTTGAAGAGCGCTGACCGTCCACATATGGTTGACGCCTTCTTCGACTACTTTTTGCAGAGCGCGGGCCTTGTTATGACCGTTGACAATAATCAGCACCTCGCGGGCGTCCGTAACAGTTTTGACCCCTACCGTTAGAGCGGTCTTGGGGACTTTATCGATGTCGTTATCAAAAAACCTGGAATTGGCTATGATAGTATCTTTAGTGAGCGTTTTTACTCTGGTCAGTGACGATAGCGATGAGCCGGGTTCGTTAAACGCGACGTGGCCATCGGGACCTATGCCGCCTATGAACAACTCGATGCCGCCAAAAGAGGCGATTCTTTTTTCATAATTCCTGCACTCGGTCTGCAGGTCTTTCGCGTTACCATTGAGAATATTAACGTTTTTCTCCGGAATGTCCACGTGGCTGAAAAGATTGCTCCACATAAACGAATGGTAGCTTTCAGGGTGGTCCTGCGGCAAATTGACATACTCATCCATATTGAAGGTAACGACGTTTTTGAATGATACTTTCCCTTTTTTATTGAGTTTTACCAGTTCTTTGTACATCCCCTTGGGCGATGAGCCGGTAGGAAGGCCCAATACAAAGGGCTTTTGAGCACTGGGCTTGAATTCATTTATTTTTTTTGCGACATAATTGGCGGTCCATTTGGATACTGTGTCATAGTCTTGCTGAATAATAATTCTCATAAATTTTTCCCTATTCAAAAATAATTAAAGTTAACGCAGATTTTCCATTCGACTGATAAGCTCGTCACCGAGCCTGGTTTTTTCAGCTATATGTTTTTCAATTTCAGAAACGAAACCGTCCTTTTCGAATACGCCTCTGACCCGTGCGAAATCGCCTTGTTTTGTTTGTTCGTCACCGTCGATGCCATATCCGATTTGTGCGGTATCGATAAATTCTTTTTTGGCATCAGCATAAAGTCTGTGGTCAAGCTCCAGCACCGCTTCCTTCCATTTTGTTACCAGTTCAATAATATCGTCCGCTGTTATTTTGTCGATATTTTTACCAAGTCGCTGCTGCAGCACGTTTGCCGTCCATGCCCACTCGTACTTAGGATAATTCTCGTGTATCGACCGGAAAATTTCTGTTACCTGTTCCAGTGTGCTGATGCTGCCGTTTTCAATATCGCCGAGCATTTTTTGAATACATTCCTCTGGTGCGAACAAGCCGGCTAAATCCAGCCATTTGCCTGTCCCCGTGTCTGTTTGCGGCGACAATACAGCTCGAAGTTCGTCGATGTTCTTGAACTGCCTGCCTTCCAGTCGCTTAATCAGGCAGTTGCCTAAGAATTTGTCGGTGCCGGTCTGATATAACTTAATACCAAGGTCCAGCGAAGAGCTTTTAATCTTGCAGCTATGGTAAGTGTAGTAATCGCTTGTAGCACCGGAGGTCAATTTGAGATTGGTGAGCAAGTTGCAGCCATTGAGCATTTTTTGAATTGTGTATGGGCTTAAAAGTTTGAAATTTATAAGGTCGAGTTTTCTGGGGTCTTTTCGTTTGTCCCGTTTTGGCCATTTTCGGGCGTCTCGCACAGTTCCTACACTTCGCAAGTTCACGCCGGGGACAAGAATGCTTTCATCTTCATGCTCAATCAGGTATGAAAACGGCAGGTCTGAGGTATCTGAGTTTCGATAGTGCCTGCCCATAACGACTGTAAAAGCCCCGACTTTTGCCGGCCAGAGCATATACGAATCGCTGGCGGTCTTGGAGCCGCGTTCGACAATGCCCTGATGGACAGGACCGAGTTTATACATGTGATTGCTTTGGTTGGTTCCGCTGCCGGCGTTCAAAAAGGAAAACAGTCCGGCAATCAGCAATGTGGATTTGTGATGTGTAACGGTGTATGGCCCGGCGAAGATCGAACAGGCCTCGCCGTGGAAGCCGCCGCAATTGGCGAAGAATACCGAGTTTTCCGCTGAGTATTGTTTGGCCAATTCCGTGCTCTGGCCTATGAAGCATTTGGATATTATAGCGCCATCGCTAATCTTCGAGCCGGAGCAGATAATGAAATCCTCCGCGAAAACACCAGGCCCAATATAAACAGGGGCTTCCGGGCAGCTATTGATTGACCCGTTTTCAAGTCTGTTTGCTCCCTCGATTACGCTTGCGGGACCTACTTTGACATTCTTGATAATCCGGCAGTTGACAATCCTGGCGCCTTTTGCCAGCAAGCCCATAGATGAAGTTACTGACCTGGTGTAAGCAGCAATCATTTTTTGGAGGCTTTCAATTACTTTCGACCTGTGCCGATAAAAAGCTATTACATAAGCGATATGAGCGGACAAATGGTCGTAAATCGGTATTTCCCTGCCGCCGGCCAAATTAACAACGGCAACTTCGGTTCCGTTGCCGAAAGAACTTTCCTGCTCGACCGCCAATAAATCAACATTATCAATAACTACGTTGTCCTCGATTATATAGTTGGCTACGTAAGTGTTGATATTGTTGATATAAACATTGTTTCCAATTTTACAGTTGTGGATTGTCGCTCGGCTGATGCCGGCCGGCTTCTTCAGCCCGCCGTGAAAGGCTACCGTTTCCTTAAGCTCGCCTATTTCCACTTTGCCGGAGAAATACGTGGATATTACTCTCCCGGGGTCGAAGCTTTGAGCAACTTTAATATTTGTCCAGTCTGGGCAACTACACCCCTGCTGCTGCAACTGCGTAATTTCAGTGTTGGATAATGCGCGGAACTCCGATGCCATATTATACTCCTTCCGATAACAGTCTTGACCTGTTTTGGGAGCCAAAGACCCTAAACGCCAATGTAGCTCTACGGGAAATTATATCTGTTTTGATGGGTAAGTCAACAAATATTACCCACCGGGACGGCAAAGAAACCCGCCAGAGGCAGATAAACATCGTATTCGCCCGCTGAAACAGATTTGACAATGTTGATGCAGGTGCTTTATAATACCGGCATGCGGGCGTAATTCAGTGGTAGAATGTCAGCTTCCCAAGCTGGACGTCGCCGGTTCGAATCCGGTCGCCCGCTTTTCTCCTGCTATAGAAAGTTGCAGCAAATATCAGCGTGTTTTTTCACAAGCCTCGGCAATCTTGTCGTATATTCTTAATTCTGCTATATTACCTGCATGACCACGGATGAAAGTCAGTTTGCTAAATTATTGATTCCTGTAAAAAAGGTTATCTTTCTAAAAGGCTCTTTTCGCTGGCCTGCCCGGCCCATACTTGCCGGCAGCCAGACGGCTGATATTCTTCCCCTTAAACAACTCAGCAGGGACTTAGCAAAAAGGAATTTCAAAGTCAGTGTAACCAAAAACGTTTTTGCCCCGGCGGCGGTGAAGATAAACAGGGACGAGAAAATCGAAAACGACGAGGCCTATCGCCTTATCATCACTCGGGATGGAATTGAAATTTTTGCCAAAGCAGATGCAGGTGCATACTATGGTTTACAAACGCTTCGCGACCTCGTTTCAATATATGGGAAAACGCTGCCGGCGTGCGAAATAGAAGATAGGCCCGACTTTCGCAGGCGAGGGGTCTATCACGATTGCTCACGGGGAAAAGTGCCAAAGTTAGATACCCTTAAGCAACTCGTCGAAAGGCTGGACACTGGAAAATCAATGAATTACAGGTCTACGTGGAAAACGTTTTCACGTTTAAGCAGCATCCCGATATTGGCAAGGGTTTTAGTCCTTTTACGCCAGTGGAAATTCTCGCCCTGCAGGATTATTGCCGTCTGCACCATATACGATTAGTAGGTTCATTAGCGAGCTTCGGGCATTTTGAAAAGATTCTGTCTCTGCCAAAATACAAAGCTCTCGGCGAGATGCCGGGGTTTCGCGGTTTTCCGGGCGGGACAACGCTTTGTCCGACAAACCCGCGTTCAATCAAGCTTATTGCGGAACTTTACAGTGAATTTATTCCGCTCTTCGAGGCCGAAGACTTTAACGTCTGCTGCGATGAGACGTGGGAGCTCGGCAAGGGACGCAGTAAGAAACGGGCGAGTAGAATCGGAGCAGGAGAGGTTTACCTCGAATTCCTGCTAAAGATTCATCGTCTATGTGAGAAATACGGGAAGCGAATGAACGCATGGGCGGACATATCGCTAAAATATCCGGAGATGCTTAGAAAGCTGCCGCGCGATATGGTATTGCTTAACTGGGAGTATGAAGGCAACGGGAAAAATATAGGCAGAACAAAGGAAATCGCAAAATCCGGGATGCCGTTTATGGTTTGTCCTGGGACGAGCGGCTGGCTAACGCACGGCTCGCGAATGAGTAATTCGATGGAGAATGTCCGGAATTTCGCGATTGCCGGGCGCAGATACGGTGCGGAAGGGCTGCTTAATACGGACTGGGGGGACAGGGGACATCGCAACTTCCTCGGGGCGAGTCTCCATAGTTTTGCACACGGGGCGGCGCATTCGTGGAACGGAAAAGCAGTTAACGAAAAAAACTTTACGAAGAATTTCTGTTACCACGTTTTCGGACAGCGAACAAACCGAATGGCTGAATCGCTAAAGTTTTTGGGCAACACATATGTTATGTGCGGCAAGCCGATGCGTAATGAATCTTTGCTATATGATGCGATGGTTGAGCCGATTCTGCATACTGCCCCCCCTGCCCGAAGCTGTATCGATATGATGACCCCGGCAGGATTAAAGCAGATTTTGAATAAACTGTCTGACGGCAAGGGCTGGCCTGAAGCTCCAGGGACTATGAAAGCATTCGAGAGAATAGCATTTAGAGAGTTAAAGTTGGCTGCCCGAATGGATTGTTTAGCCGGCAGGCGGGCGCCTACAGCGAAGGATTTGCGCTCCGGCAAAAATGTAAAAAGCTCAGAACTGCTGCGACTTGGCGAGTTAATGCATGATATCAGTAAAGAGTTTAAAAAACTTTGGCTATTACGTAATAAAACTTCACGATTACACGACAACCTGACGCTGTTTAAACGGGTCGAACAGGAATCATTTCGTTTAGCTGGTAAAAAATGACTGAAAACAAAATCGCGAAACTGCAAAAGAAGAATCGGCTGCGTGTGACGGGCCTGATGTCCGGCACATCCGTCGACGGAGTCGATGTGGCAATTATCGATATTAATGGGGACAAGGTAAGCGTTTTGGCCTTCGACACCTTTCCTTATCCAGCGAAGGTTCGCAGAGGTATTTTCGATGTTGTCGAATCGAAGAATTGCGGGCCGGCGGAGATGTGCCATTTGAACTTCGCAATCGGCGAGGTATTTGCCGAGGCGGTAATAAAGCTTTGCAGAAAAAGCAAAATAGATTTAAAAACGATAGACCTGATAGGCTCACACGGGCAAACGATATATCATAATCCGAAGGGACACTGCACATTGCAGATTGGAGAACCTGCAGTAATTGCACAGCGGACGGCAGTTACGACGGTGGCGGACTTTCGGCCGGGAGATATGGCGGCGGGCGGACAAGGGGCGCCTTTGGTACCTTTCGCTGATTATGTGCTTTTTCGAAATAAAAAGATAAGCAGAGCAATCCAGAATATCGGAGGTATTGCCAATGTGACTTATCTGCCGGCGGATTGTCTGTCACATGATATCATTGCATTCGATACAGGGCCGGGCAATATGATAATCGACGGAATCGTTTTGCTTGCGACGAATGGCAAAAAGAAATTCGACCGAGGCGGCAAAATCGCTGAGCGAGGCACAGTTGACAGGAAACTGCTCAATAATATGCTGAGGAATCCATTTTTCAGCAAACAGCCTCCGAAATCGACCGGACGTGAGATGTTCGGCAAAGAATATTGCGACGCCTTGTACCGACAGGCGATTAAAAAGGGGCTTTCCGCTGAAGATGTTATAGCTACTGCGACCGCATTTACCGCAGCGAGCATCGGCTTATCTTACAGGCGATTTCTGCCTGCGATGCCCGACGAATTAATACTGTGCGGAGGCGGCGCCAAAAACAATACGCTGATTAAGATGTTGCGACAGGAACTTGGTGCAGTTAAAATTCTAAACAGCAGCGAACTTGGTATTAACTGCGATGCAAAAGAGGCGATTTCATTCGCTATTTTGGCGTATGCAGCTATTAAAGGTATTGCTAACAATGTCCCCAGCGCTACCGGGGCGAACGAATCATTAATCCTGGGAAAAATAGTACCTGCATAATGAAAAAGAATAGACCACTTCCAACCACCGAGAATAGTAATCGCAAAAGCGAAAACATAGACCTGCTGTCAACACAGGAGATAGTTGGCCTCATTAATTCTGAAGATAAGCTTGTCGCGCCCGCAGTCGGTAAAGAACGGAAAAATATCGCCAAGGCGGTCGATATGATAGTCGAGCATTTCCAAAAAGGCGGGCGATTGTTTTATGTCGGGGCAGGGACAAGCGGCAGATTGGGCGTGCTCGATGCGTCGGAATGTCCGCCTACTTTCGGCGTTCGGCCCTCTTTAGTGCAGGGGATTATCGCAGGCGGAAAACGTGCGCTGGTTAGAGCAGTGGAAGGGGCAGAAGATAACGAGAATGACGGAGCAAAGGCAATAACAAAAAAAAGGATTGCGGCAAAGGATGTAGTTGTTGGAATTGCCGCCTGCGGGATGACCCCGTATGTTCGAGGCGCACTGAAACAAGCATCAAAAATAAAAGCAGGCACTATCTTTATTACCTGTTCGAGGACAACAGCAAAAGGCTCGGCTGCTCAAATAGTCATAAATCCGGTTGTCGGCCCGGAGGTTATCACCGGCTCGACGCGAATGAAGGCAGGGACGGCGACGAAACTTGTTCTTAACACACTTACTACGACTGCTATGATTAAAATGGGCAAGGTCTATGGGAACCTGATGGTTGACCTTAACGCGACAAACGAAAAGCTGCGAGACAGGTCCGTAAGGATTATTATACAACTGACCGGCCTTTCACGAATAAAAGCCAAAAAATTACTCAAACAGGCAAAAGGAAAGGTCAAGCTCGCGATTGTAATGCACTTTCGCAAAGCCGATTTTAATCAAGCCCTTGTCATCCTTCAGGAAAACAGGCAATCATTGAGAAACGCTATCAGGGAAATTAAATGATTCAATTCAGTTTGCCGCAAAATATCATAGCAGCTATTGGTCAAACTGATTTAATCATAGTCGGCTCGGCAATCCTGATTCTTTTTGTTATTTCCTATGTCTTTGGGCGTGAAGAAAAAGATATAAACGATTTCTTTCTCGGCAGCAGAAAAATCCCTTCGATTATCGCATGCCTGTCTTTTGTAGCGACCGAGGTGAGCGCGCTTACAATAATTGGTGTGCCGGCAATCGCCTTCAGCGAAAACTGGGAATACCTGCAGTTTTTTATCGGCTCGGCTGCCGCTCGAATCGTGGTGGCGTTTCTGTTCATCCCCGTGTTTTACAAATATAATTGCACGAGCATATACGAATTTCTAAGGTACCGCTTCGGTCCCGAGACCCAGTACGCAGGCTCGATTTTCTTTTTTATCACGCGGTTAATATCATCGGGCGTTCGGCTATATGCCGCCTGTATGGGGGTCGGAATTATTATGGGCTGGAGTTTAGCACAAACGATTTTGGCATTTACGTCAGTGAGTATTATCTTTATTGCATTTGGGGGCATAAAAGCGGTGGTTTGGGCCGGCGCCTATCAGGCGATAGTCTTTTTTTCAGCAGGCGTCGCGTTACTAATTTATCTTTCGCTCCACATAAACGGAGGATTGTCCGCAGCGTGGCAAATCGCGGGCGAAGCGGGGCGACTTAGTGTTTTTAATTTCAAATTCGACCTCAATAGTCCCACGACCTTTTGGGCCGGCAGCATCAACGCCTTTTTCATCGGCCTGGCTGTTTTCGGAACCGACCAGGAAATGATGCAGCGATTACTTACGGTCAGGACCAGAAAAACGAGCCAGAAGACAATTTTTATGACTATATTGGCGGCTTTTCCAATTTTGTGCGTATATTTGGGAATCGGTACTCTGCTCTATGTGTTCTACCAGCAGAATCCTGACATCATTCAGCCGGGCAAGGCCAAAGAGGTTCTTTCGCACTTTGTGTCGAACTCTCTGCCGGCCGGATTAAGAGGATTGATGCTCTCGGCTATCATATTAGCCAGTATTGACTCGCCACTAAGCTCTCTTGCTTCGTCTTTTGTAACGGACATTTATCGCCCGCTCATTAGAAAAGCCGGGACAGAAAAACATTATTTAATTATCTCAAGGATAGGGGTGGCAGCTTTCGGCATTATTCTCGGAAGTATCGCCTTTGCGTGCGAATCGGTGGAAAACATATTGTGGTTCGCGTTCGAGATTTTTTCTCTGACCGGAGGCGCAACGCTTGGCGTTTTCATGTTTGGCGTATTAACAAAGCGAAAAACCAACTTCGGCAATGTAATCGCGATGATTGCCAGCACTTTATCCATGACGATACTTTTGCTACTGTCCCATAAAGGATATATTAAATTAGCATGGAGCTGGCTGATAGTCGTCGGCACGATAATGACCTTTACACTAAGCTATTTATTCAGCTATATTCCGGCAGGCCAAGTAAAAAATAAAGCGTGAACTTTACGGCGATATTTAGTATATTATTCCAAGTCTTAATTTAAGGAGAAATACTATGCTCAGAGTAAAAAATGTGCTGTTGTTTATAGTGATGGGACTATCCTTGTTAATTGCTTCAGGCTATGCCGCCAGTGAAAAAGCCGCCGATAAAAAGAAACCGGTAGATGCATTCGAGCAGAACAAGCGTCTCGGCCGGGGAATAAACCTCGGCAACGCACTTGATGCGCCGAAGGAAGGCGAATGGGACGTAACGCTTAAAGAAGAATACTTCAAGATTATAAAAGACGCAGGGTTTGATTCTGTGCGTATTCCCATCCGCTGGTCCGCCCACGCATTAAACGAGCCGCCTTATACTATCGATAGTACTTTTCTCAAAAGAGTTGACTGGGCGATTGAAAATGCGATTAAAAACGACCTTTGTGTAATCATAAATATTCATCTCTACGAAGAGATAATGAAAAACCCCGCCGGCCACAGCGAACGTTTGCTTGCTCTCTGGAAGCAGCTTGCAGAGCACTATAAGGATTCCCCCGATGCAGTCATGTTCGAGCTGCTAAATGAGCCGAGCAATAAATTGACCCCAACTTTGTGGAATGAACTGCTTGGCAAAGCCCTGGCGGTCGTCCGCAAATCAAACCCAGGCAGAACTATTGTAATAGGTACTGCCGAGAGCAATGTTATTAATTTGCTCCAAAAAATTCAAATACCCGAAGAAGACCGGAATATTATTGTCACCGTTCACTATTATCTACCAAATGAATTTACACATCAGGGTGCTGATTGGATGGGCGAAGAGTCAAAATCCTGGCTCGGTACAAAATGGACGGCAGCAGAGAAGGAGACAAAGGAAGTTATTAAATATTTTGATAGAGCCGCCAATTGGGCGAAAGAGCACAACAGGCCCATAAACCTCGGTGAATTCGGCTCTTACGAAAAGGCTGATATGGACAGCCGAGCGCTCTACACGGCTTTTCTCGCGAAATCCGCCATAGAACGAGGCTTTAGCTTTAATTATTGGGAGTTCTGCTCAACCTTCGGAGCCTACGACCCGAAAAAGAATACCTGGCGAGAACCGTTACTAAAAGCCCTTATCCCATAAAAAAGATAAACTGTCTTTTGGTAAAATGGTGAAAATGAGTAACTTGGGATAGCATCAAATGCGCATGTTCGCGCTGCGAAACGTGCAAAGACTTACAATAACTTACAAAGATTTACAATAGTTTACAAAAACTAAGCGTAAATTTACAAAAACTTATGCAAAACTTACAACAATTTTGCACCCCCCCTGCGCATTTGATTGAAAAATTTTACCGCGGAGCACGCTGAGGTCGCAGAGATTTTTTTAGCCACGAGGGCACCAAGACACAAGGAAAAATTAACCACAAATGAACACCCGCCCTTGGCGAGGTCTCGCCTTACGGCGGACGAATAAGCACGAATTTTTTAGACGCAGATTGCGCTGATTACGCAGAGATTTTTTTTGGCCACGAGGACACAAAGACTCGAAGGAAAATTTAATCACTGATTACAATGATGAAACAGATTAATGTGTTCACAAAAGGGGACAGAAGATATGAAGAAAAAATTAACCACGGATTGACACGTGGCCTTGCCACCCCAAGGGGGGATTTTTTGGCCACCGAGGGACACCCCCGCTGCTGCCTAATGGCAACAAGACGCGGGGGCTGCGCAGAGCTGAGCGGATTTACACTGATTTTGTTTAGCCACAGAGAACACAGAGTTCACAGAGAATTTTAAGACGAAAAAGTAAAGATAGAAAGGGGGAATTTTTTAGACACAGATTGCGCTGATTTCGCATGGCGCAAGCCACCCCAAGGGGGGATTTTTTTTTGTTACCGAGGACACAGAGGGACACAGAGAATTAAAAAAATTAGACACAGACTTATTTCGTATTGCGTGATGCGTATATCGCATATCGCTGGAGGAGTCCGGCAAGGTCGATTTGCCGAAACAAGCAGCCGAGACGCTGCGCGAATGTAAAATACAAAATTATGGGTGACTGCCATTTGTGAAATAAAACTTTCCCATTTTCAACTCACTTATGTTCTATCTGACTTAGTTCAAACACAACAACGTTATCGAGGTATTCTTCATGAAACCCCATCGCTATGAGGACCAATCTATATTGCGTTTCAGCAAATTGGAAATCCCATTTTTCACCTGAAGCAGCCTTTTTTTCTATTATTTTGTTGTGCCCGGGAAGCGTCAGTCTTAAATCCGCCGTTTCATCGTCGTAATTGAATCTTTTAACACTAACAATTAATCCTAATTCAGGAATGCTTTGTGCTTGTCCCTCTTTTACAAAAAATTGCGCCGGTTCTACTTTTTTTATAGTTTGGGGGCTTTTCTTTTCAATATTCGCTTCTACTTCCTTCTTTTCAACTTTTGATTCTTGACTTGTTGTCTTATTATAATTGTTCAATGCATCTTTTTTTGTTGGTGGATAAAATCTACTGAAGAAATCGAATTTCGGCCAAACAAAAATACCCCAGAGCAATAGTAAGAATATTGCCAATAGTATAAGCCCCCAGTATTTTCTACCATACTTTAGCATCCATAGGAGTTTTTGAAGAAATTCAGGCGGTTTGGGGTCAAGCACTCCTTTCTGGTTCTTTTTTGTGCCCTTATTTTCTTGTTCTGTTTCTTTGTCAACCTCATTTGCGTACCGAACACATTCATCAGCAAACGATCGTTTTTCTCCCTCCCACAGCGGGCGCTCGGTAAAATCCTGTCTCCAACCTTGGTAATCTCCAAAGTCTTTTGTTTTCGGCCAGCTTGCCGCCTGCTCAATATTCGTGAAACATTGTTTAAGAAATCCGTGGAGACCATATTTATTCTTACATTCGTTAAGCAAGCCCAAATTATCCACAAGTAACGTAATTGCATTGCGTATTATTTGTTTTGCTTCTGGTGTGTTCCATTCTGCCGCATTGGTAACTTTCTCGTTGTATTTACCCCATTTTCCCAAGGCGTCTGCTATCTCGTGTAACTTTTTAGCTTTTTCCTTATTGGTCATTTTAAGGTTCCCAAAAACTCTGTGGACTCTGTGGCTAAACAAAACTCTCGATTTTAGCTGCGAAAATCTTTTTCGTAAGTTTATGCAAGATTTTTACGCTCTCGGCGAGGTATTCGAGTTGCTTTGGCAGAGGCGAAAGGGACTTTTTCATAAGGCGATATTATCATTGATTATGTCCGTAGAGTAAAGGAAAAACCCTTCCGGACAGGCCGACGGGCTTTCGGATGGGTCAGTGGCTTGTGTTGTTGAGGCAGATTTGGGCGTTTCTTTTCAGGCGGTCGAGGCCGAGACGCATAAAAGCAGAATCGGCAAATTCAGTTTCAAAATCGTCTTCGGTCATATCCAAAATCCGGCGGAGATTAAGCTCGGCCCTGTCATCGAAAAATCTGAACTGTTTGTTTTTACATACGGGGGTTTTCGTCTGGTGGGGACAAGCGAGGACACATTCATCACAGCCGAAGAGATGGGTTCCGATTTTGGGGGCCAGGTCGGGCGGTATTTCGCCTTTGTATTCTATTGTCAAATAGCTGATACACTTATTGGCATCAAGCTGGCCATCGGGACAAAGCGCTCCTGTCGGACAAGCATCCAAGCACTTGTTGCAGTTCGAGCAACAAGTTTTGATTGGCTCATCGGTCGGCAGTTTGAGGCTTGTTACTATTTCAGCAAGGAAGAGCTGAGGACCGAGCTGGGGATTTATAAGCATACGATTTTTACCGATGAAGCCGAGGCCTGCGCGAGCGGCGAGAACCCTTTCGGCGACGGGGGCCGAGTCAACGCAAATTCTGAATCTAAAGCCTGTGCCGGCGATGGAACCTATAAAATCCGTCAGCTTTCGCAACTGCTTTTTTATAAAGGGGTGATAGTCTTCGTATTGAGCGTAGTTTGCCACTTTGCCCATCGGGGCGGCAACGTCTGGCAATGACGCATCGCAAGGTGGCGGGGTGTAGTTTAAGGCGAGGCATATTATCGAGCGGGCGCTTTTCAAGAATTTGACGGGGTTTGTGCGTTTGTCGAGGTTGTCCCGCATATAGTCCATTCGGCCTGCGAAGCCGAGGGCGAGCCAATCGGTAAATGATTCGAACTGCTCGCTGTCCAGGGGGGAGGCGTCTGTTATTCCAACGAGGTCGAAGCCTAACTGGAGCGCCTTGTCTTTTATGTCCTGAGCTAAAGTCATAACTATTGATTATACAAAAAAAACCGAATATAGAAAGATTCGAAAGCGGCAGTCGCATTAGTTCCAACTCTGGGCAAATTTTGCGAAATCGAGAAAGTTTATGATGCCGTCGCCGCCGGCGGGAGCGAAATCTAACAACGGTTCATCCTGCAGCCATGAGTCTAAAAGTTGCGCCAAATCATAAAAATCAACGAGCCCGTCACAGTTGAGGTCTGCCAGCGAACATCCACTTACAATCAGAGAATAATACTGCTGGCCGTTTGTCAGAGTTGTTTTATAGCTCACCTGAACAGTATAAACGCCGGGGGCAGTCGGAGAATAAATCAACACCTGTTCGACGTTGTCCCGCGTGTTGTCACCAGTTGTCGCCGCGGCAGCCGGGCTGGCGGGATTTAACACAAACGGAAAATGTGTTACCAAGCCGTTGGGTTCGATAATGCGCAGGTCGAGGTCGTTTATCAGGCGTGGGGAGGGGTTATCGAGGCCTGAAACTCCAGCGGCAGGCGGGTCGGTCCAGCATAAAGTCGCCTTTATTGGGCCGGCGGTGTTAAGTTCAAACGTATAATTATGAACGGTGTTGACATCATCCAAAACGCTTTCAACAATCTTATTCGCGTCTGGGGAGTCATTGTGGTCTTTTATTTGATTGGCTGCGGCTTCGGCGTTCATCAGGCCCCAACCGAATTTATAATCGGGGCCGGGATTGCCAAGGTCATCTGCGGTGTGAATTATAAGGGCTTTGATTGTGCTTGCCCGCATCGCCTGAGCCGGGAAAAGCCTGTCGTAATAGTCCACCAGCAG
>Ga0315276_10003561_pt1 | contig 14288 bp, 8 predicted proteins | sample YL17G05_0_MG_FD_204542 | JGI IMG/M metagenome (GOLD analysis project Ga0315276, IMG submission 204542) | Sediment microbial communities from Yellowstone Lake, YNP, Wyoming, USA - YL17G05_0 | ecosystem: Environmental > Aquatic > Freshwater > Lake > Sediment | place: USA: Wyoming | collected...
AGCGCCGCGGTAGAGCGGTTGTCGAGCGCAAACGGTATCGCGATCGTCGCAAATATCACGGCAAGCGCCCCGAACGCGCGGGACAAAAGGGGAAAGCCGGGTTCGCCGCGCTTGCGCAAGGCGAGACAGAGCAACGCGTAGATGCCGGCCGCCGCGAGCGCGCTCCACGCCGCGCCGTACCGGGCATCGCGCACGATCGCCACCTGCAGCGCAAAGCCGACCAGCGGAACGCCGAACACGAGCAGCCCGTCGACGGGATCTCTGGCGTTGATCGGCCCGCGCCGCGCATGGAGGATGGATATCGTCACGTAGAAAACGAAGAAGAGGACCAGAAACGGCTGCACGACGGCGAAGTGTTCGGGCCGATAGAAGCCGTGGCCCCATACGGCGCCGAGGACGAACGTGAACACGAAGCCGAGCGCATTCAGCCCCCGCCACGCCTTCATCCAGGCCAGCGTGAAGATCGCGCCGTTCAACACGGCAAAATAGCCGAACAGATGGATGGGCTCACCCCCGGTCGCGACCAGCATCGGCGAGAGGAATCCGCCCGCGATCGCCAGCCCGGCGAGCGGTTGCGCGTCGTTGCGCACGGCAAGGAAGACCGTCAGCGCCGACACGGCGGCGAGCAACGCGATCGTCGGCACCTCCGGCAATACGCCGTAGAGCCGGAAAGCCGCGTACGTCGTCAGATACAGGATGCCCGCGCCCGCACCCTGCAACGAGAGTCCGTAGCCCGGACGCGACGCCGCGAGGCGCATGCCGAGTCCGATCAGCGCGAATCCGGCCACGGCGACGGCGGCGAGACGCAGTTCGATCGGGACCGTGAAGTGCTCGGCAAAGTACTTGAGCAAGAACGCGATGCCGAAGAAAAGCACCACGACGCCGATGCGGGTCAACGCATTGCCGCCCGTGAACCACGCCCACAGCGGATGCTCCGTCGCCTTGACCGGGGGCACCGCATGATCCGGGGCCCGAATCTCCCCCGGGAACGCGACGGCATGGACTTCGCCGGACACGGCTGCGGCGTGGACCTCGCCCAACCGGGCGGTCGCGCGGCTATCGACCGGTGGTGTTCCCGCCCGGATTTCGCCCGGCGGTTCCGCGGCGGTTGCGGAGGCTTCTTCGGTCGCTCCGGCGGGCGCCGCGTCTTCCCTGGCCGGCAACTCCGTCGAACGTGGCGCCAAAGCTTCAAGGGCGAGATCGGGGCCGGCGTGTGCATCCCGCTCCAGAATTGCCACCCGCCGCTCGAGATCCGCGATGCGTTGCCGCAGTGCGCCATCGCTTCCGAGTGCGGCGCCCTCGTCGCGCGCTGCGGTCGGAACGGCGGGTGGCGGCACGCCGGCGGCCTCTGGTCGGCGAACGGCGGGAGGCGCGCGCCGCGCCACGAGCTTCGCGCCGGCGACGAAGCCCGCGATGCCGCCCAGCGCGGCGCCCCAGTCGTGCCACAGCAGGTTGCCCGCGAACGCTCCGGCGAACAGCCCGATCAACGCCCACATCGTCGCCTCCGGTCGCTTGTCATTCGCTCACCGCCGATCGCCCCGCAGCGCGAGCACGGTCGACTGCAGCCCATCGAGGGTCACGCGCTCGGGCGGCACGGGCGGCGCGACGACGAGCGCGATCCGTGAAAATATTCCGCGCAGCCGGCGCATCGCCCTGCCGTCCGACGAGCGGCTGAAGAAGCTGCCCCAGAGTCCGGACAGCGCCATCGGCACCACCGGCACCGGCGTGGTCGCGAGCATCTGGGCAACGCCGGGCCGGAACGGGTTGAGCTCGCCGGTGTCGGTGAGCTTGCCCTCGGGAAAGATGCCGACGACCTCGCCGGCGCGCAATGCCTCGGCCGCCGCGGCGAACGCGCGCTCCTTCATTGCGGAGTCCTCTTTCGCGGACGCAATCGGGATCGTGCGCATCGTGCGGAAGATGAACGAGAGCAGCGGGACGCGAAAGATCCGGTGATCCATCACGAAGCGCACCGGTCGCCGCACGCACGCGGCGATGACGACGGCGTCGACGAAACTGACGTGATTGCAGATGACGATGCAGGGTCCCTCGGCGGGAATGTTTTCGAGCCCGGTCTTGTCGACGCGGTAGAACGTGTGGATGAGAAGCCAGGCCAGGAACCGCATCAGGAACTCGGGAACGAGCCCGTAGATGAAGAGCGCGACCGCGGCATTCATGAGCGCGGTGACGAGAAAGAGCTCGGGAATGGAAAGGCCGGCCGCCAGCAACGCGACGGCGAGTCCGGCCGAGACCACCATGAACAGCGCATTCAGGATGTTGTTCGCGGCGATGATCCGCGACCGGTGCGAAGGTGCCGACCGCTCCTGGATCAGCGCGTACAGCGGTACGATGTAGAAGCCGCCGAAAAGGCCGATCAGCACGAGGTCCGCCGCAACGCGCCAATGCGCCGGGCTCGCGAGGAACACGTCGAGGCCCGCGAGCGCACTCGCGCGCATGTGCCGGCTCGAAAGCCACAGATCGACCGCGAACAGCGTGAGCCCGATCGAACCGAACGGAACGAGACCGAGTTCCACGCGGCGCCCGGACATCCGCTCGCACAACAGCGAACCGATGCCGATGCCCACCGAGAACAGCGCCAGCAGAAAGGTCACGACGTGCTCATTGCCGCCAAGGATGTCGCGGGAGAACCCCGCGAACTGCGCGAGGAACGTCGCGCCGTAGAACCAGAACCACGAGATGCCGAGCATCGACAGCCAGACGACGCGGTTGCCCTGCGCGAAGCGGAGGTTCTTCCACGTCTCGGTGAACGGATTCCAGTTGATCGAAAGTCCGGGATCCACGGCCGGCGTGTGCGGTATTCCCCGGCTCACGGCGTACCCGGCGACCGCGACGCCCACGGCCACCGCCCCCGCGAGGACCGGTCCGCTGTCGTCGATCGCGACGACGAGGCCCCCGGCGATCGTGCCGAGCAGGATCGCGACGAAGGTCCCCATCTCGACGAGGCCATTGCCGCCGATCAATTCCTCGGGCTTCAGATGCTGCGGCAGGATCGCGTACTTGACCGGGCCGAACAGCGTCGAATGCACGCCCAAGAGCGCCAACGCCGAGAACAGGAGCACGAGGTCGCGTTTCCAGAATCCGGCGAGCCCGACGGCCATGATCGCGATCTCGAAGAGCTTGATCCAGCGGATCAGCCGGGACTTCTCGACCTTGTCCGCGAGTTGCCCTGCCGTTGCCGAGAAGAGCACGAACGGTGCGATGAACACGGCGCCCGCGAGGTTCACGAGCGCGTTCGCGTCGAGCGACGTGAGCGTTGCCGCGTGAAAGGCAACGAAGATGACCAGCGCGTTCTTGAAGATGTTGTCGTTGCCCGCCCCCACGAACTGCGTCCAGAAGAACGGCGCAAAGCGGCGCTCCTGGAGCAGGTCGAACTGGTTGCCTTCGTGCATGGACATCGTCTCCCGTTGCACCCACCCTGCGCACGATGCCCGCGTCTCGAACGCGGCACGTCCGCCGGGCCCCTCTCGCCCAAATCGCGCTTCGACACCAAGAGTAGAACAGGACCGCATTGTGCCTGCGAAACGCTACAATCCGGCCTTTGGCCCCGCCGGCGCAAGCTGGCCGCGCCGATTCCCGCAACGCCTGCGGCCCCGGTCTCATTTTCTTCCCATGCGTCAATACCTCGATTTCATGCGGCACGTCCGCGACCACGGTCACCGCAAGGAGGACCGGACCGGGACGGGCACGCTCTCCGTATTCGGGTACCAGATGCGCTTTCCCCTGGCCGAGGGCTTCCCGCTGCTGACGACGAAAAAGGTCCATACCAGGTCGATCCTCCACGAGCTGCTCTGGTTCCTCCGCGGCGAGACCAATGTGCGGTCGCTGCGCGAGGCGGGCGTGACGATCTGGGACGAATGGGCCGACGCCGATGGCGAGCTCGGCCCTGTCTACGGCTACCAATGGCGGAACTGGCCGGCAGGGGATGGCCGGCACATCGACCAGCTGGCCAACGTCATTGCCGAAATCCGGAGGAACCCGGACTCCCGGCGGCTGATCGTCTCCGCCTGGAACGTCGGTGACATCCCGCGAATGAAGCTGCCGCCGTGCCACGCGTTCTTCCAGTTCTACGTGGCCGGGGGACGGCTGTCCTGCCAGCTGTACCAGCGGAGCTGCGACATCTTCCTCGGCGTCCCGTTCAACATCGCGTCGTACGCGCTGCTGACGCACCTGGTCGCGCAGCAGTGCAGTCTCGAGGTCGGTGATTTCGTTTGGACGGGCGGCGATTGCCATCTGTACCTGAACCACATGGAACAGGTCGAGACGCAACTCGCGCGAACCCCGTATCCGCTGCCGGTTCTCCGCATTCATCGAAGGCCCGATTCGCTTTTCGCCTACAGCTACGACGATTTCGAGATCGCCGATTACGCTTGCCATCCCGCGATCAGAGCGACCGTGGCGGTCTGAAACACAGCGGGGCCTGATTCACGCTCGACGGGTCAGGGCAGGCTGCGCGAACCACGGGCAAAAAAAGCCCGCCGGGAGGAACGTAGCGGGCAAGGGGGTTCGAACTGTCCGAAGCGTCGCGCGCGCCCCGATGGGGTCGCTGCGCAAAAGCGCCGCCTCGGCAAATGTGGATTGGAGTGTCAGTACACGCTGCGCGCCGCGTTGACGCGCTCGGCGAGTTCCTCCAGGGCTTCCTGCTGCGCAGGCGACAACAGATCATCGCCGGGACGACCGCCGACGCGCTCGTCCGACGGCGATCCCTGGCCGGTGAGCCAGTGTTGCGCGAATTCGGGCGAGAAGGCGTTCATGGTCGATGCGTCGGCGCAGTTGGGTTCCTGCTTACTTCCAAGCAATACGTGTGCCACTGCACATTTGCCAGGTTGTGAATTCCGCCGGCACGTGGCGTCCCCCCTATGAAAGACCGAATCGGGCATGACGTATGCGATAAGTGCCTCAAGCATTGTCGAGGGCGTTTGTCGCATTTCACCGACAGACAATGTGGCTAATTTGCTAATCACATGAATTTAAATAATAATTCATGTCTCTTTCCAACGACAATCGATGGGCATCGCCCCTCGGCACCATCCCGAATAATGACGTTGGAATAGCTGCCGACGACCCGATTGATACGGACCGCCTCCACATCGGCAGCGGGAACGCCCCTCGAGGGCAGCCGAATGCCAAAGTGCCCGGCATCGACCAAACTCCGGCGCCGGTCGGACCTGCCGTCGCACACGCGGGGAAAAGCCCGGCAGGCTCCCGGCGTCAGAGGGCCTTGCCTTCCTTGAACATCGCGGGCTCGAGTCGGTGTCGCTGGAGCAGCTTGTAGAACTCGGTGCGATTGCGTTTGGCGAGCAATGCCGCCTGCGTGACGTTGCCGCCGGTTATCTTGAGCAGGCGGACGAGGTAATCGCGTTCGAAGGTCTTGCGCGCCTCTTCGAACGGCACCAGCACGCTCGCGTCCTCGCGCAAAGCACCTTGAACGAGCGATTCGGGAATGAGGTTGGTCGTCGCCAGCGCGACCGCCTGCTCGAGGAGGTTGAGCAGCTGCCGGACGTTGCCGGGCCAGGGCGCTCCGATCAGGAGCGCCATCGCGTCGGGCGCGAGCGTCGGAACGGGTCGCTTGTAGCGCTCGGCGAGCCTCCTTAACGAATGCGTCGCGAGCAGCGGGATGTCCTCGCGCCGATCGGCGAGCGGTGGCAGCTTCAGCGATACGACGTTGAGCCGGTAGTACAGGTCTTCCCGGAATTGGCCGGACGCTTTTTGCGCATCGAGGTCGCGGTGCGTCGCCGAGATCACGCGCACGTCGACGGGGATCGGCTGCGTCGCCCCGACCGGCCGCACCTCACCCTCCTGGAGCACACGCAGAAGCTTCACCTGCAACGCCAGCGGCATGTCGCCGATTTCGTCGAGGAATATCGTTCCGCCATCGGCCGCCTGGAAAAGGCCCTTGTGCGCCTGGACCGCGCCGGAGAACGCGCCGCGCGCGTGGCCGAACAGTTCCGACTCGAGCAGCGGCTCCGGAATCGCGCCGCAATTGACGGCGACGAACGGCTTGTCGCGCCGCGGGCTCGCCCGATGGATCGCGCGTGCCAGCAGTTCCTTGCCGGTGCCGGAATCGCCATAGATCAGGACACTCGCATCCGAATCGGCAACAAGTCGCGCCTGCCGGAGAAGATCCTCCATCCGCGGGCTTCGAGTGATGATTCCCGTGCGCCATTCGCCGGACGCATTCGGGTTCTCCGCCGGAGAATCGCCGGCGAGCCTCAGCGCCGCAGCGACTTTCTGCAGGAGCTCCTGGCTATCGAACGGCTTGGTCAGGAATCCGAACACGCCGCGCTGCGTCGCCGAAACCGCGTCCGGGATCGTTCCGTGCGCAGTAAGAATGATCACCGGTAGCGCCGGATGCTCGCGGTGGATCGCTTCGAACAGCTGCAGGCCATCGATGCCCGGCATTCGGAGATCGGTGATCACCACGCCCGGCCGTGCGACGGCCAGCCTGCCGAGCGCGGCCTCGCCACTATCGGCCGTCCGCACGTTGTAGCCGACCGAAGCCAGCCGCAGGCTGATCAGCTTGAGAAGGTCGGGGTCATCGTCGACCAGCAGGATGTCGCCTTTGTGCATAGTCATGATCGCTGTGCGGACGGGGTCAGCCGCCGCCTCCACCGCCACCGCCGCCGCCTCCACCGCCTCCACCGCCGCCACTGCTCCCGCCGCCGCTGGATCCGCCTCCGCCGCCGCGAATCCGTTCGCGCAGGAGATCACGCTCCATCAAGCGCAGCGCTTCGAGCTTCTTGACCGCCGCGTCGGCCTTCTGCTGTTCGTCCCGGACCGCGCGGACGCGCTCGGTCACCTGTATCTGGATGACCGCAGCGACCTGCTTTAACGCCGGCGACCCGGGATTGCTCTTTCCCACGATGTCGAGCAGTTGCAGTGCGCGCTGGTCGTCCTGGGGTGTTGCTTTCGCCAGCGTGTAGAGCACCGCGAGCCGGACGCGGTGGTAGTCGCTCCGCTGTCGGGCGAGCATCTGTGTCACGGCGTTGACTTCGCGCCGGAGGTCCTCGGGCTGCAGCCCGCCGTAACGCTGCAGATCCGACAAAAGGCCCGCAAGCTGCGCCTCCTCCGTCGGCTCGATCGGTGTCGGCGGGGCCGGCACCGCCGCGGGCTCGGGTTCGGGCACGGGAGCGGCCGCGATCTCCGCGGGCGCACGCACGGGCGCGCGCGCGGCGGGCGGCTCCACCGCCTCGATCGGCGGGGACTCGATCATCGGCGCGGGCGGAAGTCGTACCGCCACTGGCGCGTCGTCGACAACCGGCCGGACCGTCGCAGGGGGCGGCGTCGCGCATCCGGCCAATACGCCAGCGGCCGTCAACAGGGCGAGCCAGGCACGGGAATTCACCTGCCACCCGCCAGGGTAATCGGCGTTGGCGGTGCCGCGGCAGAGGCCGCCGCCCCGGCGGCGCCGGTGGCGAGCGGCAACCACAACCGGAAGTGAGCGCCGCGCTTCCTGTCGACGCGATCCTGCACCTCGATTCGTCCGCCGTGGGCCAGCGCATACTCGCGCGCGATCGCGAGCCCCAGGCCGGAGCCCTTGACGCGGCCGTCGACCGGCGGCTTGCCCTGATAGAAGGAGTCGAATATCCGCTGGCGGTCCTCCGCGTCGATGCCGGGGCCGTGGTCGATCACATCCAGCACGGCGAAATCGCGTTCCGCGACGAGCGCGATGACGACCGACGCCGATCGCGGCGAGTACTTGACCGCGTTGGAGACGAGATTGTCGACAATCGTACGGACCTTGTCGGCGTCGCCGACGATCAACGCCGGCTTCAGGCTCGCGTCGAATGTCACCATCCGCGCCAGCGCGGCGAGCTTGTGCTCCTTCAAGACGCGACGGACGACGTCGGGCATCAGCACCGGCCCGACCGTCTGCGGCTCCATTGCGCGCGTCTGGTGGTACGTGAGGAGGTCCTCGATCAGTTTCTGCAGGGAAAGCGAGTTCTCGCGGACGATGCGGACGATCTCGCGCTGCTCCGACGACAGCTTGCCGCCGACGTTGTCGCGCAGCAGCTCGGCGCCTTCGCGCACCGCGGTCAGCGGCGTCTTGAGCTCGTGCGACACGTGCCGCAGGAAGCGGTTCTGCTGCTCCTCGAGTTCGGAGAGCCGTGAACGAAGCCACTCGAGGCGCTGCCCGAGATAGCGCAGGTCCTGGGGGCCGTTGACCTCGATCGCGTGGGTGAAGTCGGCCGTGCCCATGCGGCGGATCGCCTGGTCGAGCTGGCGGATCGGGCGCGCGATCAACACCGCGAAAAGAATGGCGAGCGCCAGCGCGATGGCCGCAGTGGCAAGTGCAAGGTAGAGCCATTTCTGCCTGCCCTGCGTCGCGATTTCCTGCAGCCGCTCGGTGGCCCGCTCGGTAAGCTGATTGGTGGCGGCGAGCATCGCCTGCGTGCGGTCGGCAAGCCGGGCATAACCGTTCGCAAGCTCGGTGTGCGTGTCCGACGTACGTTGCGGCATCGTAAGCAGTTTGTGCAGCCGGCTCTCGCTGTCAGTGAGCGCATCGAGGGCTGCGAGCGGTTCCGGCTCGAGCGGCAGCAGCGCAAGCTGCCGGGCCGTGTTTCGATACTCCTGGCGAACGCGGCCATAGTCGTCCAGCAATGCGCTGTCCTCGAGGATCAAATGCTGGCGCACGATGCGTTCGAGGGTCACCGATTGCTCGAACAGCTGGCGGCTCGCGCGCCCGGCCTCTGCCGCCTGTTGCACGGCCTCGCGACCCTGTGCCTGCAACTGGTCCAGCGACAGGATCAACTCGCCCAACGCGTAGACGAGCGGCAGGCTTACCAGAAGGAAGCTCAGCAGAATGAACTTGAGGAATGAGCGTGGGTAATACACGAGGCGGGCCGCTATAATCTGGGGCAATTATGACACCCTGTCCGGCGCCGCCAATGCGGGAAATGCAAAAAACCCCGAGCAAAACCGCCGCGATGCGCGCCGCCGGGCCACCCAACGTCGCGCTGATCGCAGCAGTCGCGGCGAACCGCATCATCGGCGCCGGCAACCGGATACCCTGGCGGCTCGCCGACGACCTCAGGCGATTTCGCGCGCTGACCGTCGGCCACGCCGTGCTCATGGGCCGCAAGACCTGGGAATCGCTGCCGCGCGCGCTTCCGGACCGGCAGAACATCGTCGTGACGCGTCAGCGCGGGTACGCCGCGGAGAGCGCCGAGATCGCCGGGTCTTTCGACGAAGCGCTGGCGCTGGTGCGTCTGCCGGAGCCCGTGTTCTGCATCGGCGGCGGCGAACTCTATCGCGCCGCCCTGCCGCACGCGGCCACGCTGCATCTGACGGAGATCGCGCGCGACTTCGACGGCGATGCGAAATTCCCTTCGTTCGCCGACGGGGATTGGCGGGAGACCGCGCGCGAGCCGCACGCGTCCGGGGGTCCGGATGGATTCGACTACGCGTATGTAACCTACGAGCGCGCAATACGCGCCGGGTGACGTCCCGTTCAACTCAACCGACAAGGCATACCCGAATGTCCGAAGGCCATTTTCACGTCCACGGTCCCCACGATCATGAAGTCGAGCACGCGGCGCACGGCGGCGATACGCTCGCCGGGCGAATTGCCGTGATGACCGCAATCTTCGCCACGATCGGCGCGCTGTTCGGATACATGGCCGGCGCCACGCAAAACGAAGCGCTGCTCTTCAAGAACGAAGCCGCGATCAAGACGCTCGAGGCATCCGACCAATGGAATTTCTATCAGGCGAAAAGCAGCAAGCAGAACCTGGCCGAACTGGGGGCGACACTTACGAGCGGCGAGACGCAGGCGAAGTACCGGCAGGAAATAGAGCGCTACAAGAAGGAGAAGGACGAGATCATGGCCGAGGCGAAGAAGCTCGAGGAGGCCGGCAAGGAGGCCGGGGCAAGAAGCGCCGCCTCGATGCACGTCCACCATCGCTGGGCGCAGGCGATGATGCTCATCCAGATCGCGATCGCGCTCGCCGCCATCACGATCCTGACGCGCAACAAGGCGATGGGGGTCGGCGCGATCGGTGTCGGCGCAGGGTCGATCGTGCTCGGCGCGCTGGCCTGCGCGCACATCTGACGCTCGTCCGCGGTTTCCGCTCAGCCGAGGTTGCGCAACTCGCGCAGCGCGACGGAGAGCATCGCCGCGTCCGCGGCGGGCGCCGCCCGCAACTCGCCCAACAGCTGCTGCGCGCGCTCGATGGCGCGTCGATTGCGTTCCTGCCACACCGCGAGCAGCTCGTCCCGCGCGGCGATATCGCCGCCTCCGCCTAGCACCTCGCTCGCGATCGTCCGTTGCAGCCCGGACAGATCGTCATGCATCGCAGCCTTCGCGAGCGTCTGCCAGTGCTTGTCCCCGGGCAAAGCGGCGATCATTGCAGAGAGCCACGGCAGGTCGAGCCGCGTCGAAAGATCGAAGTAGATCTCGGCGACGAGTTCCACCGGGCGCGTCAAGGCCGCCGCGACTTCGACGATGTCGAGCGTGGAGTACAACTGGTCGAGCGTGACCACGCGCGTGGCAAGGTCCAGGGAGACGCCCTTCGCCGCGTGATCCGCGACCGCGGCGCTGACGCGCGCGCGGCCTCCGGCATCGAGCAGCGCCGGAAGTCGCGCCGCCAACGCCTCGACCCGAGATGCGAAATGGGCGATCGTCGTCGCCATGTCGTCGGACAGCCGCCGCGAGCGCAGGAACCACGTCGTGCCGCGTTCCATCTCCCGGCTCATGTCGATCAGCATCGCGGACTGCAGCGCGTCGTCGACCCGGTTGTCGTGCGCCTCGATCGACTTCCACAACGAGACGAAGCCGAAGATCTCGCGGCTCAGCAGGTAGGCGCGGACGATCTCGTGCGGCCGCGCGCCCGTGGACTCCAGCAGGCGGTGGACGAACGTGCTGCCCACGCGATTCAACATGCTGTTGGTCACGTGCGTGGCGATGATCTCGCGCTTAAGCGGGTGACGGTCCATGTAACCGGCGTAGCGCTCGTCGAGCGCGCCGGGGAAGTAGCGGGCGAGCGCGCTCGCGACCCACGGATCGTCGGGCAGCGCCGAGGCAACGAGCTCGTCGTAGAGCCAGATCTTCGCGTAGGCGAGCAGCACCGCGCGCTCGGGACTGGCAAGCCCCTGCCCGGTCGCGCGGCGCTCGGCGAATTCCTCGTCGGACGGCAGATACTCGATCGCGCGATTGAGCCGGCCCGACTTTTCGAGAAACTGGATGAAACGCTGCTGGGCGTCCAGGAGTTCCCGCGCGATCCGTCCCGTCACCGACAGGACCTGCGTCTGGAAGTAGTTGTCGCGAAGCACCTGCGCCGCGACGTCGTTCGTCATTTCGGCGAGCAGCACGTTGCGCTGCTTTTCCGTCAGTTCTCCATCCGCGATCGGCAGGCCGAGCAGGATCTTGATGTTCACTTCGTGGTCCGAAGTGTCGACGCCCGCCGAGTTGTCGATCGCGTCGGTGTAGATCCGTCCGCCGGCCCGCGCGAACTCGATGCGCCCCAGCTGCGTGCAGCCGAGGTTGCCCCCCTCGGCGACCGCCTTGCAGCGCAATTCCCGGCCATCGACGCGAAGCGCGTCGTTCGCGCGATCGCCGACCTGCGCGTGCGTTTCGCTTGCCGCCTTGACGTAGGTGCCGATGCCTCCGTTGTAGAGCAGATCGACCGGCGCCTTGAGAATCGCATTGACAAGCTCGGTCGGCGTCATCGTGTCGGCGGTGATCGCGAGCGCCGCCTTGACCTCCGGGGTGATCGCGATCGACTTGGCACTCCGCGCATGGACACCGCCGCCCGGCGAGATCCCCGTCGCGTCGTAGTCGGCCCACGACGAGCGGGGAAGCCTGAACAGCCGCTCCCGCTCGTGGAATCCCGTTTCGCGATCGGGGCTCGGATCGAGAAAGATGTGCCGATGGTCGAACGCCGCCACGAGTTTGATGTGCGGCGACAGCAGCATGCCGTTGCCGAAGACGTCGCCGGACATGTCGCCGATGCCGACGACGGTGAAGTCCGTGGTCTGTGTGTCGTGGCCGATTTCGCGGAAGTGGCGCTTGACCGACTCCCAGGCCCCGCGCGCCGTGATGCCCATCGCCTTGTGGTCGTACCCGGCGGAGCCACCCGACGCGAACGCATCGTCGAGCCAGAAGCCGTACTCCCGGCTGATCGCATTCGCATAGTCCGAGAATGTCGCCGTGCCCTTGTCCGCGGCGACGACGAGATAGGGGTCGTCGGGATCGTGCCGACGGACCTGCGGCGGCGGCACGATGCGCTCGCCGACACGGTTGTCGGTGAGATCGAGCAATGCGCGGAGATAGTCCTGGTAGCAGGCAACTCCCTCCTTCATGTAGGCGTCGCGATCGGTCGGCGCGGGCGCGCGCTTCAGCACGAAGCCGCCCTTCGATCCGACCGGGACGATGACGATGTTCTTGACCATCTGGGCCTTGACCAGGCCGAGGATTTCGGTGCGGAAATCCTCCGGCCGGTCCGACCAGCGCAACCCTCCGCGCGCGACCTTTCCGCCGCGCAGATGCACGCCCTCGAAGCGCGGCGAGTAGACAAAGATCTCGAACATCGGCCGGGGATCGGGCAGGCCCGGCACCTTCGACGGATCGAACTTGAACGACACGAAGCTCCGGCGGCGTCCTTCCGAATCGCGGCGCCAGAAGTTCGTGCGCGTCGTGGCGAGAATCAGCGCGAGGAACTGCCGCAGCACCCGATCCTCCGAAAGATTTTCCACCCGCTCGAGCGCGGTGCCGATCGCCTTCACGTGATTGGCGACCAGCGCATCGCTCTTTTCAGCAGCATCCGGATCGAAGCGCGCCTTGAACAGCGCGACGAGCTTGCGCGCAATGCCGGCATTCGCCGCCAGCGTGGACTCGATGAACGCCTGCGACAGCGGGAAACCGATCTGGCGCAGGTATTTCGCGTACGCCCGGAGCACGACGACTTTGGTGGCGGGCAGGCGTGCCGCGACCACCAGCCGGTTGAAATTGTCGTTTTCCACTTCACCGCGAAATATGCGTCCGAACGCATCTTCGAACACCACGTGCAATCCGTGAATGTCGACATCCGCGTCCGCCAGCGGCGTCTGCATGCCGAAATCGTGCAGCCAAACGGGCGGCGTGCCCGGCGGGGATACCCGGTGCGGGCGTTCGTCGATCACCCGCATGCCCATCCGCTCCAGCATCGGCAGGCTATCGGACAGCGCCACCGGCCGGCCCAGATGAAACAGCTTGAACCGCAGCATGCCGGGCTCCGCCTCGAGCGGGCGATAGAGGCTCATGGCCAGCGGTTCCTCGGCGGAAAGTCTCGCCATCATTTCGATGTCGGGCACCGCCGCCCGCGCGGCGAAATCGTCGCGATAGCCGGCCGGCAACGCGCCGGCAAACCGGCGGAACAGCTCGTTGCCGCGGGCCTCGCCCAATGCGCCGATCAGCGCCTCCCGGAGATCGTCGTCCCAGCGCCGCGCCGCAGTCGCGAGCCGGGCTTCGAGCTCGCGGACGTCGAACGGCGGGATCTTGCCGGGCGTGGAACGCACGGTGACCAGCACCCGCGCCAGCACCGACTCCGAAAGCTGGACGTTGAACTCCGAACTCGCCCCGTTGAACGCCGCCACCAGAATGGCCTGCCACTTTTCCCGCAGCTCGGTCGTGTAATTTTCGCGGGGCGCGTAGATCATGCACACGAGGAAGCGCTCGAACGCGTCGCGCCGAACGAACAGCCGGAATCGCTGCCGCTCCCCAAGATGGAGGATGCCCACCGCCGTGCGCAGCAGGTCGTCTTCGCTGGTCTGGAACAGCTCGTCGCGCGGATAGTTGGCGAGGATGTTGAGCAGTGCCTTGCCCGCGTGGCTGCCGCCCGCCACGCCCGCCCGCGCGACGACGTTGGCCGTCTTGCGGCGCAGGAGCGGGATGTCGGCCGGACTGGCGCTGTACGCCAACGACGTGTACAGCCCGAGAAAACGGTGCTCGCCGCACACGTTGCCCGCGCCGTCGAAGCGCTTGATGCCGACATAGTCGAGATAGCCCGGGCGGTGCACGGTCGAGCGCGCGTTGGCCTTGGTGACGATCAGGAGGTCGGCGACGCGCGCGTACGCGCGAACCTCCGGTGGAAGCGCCGCGAAACCCGTTGCGACGTGCTTCGTCGGGTCCTCGCGCAGGAAGCCGAGGCTCGTGCCCGGGACGATCTTCAGCGCGTCCTGACCGTCGACCACGACCAGATCGTGGCATCGGTACGCGAGGAGCGTGAAATGACCGTCGGCAAGCCAGGACAGGAACGCCTTGCCCTCGGCCAGCTCTTCCGGCGGCATCGGCGGCG
>Ga0315276_10003564_pt1 | contig 14285 bp, 18 predicted proteins | sample YL17G05_0_MG_FD_204542 | JGI IMG/M metagenome (GOLD analysis project Ga0315276, IMG submission 204542) | Sediment microbial communities from Yellowstone Lake, YNP, Wyoming, USA - YL17G05_0 | ecosystem: Environmental > Aquatic > Freshwater > Lake > Sediment | place: USA: Wyoming | collected...
GGTGTACATCATCCTCAGCCTGACCGCGAAGTCCGCGCTGGCTTGGCAGGTGTTCGCCGGCACGCTCAGGGGCTGAGAAGCGAGAACAACCGTAAAACCGTTTCCCGTTTTCCTGTGTTCAACCGGCCGTCAGACCGCGCTCACCTGAGCTGCAGCCCGACGATCTCGTCCACGGCCGCGATGAACTCCTCGTCCTTCCCCTCCGGGACGGTCGCGCCCGCGGCGACCGCGTGCCCCCCGCCCGTTCCTCCGACCTTCTCCGAGGCCTTCTTCAGGGCGGCGGACAGGTCGAGCCCCTTCGTGATCAGGTACTTGGTGCCCCTGCTGGACACCTTGGTCTTGCCGGGCACATGCGACAGGGCTATCGTGGGCTTGGACTGGTCCAGGATGTACTGCATCGCGAGCCCGCACTGCGCGCCCGCGAGCGACGGGTCGGGAGCGTCGAAGTACTGAATGTGCTCCTTCTGCTCGGAACCGTCCGTCTCTATCTTCATGAGCTTCTCGAGCAGCTTCGCGTTGTAGGCCGTCCTCAGCTCGTTCGCCTGCTCGAGCGAGTCCCTGTCCCCCAGGCTCAGGGCGATCCCGAGGCCCTCATGGTCCATCCTGCCGCACGCGTTCAGCAGGTCCGCGAGGTCGGAAGCGCTCAGCTCCATGGAAGGTATCCAGTATATATCGGACACGAGCTCCTCGACCGTCTCCGGCCTGCACCCCTGGCCCATCAGACGCAGGGAGAGCATGGAGGTCAGCTTCCTCCTGTGGAACTCCTGCAGGGAGCCCATCGGGGTCTGCGGGCTGACCTGCATCGAATCGAGGAACGCGAGCACGTTCTCCTCCCGGCCCGACAGACCCACGAAGTACGGGTCGACCGAGGTCGATATGGCGTTCGCGAGCGTGGTGCCCTTGAGGCTGAGGCCCCTCTGGACCGCGATGAACTTCTTCTCGACCGCCTGATCGAGTATCTGCTGGTTCACGCCCTTCAGGCCGCCCATGTGCTGCCTGTCCCCCACGATGCCCGCGAGGGCTATGGGCGCGAGGTCCCAGTTGCACGGATCCATCGTGACCGCGAGCAGGAGGCTGACGGTGGAAGCGCAGGCCTCCGTCATGCCGTCTATTCCGTAGAAGTGCGGGTTGACCTGGACGACCTTCTTGGACTTCCTGATGGGCTTGTGGTGGTCGAGCGCGACGACCTTCGCGTCGAGCGACTCGAGCCCCTCGATCTGACCGGAGCCCATGTCCAGGAACAGGATCGTCCGGTTGCCCTCCTTGGCCAGGTGCTCGAGCATGTCCTTCTCGAGGCTCTTCGAGAGGGTCAGGTGGAACTGCATCTTCATCCTGCGAAGGGCGCCCGACATCACGGCCGCGGCGGCGAGCCCGTCGGCGTCGTAGTGCGACACGACGCGCACGCTCTCCGCTGACTCTATCACCTTGAGCGCATGCTTGAGCGCGTCCGAGAATTCGGCCGGGAGTTGGACGCTCCCGTTCATGTGAGCCTCACTCGACCTGAAGCGCGGCGGTGTCCAGCGAGTATTTCCATGTCTCCGGTATGACCCCTTCGCGCTTGTAGTACTTCACGAGCCTGCGTATCTTCGACTCGATCAGGTGCAGGCCCCTGGAGTTGTGATAATCCTTGGGGTTGGTCCGTACATGGCCGCTCAGATGAACCGCCCTCTTCATGAGGTTCGTCAGGTCCTCTGGGAGATCGAACTTGATGTTCTTCTCAGCGCAGATCTCCTTGATCGTCTTGCCGGTGGCAAGGCGTACGTTGGGGATCGCGTGTTGGTCGCGCAGGACGAGGCCTATCTTCGCCATCGTGACGCCTTCGCCTGCTTGCTTCGCCACAAGGTCCATGATCTCCTCTGGAGACTGCTGGACCCAATCCGGGTTCTTGTCGATGAGGGGCCTCTTGGAGCCCGAAGAACCCTTCCTTTTCGAATGCATCCTTGACATGGTCTACATACTCCGATTAATCTGGTTTGGCCTGTGGCGAGGCAGGGGCGTCTATATTCTTCCTGCTTTTAAAGGTTTCCATGATTCTTTTTGCCTGGGCCAGCATGGCCTCGTACTCCACCTGCGGGAAGGACAACTCCTTCGGGAGTTCAGATAACTCCCGCACCTCGACGATCTCCTGGGCTAGGTGCGGCAGGACCTTCCTGCCGGCCGTGCCGACGAAGACCCTTCCACCCTCGACATCGATGTGTCCTATCGGCTCGAGGGACATGCCCGTCTCCTCGAGGAACTCCCTGACGGCGGCCTCCTCGTCCGTCTCGATGTCCTCGACCCGCCCTCCGGGCATCTCCCACTTCCGGAGTCTGTTCCTCACCATCACAAAACGATCGGCCTTGAAGGCGATGACGTAAACGAACCTCTGGGCCAAGGCCGCTAAGCCTCCACGATGAACGCCGCGTGGTCCTTCGCGTACTGGTCGAGGTCTATGACCTCCCTGACGGTGAGGTTGTGCGCGGTCAGGTGCCTCCTGACCTCGGCGTACACGCTCTTGGGGTCCTTGCTCACGTCCACGCTCCTGGACTTGAGCATCAGGATGCCGCGCTCGGCCTCGAATGACTGCATGTTCCTGACGAACATGTCCGCCTGGTTCCTCTGCGCGACGTCCTGGTACACGAACTCCACGTCCTCGACCATGTGGGCGTAGTCGATCGGCTTCGAGGCGTCCCCCATGATCGGTATCATGTTCTTCCGGGCCTCGGTCACCCTGACCAGGTCCCTGAACACCCGCTGGGATATCTCGACGCAGTAGACGATGCCCTGCGTGAGGATGTCGGACACATGCGACGGGGTCGTGCCCGAGGCGGCGCCCAGGTACAGCACCCTGGATTTCTGGTCGAGCCCGAAATCCTTCCCGCCCAGGAGTATCATCGCGGCGAGCTTGGACCTGTGAGCGTTCCACGTGCGGTACTGCACCCCGCCGAACTCGAGGATAATCTCGTCGTAGACTTTAGTCCCAGGGGCAGCGTTGACCGTGAGAAGCGTACTGCCGCTCGTGTAAACACCAGGGACGCCTGGCACCTCCGAGAAGGGGTTCTTGAACGGGCTCATCTAGAGAGGCCGAAGGTTCTCCCCCCTAAAGAAGTTATACGCAGAATTGCATCCGACTTTCGGATGCCCGACGAGGACCTGCAGAAGCAGATCAAGGCGCTCTCGGAGAAGATGGAGAGCGTCGAGGAGTCGATGAAGCTCGTGACAGGGCCGTACTCCCAGCTCCTCGAGTACGTGGAGCGCTTCCAGAAGATATCCACGAGCTACTTCAAGCTCCTGGACCTCTACCAGAGGTACGGGGAGATATCCCCGGACCTGCTCGTCCCGGGCGTCAAGGACTCCATCTCGAGGGAGGTCGTCAAGATACTCTTCGACAGGGACGGGCAGAACATATCGCAGATCGCGGACAAGCTCAAGGAGCGCAGGGGGACCTCCTCGAGGCGCATCGTGAGGGAGCGGCTGAAGATGCTCGAGCAGAAGGGCGTCGTGAGGGCGAAGGGGTCCTCGAGGGCGAAGGTGTACTGGCTCACGGAGGAGTACATCCGCAAGTGGTACGAGCTGCTGGGGCTCGGGCCGGGGAAGAGATCAGGCGACGGAGCATGACCGGATACCGCGCCCGAGGGCAGAATGAGCGCCTGTCGGTCACTAATTTCCACTTCCCTTATGAACCCGGACGTTTCTAGCATATGTCAGAGGCCCCGAGGGCCGAGGTGAAGCGACATGAGCGACGAAGAGAAGAAAGAGAAGAAGATCAAGATCGACTTCGACGATGACGACCACGGCGGGTTCGCCAACGACGCCGAGGAGCTCAAGGGGGTTCTATCAGTCGTCTCGGCCGAGATACCGAAGCTGCTGGACCAGATCAGCAAGGCCCTGTACAACCCCCAGAACGCAGACGCGTTCGGCAAGAGCGTGGCGCAGTTCTACAAGCAGATGCGCGAGGCGGGGATGGACGAGAAGCAGGCCTTCGAGATGACCGATAATTTCATGGCGAACTTCAGCATGGGTTCGATGCTGTCCAGCATGCTCGGCGGGGCGATCGACAAGGGCATGTCGAAGAACAAGGACAAAGAAGACGATGACTGAGCAGGGACCGTCGATATACCACGCTGGAGGTTGATGGCATGGGCGAGGACGAAAGCGAGGACCGCGTCAAGACCGTTGCGACTGTCATGGCCACGGTCCCGAAGCTCGTCATAGGGGTCGGCTGGTCCTATCTCAAGCTCAAACGCCAGGCTAACAGGTACTCGCGTGAGATGGAGAGGAAGCTCGTGGCGGAGGGCATGCCGAAGGAGTTCGCCTCCCGCCTGGCAGACAACTTCGCGGTCGAGATCTCCGTTAGGAAGTTCATCTCCAAGATGAAGCTCCCCGGTGTCGACATACGCATCTTCGACAAGTAGGCAGGCATCTGCGCCGCCAGAGGCGGCGTGGCCAGCTCGGCAAGATAATATAGACCGCCTATCCAATACGCTCGCCGTGAAGGCAAAGCTGCTGAAGATAGCCGACGAGGTCATGGACGCCTACAAGCTCCTGCCGAAGGACTTCGGAGGGCACATAGAGGTCGGCAGGGGCGCGAGCGGCTCCGCGACCTCGAAGATAGACAAGTGGGCCGAGGACCTCGTGCTCGCGCACATGGAGCGCGAGAAGGTCGAGCTCAACGTGCTCAGCGAGGAGGCAGGCATGATTGACCGTGGCTTCAAGCGCACCCTCGTGCTCGACCCTATCGACGGCACGCTCAACTGCACCCGCGGGGTGCCCTTCTTCTCAATATCAATGGCGGTCTGCTCGAAGAAGATGGCCGATGCCGACCTCGCGGTCGTCAAGAACCTGTACACGGGGGACACGTACACCGCCAGGAGGGGCGGCGGGGCGGAGATGAACGGCAGGAGGATAGGCGTCTCGAAGTACTCCAGGGACGACTCCGTGTTCATGATGTTTGACGGGAGGGACGTGGCCCCTGAGTCCGACCAGGTCAAGCTCCTCGCGAGCAGGGTCCGAACCATGGGGTGCGCGTCGCTCGAGATGTCACTCGTGGCGCAGGGGAGCGTGCAGGCGCATTACATGAACTGCACCAATTTGAAGAGGATGATACGCATTGTCGATATCGCAGCTAGCTGTCTCATACTCCGGGAGGCGGGAGGAGAGGTGGTCGACCTCGAGGGGAACAAGCTCGACATGGAGCTCTCCCTGGACGACCGCAAGAACTTCCTGGCTTACGGGGATCCGAAGGTGAAGGAGTTGGTCCTACGAGGATAGGCATCGCAGGCACGCCCGAGCTCAAGAACTTCAAGCCCGTCGCGAAGAACGTCATCGACGCGCTCAAGCTGAAAGGCGCGGACTACGTGCTCGAGGAGCACGCCGCAAAGGGCCTCGGGGAGCAGGGGATCCCGCTGTCGAAGATGAAGGTGGACGTGGTCATCACGATCGGCGGGGACGGCACCATCCTGAGGACCCTCCAGGGGACCGACCTGCCCATCTTGGGCGTCAACGCCGGGGTGCTCGGGTTCCTGACGGAGGTGAAGCCGGACGAGGTCGCGAGCGCCATCACGAAGCTCCTGTCCGGCAAGTACTCGATTGACGAGCGGATCAAGCTCAAGACGGTCATGGACGGCAAGAGGTTCGAGGACGCCACGAACGAGACCGTCATACACACGGCGCAGATCGCCAAGCTGAGGCACTTCACGATATCGGTCGACGGGACGCACGCGACCGAGATGCGCGCGGACGGGATCATCATCGCGACTCCCACGGGCTCGACCTGCTACGCGATGAGCGTCGGCTCGTCCATAATCGACCCCAGGGTCGAGGCGCTCGTGTTCGCCCCCATCGCCCCGTTCAGGTTGTCCGCGAGGCCTTTGGTCGTGCCCGCGAAGAGCAAGATATCCGTCTCCCTGAGGGATCCGAAGCCGTGCTCGCTCGTGATCGACGGCCAGTGCCAGAGGGAGATGAAGGGGGACGAGACCATCGTGTTCACGGCGTCCGAGAAGAAGGCCAGGTTCGTGACCTTCAACAAGGACGACTTCTACATCAACCTCGAGGAGAAGCTCATGGCGTGGTCGCCCTACGCCGTGCAGAGGCAGTGAGAGGGAGCACATGCCCGCGAGAGCCCTCGAGACCGTCAGGATAGACTACCCGAAGCACTGGTTCGTGCTCGGAACCGTCGTGCTCTCGGCCGTAATCGTCTTCGGGGCGTACTCGGCCTACTGCGCGATCGAAGATTTCACGAGGTACTTCTGGGCGGGCGCGTGCGTCCTCACCGGGCTCATGCTCTTCCTGTTCTTCGTCCCGCCCATGTTCACGCACCATCTCGCGGGCGAGAAGGGCCTCAAGGTGCACATGGGCCTGCTGATCGACGAGACCGTGCCGTACGCTTGGATCTCGGACATCAAGGACACCTACGTCAAGCGCGGCGGGATGACGGTGGGCGTCGGGGTCAGGTACTTCGGCATCATGAGGACGGTGTTCGTCACCTCCTCATTCAGGGACCTCGTGACCATCAAGTTCGGCTCGGTCCACGTTATGGGGAAGCTCCTCAAGAAGGATGTCGAGCAGATCGTGCTCAGCGTGAAGGACAAGAGCTCCCTGATGAGCATCGTCAGGGAGAGGACAGGCCTCGGGGAGGATTGAGCGTGCCCCTCTTCGACTTCTCAAAGGACGACCGGGCGAACGTGAAGGCCATCAAGAGGCGCGTGCTCAAGATGATCCTCGAGGCCTCGAAGTCGAGCTACCCGAACGAGTTCGGGGCGCTGCTCCGGGCCGAGAAAGGCGTGATCAAGGAGCTGATCCTGCTCCCGGGGACGGAGTCGAGCGAGCGCTCGGCGCTGTTCAAGCTGCACATGCTACCCGTGGACTTCTCGATCGTGGGCACGGTGCACTCGCACCCTTCCGGGAGCTGCAGGCCCTCGGACGCGGACCTGGACCTGTGGCAGCACTACGGCTGGGTTCACATGATCGTCTGCAGGCCCTACGACAAGAGCAGCTGGAGGGCGTACAGGTCCGGGGGCGACCGGGTCGAGCTAGAAGTGGTCGACTGAGATTGACCGGATGATTGTGCGCATCGAGCATGAGGGCTTCTCTGATTGAGCCCCACCGCATTCGCACAGAGGTTCGAAGCGGTTCAGTGCGTGAAAAGATACGCCTCTTCCCCTGCAACGTCGATGTGGACGACGAGGCTGTGCTCTCGGAGGAAATCCCGCCCGACCACGCTCGGGATGGATATCCTGAATCCGGACCGGACACCTCGTTTCTGCCGAAGCTTCTTCGGATCCGCTCCGCACAGCACCCCTGGCGCGTCGAACACGCCTTCCTTCCCGTCGCTATCGACGAGCACGATGGATACATCGGGTACCTCGTAGGCCTCGGTGGTCCCACCCCATCCAGCTATTGGATGACGGGAGCGGCGAAGCATGTCCAACGTGAGACCCGATCTACTCAAATCCCCCTCCCCGATGATGGTGGTGCCGGAGCCAGTGTCGATGATCAGGTTCACGCTGCTGCACACTCCATATCTACGGAACACGACCAACGCGGGAAGGAAGTGAGCACCGTCGTGAGCGGCGGAGACCCGCCCTGGGAATTTCCTCATGCAGACACGCCCAGGGGACGATCAGAGGAGCCAGATGACCGGCTCCTTAGAGACGAACTCTACGGCCACGACAGAGGTGTCCTTGACCTTCTTTCTCCTGAGCTTCACTATGACTTCGCGAGAAGACTCGCCCACGGCAAGGATCTTGCCTTGGTCGTATGCGATGTACTTGTCCGGATACTTGGACCGCAGCATCTCCATGTGGTCGAGCAACCAGAGCTTGTTCTGAGCAGACCTTTCGATCTTGACACGGGCGGTCCTGAGGATCGCCTCCGGAACTGAGCTTACTGAGCGCATCCGTGTCATTCCCACACACCTATCCGATACCGCCATGTTTCAACCCAGTTGACGACGAGGCCATCCCGCGGATATGAACCCTGGGCGCGGAAGTAGCATGCGTGTAGTGATGGCGTCCGCACCGACCGACGACGGTCTACACGGGTTCGTCCTTCGACGTCAGATGGAGCTGCGCAGCCCCCGAGCGGAGTATTTCATGGGGCGCCATTCCGACGCCCGCTCTACCGTCCGGGACTTACCTGCAGGAGATAGACCTTGTTCCTCGGATAAATACCTGCCCTGCGGATGTAGCGCGGCGGGACAGGGGTCATCTGACCATGTCGAGCACGAGGAACCTCTGGGGCTTGTTCGGGTCGACGAGGAGCATGGCCTTCAGGCCGACCTCGTACTTGAGCCTCTTCTTCGGTATGAACCCGCCCACGATCTTCGAGCTCTTGATCGTCTCCGCCTGCCACCTGTACGTCCACTCGACGGACACGGTGTCGCCGGTCCGCGTGACAGAGGTCACCTCTCCGGGGGTCTCGACGCCGGACTGCAGGACGGAGGAGTAGATGTTCCAGCGCCAGTAAACCATGCCGAAGCTGATACCGATGTCGGCAACGAGCAGGAGGTACAGGCCGGTGAGGTCGATGGCCTCGGACGGGTCCTCGAATTCCACGCTCGACATGAAGAACATCACGAACGCCAGCACAGCAGGCGTGGAAGCCGCCATCCACACGAAGACATCCCTGATAATCATCCGCCCGACCGTCGGCCGGCTATCGGTTCGAACACTGATGTCGCCCATTCCCTCCAACTCCCGAAATGAATCACGGACCGACCCAAGGTCCGGCGCAGGCCGCGGATTCACGTAGGCTCATATGAAGGTTCTCCGAGCACGAGGTCGTCCTCCGCAGCGCGTTCGACCCATTGCACGGCATATGAGGAGATTGTCACCGTGCTCACCCCCGTTCATAAAGAACTTGTCAGTCCAGTGACAATCTCTTTATAAATACATTGTCAGCGTGATGACAACTTCTTTTTAAATGGATTGTCACCGTGGCTGCAGAATTGAAGCACGGCCAGATGAGTTCAGGACCGCTCAGAGTATCTTGCTTCTCGGCGAGATCGTGCCCCTCGCGAGCGCCCCTATCCCTATGAACGTGCCCTCGCCGATGATCGTGCCGACGTCTATGGTCGCGTTGATGCCCGTCTTGACATCGTCCCCCATGATGACCCCGAGCTTCCTCCTGCCCGAGCCGGTCTTGGCGCCGTCCACGACGACCATGACCTCCTTCTCGTCCAGCCGGAGGTTCGCGACCTTGGTCCCCGCGCCGAAGTTGCACCGCTCGCCGATGACGCTGTCCCCGACATAGCTCAGGTGCGGTATCTTCGTGTGGTCCATCACGATCGAGTTCTTCACCTCGACCGCGTTCCCGACCTTGCAGTTGTCCCCTATCGACGTGCTCGGGCGGATGTACGCGTTCGGGCCTATCTCGCAGTCCTTGCCTATTATGACAGGGCCCTCGATGTACGACCCGGCCTTGACATGGGAGCCCTTGCCCACTTGCATCGCCCCGACGACCGTGGCATTCTCCGACACCTCGCCCTCGATGTTCGTCTCGAGGCCTTTCATCAGTATCCTGTTCGCTTCGAGCAGGTCCCAGGGCCTCGCGACATCTATCCACTCGCCCTCGAGCCTGTGCGTGTACAGGTGCGTCTTCTTCATGAGTATCTTGAACGAATCCGTGACCTCGAACTCACCGCGAGGGGACTTCTTGGTCTCCGAGATCGCGTCGAATATCTCGGGCTCGAGTATGTACGCGCCCGCGTTGACCATGTTCCCCTCGGGCACCTCCGGCTTCTCGACGATGTCCATGACAACGCCGTCCTCGGCCTTGATGCACCCGTATCGGGAGGGGTCCTCGACGGTCGTGAGGGCCATGACCGACCCCTTGACCTTCTTGTGGTGCTGCACGAGCCCCTTAACGGATTCCTTCGTCAGCACGACATCCCCGTACAGGCACAGGAACGCCGAGTCCATCCTGTCCTTCACCATGCCTATGGCATGGGCGGTCCCGAGGCGCTCCTTCTGCTCGACATAGTCTATCCTGACGCCGAAGGCCTTCCCGTCCCCGAAGTGCTCCCTGATCCTGTGGGCCTTCCACCCTATCAGGAGCACTATGTCCTTGATCCCCGCGTCCTTGAGAGCGTCTATGTTGTGCTCCAGGAACGGCTTGCCCGCCACGGGCAGCAACGGCTTGGGTATGTTGGATGTGAGGGGGCGCATCCTGACGCCCTCTCCGGCGGCGAGTATGTACCCCTTCACTTCAGGCACCTCTTGACCGTGCGGGACATCATGGACATGATGTCCTTCGCTCTCTTATCGTTTCTCGCCTCCGCGAGCATGCGTATCTTGGGCTCCGTCCCCGAGGGACGGACGAGCGCCCACCCGTCGGTGAACTGCAATCTGAATCCGTCCATGGTCAGGAGCTCCTCGGAGTCGATTGCCCGGAGCTCCTTCTCGAGGCGCTTGAGTATCTCCGCCTTGCGGGAAGGGTCGAAGGGTACTGCGCTCCTGAGCGTCGGATAGACCGGTATCTTCTTCCTGAGCTCCGAGAGCTTCTTCTTGGATGCGATCTCGACCAGGCGCGCGGCCGCCAGTATGCCGTCCGGGCAGTAGGTCTGGTCGGGGAATATCCATGTGCCCGAAGGCTCTCCCCCGAAGTCCGCCCTGGTCCTCTTGACCGCCTCGCTCACGAACACGTCCCCCACGCGCACGCGGGTGACCTTGGCGTTCACGAGGTCGTCTATCGCCATGGACGCGTCCACGGTGACTACGAGCCTCTTCTTGGCGTACTTCCTCGCGAACAGCGCCAGTAGCTGGTCCCCGCCCAGGAACGCCCCTTTGTCATCGACCGCGACCATCCTGTCGGCGTCGCCGTCGTGGGCGACGCCCAGGTCAGCCTTGGTCGATATCACGGTGTTCCTGAGGTCTGTCAGGTTCTCCTCGACGGGCTCCGGAGGACGCCCGGGGAACCTGCCGTCGGGGTTCGCGTTGAGAGTAATGACCCTGCAGCCCATCCTCTGGAGCACTAGCGGCGTTATGTTGTACGCGGGCCCGTTCGCGCAGTCGACCACGACCTTGAGCTTCGCATGGCCCACGCCGCGCATGATCCGCTCGATGTGCCTGTCGACAGCGTCGACAAGGACATGCCTCGTGCCGACGGCGTCCCAGGGCTTGACCTTGAACTTCCTGGAGGAGACGACCTTCTCGACCTGCTTGGACTGTTCCACGTCGAACCCCATTCCGTCCGGGTTCCAGAGCTTGACGCCCGCGTACTCGGGGGGGTTGTGGCTCGCGGTGATCATGCCGCCCGCGCACATGTCCCTGGCGGCCTCGGCCAGGGTGGGCGTCGTGACGAGCCCGGCGGAGTAGACGTCGCACCCGGCCGCCATCAGCCCGCTCGAGAACGCGGCCTCCATCATCGGGCCCGAGGTGCGGGAGTCCGTGCCCACGGCCGCCCTGTCGGCTAGCGACCCGACGGCCATGCCTATCGCGCATGCGAGCTCCGGGGTCATCTCGCGGTTGACTATCCCGCGGACGCCAGATGAGCCGAAAAGTGGCATCTGATGATTCCTCTGACTCTCGGATTACAGTACATGATTATATTACATTCCGAGGGGGAGGGCGGAAGGAGCGGACACGTCCAGAGCGCGTCTGAACGTGTCCTAGGACGCGCAATCCACGATACTGGCCGACCGCAAATACATGGCCAGTGATGCTGGCTGTTGGGCATACGTGACACTTAACGGCGATAGCCAGATACGTCGGAAAAACGAGCCAGCATACGCAAAGACTTATATATCGCGGATTATGATACATATCTGGACAAGGCCTGGATGGCATGTCCAGAAGGACCTACGGAGGGATGAAAAGATGGTTATGGAGCCCATCAGCGTTGAGAAGGCGATCGAGATCGCGAAGAAGAAGGGCATCAAACCCGGCCGCGTAAAGGACACGAACGGCGTGCAGTTCACGAAGGGCAGGAACCCCCGCCTCGAGATCATCGACTGGGACGAGTTCAAGACGACCCTGTCGAAGAGGAAGCTCGCCGTGTTCGAGAGCGGCGGCTGGATGAAGATAATGAAGGCCAAGAGATAGGCGCATAGCCTATCTCGAAACTCCTTTTTCAACCACTTCCTTTGATTTTCAAAATACTCAAAAGTAAAGAGTTTACTCGCCGCCCCGGTAGGGGCGGCGCCTGATCACCACTACGAGCGCGAGCAGCATCAGCACGGGCACGACGACCGAGGAGAACTCGGGTATCGCGAACTCCGACACCACGAGGTCGTAGAAGGCGAAGCCGCTCAGGCCGGAGCCATCCCTGACCTCGAGCAGGACCGTGTAGTTGCCGGGGGCCTGGTACTGTTCGGAGATGTTCCCGTCGTCCGACCAGTCGCGGTCCCACTGGCCGTCCCCCTGCAGGTCCCAGCGGTACTCCTGGAGCGGGTCGCCACAGCCGTCGTCAGGGTCGTACGATCCCGTCCCGTTGAGGTTGATGTCCGTCGATGTGTCCCCGGACGAGGGTGTGACCGCGAGGACGGCAACGGGCTTAGTGTCGACCGGTGGCGGCGTAGTGAGCGGGTACATGTCGGAGCTGTCCGAGTCGAATACATAGGCGTCGTCCACGATCCCATCGGGATCCGATGTGACGTCCTGGTCGACACCCGAGCAATCGTCCGGGGCAGTCCAGTTGTCCCAGTAGTTGCCACCATCTGGATATGACAGGTTCCACAGGTTGACCAGCGGGCCCGCATCGTCCTCCGCCTGGCAGGGCACGTTGTCGACGAACCTGTTGTGGTACACCCTGACGCCCACGCAGGCCTCGAGGGACACTCCCCCTCCCACGAAGTCTATCGTAGAGGTGGCGGTATTGTTCGAGAGCGTGTTGTTCCGTATGACGACGCCGACGGAGTCCTCGAGCAGGATCGCGGAGTATCCGTGGGTGCCGTTCACGAGGTTGTGGGCCACGGTCACGTTATACGTGCACCTGTCGATGTTCATCCCGTACTGCACGCTCCCCTGGATTCTGTTGGCGAGCACGGACACGTTTCCACAATCGGCCAGGACGATGCCGGACCAGACTGGCGTGCAGTCGTTGCCCATGACGGTCACGTTCGAGCAGCCCGCGACCTGGACGCAGTAGTACACGCCCGTGAAGGTGTTCTGTGCGGCGAGGACGCCATCGCTGCCCTGGAAAAGGACGCCGACCTCGAGCGAGGTCATCTGGTTGAGTATCACCGTGCAGTCCGTGCAGTCAGTCGCATAGACGCCGTTCGCCGTGCCGAACGTGTTCGCCACGATGTGGACGCGCTCGCAGAAGCTCATCTCGATGGCCCAGCCCCACATCTCCGAGAAGTCGTTCCTGACAAGGGACAGGTCCCGGCAGTCGGTGAGCATTATGCCAGGATAGGTGCGGTTCGCGAAGGAGTAGGACAGCATCCCGTTGGACACGTTGGTCATCACGAGCGCGTATGAAGGATACGACATGGATGCCGTGCCGTTCATGCGGACGTCGGTGATGACGAAGTACGCGGAGGTGTTCCTGACGGTCACGGCCGCCCCTACGCTGACGGGTATGTCCCACCCGGAGATGACGTACGGGTCGGCTGCGGTCCCGAAACCGCTGACGACGCCGTTCGCGGAGGTGAAGGCAGCATCCCCGTCGATGAGTATCTTGGCGTGGGCGATCCTGGCGGCCTCGCCCTTGAAGGGCACGAGCGCCAGGAACGCGAGCAAGGCGATGATCATGATCACAACCACCGCGACGCTCACGACACTCCGCGAGGAGCGCCTACGGATAGGCTTCGAGCGCCTGCCCAGCCGGACGACCAACGCTGGCCTCGAAAGAGCTCGTGCGCGTGGTGCTATCGTGCTTCGGTCTAATATCCCAGGACCAGAACCAACCCCGATAACCAGAATATCCCCCGGACCTGGATGACATTGCGGGGTTTATGATTGTTGTGAGTCCCGGCCCGCGAGGGTTTGATATCAGGCGAGACGCATCAGGAAGCGCGTCAGTTGCGGGGGATCGGAGAGAGATGGACTGTCCGAAGTGCGGGGTGCACAACGCAGATGACGCCGACGTGTGCAAGATTTGCGGTCAGAGGCTGAGGAACGAGGCGATAGCCTCGGGTCAGGTCGTGAGGTGCCCTTCCTGCAGGGCGGAGAACCCGTCCGACAGGAAGATATGCTCCGTGTGCAGCAAGCCGCTCCGGATGGGAGCGGCGAAGATGGAGGCCCAGGACGAGTACGACTGGAAGAAGCCGGAGAGGACATACCTGGACTACGCGACATCGTCCAGCCGGACGATGACCGCGGGCACCGGAGGGGCCCTCATCTTCCTGGCCGCGTTCGTCGCGCTGG
>Ga0315276_10003566_pt1 | contig 14277 bp, 12 predicted proteins | sample YL17G05_0_MG_FD_204542 | JGI IMG/M metagenome (GOLD analysis project Ga0315276, IMG submission 204542) | Sediment microbial communities from Yellowstone Lake, YNP, Wyoming, USA - YL17G05_0 | ecosystem: Environmental > Aquatic > Freshwater > Lake > Sediment | place: USA: Wyoming | collected...
AAATTTCCTCGGCCTATGGCACACTCAGGAACACAGGTATGTGGCCGCTCTGTTGGAGCATTTCTATAATGTGCAGAATAATAAAAATCCAGATGAACCACATCCCAAGTATCATCTTTTTTACGTAAACATCGGCGTTTATTTGATATTGGACGCTGCCCTTATAAAGTGATAATTTGGGCAGGAATCGCGGTGTGCTTTTGATGTAATCGAGATATGCCTGGTCGAATTTGTCCACCAGCTTCTTTTCCTCTACAAGAATCGTCAGAGGATAGTATAACAAATAGAAAATGACCAGCGCCGCCAGAACGAGGATGTTTTCCGATGCTAATCCGATGCCGATGGCTCCTATTAGACTGAAAACATACAAGGGGTGCCGCACTATCGAGTAAGGGCCTTCTGTGATAAGTTCAAGCTTTTTGTAACCGCTGATGTATAATAATGCCCACAGTCTGCCGATGCTGCAAATCGTAAGCAGAAATAAGCCCGACATCTCAAGAACTGTATCTATCAGACTATCTTCTTTGAATGAAGACGTCGTAAAGAGAGCCAAAAACAGGACCAGAACGCCGAAGATGCGGGAAACTGTTATTCGCTGGCGTGCAATCCTGAATAGCAGTCTACTTTCATCTATGCTCATATACTAAAATCTCTCCACAGTAACTGACCGGCCGTTTGTGCATTAGTGAGATTGCCGAAAGAGGCCCGAGGGCCTTTCTGTTAAGGTTACGTATTATCTTCCTTCCACATTCAGAAAACCCTTCTTTTTCAGGGTTCGCAGTATTACGTATGAACACAATCCTGTCAAAAATATCGACACCCAAACCGGGTCAAATTGCAGTTTGCCAGAATAGAACAAATTTTCTACTATTTCCAGACAGGTAAATATAGTTATTATAGCAAGGAAAGTAGAGCATTCCCTTTTAAGCACAGTCTTCAGCGAAAATGGCAAAGCTGCTTTCTGCCAGTTTCTGAATCGGGGGAACAATAAGGGTGTTCTGTGTGCCCATTCATCGAACGTATTACCGAATTTTTCGCGAAGAATTTTTTCCTCTGCGAGGGTTATTAGCCAATAGTATAAAGAGAAAAGTGAAATAATCGCTATAACAAGAACCAGAGAGCGAGGGAACATTGAAACACCGAGCCATATGAGAAAATTGCCTGTGTACAATGGATGTCTGACTATGGAATACATCCCCGTAGTATTTAGATTGCTCGCCCTTGGTTTGTCCGTTGTCCTGCCGGATGTTCCTTTAGGGACGAAACCTACGGTAAAAACCCGGATTGCTAACCCGAATAGTGAAACGCCAAAGCAAATGCCTTCCCACAGCATGACCGGATAATGGTTGCCTTGGTGGTATGAAGAATATCTCATGGCAATTAGGAAAAGGCCTATTGTAAGTAGCGGTAAGAAACTTCTCCACCTGAATAAAAAGTTACCTGTGGATTCGAGTTTTTCCTTCAGAGGCATCAAATATCTTTCCGATACGTGTCGGTGAACTATCAACGTGTTAACAGCACGCGTTTTTTGTCTTCTAACCCTTATACACTATATGCTAAACGCTGTATACTAAATTGCACTGCCGAAGGAGGGAGTCGAACCCTCACCCTGTTGCCAGGACGGGATTTTGAATCCCGCGCGTCTGCCAGTTCCGCCACATCGGCCTTTCAGTTGATTATTGATTATCGATGGGTTTTTGTCAATTACAAACAACTGTGCTTTGTCGGATGAGTGTGCTTAGGATGTTTGTTCGTCTTCTCTGTGCGCCAGACCTGGGAAGACGCTTTGCAGAGCCCTGTCGAAACTGGTAGTGTAGGCAATGCATATTGAAAAAGTGACGGCCCAGTGCAGGTTGAAGACAAAGTTGCAGAGTGCGAAAATGAGGAAGACGGCTGTCAGGCTGATGATTATTTGATGATACGTCGCTTCGCGGTCGGTTATGCAGTATCTATAAATGGTTGTGCATTGTTGGTTGATGAGAATTATGTTCATGAATATCATAAGCACGGCATTGATTAAATTCCAAATGGGGAAAATGATTACCCAGCCGGTTGATTCGTTGAGCGTATAAATGCCGGCGACGACTGATGTGCAGATATTGGTGGACACGGCAAAGATGAACATCGCCCATTTCTCGAAGTCGGTTTTGTCTCTTGTGGAGTAAAAGTGATATATGCTGAGGGCGAAACCAGCCAGAGGAATCGCGGCGACGAAGTAAAAGAATATGCTGTCAGGATCTGTCATAAACAGCTTGTGTATCAGTTCTTGGAATGCAGCATTGGCGATGAAAAGCATAATTAGCGTAAAGGCCGTCAGAAACAGCGACAGTTCGTCATATGCGGGAAAGAACTCTTTATAAAGCGAGGCCCACTCATCGTCTCTTATATACACAGTGCTTGATACGGGGTTCTGCGATTGCATTGCTTTTGGGACAAAAAAATCGTGATTGCATCTGGGGCACTTGCCGCTTTTGCCGCGGTCGTTCTCGTTCGCAGATAGCTCTTGTCCGCAATAAATACACTTAAACTGTATCATGCTCTAACCTCGCCTCCTGTAAATCGGTATTTTTATGCGGTCTCTATAGCTAAAAAGCGTTGATTTTTATGCTCTGCCCCCGGCTAGCTCAGGTGGAGAGTAGGTTTATCTGCCTTCCAATGTTGTTATCGGAGGAGCCCTCTAAATCTATCTGCTGTTAGACGGCTTGGTCGTCTGGTTCGTTCGTCAGACCGGGGAAGACGTTTTGCAGAGCTCTGTCGAAACTGGTTGTATAGATGATGCATATTGAAAAAGTGATGGCCCAATACAATTTGAAGACATAGTTGCAGAATATGAAAATGACAAGGACGGCTATCAGGCCGAGAATAATCTGAGCGGTTGTGGCATCACGGTCGCTGATACACTCTTCATCGATAATCTTGAGGCGCAGCATCAAGAGCAGGAGGACGCCGTTGATTATGTTCCATATCGGAAAGACAAGCTGCCAGTCACGGACGTCATTGCTTTTTAATATATACCATCCGGATATGATGCCTGTGCCGGCATTTGTCAATACCGCGAAGAGCATCATAAGCTGTTTCTCAAAAATGGTTTTTTCCCTCCGGGTGAAGACATGATAAATGCTCAGACCCATACCTGCGAGAAACAATAATACAAGGATGTATACATACCAGTCATGGACTTGGGAGAAAAAATGGCGAATCCAGCTTCGGGCCTGGTTGTTTTCGGCACACAGCAATATAAATGTAATGGCCATTAGAAACAGTGACAGTTCGTCGTATGTAGGAATAAACCATCCTGCTTTTTCTTCATAGACCTCGGCTACGTCATCGGACGAATCCTGAGCAGTGTCCAATGTGGCGGTGGCGATTGCCTCCTTTACCTGCTGCAGTTGCTCTGAAGCATCAGCGCTGATTGCCGGCCTGCCTTTGGTTGTCCAGGGAATAACCACAAGATGACTGCACTTTGGGCATTTGCCTTTTTTGCCGCGTCCATCATCTTGCGCCAGCATCTTTTGCCCGCAGTAGATACACTTAAATCGTATCACGACTTAACCTCCGCGATTTTTGCAATGAACAGTTAATAATCGAGAAAGACTATATCTTCCGGAATTGCTACCACGTCTCTGTGTTTCGGGCCGAGGATTTTGCGAATCTCGGAGCTGTGTTTACCGGCAAGGGATTTTAGCTGGGCACTGCTTAAATTTGTCACCGCCTTGGCATTGTCGTTGAGCATAACAACGTCGCTGGCCTCAAAAGTCCCTTCGATGGAGGTTACACCGCTCGGCAGCAAGCTCTTTCGGTTCTTTACCGCCCGCATAGCACCTTCATCGATATTTATTACACCCGCAGCAGTGCTGTTTAGAATCCATCTTGCGCGGTTGCTCAATTTCCTTTTAGGCAGGAAGACGGTGCCGACTCCCTCACCTGCGATAACCCTGCCAATGACATTTTTCAATCTGCCGTCTGCTAAAACTATCCTGCAGCCGGCATTGGAGGCAATCTTCGCTGCTTCTATTTTGGTTTTCATTCCGCCCACTGCATATCTGCTGCCTTTGGCGCCGGCGCTTTTCATCAGTTCTTCAGTTATTTCATAAACAAAGGATATCGGCTTTGCGTCCTTGAATTCCCGCGGGTCTTTGTCATAAAGGGCATCGATGTCACTTAGCATAATAAGTAAATCAGCGTCAATTTTGCTTGCGACAAGGGCGCTTAGTTTGTCATTATCCCCAAAGGCAGACCCTATTTCTTCGGTGGAGACACTGTCGTTTTCATTCAGAATAGGCACAACACCTAACTTCAGCAGTGTCTCAATGGAACTGCGAAGATTCAGATAGGTTTTTCTATTGTTGAGCACGTCTGCGGTCAGTAAGACCTGGGCGACTGTAACGCCAAAGCGGTCAAACGCTTTTCTATATTCAGTCATCAGCAATGGCTGTCCGATGGCAGCACAGGCCTGGCGCATCTTTATGTCTTTTACCTTGTCAGCCAGTTCCAGTTGTCCCGCCCCCATCCCGATAGCCCCTGATGTAATTATAACAACGTGTATCCCCCGTTTACGCAGTTCGGCTATTTCTCCGGCAATGCCTCGAATATAGGCAGTATCAATCTTGACAGTGCCTTCTTTCGTAAGCGTATTTGTCCCTATCTTGATAACTATTTTTTTTACGTTTTCAAAGTTTCGCATCATAACTGCCTTCATTGATTAGCTTGCCGTGACCACATATTAAGCTATTGTCGCAGATTCTTCAATAGTCTGCAAACTTGTTGTTTGCCGGTCCCCCCGATGTCATTTTGAGCGGAGCCAGCCCTGAACTTGTCGAAGGGCGAAGTGCAGTCGAGAAATCTGCTCAGAATGGTTATTGCGAGGAGTCCCGACCCATCGTGACGACGGAGAACTTGGGACGAGGAACAAGTTATTTTTGGTTGGTTCTCAGGTGGTTCTGGGCGTCTTGTAATTTCTGCAGAAAGTTGTTTTTTTTGAAAGCGATAGTCCATTTTCGGAAGGTTATCCAGCCGCCAAAACGAATCAGGTGGTTGCGCCAATTGCGGTACCACTTTCTCCACCCCAGCCGTATGTTGTGCAAAAAGAAAATCAATGTGGGAAAAGAAAATATATTCAGTACCACAAGAAACATATACTTGAACTGATAAAAGCGACCCATGATCCTCTTGGCGCAGCGATGTATCTGCTTCGCGGTCAGCGGTTCATCCGGCTCGAAGATGGGAAAATTGCCGTCGTAGTACTCCCATCCTATGTCCGCAAGCGGGTAAATTCTATTTTGCTCTTGCAGGCGGTGCCATAGTTCGGTGCCGGGCATTGGAACCGGCAGAAGTACCTGCACCGTATCGATTTTGGCTTTGCGGATAAAATGTTTGTAACGATTGGCACGCTCACCGGCGGGCATTTCAAAGGTCTGCCCTGCCTTTAGCGGATACCCGAATATGAACATCCCGTGAACGAGGAATCCGAATTCGTGAAAGGTCCTCGCCAGCGATACCATCTCCTCGCACCGCACGTGCTTGTTCATGGCGCTGAGTTCTTCCTCGATGGGTGATTCGAAACCTATCGCGACCGTCTGAACGCCGGCTCGCTGCATCGCGGAAAGCAGCTCCGTATCTTTGGCCTTGTCTAATCTTATCTGAACAGTAATATCGAGGCTTCTGCGAATTCTCTTTTCGTAGTCGCTGAGCATATTGCAGAACCTTATCGTTTCATCTCGCTGTTGGCCGAAAAGGTCATCCACTATGAAAAATTGCTTCGCATTTCTGCTCTCGACCAGAGAGCGAATATGCTCGAACAGTCGTTCGGGGCTGGCCGGTCGGGGCTTGCCTTTGACCGTGCAGAACTCACAATCCATCCCGCAACCCCGAATCCTTTCCACGGGATAAAATTTGAGTTTGGCATAGCGCACGAGAGAGAAATCGGGCAGCGGCAGCTTTTCAAAATCCGTAATCGGAGGCCTTTTTTCCGTAAGAAAGACCTCGCCGTTCTTCAGGTAAGCTAAGCCGTTGACCTGGCTCGGCTCTTTTTGATCTTCTATCATACTGAGAAGCTCTGTGATTGTTTCTTCTGCTTCGCCGATGGCGATGTAGTCGATGCCGGAAGACAATGCCTCGGCGATACTGTCTTCAATAAAGTGCTGGCCGCCGGCGATGGTAACGATGCCCAGATTCTTATAGAAGCGGGCTATTTGATAAACTCTGGGTATGGTGCTGGTCAGGCCGCCGTAAAAACCGACAACGTCCGCCGGTCTTTCTCTCTGCAGTAATTCGTGGTCGGCCCCGCCTGAGCTGCTTCTCGGGCCGAATCGGCCGAGGTTATTTTCGTCGATGACCTCAACGTCCCATTTTCCCATTTTGTTGGCGGCTGTAGCGATGCAGACCGGCCCCAGAGCCGTAGTTTTCTTGGCGATATGAGAGTAGATATTAAAAGCCGGATAAGCGGGAATTACGATTCTTAATCTGTATCTTTTTTTGGATAAATCAAGCATATCACTTGCCGCCTATATCAGCTTTTTATGTGTGAATTTCTTTGCATCGCTGCCGGAATAGTCGGCCACAATCTGCCCACTACCCAAAAGCTTCCATTTGTAAATCACCAGCCCTTCTAAGCCGACCGGGCCGCGGGCGTGGATTTTGTTGGTGCTGATGCCGACTTCAGCACCAAGGCCGTAACGAAAACCATCGCTGAAACGAGTGCTGCAGTTCCAGAACACATTCGCAGAATCGACTAAGTCCATAAACTTTTGGGCTTTTCCCTTGTTGGCGGTAACTATGGTATCGGTATGGCGTGAGCTGTAACGATTTATATGTTCGATTGCCTCATCAATGCCTTCCACAACTTTTATCGAGAGTATGTAATCGAGGTATTCCGTTGACCAGTCTTCCTCCGCAGCGGCTTCGACTTTAATTATTGAACGTGTTTTCTCACAGCCGCGAATCTCAACATTTTTTTCTTCAAGGGCGGTCTTGACCATCGGCAGGAATTTCTTTGCGATTTTATCATCGACCAGCAGAGTCTCTGCGGCATTGCAGACCGCGACGTACTGGCACTTGGAATCTATGACGGTATTGACGGCCATTTTCAGGTCAGCATCGCCATCCACATAAACGTGACATATCCCTTCAGCGTGGCCGAGCACCGGTATATTTGTATTGTCCATTATATACCGGACAAACTCATTGCTGCCGCGGGGTATAATTAAATCGATGTATTCATCCATTTTCAGTATTTCTGCAACCTCGGCGCGGGTTTCCATCAACCCCAGCCAGCCTTTCGGCAAACCAACCTTTTCGCAAGCTCCTCCGATTGTATCAGCCAATATCTTGTTTGTATTCTGTGCCTCGCTCCCGCCTTTTAGCAGGACGGCATTGCCGCTTTTTAAGCAGAGCGTCGATATTTGCACGAGCGCATCAGGCCGTGATTCAAAAATAACCCCGATGACTCCAATCGGACAGCTGACTTTATAAAGTTCCAGCCCTTTATCAAGCTCGGTGGCTGAGAGTGTCTTGCCAACGGGGTCATCTAACTTAATCAAACTCTCAATTCCGGCGACGACGTCGGCTATTTTATTCTCATCGAACTTCAATCGTTTCAGCAAGGGGGGTTGGAGCTTGTTCTTCTCAGCGGCAGCTAAGTCTATCTTGTTGGCTGAGATGATTTTGCCGGTGTTTTGCTTTAGGGCCTTGGCAATCTCTGCCAAAGCAGCGTTTTTGACGCTGGTTTTGACCGCCGCCAGTTGGATTGCGACTTTTTTGGCCTGTTTAGCTATATCTGCTATACCCATAATGAGTAATTGACTATTGATTATTGATTATTGATTATTTACAATTTAAAGACGGATATTAAATAATAAATAGAAAATAGTAAATAGTAAACTTGCGGGTGTAGCTTAGTGGTAAAGCGCCAGCCTTCCAAGCTGGCCATGTGGGTTCGATTCCCATCACCCGCTTTTTTGTATCATTCGTTCCCAGCCTCTTCTATAATTCCACCACTTTTTACCCGTTGTGTCCAAACACTGAAACTACATACGCACTTGTGAAAAAACCGCTCCGTAAACTTAAAAAACATTTAGTCCAAACGCAAAACCGATTTTTCTCCTAAGCGCATTTAACTAAAGGGATTACGGATTTTTGGCCGTAGTCCTATAATGAAATTTTACAAAAATTTAAAAAAAAAGAATTTGCGTATTGACTTGGTGGGAAGGAGTGGTAAGCTTTCCCATTATTAATACTTTTAGTGGGACAAATGCCATGCTTTTGTTAACAGGCGAATATGAGCACATAATTGACGGCAAGAGCAGAGTGCTCATCTCAAATAAACTGAGGAGCCAGATTGACGTCGATGAGCATGGCAGCAATTTCTATCTCGTCCTCGGTGCCAACGGCATACTTTGTTTGTATCCTGAAAAATATTTCGAGCAGATTGCTCTTGCGATTGCACCTGGGGCTACTGCACCGGATGAAACTGTGGCGTTTGAGCGGATTAGCTTTGCTTTAGCAAGCAAGGTAGAGCTTGATAATCAGGGGCGCTTGCTTTTGAACGAGAGATTGAGAAAAAGGGCCGGCCTGAAAGACCAGGTTACCCTTATTGGTGTCAGAGACCATATCGAGCTGTGGAACAGCGAAAACTGGGAACAGTATCTTGCGGATAATATGACTCAATACCAGAAACAGATGTCACAGGCAAGGCAGGTTGTCTTGCAAAAAGAAAGCAGGGAACTTTGATTCTGAGGTGGAGGTAAAAATGATTGGAATGGATTTGAATCATTGTCGGATTGTGGAAAAGGGGCTTACTGGTGAAAGGGCGGTTGACGAGCAAACCCTTGCCTCGCTGGAAATTCTTGCCGAGCGGCTGGAACGGCTCAAAAAACTCGACAAGCTTTTTTCCGGCATTGAATTTTCGTCTGCCGTTAAAAAGCTTAAGACCCGCAGAAATGCCTTGGCCGTAAGCTGAAATCGATGTATAGTGTTTAGAAAGAGAAAACTAAACATTATGCACTATATAATGGATACCGGACCCTGTATGGGGTTTGCTGATTTAGAAGTGAATAGTTCGGCGGTAGAGCACATTCCGGTGCTTGCAGAAACGTTAGCCGAACGGATACATTTGCCCACGGATGGGGTGATGGTCGATGCGACCATCGGACAAGGAGGTCACAGTTTCCTGTTCGGCAGGACTTTGGGCCCTGAGGGAGTTCTCATTGGCCTGGATGTCGATAAAGAAGCTATCCAAAGGGCCCATTTTAAATTAAAGAACCTTCTTTGCAGAGTTATTTTGATTCGTGCCAATTTTTCCCAGATCAGCGAGCAGCTTTCTAAGCAGGGTATAGAAAAGGTTGATTTTATATTGGCTGATTTGGGGCTTTGCTCGGCGCAGTTGGCTGACGTCAGGATGGGGCTGAGTTTTCTTCACGATATGCCCCTTGATATGAGAATTGACGAAAGATTAAAGACCACCGCTGCCGATATAGTTAATAAAACAGATGAGAAAGCCTTGGCTGATTTGATTTACAGGTTTGGCCAGGACAGGGCTTCAAGGCGGATTGCACGGTTTATCGTCAGGCAACGTCAGAGCCGGCCGATAACCACAACCGGCCAGCTTGCAGCGGTAATTTGTAAAGCGCTTCACAGGCCGGCTGGGAAAAAAAGAAACAGAATACATCCGGCGACCAGAACCTTTCAGGCCCTTCGAATCGCCGTCAACAATGAGCTGGAAAACCTGGAGAAGCTGCTTAGTTCAGCGCCGGAGCTGCTAAAGAAAAAAGGGCAGATAGCGGTCATTAGCTATCACAGTCTGGAAGACAGGTTAGTTAAAAATAGTTTTAAGCGAAATAAAAAGGAGAACATTTACTCCGACATCACAAAAAAGCCGATTGTGCCGTCGCGGCAGGAAATCGCAGGAAATGCAAGAGCAAGAAGTGCAAAGTTAAGAATCGCTCAAAAGTCGTAAGATACTAAATAAAGAAAAAGGAGTTTCGTTATGGCTTCCGACGCCAAGATTGGGTTGCTGTTAGGTTTGGTCTTTATATTCGTAATTGCACTTATAATTAATGGGCTGCCGAGCTTTCACGAAAGCGGAAACAACAATCAGCTGACTACCAAAATGGTCCATTCGCAGAACAATCCGCCGGCTATCGCAGCCAAGGAGCGAGGGGTTATCAATCTGAGAGAAGCGATTGGAAAAAAGCCTACGCAGGTTGAGCTGTTTTCCGCAAGCAATCAGGATATTCTCCCTACAGCGGCAGTGCCGGAAAGTGTCTTGGTTGTAAAAGAGACTACGGTAATGGAAGCGATTGCTGCTGCTGCACAGGCGGTGGCGACAAAAGGCGAAGGTCAAAAGACCGAATCGAATGAAGCAATTCTTTCAAAAACCTATGTCGTCAGTGAAGGCGATAGCCTTGCCAGTATAGCCAGAAAATGTTATGGCTCCCAGCAGGGCAGCAAAAAAGTAAATGTCGCCAGGATATTTGACGCCAATCGCAAGTTACTGAAATCGCCTGATGAAATCAGTGTCGGGCAAAAGCTTATTATACCGCCGCTGTTAGCTTTGGTGCCGGATAAAGGCAAAATTGTGAACGTTCTTTCAGGGACGGAGTTTACGAAGGTTGAATCTGTTGGCAAGAGACATCTTTTGGCTAATGGCTACCAAGCGGAACAAAACAATGGGTACGTTATACGGGAAGGTGATAGTTTATGGCAGATTGCTGCCGAGCAGCTTGGAAATGGAAGTCGCTGCAGCGAAATAGAAGAACTAAACGCTGGTGTTTTGGACGGCGAGGATAATCTTTCCGTTGGGATGCGTTTGAAAATGCCGGCTCGATAAAGCACATCGATTGATTGTTGTTTATTGATTGTTGCCTGCACCTGGGGTTGCCTGCACAGGTTACGCAGGCACAGGTGAATTATCATTTATTAATTATCAATAACGCCGTATGAGATCCTGGTTTTGTTTTGTTTTTGTTGTTTTTTGTTTTACGGCTGCCTTAATTCTTACCATTTATCTTCGTAACGCCGACAATCGCATTTTCTATAAGCTTTGTACGCTCACAGCCGAGCAAAATCGGCTAAAACAACAGCTTTGGCAGAAGCAACTGCGGCTGGAAAATTTAATAAGTCCTGCCGCTGTCTCGCACCGTCTTGATGGTAATAAAGCAGGACATTCGCCGTAAGGCGTCCCCAAGTGGAGAAAAGTTGTTTTAATAGCAAGAGAATCAGCTTCACTATTGAATGAAAAGTTGAAAAGTGTCCGAATTATCATTTTCTTCTTTGTTTTACTGATTGTGGCATTTTTGTCACTGGCGGGGCGGTGTTTTTATCTGCAGTTTCTTAAAAGCGACGATTATATTGCTGCCTGTGCCAGGCAGCAGCAGGGGCGCATAATCCAAATGCCTCAACGCGGCGTGATTCTCGATTGTCGGGGAAGGATGCTTGCCGCAAGCAACAGAATTCAGACTATTTTCGCCGAGCCCAAAGTCATAAAAGACCCCAAGACTACCTCCGCCATACTTGCCCCGATACTGGATATGGGCGCACACGAAATCTGTAAGCTAATCACCGACAGTAAAAATCCGGGCTTTGTTAAAATCAGGGTCGGCGCCGATGCAAACCAGTGTAGTGCGGCTGCTAAAATTTATGGTATCGGCGTTCAGTCGGATTGGCAAAGGTATTATCCGGTCGGCTCTCTGGCCGCACATATCGTTGGTTTTACAAGTGCTGACAACCGCGGTTTGGGGGGAATTGAGCTGCAATACGACAAGGAGCTTGGCGGTTCGTCGGGACAGGACATTTTTTTTGCCGATGCAGCTCGCCGGCCGGTTCGGCTGAAACAGCAAGATGGCGTTGTCACCGATGGTGTCGGCATTATTTTGACTCTTGATGCCACCATCCAGCAGTTTGCACAGGCTGAAATTATGAAACAATACCGCAGCTACCAGGCCGAATCTGCTGTAGCGATTGTGGCTGATGCCAAAACAGGGGCGATTTTATCGCTTGTTTCACTGCCTGATTTTGACCCTAATAACATTCAGTCGGCTGCCACTGACCATTTTCGTAATCGGGCGATAACGGACCAGTTTGAGCCAGGTAGTATTCTCAAGCCGATTATTGCTGCAATTGCAATCGACGCAGGCGTGGTTAACAGGGGCGAGAGAATATACTGCGAGGAGGGAAGCTATCACGGCAAGGGCTTCGGAAGTATCAGCGAATACGGCGGCCACAGTTATGGAAGCCTGACGGTGGGTGAGATTCTGACTGTTTCAAGCAACATAGGAATGGCCAAAATCGGACAAAAACTTGGCAAAAATAAGCTCTACAATGGAATGAAACGTTTCGGCTTCGGCAAAGAAACAGGCCTCGAATTGCAGGGTGAGGCGCAGGGTTTGTTGCCGCCGCTGCAAAGCTGGACCGGGTATAGCGTAACTCGAATACCTTTTGGACAGGAAATTTCTGTAACTGCGATTCAGCTCATTCGAGCTTTCTGCATACTTGCCAATGGCGGGCGTTCGGTTCAGCCGTTCCTTGTCAGGGCAATGGTGAATAACGATGGCAAAATTATTGAGCTAAAACAGTCGGAGCCATCCGCGGGTTTTATTATTGACCCTGAAGTTGCCAAATGGATTGTTAAAGATGCTTTGGTCAGTGTGGTTAATGACGAGAAAGGCACCGGCAAGCTGGCCAAGCTGGAAAAGTGGCAGGTATTCGGAAAGACCGGAACCGCCAACGTCGCCAGCAGTGACCGGCGGGGATACTCTGAAAACGAATTTATAGCTTCCTTTATAGGCGGTGCACCGGCCGAGGACCCTAAAGTAATCGTTTTGGTTTCAATCCGAAAGCCTAGGGTTTCTCTCGGCAAAGGTTATACCGGCGGGGCCGTCGCCGCTCCAGTCGTCGGCAGTATACTCGAAAAAACCCTCACTTACCTCGAAAAGCATCCGCTTTAATGCGAAATTCGGCCGATATATCCCGCTTCGATACAGAACTGGATGGTGTCACGCGCCAAAGGTCCGGCGTCGCTTGAGCCGTGCTGGCCGCCTTCGACCAGGACCGCAATCGCAATCTTTTTGCTGTTGCTGTCTTCGGCAAAACCGCAGAACCACGCGTTCTCAGGGTTTTCTGTCGAGCCGGTCTTGCCGTAAACCTTAACGCCTCGCTCGGAGAAACCAGCGGAGGTAAATTCGTTATAAGCTGTTCCGCCGGATTCGTTAACAACGGCACTCATACCATCTCGAAGGGTGTTCAGCGTATGTGCCGATATGTCGAGGGGGCTCTCGTCTCTCGCGGCCTCTGCCCGCACCCCCTTTGCTGTCTGCGACAGCAGACAAGGGGGTAGCGCAGGCACAGGTGGTGTGAGGATAAGTCGGGGCGATTTATATATGCCTCCACGTGCGATAGCGGCCATTGCGTTCGCCGCCTGCAACGGCGTAGCCCGCAGACTTCCCTGTCCTATTCCGAAAAATCTGTTTTCGCTCCTTGTAAGTGGCGGTAATTGCTCAAAAGACGTGACTGTGTTTTGTGCCGGCGTTGTTGATATTTGGCCTGCCGTTTGTCTCAAATCCCGTCCTTCTCCTCCAGCCTGTACCAGCGGCGAAACGCGGCCGTAGCCGAACGCAAACAGCCATTCCTGCAAAACCTGCGGCTCGATTCTGTCTGCAAGGCGGGAAAAATAAACGTTACAACTGCCTTTAATGGCGTTGCTGGCGTAGTTGGACCACTCGTCGTTATGCCCCCTCCGGTATCTGTTATACATCCAGCAGTTCGGCCATCCTTTCGGTGCTGCCTGGTCAGGGCAGGATATGACCTCGTTTGCGGTGATTTTGCCGGATTCCATCCCCGCTGTGAGAATCATAGGCTTTACTGCTGAGCCGGGCGGGTACTGCTTATTTATTGCCCGATTTCGCAACGGCTCGTTAGAGTCGCTGGCAGCTTTCGCGTAGTTTCTCCTGATGCGGTTCAGGTCGAAAACAGGCGTTGAAACAAGTGCAAGAATGTCTCCGCTTGCGACCTCAATTACGACTGCTGCCGTCGGCGCTCGGCATCTCGGATTGTTATCGCAGTCGGTTATGCGTTTTTCTATTTTCTGCTGAAGTTCGATGTCTAAGGTTAGTGAAACATCCTTGCCGAGCTGCGCTTTGGTTTCATCTATCAGCTCGCGGTCTATATCATAGACGATTTTGCCGCGTCTGCCGCGAAGTATAGTTTCGCAGGTGTACTCGACGCCGTCATCACGCCCGCAGACTTCATCGTCTAAATAGCTTGATAGTTTATCGTCTGCAAAGA
>Ga0315276_10003568_pt1 | contig 14271 bp, 15 predicted proteins | sample YL17G05_0_MG_FD_204542 | JGI IMG/M metagenome (GOLD analysis project Ga0315276, IMG submission 204542) | Sediment microbial communities from Yellowstone Lake, YNP, Wyoming, USA - YL17G05_0 | ecosystem: Environmental > Aquatic > Freshwater > Lake > Sediment | place: USA: Wyoming | collected...
GAAAACGAGATTGTCTATCTCCGACTCCAGAATCTCAGCGGACTGTGAGGCCTCGTCGAGCTTCTCCGGAGGGACATCCATCGAGTCGATGTCGAGGACTATCTCGAAGAGGATGGTGTTCCCGGAGACGTGCGAGAAGACCTCGTAGTCCTTGAGCTTCTCCATCTTCTGGAACCCGGCGTCGTCGAGGGCCTTCTTCAGGGCCTTGAGACCGAGCTTGGCCACGTCGTCGACCACAGACGACACGACAATGCGGTTCAGGGCGGTGGTCAGGGATGTGGCGAGGTCCGACATCTAACGATGCTCGTGATAAGAAATTGCTTTCCTCGTGACACCCAAGACATTGGCGATTTCCGACTGAGTGAAACCGTCCGTTCTGAGCAGACGAATTAGGCTTATGTCCATAGGACTAAGCTTGGCACACACTTCCCTGTGCCTCTGACGAGCCCCATCGGTTTGAGTCGAGGCGATAGTGTTCAAAGACCTGGAAGTCTTGGACCTCCGATCCCTATCTTTCCGAACGTCTTCATCAGTCCAAGATTCCATGGAAATTCGCAATGATTCCCTCATCTTTCGGGAATGTGCCGCCCGCAACTCCGGAGGCTTCAAAAAGTTCTGAATCGAAACGTTGTTCGAAATCTTAGCCCGGTGCTCCGGACTAAGAGCCTTACCCCTATGGGATTCGGAATTCCTGGAGCGAGCCTCTGGAGTCCCATGGATAGCCCGGTTTATCTCCGAACGTTTGGCCTTCGACTCCGGGGTCGAATATGCTGAACTTCGCTTCTCGTTGGACCTAGGGGAATGAAGATGGCTCTTATCAACGAGAGCCTGTTTGGAGCGATACGCTGGATTATCCCACGGATTTTGGATCGGGTGTGGCGTATGACTGCCGCCCTTCGCCAGGTTGAAGCCCTTCTCCGGGTTCCTAGTATCTAGAAGGAAGATCCAGGCCTCCTCGACAAGATTCGCCTCGTCAAGGGAGTCGCAGACCCCGAGGACGTGGTGAGAGAAGGCCTGAGGTCCATACCTCCGGATGGCGTTCGGGAAATGCCACCGACCGCCCTTCGAAGAACGAGACTGAGTGACGTGCTGAGACCAGCGACGACCTATGGACCTAGAAGTCAGACCGATGTAACGGCGCCCGTCAGCGATGAGCGTATGGCAATAGATCGTCCAGGGCATCCTGAACGGTACTGTTCCACAAAGGCTCTAGCGTCTCTGCGTGTTCTCGAAAACGACAGTGTTTCCCCTGATCTCCCTCTCGTCCGGGATCGAGTCGCGCTCGGTCGTCATCGGGGTCGAGTCGCCCCTTCCAGGTACGATGTACCTGGTCTGCGGGGATACGAGGACGGTGGTGTCGAGGACCGGGACCGTCGTCCGCATGTCGTTGGAGTCGAGCTTGGAGATGGAGAAGAACTGCTGGAGTTGCATCCCGCGGTTCGTCGGCATCCTGACTGCGCCGACGCCATAGCGGTCGCCGTTCAGCTTCACGAGGAAGTCCCTCTGAGAGAGGAGCGGGCTCGGGCCGGTCCATGTGTCGTACGGATGGGCGACCGTGCGGCCGCGGTTGTTCTGGCCGACGGCCCTCTCGCCGTCCTCCGGCGAGATGATGATGTCGAACGGGCCGTCATAGCCGCCGACTATCCCAGTACCGAAGCAGACAGCGCAGTCGGCGGACGGCTGCTTGTTCGTAACACTGTAGCACCCGCACCTCGGACCGACGGTCTTACGGATGAAGACCTTCACCCTCTCGCCGCCCTGGTAGAGGAGCCATTTGTTCCTACGGACCGCCTCCCGCCATATGTAGTCGAGCTGCTCAACCTGCCTGTTGTTGCAGGTCGCCGCGCGGTCGAGGGGGGTCTCGACGACCTCGCCGGTCCTCACGTCGCGGCCGACCGTGGTGGCGCGGTAGAAGATCTTCTGGTCGAGGCCGTTCGGGATCTCGTCCTGCGGGAGGTACCGGTATGTGACGAGCGTCACGTCGCCGGGCACGCCGGACGAGCCGGGGCCCGCGCTTCCGCCAGAGCCGACGGCGCCGGTCGGGAGGTACTTCCGCGGCGCGAACGGGTCGCACGTCCCGTCCAAGGGCGGGACGGACGGAAGGACGGCCGGCTTCAGGACCTGGGACGCGACGTCGAAGGTCGGGTACTTCCGGAGCTTGATCTCCCCCGTGAGGGTGTTGATGCTCTCGACGTACGCCTGGACGCCGTTTATCGTGACGACGGCATTCAGGTTCGTGCAGTTCGAAGTCCCGGTGTCCGTGACGACGATGGGGGGATTCTTTACCTTGATGATCCAGTCGCCGTTCGGATCGGTCGCGCCCGTGGCCACGTACGAGTTCGAGGCGTCCTCCTGGACGGCCACCTTCGTGAGGACCTTGTCCCTGTAGAAGTTCGTGCCGATGGGCAGAAGGTTCAGGCGGTAGAACGGCCCGTACTCGGAGTCGTAGCTCCTGTAGACGTTCACGCCGAGGATGTCGAAGTCGGTGTTCGCCTGGAGCTCGGTCGGGGAGGACCATCGCAGGTCCGTCGTCCACTTCTCGAACCCGGAGAAGCACATCAGGTTCAGAGGCGGAAGCGGGCAAGCGGGCAGCGACTGCTCGAGTACGTGAACCGGCCTGTCGGGAGGGTAGGGCATATCCCCTCACCGGGAGCGATTAGAGGCCGCGCGGTCAGGCCTCGGCCGGAGCGGGGGACGGAGAGCCGTTCTGACCCTCGGGGGAGGGTTCCTGGGCGGGAGCCGGGTCCTGACAGAGGACGTTGAGGACGCCGTCGTCCATGAGCTCCGCGTGGTTGACCTGCGCCGGGTCGATTCCGGCCTCGGCATAGACCCTCTCGAAAAGCTTCTGGCGGGCGAGCCAGATGCTGCGGACGGCCCCCTTCGCGTCGTCCGCCTGGATGGCCAGCTTCGTGTGCTGCGTCGACCAGTGCTCGATGGACGCCTCGAACTTCTTGAGGCTCTCGATGTCATCCGGGGAGAGCTTCGCCTGACGGTGTACCATGGCGGACTCTACCGAGAGAAGCGGAAGGAAGAAGAGATGGCGAAGAAGAGGCTGGAAGTCATGGTAAGGCTTGTGGACGGGAGCCAGGTGTACTGGGACTCAATCCAGCAGGTCGAGCCTCTCACGGACGAGGAGATAGAGTCCTTGAGGCCGAAGGGAGCGACCCCGGCGGAGCTCATGGCCTTCGACGTGAAGGCCGCCATCCAGGGAAAGGTGAAGGAGAAGCTGATGCTGGCGGTGGAGCAGGCGTGGGAACGGGCGAAGGCCCGGATGGGCTAGGTCAGTCCTCGGAGTCCTCGTAGTCGTCCGACGACAGGTCCGTGACCGCCACCGCGACCTCGATCGGCTTCATCATGACGCCAGTGGAGCGCATGTCGAGCTCCTTCGCGGTGGTGGCGACGGCCTCCTTCACGGCGGCGAAGAGCTCCGACTGGAACTTCTTCAGAAGCTTGTTCTTGGACGAGTCCCCCTCGAAGTCGGCGGTCAGGGAAAGCTCCACGTTGAGGGAGTACTCAGTCCCGGGCTTGAGGACGTCCTTCCTGGGCTTCGACACCTTCTTGACGGGCTTCTTCGCCGGCTTCCTGCGAGCTGCGACGACGGTCGCAGGCTGATGCGGGCCGGTCCGGACGCACTCGGCGCACATGGCGGCGGCGACTTCGGAGACGGACAGGTCCCCTCCGCACTGGGCGCATTTCCCGGCCGTTCCTGCATACCCGGTGGCGACGCGGGCGGCGACGTGGATGAGGTCCATGCGGGGCCGCGGGGATAAGAGGCCCACGTCAGATCCCGAGGAACCGGCGGGGCGTGAGGGCGCCGCGGCCGACGGAAGGGCCGAACGACGACCTGATGCCGACGCCGAAGCGGGACTGCTTGAGGCCGCGGATGACCTTGACGGTCTCCTTGGCCGCGACCACGAACTCGGAGAAGCGGGACTGGGCGTCGCCCGCCATGCTCTGGTACTTCGAGCTCTTCTCCAGGTCGAGGGACACCCCGCCGATGGAGTACGAGAACTCGTCCAGGACCCAGTTCAGGGTGAGTGCCGATATGGAGTGCACCATAGCGCCGGTCAGGAGGAGAGTCCGCCAGTTCCTGTGCTGCGAGATCAGCATGTCGAGCGTCTCGTAGAAGGTCTGGGGAGGGTACATGTTGATCGCGTCGTTCGAGACGCGGAGGAACTCGAGGAGCTCGTAGTCCTCCCAGATGTACCCGAAGACGCGCGTGAACTGGTTGACCGTCTCCTCGCCCGCCGGGGGCGCGAAGTGATAGTTCCTGGCCGGGTTATTGTCGCGGAGCATGATCCGGAGCCCGCGCACGAGGTCGTACTCGACCGGGGTGATCCCGCAGATCGTGACGACCTGAGTGGCATTGTCGACGATGGCGAACTCCTGTACCACCTGGGCCTGGGGCGAGTTCACGTACTCGTTGAAGTACCATCGCACCCGGTATTTCCCGATGTTCGCGTCGATCGGGACGATGAAGGAGGCATAATACTCCCCGACGGCCGGGTTGACCGGCTGGCGAGGGGCCGGCGGGAGGGTGACCTCGACCCCGGTGGTGAAGTCGTACAGGGCGTACGATATCTTCGCCGCGTTCTTCGGCGACCCGTCCTTGGACTTCAGGAAGATGTTGAGGCCGTTGGCCCGGGAGAGCTCTTGGCCGCGGCGGAATGTGACGGACATGATGGACCCTACTTGCCGCCCTTCATGTGCTTGAACATCTCGACGTCCTCAAGGCGGTCGTCTGCCTCGCCCTTGGTCGGGTAGCACCCGCCAGACCAGTCCGGATTCTTCTCGGACTTGACACAGTACCCCTTCCCCGGAGTCTTCCTGATGACGCCCGTTTCCTCTCTCTGGGACAGGACCTCACGACCCCCGTAGTCCGGACGATCGGAGAGAGGCTGGGTGAGGCCGGCAGCCACGCGGGCGGCGATCCGGAGGAGGCTCATGAAAACGGGCATGGATTAGAAGGCCAGCCGTAAATGATCATGGGGACGATGTAGGGGGCAGCATGACGGAGACACGCCCATCGGTCCCCTCGTGGTGGCTCTTCCCCTTCAAGCCCGTCAGGGTCCGCGAGTCCATCTTCGAGTCCATCGACCCTCAGAAGTACATCCTCGAGAAGAAGTACGACGGATGGAGGGCGCTCCTGATCGCCGGTCCGGTGCCGACCCTGTGGACCAGGGAGAAGACCAGGATCGACATGCCGGACAACCTTCGCCCGCAGATCGAGTCCCTAAACCTCCCCGACGGGACGGTCCTGGACGGGGAGATCTGGACTCCGGAGAAGAGAGGGGCCTGGCGGCACAACAAGGGAGTGGACTGCAGGCTAACGCTCTGGGACGCAATCCGGTCCGGGAAGCGCGACCTTTCGGCCCTCCCGCTCGAGGCGCGGCGGACGGAGCTCGAGTCCCTCCTCGGCGCCGGGACCCGGGACGTCGGGATCGTCGAGTGGCTGCCCGCCGACGCGGCGTCGTACGCGACGGTCAGGGCGGAGGCCGAGTCATTTCGCGAGCAGGCTCAGTCCAGGTCGGGCTTCATCCACGGCGCCGTTCTGAAGAGGAGAGGGTCTCCTCGACGAGATCACGCTGTCCGGTGCGTCGAGCACGCAGACTGGCTGAAGATTGTCGTGGACGGGATGAACTCCGGCGCCTAGGTCGCGGGAGCTGCGCCGGCGTCCGCGGCATATGCTGTAGAAACGCAACCCGAAAGAGTCGAAGTCAGACTGATCCCAGACATTCCTTCCGTCGAAGACGGTGATGTCGGGGGACTGCTTCTTGATCTCCTCGATGTCCGGGCTCCTGTACTGGCGCCATTCGGTGCACAGGACGAGAGCGTCCGCACCGGAGGCGGACGCGTACATGTCGTCGCAGTAGGACACCCTGTCGCCGTACAGGGAGCGGAACTGCTCCATGGCCTGCGGATCGTGGACCGTGACGGACGCGCCGTGCTTCAGCATCTCGTCCACGAGCGGGATGCTCGGTGAATCCCGGACGTCGTCGGTCTCCGCCTTGAAGGAGAGGCCCCATACGGTGATGCGCCTCCCTCGAAGATTTCCGAGGCACTTTCGGACAAGCCTGGGGAGGAGCCTCCTCTGGAAGTCGTTCGCCTCCTTCGCGGCCCTAACGACCCTAAGGTCGTGGCCGGCGGACTCCGCCATGTGGAGGAGGGCCGAGACGTCCTTCGGGAGGCAGGATCCGCCGTAGCCCGGACCGGGATAGAGGTACTGGGGGCCGATGCGGGAGTCCGCGCCGACGCTCTCGCGGACCTTGTTAATGTCCGCCCCGACGGACATGGCGAAGTTCGAGAGCTCGTTCATGAACGAGATTCGGGTGGCGAGGATGGAGTTCGAGGCGTACTTCACGAGCTCCGAAGACTCCGGATCCATGACGAAGAACTTCGACGTTCCGGCGAACGGCTTATAGAGCCTGAGGAGGAGGTCCCGGGCGACCGGGCTCTCAGTGCCGATCACGACCCGGTCCGGACGCATGAAGTCCTCGCATGCCGTCCCCTCGCGCAGGAACTCCGGGTTGGACGCGACGTGCGCCCACCCTCCCTCGACGTACGAGGCGAGTATTCTGGCGAATGTCCTTGTCGTGCCGACCGGGACGGTGCTCTTGATGACCACGACCTTCCCGGTATCCCCGGTCTTCCTCATGACCTCGCCGACCGTCCGGGCGGAAGACATGACCTGCGACAGGTCGGCAGACCCGTCGTTGGCCTGGGGGGTACCGACGGCGACGAACACGATGTCGGCCATCTCGACGGCCATCGCGACGTCGGAAGTAAAGTCGATACGGCCCTCCTCAAGGTTGTTCTCGAGAAGGCGGTCCAGGCCGGGCTCGTAGATGGGGAGTACCCCGTCCTTCAGAGAGCGAACCTTGTCCACGTTCGTGTCAGCGCACACGACCTCGTTGCCGAATTCGGAAAGGCCGATTCCGGTCACGAGTCCGACGTACCCAGCCCCTAGGATCGTGATTTTCATTTTGCCACCGGTTTGTCGTTCGAACGGAGGATGAAGCCCGGAAGGGCTCCCTGCCCCATGGAGTGCTCGTACCGGACCCCGGGGGACCCCGGATTGAACGGGATTGCGAGCTTCGAGCGGACCTCGCTCTCCACCTGGTCGCGGAGGACCACTATCTGCTCTCCGCTCAGGTGGTCGGTGAAGACATAAGAGTGGTACCCGCCGGAAGGGTCACCCTTGTAGTAGTCCGCGATCTCGCAGTAGTCCACGTCGTGGGAGTGGAGACGGTCCCCGGACTTCTTGCACGTGTATGTCCAGACGTTCGGCATGTCCGGATGTGGGACCGCCTCGTCGTAGTACGGAGTTCCGGGATACGTGGTTATGGTGGTGCAGTCGAAGTCGTCCGGGGCCTGCTGTATGAGCCAGTCGCGGACATCCAGTATCGACTTCTCGGACTCCCCAGGGTGGCCGACGCTCATCAGGGCCTTGACCTTCAGCCCGTACTTCCTGGAGATCTCGACGACCTTGTTGTTGTCCTCGAGCGTGGCCCTCTTGTTTATGTTCTCGAGGATGCGAGGGTTGGCGGCCTCGAACCCGCACAGGATCCACCTGAAGCCCGCGCGATACATGGACCGGGCCTGCTCCTCTGTGAAGAGCTCGGACTTCACAAAGCCGCGGAGGCGGAACTCGACGCCGAGCCTGGACTGAAGGTCCGCTATGGCGTCCATGAGCTCAACGATGCTCTTGTTCACGTTGAGCTCATCGTCATACATCATGAAGCCGGTGAAGCCGTACGTCTTGTGGAGGTACTCGATCTCGCCGACGATCGACTCGGTGGAGCGAGTCCTGATGCGGCGGAGCATGTTCGAGTTCCGGCCGCCACAGAAGCCGCACCCGAACGGACACCCGAGCTGGGCGATGAGGGACGTGGCCGGGAACCCCTCGATCGCATATTTGTAGGAGGGGACGTCGACGAGATGGCGGGCGGGGTACGGCGTAGACTCGTACTCCGCGTTTGTCATGAACAGGCCGCCCTTCGGGACGTCCGCGTCCACGACCTTCGGAGCTCCGTCCCGCATGGCCTCGAATATGGCGCTCTCGCCGTCCCCCGAGACGAGAACGTCGAATATGGATTCGAGCTTCTCGAGCGCCTTGTGGGCGCGCCCCGCCCGCCCGGCCTTCTGCTCGAGCTTCACGGCCGAATGGACCAGGGTGACGTGCGGCCCCCCGGCTATGATCCTGATGTCCGGACGGACCGACCTCAGGCGCTCGGCGATCTTCACCGCAGCCGGGAGCTGGGGGGTCGTGGCCGTTATCGCGACGAAACGCGACTCCGTGCGGGCGGCCTGAATGGCGGCCACCTCGACGAAATTCTCTATGCCGGACAGGTCAAGGAACTCGACCGGGTGTCCGGCCTTCTCGAGGGAGGCCGCAACCTTCAGAATCCCGAGGCTCATGAATACGCGCTCGTCCAGAAGGAACAGGGAGGGCGGAGTGACGAGGAGGACTCTGTCGTTCGGCACCGCACGGGCCGGAGTAGGACGAATGAGGTTGCCTGCCGGAATCATCTCTTGCGTTTCTCCAGAATGATCTCCTCGAGACGACCCGCAAGGACTGACCACCTGTGGGCGTTCGCGAGCTTCAGGGACTTCTCCCTGACAGAGTTCTGGAAGACCTTGTCCTGAAGGCCCTTCACAACAAACTCAGCGAACTCGGGCAGCCTGTCCCTGACGGGGGCGCGAACGGCCGGTATGTGATCCCCGTATATCTGTCCTAGCGAGTCGACCGCCGATATGACCGGTATGGCGCCGGCCGCGCAGGCCTCCATGGTGGTGACGGAGAACCCCTCCGTGAACCGGATAGTGTCGCACGGATATGCGAGGACCTCGGCCTCGGACATCTCCCTGGCCATCTGCTTTCGGCTGACGGATCCGACCCTCGCTATGTCGAGGCCGGCCATGCGCCCCATGGAGAGGTCTATATACCTGGCCCTCCTGCCGAATTCGATGAAGTCGGGGATGTCGTGATGCTCGACAGGGATGAACCTGGAGACCCAGCCGTCCATGTTGTAGAAAACGCGCAGGTGGGCGTGAGGGACGGCCCTCTTGATGGACGGCCAGGCCTGCATGAGGAGGTGGAGCCCCCTGTCCGGGGACGAAGCGTAGACGACGCGACCGGGGACCTTGAGGGCAGGGTCGTACTGGTTCGGGTCGCACCCGTTCGGGAGGACGGTCCACTTGTGGGGCGAGGGAGTGTGGGAGCGGATGTACTCCATGTGGGACTGGGACGGGCTCGTGTACACGTCCACGAAGTCGTCGAACCCCGGACGGCAGTAGCCAAAGTCGTTGAGCTGCTGGTTCACCAGCCGCAGGACGCCGGGGGCGACGGCGCGGAGAACGTCGGGCTCGTTCCACGCGCAGACGGCGTCATATCCGTAGGACTCGCCGGCGAGGTTTCCGAACTCGCGGAGCGGTACGCCGTCGAACTCCGGGGCGTTGGGGCCCTGGACGAACAGGGACACCTGGTGGCCCATCCGGGCCATCTCCCTTGCAAAGCATATGCACGAGAGCTCAGAGCCCGTCAGGCCGCGAGGGGAGTCCCAGAGGGTGTTGAAGTCGATGAGGCGGCCGGCGAGGGTGAAAGGACCGTATACGAAGGCTATTTTTAGTCCTTGCATGACCCACACCTTTTGTGATACGGCATTCGATGGTCCAAAATCTGTGCAAGATACACGGGGTAACGGCCTTCCGAGTTCGTCATCGCCTGAAGCGCGGGTCACGCAGTCTCGTAAAAGAGTGCTTGCTCTGTGAAGCGGAAAGGGCGAAGGCACACTACCAAGGCCATAAAGCGGAGCGGAGCCAAGACAACCGGCGACGCTATCAGGAAAACAGAGACGCTGTTCGTGCAAGAACGAAGACCTATGCGGCTAGAATTCGCTATGAGGCCCTTCAAAGATACTCAGATGTTGAACCCCGATGCGCACACTGCGGAGAAGACAAGGTCGAGTCCCTGGGCCTGGACCATATAGTCAACAACGGATCGGACCACAGACGCAGAGAGGGACTCTTCAGTGGTCAGTCGACATATCTATGGGCGCGAAGGAACGACTATCCAACAATATTCCAAGTGCTATGCCATAACTGCAACATTCGAAAACAACTGGATAGAATCACCTCGATTTCGCCAAGTGCTCAGTATAGAGCGAGGTTGAAAACAGAAGTGCTGAGTCACTACGCGAGTCCGATAAAGTGTGCGCTTTGTAAAGAAAACGATCTGTCCGTCATGACAATCGACCACGTCAACGGTGGCGGGAATATTCATCGGAAGACTGCCTGGGGCAACAAAAGCAATTTTTATCTATGGTTCAAGAGAAACGAATTCCCATCGGGTTTCCGTGTCCTTTGCTTCAACCACAATCTAGGTATCAGGTGTAGCGGTATGCCTACCCTGTCCAGTCCACCCTTGGTAGACCCTCGGCCCCTCTGGTTTTGAGACAGCGCTCGAGGTCCGACGCCAGGACCGACCACTCGAACTTCTTGGCGTGAGAGACGCACCGCTCGGACACCTCGGCGCGGTAGGGCTCGTCTGTCAGAAGACGAACCATCTTCTGGAAGAACTCCTGGCGGTGATCCTTGAAGGGAGGAGGGACGCACTCCGCCGCGGACCCCCAGAGCTCCCCGAACGCGTCGTCCGTGCAGATCACCGGGGCGGTCCCGGACGCGCAGGCTTCCAGGACGACGACTCCGAAGGTCTCCGTGAAGTAGACCGCGTCCAGAGGGTAGGCGAGGACGCTCGAAGTCCTCATCTCCTCCTCCATCCGGTCGCGGCTCACGGACTTGTGAGCGTGGACGCCCATCCCGGACATGCGGCGGATCCCCTCCAGTATGTACCTGGAGCGGTTCCCGAGCTCGAGGTGGACCGGGGTTATGTACGCCGGCCCGGGGACGTACTCGACGGCCATGTGGTTGATGGAGTGGAAGTCGTAGAAGACGTGGAGCTCGGCGTTCGGGACAGCCCTCTTCAGGGCGGGGAACATCGAGAGCATCCAGTGAAAACCGCGGTCCAGGGACGAAGCCCAGATGATCTTCCCCGGGACCTTGACGCCGGGGCTGAACTTCACGATGTCGACGCCGTTGTACAGGACCCTCCACCTGTCGCGGGGGAACCCCGTCTCGTGGACGATCCGCCTCGCATGCGTGTGCGACAGTGGGGCGATCATGTCCACGTGGCCCTCCCACCCGGGCGGGCTCGTGCTGAAGCCGTTGCACTGATGGTTCAGGAAGCGGAAAGTGCCGGGACTGGCGAGGAAGAGAGGGTCGGCCATAGTCCACCCGCATGCCGCGTCCCATGACTGCTTGCAGTACACGCTCTCCCACTCCGAATAGGGAGAGCACTTCGCCATGCCGAACAAGCCGGGGGCCGAGAAATTGGAGAAAAGGGTCACGTCGTGGCCCATGGAGGCCATGGCCTCGGCGAACTTGAAGTAAGCTATCTCGGAGCCCGTCAGCCCTCTCTGGGACGTCCATATGGAGGCGGGGTCGAACGGGACTCTCACCCCCTTCGGGTGCAGGAGGAAGGCGATCCTCATCTTCCGGCAAGCCGTACGAGCTCGACGTGGTTCATCGGGGGTGAGGCGTGCCTTGCATGGCTTCCGGACGGGACCTCCTCGGAGGTGACCAGGACGTCGCACCTGATGCTGGAGGCCTTGGACGAGTCCAGGACGTCGATGAAGTCGAACACGCCCTCGGAGTACGGGGCGGTGCAGGGCTTGTAGAAGGAGACCCTATGGCCGAGGGCCGCGAGGGCCTTGGCCAGCGGCATGGTGTGGGACTCGGGAGACGAGTCGTAGAACGCGAAGCTGTACCCAGGCCATATCGTCGGCGCAGTGGCGGCGGCCTCCGTACAGACGATGCCCTGCCCAGGAACGTCCTTGGCAACAGAGTGGGTCATGACATAGCAGTCCTTAACCCAGAACCCGGCCTTCCGGAAATTCGCGACGGTAGACCAGACGGTTGGGGCGATGAGGTGAGCTCTGGGCTTGCGAGCGAGCCAGGTGTGACCTTCATTGTACCAGACCCACGGGTGAGCCCACGAGACGAACTGACCTCTGTACCAAGCGCCGTGCGGGGCTACGAGGAGGGCCTTCCCGTCACCGCGGAGAAGCTTCCGGGCGGGAACCAGGAGGTCGGCCACAGGGTCGATGATGTGCTCGTAGGTGTGGGCGCAAGTAAACGCGTCGAACGAGCTGTTCGGAAGGGCGTCCGGGGCGTCCCGGAAGAAAGAGCATAGATGGCGGGCCCCGGTCCCATACTCGGCGGCCTTCGCGTTGGCGATGGACACGGAGTTGTGGCTCATGTCGACGCCAGTGACCTTGAAGCCGGCAAGACCCCAGCGGTTCGTCATGGTCCCATCGATGCATCCGAAGTCGACTAGGGAACACCCGGCGGGGAGCCTGTCCTGGATCCACCTCGTGCACTCAGAGAGCTGCCCGGTGAGGGGGAGAGGGAGCGGGTTGGCTATCTCGTTCGTGAGAGGGACGCCGTTCGGATCCATCGGCGTGTTCACGGAGTCCGAATGGACCCTGCTCTTCATCCATTCCATGGTGGAGCGAGTGATGGAGAGAGCCTTCTCGGTGGCGGCGGTGTGGCGGACCCTGTATGGGGCGTTCTCGAGGAAGCTGATCGCCGACAGAATCTCGTCGTTGATCATGAACTCGTGCCACACGGAGATAACCATGGACTGGAGCTGCCCGTCGGACGTCCGGAGGGGGAGGGACTCGACGTCGAACAACGACGGGATACCCCAGGCCTGGTGGTGGGGAGTCTCGACAGCCACGGGGAAGTCGGAGTCGGACGGGATTCCGGTGAAGGCCGGAGAGGGAGGGTTCCAGTTCATTTCCTGAAGCTTTCTTTGAACCATCTAGCAGTCATGCGAATGCCGTCCACATATCCGACTTTCGGGTTCCAGTCCAGCATGGCCCTGGCCCTCGAGATGTCGGGGCACCTCTGCCTTGGATCGTCCTGCGGAAGAGGGCGGAACTCGACGGTCGCGGCCGACCTCGGAGAGTCGTACGGCCTGCCGGAGTCCAGGTCCAGGATGGCGGTCGCCACGTCCTCCGCCACGGAGAGGATCGACCTCTCGTCGGGATTTCCGACGTTGACGACCGGGATGGGGTGCGGTGAGAACGCCGCGCGGCGCTCGACGGTTATCTCGACCTCCATGAGCCTCAGGAGGGCCTCGACCGTGTCGGACACGAAGCAGAAGCTCCTGGTCTGACCGCCCGATCCGTAGACCGTCATGGGCTCACCGCGCATGGCCTGGAGCATGAAGTTCGGGATGAGGCGTCCGTCCTCGAAGGCCATTCTCGGCCCGTACGTGTTGAAGAGGCGCGCGATGCGGACGTCGGTCCCGTACTGCTGGGCCCAGGACGTGGCGAGGCTCTCGCCGACCCTCTTTCCCTCGTCGTAGCAGGCGCGGATCCCGGTGGGGTTCACGTGGCCCCAGTATGTCTCCGGCTGCGGATGGACGGAAGGGTCGCCGTAGACTTCGGAGGTGGACGTGATGAGCAGGCGCGCACCGGTGTCCCTAGCGCACTCGAGGGCGTTCAGAGTGCCGATGGTCGCCGTCTTGATGGTCCTGACCGGGTTGCGCTGATAGTGGACCGGGCTTGCGGGGCAAGCCAGGTGGTAGATCCTGTCGCACTCGATGTGCCACGGATCGCACACGTCGTGGCGCAGGAACTCGAACCTCGGGTTCCCGAGAAGGTGAAGGACGTTCGCCTTGCTCGACGTGAACAGGTTGTCCACGCACACGACGTCGTGGCCGAGCTCGACAAGGCTGTCGCAAAGGTGGGATCCGATGAACCCGGACCCTCCCGTAACTACGACCTTCACATGGCCCCCTTATACGGTGGCATCACGTCGCGCTGGACGTCCTCCATCGTCTTCCTGAACATCGTGACCCACTCGTCCGCGAGAGAGTCCCATCCGAAGTTCTCGGTCGCGTACTTCTGAAGCTCAGACCGGTCGGAGTCGTCCGTGCGCTGCATGGCGGCAACGACCCCGTCGATGAACCGGTTCTGATAGTCCAGGGTCAGCCAGTCCCCGGGGACCATCGTCCCGCGCGGCCCGACGGTCTCGTTGAGGGCGGCTATCGGGGACGTGACCATCCGGAGCCCGGCGGCCTGGGCCTCCATGGCCGAGATGCAGCTCGTCTCCGTGAACCAAGTCGGGTAGGCCCAGACGCCGCTCTTCAGGTACTCGTCCGCGAGGACGTCCTGGGCAACGCGCCCGTGGAAGACGACGCCGGCG
>Ga0315276_10003569_pt1 | contig 14269 bp, 9 predicted proteins | sample YL17G05_0_MG_FD_204542 | JGI IMG/M metagenome (GOLD analysis project Ga0315276, IMG submission 204542) | Sediment microbial communities from Yellowstone Lake, YNP, Wyoming, USA - YL17G05_0 | ecosystem: Environmental > Aquatic > Freshwater > Lake > Sediment | place: USA: Wyoming | collected...
GAGGTATCGACTGTGACAGTGTAGGTAGTTCCGGGACTAAAGCCGCCGATCGGCACAAAGTAGTATTCCGTCGGGTAGTAATAGCCTGTGCTCCAAGCACCGCTGACAGGTGGAACAATCGTCATGGCCATTCTCAGCGAGGCGGTATCAAGCGCTTCAGCCGCATGGATTGATATAGGTAAACTAATTGCGACGTTGGACTCGCCGTCATCCGGCTCGAAATCAACAATCGGCCACGGATAACTGCCGCCGACATAGATTGTCCCGACCGATGTTCCCCGGCCCGCCTCGACATCGATCATCTCCAGATCGCGCGTGAACCCCGACGCGCAGGCGATATGTAACTCGTAGATTCCAGGCGTCAGCGCCTCAATGCGAAAATAGCCATCTGCCGCGCAATGGCTGCTGACCGCTTTGGTCCCTTGGCGCGCCTCGATCGTCGTTTGGCTGCTGGCCGGCAGCACCTGACCGTAGATCGAGCCGGTGGTTGGCGCCCCTGACTGGTAGATGGTGGTGTTGTTGTCCTCGCAGCCAGCCAGAAGGCAGCAGACGATGACACCCAGCAGAAATCTTCCGATAGTCATGACATCTCTCCCTTGCTATGATATCCTCACGATTCTGATTTGCGATTTGCGTTGCTGTTCTTGCTGTGATTCCTCTTACATATAACCGGATCGAACAGTCCCTGTCAAGCCCAAAGGCCGATGTGTCGGTATTTGATACCGCTAGGCGAAAAGTGTGAATCATGAGGTGTTGTATCCGGCATCGCTGCAGTCCAGTATCCGGTGCCGCAGGCAAGTTCGAGCACTTTCTTTCCGGCGACTAGCTTCTGCAGCCGCGCAACTTCGTCGGCGATCTCCTGCCGACGTTCCGGGTTGTCGCGGTAATAGATCTGCTCGTATTCGGTCGCCCGCTCGCGGTAGTAGTTGGTGGTGTCTTTGTCGGTCATGTGGGGAAAGGTAGCGAAGGGAAGGGTATGTGGCAAGTGGTGCCAAGCATAAGCCACACGAGCCTGCAACGAATCCTTCATGGATTGTACACACCGTCTTTCGCTAACCCCTTCTAGGTCCGCTGAATTCCTATGGACTTACTAGCGCGCTCTAGATCAGCGTACTTGACAATGAATGTACCCAATTCTATAATGAAGCTCGTGATTGACAAGTACTTACCGCACCTGTATTACGTCGTTAGGCTCAATGGCCAACCCCTGTGAATTGGCCTCAAAATAGGGGAATTGCATCGTGATTATTGTAAATGCTTCTATTTGTGCTGGTTTCTTCCTGTTGCTTCTGGTCATCTGTCCACCGCTGCTAGTAGGCGGGTTCTCAATCACCTTGAAATATGCGACCGCCATAATCAACGCGGGCTTAGTTGGTTTCGTTTGGTATTCGACCTCTTCGGCAGAAAGATCATTCTTCGAAGGACTGGAAGACATTTCGGAGGCTCACATGACTGGCTGGGCTATCACTAGCCTGATATTCATTCCATTCGTTCTCCTTTGGGTTTACCTTCGTGCGTTGAAAACATCGATCGATTCATTGCGACAAGGCAGATCATACGCCCAACTATGGTGGATTGACTACGTGTATCGCCGAAGCGGTCGATAGTCTCCCATTATCGTCAGGCTGAGCGAAGTCGAAGTCCACAAAAGAAAATCGCCGCATTTCGGATGCCCTCAACGCTACGGGTGGGTTGCGGTTCTGTCAGGATATTTACATCTCTCGATCATCGAGTCTATGAGGAAACAGTCTTTCTTGCCAGAGACTCCACCTTATTGACGATTGCTCGGACTCGCGGACCAATTGTGTCCTGGTCTTCCCCAAAGTACCAAAAGACGGCTTCGTGTTTCTCCATTTCATCAATATACTTTTTCAGCTGTTCGTCATTCATGGCGGTTTTCCCTTGCTTCGGCCAATACTCCCGGCCAAGCATCTGCGCCGATCTGAAAATATCGTTCAGAACCCCTGCAAGTTCTTCAAATGGTTTACCCTCATCGTGTCCAAAAGCAACCATAACTCGGTATTTCATAGATCGAAGTTCAGCGAACAGTCTCTTTCTCTTCTCATATCGCTCGAACACAATATATGCCCGATCAAAAAGCTCTGAGAGTTCCGATCTTTCCTGTTCAGAGCGTTTTCGACTCTTGCCTTCTCCAATGAAGGAAAACGGATTCCTGATTTCGCGAATCGCGTCCTCCACCTCATAAAATGAAGCCAGAACGTTCTCGACAAGTTCAATACGGCGTCTTCCGATGAACTCACGCCTCCATGCGTTAACGCCCCACAGAAATGTCGATGCTGCTGCAAGCGCCGATATTGCCGTTATTGCATCTGTTACTGTCATACAGACTCCAATCACTTCTCCCAATCACTCCTGTACCCCGTCCTACAAAGAGCAACATATCTGCTATTGGAATTGAAATCAAGAAAGAATGGCAGAACCGCCAAGGGGTTCTGCCCTACGAATTCAAATGGCGGGTTCGGAGGCCGGACCCGCCCTACGAATTGAGGATCGCGTTGGCCAGCTTCTCCCCCAATTCTCGCGCCTGTTGCATCACAGCGGCGTCATCGGCGACAGTGCCGATACGGCGGTCGTCCGTGCTCTTGTATGCGACCATCCCGTAATTCACAACTTCAATCCACTTGAAGAACCCGGCAATCGTCCGTCGCGCCTGCTCGATCCCGATATCATCGCCGCCCACCACCACCATTCCCCCCGGCCGTTTCCGCCTGATCAGCTTGATGAAATTGTGTTCCGGTTCCTGATTGTCAAAGTCATACGGACGGAAACAATTGCACCGGTCGATAAACAACTTCGCCTGCCCCGACACCGAATCGAAGTAGACCGGCGAGCCGAACAACAGACAATCGCACTCCGCCACCAGCGGATAGATATTGGTCAGGTCATCGTCGTAGAAGCAGTAGCTCAGCGTCGGCGCTTTGCCGCATGCCTGGCACGGCACGAACCGAAGGTCATTCGCCTTAATGAACTTCCAATCCACTTCATGTGCCGGTTCAAGCTTGGCGATAGTCGCCTTCGCGATCTCGTGCAACAGCAGGTCGGTCGATGATCCCTTTGCTGGCGAACCGGAGATGGACAACAGTTTAATCATCGCCTGTCTCCCGCTCAAGCTGCTCCAAGGTCACGATCAGTTCGAGCAGTTCGTTTTCGACCACTTTCTTTCGCTCGGCCGCCGCCTGAAGTTTTTCCCAGTCGTGGCGCGGGATTCCGTGCGAGATGCCTGCTTCGAGTTGCGCCAGTTCCTTCTCGAAATCGGCGATCTTGGACCGTGTCGATTGTACTGCCCGCTTGTGCTTGGTCTTCTGCTTCGATTGCTCCTTGAATGCAAAATAATCCGACTTCGACTGCGAGGGACGAGTGCCTTTTGTTTTGACGGGCGTCGTCTCTGCGACTGTTGTCTTCTCTCTGAAGTAGCTGTAATTCCCCGGATACGACCGTACTCGGCCGTTGTTGATATGCACCACGCGGTTGACCACGCGGTCCAGAAAATACCGGTCGTGGCTGACAATCAGGCAGGTCCCTTCGTATTCAAGCAGCGCGCTTTCCAGCGCCTCGCGGGCATCGATATCAAGGTGGTTGGTCGGCTCATCGAGAATGATGAAATTGGCCGGACGATACAGCAGCCGCGCCAGGCAGAGCTTGGTTTTCTCGCCGCCGGAGAGCGCCGACACGACCTTTGCCGATGCTTCCCCACTGAAGCCGAACCGTCCCAGAAACGACTTGATCTTGTTCACGTCGGCCGATGGGTCCAGTTCCCAGAGATTGTCCACGACCGTAGCCTCAAGATCGAGATCCGAAAGCTCTTGATCGAAATAGGCGACATCGACGTTGCTCCCCAGCCGGAGTCCGCCGTCGAGCGGTTCAATCTCGCCGATCAGCGCCTTGAGAATGGTGGATTTGCCGGAACCGTTGCGGCCGATCAGTCCGACCTTATCTCCCCGGTACAAATCAAAACTGACTTCCTCAACGACCGGCACAGCATTGTAGCCAAGCGAGCATTCTTCAAATGCCAGCACGTGATTGAACGAGCGACCGGAAGAGGCCATCTTGATGGTCGGTCCGCGTCCCTGAGCACGCGGCGGCGGCAACCGTTTGATGCGACCGAGATACTTCAGTTTGGATTGCGCCTGTTTCGTCTTCTGCCCGGCCATATACCGCCGGACGAAATACTCCAGCCGCTTGATCTCTTCCTGTTGGTGGCGATATTTGTGCTCGGCCAGTGCCCGGCGATCGATTCGTTCTGTGAGATACTTCTCGAACCCGCCCGTATATGAATCCAGTTTGCCGAAATTGATTTCCCAGACCTTCTCGGCGGCGGCGGTGAGAAAGGCGCGGTCGTGCGATACAATAATGTACGCCGCGTTGAGTTGCCTCAGGTATTGCTCGAGCCACATGGTAGATTCGATATCGAGATGGTTGGTCGGCTCGTCCAAGAGCAACAGGTTGCCTTTTCCGGCCAGCAAGCGCGCCAGCCCGGCCCGGTTCTTCTCTCCGCCGGAGAGCGTACTGAGCGGATCGCCGAACCGGTCTTCGGGAAAGCCCAGCCCATCCAAGATGCGCCGCACTTCACTCTCGAACAGAACGCCGTTTTCCGCTTCGAACTTGTGCTGCAATTGCCCCAGTCGCTCGACACTGGCGGTGTCATGCGGATTCTCTTCCAAATAGTGCTCAAGCAGATTGATCTCATGCCGCATATCGAGAATATCCTGCCGCGCCCCTTCGACAAATTCCAGAAGCGGCAGGTCGAGGTACTGGGTCTTTTCCTGTTCGATATAGTCGATCGCGCACACTTTTGCGCGCGTGATATTCCCCTCATCCGCCTCTTGCTTTCCGACCAACAGTTCCAACAGAGTCGTTTTGCCTATCCCATTCCGGCCAACCAGACCGATTCGGTCGGTATCCTGAATGGAAAAGGAAACGTCTTCGAGAATGACCTGATCGTTGAACTTCTTGTACAGATGCTCGGCCGCCAGGAGGGTCATCGGTTATTCCTCCGGCACAGCGCCTCGAGCGAGGAGCATTTCAGCGGCGAGCAGGAAGACCGCAATCCAGACGAATATCTGCCACAACTCGCGGCCAAAACGAAAACCGGCAATGGCGGTGGCCAAAGGCTGACCCGGCGTCAGTTCGTGAAACTCGGTCGCGCCAATCGCCGAACCGAACTGATCGACATCGATTTGCGTCAAATCCGCCTCCGCGGGATCGAGATTGGCGGCGAACCGATCGACCTCCCGATTCTCATAGCTGAGGGAGTAGATTCCCGGCCGTTCCACCGGAGAGGGTTGGACCGTCAGCGCGCCCTCTTTCTCCTGCGGCGTGAGAGCATACCCGCTGCTGTCGGGTGTTGTCATTTGAATAGACGACGTCACCGCGCCCGGACTGTTCACCGCGCGACTGATCGGCGCACCGACAAACAGCCGAATGTCAAGCGAAGAGAGATTGGAAGCAAGGTACTCCGCAATTCGCGATACGAACGGCACGAAGAAAGCATGACCGGGCAGATCGGTGTATTCGGGCGCCATCGGCCCGGTAAACGTAATCACTTTCCCTGCGCCAAAACTGTTTTCCACCAGCGCCGGTGTTCCGCCCGTAAACTTCATGAGTGTGCGGGGTTGGCTGCCCACATGAAGAGTCGGCAATGTGAAGAACTTGATTTCCGGCAGCTTGCTCTTCTCAAGGCCAAAGACCGAGAAGATCGGATGTTCGAGCGTAACCGTTTCGATGCTGTAATAACCGGCACGACTAAACGTCTGCTTCACCGGCTGGTCGAACGTAACCCCCGTCACTTCCGGCCATATCTGATTGTATGCCGCGATATCGGTCTGACCACCATAGGTCACGAACAGCGATTTCCCCTGCCGCACCAACGTCTTGATTCGCGTCGCGAGCCTGTCGTCCAGTCTCGGTGCCCCGGCCAACAGGATGACATCGTACTCGCTCAGATCCACCCCACCGAGTTGGTCCGGGGTGGCTCGTTTCACCGACCACGCCTGCACCAGATCGGGACTGGGGACCATCGCCAGTTCGATAAACCGCGCCGCCGGATCGCCGTCGATCAGCAGGAGCGAGAACTTCTCCGGAATGGAAAAACTGAAATAGTACCGGTTGTCAGCAGGGAAATTGTCATCCGAAAGCTCAACATACCCTGAATGAAAACCGCTAGCTGCCACTGCCTGTGCGAAACGGACTCGGTTCTCGCCGGAAGCTGCGACCTCCACCTGCGCCTGTTGCACCCGCCGGCCATCGAGAAACAGCGACGCCAGAATATCATTGCGCCCGTGCGTGCCGTAATTCTTGATGGTCGCGGTCAAGCCAAATTCCACTCCCGGCATAATCAATTGGCCGCCAAAATCAACGGCGGTGATTCCGATATTCTCCCCGGTCTCCAACGGCAAGCTCACCAAATAGACTTTGGCGTCGACCCCCTTCAGAAACTCCGACGACGGCAGGCTGCTCCGCTGCCGATCGGTAATCACGTAGATTTCCCGGTTCAAATTGGCTGCCACTTGCACCTGATTCGCGGCCGTCTCCAGCGCACCATCGAAATCAGCTCGCCGTGCGCTAAGTTGCATGGAGGCAAGTTTCTCGTGGGCCGCAGCGGCTGAGCCGAATGTCGGTGCGGCGTTCACATCAGCGCATAGCGGAATCAGCATCACCTGGTCGGCCTGACCGAACGTGCCGAGCAGTTCTTCGGTCCGACGTTTCGCGATATCAAACAAATACCCATCGGTAACATACCGTCCCATCGAACTTGAGTTGTCAAACAGCACGATAGCGGTCACCGAAGCATGTGCCCCCACATTGCCGCTCTTGGTAGTCGGACGGGCGAACGCCAGCACGACTGTGAGAATGATGAGCATCCGAAGGATTAGCAGCAAGAGTTGACGTATCTTCAGGCGCCGGACCTGCCGTTTCTGCATCGCTTTCAGGTGGCGCACCGAGGAGAACTCCACCACTTTCACCCTTCGTCGCGAAAACAGGTGAATGATCAGCGGAATCAAAGCGGCCGCAGCCGCAAACAGGGCAGTCGAATTGAGAAAACCGAACATTGCTTACTTGTATGGTTTCAGCAGAAGCGCTTTGGCTTCATCCCGATGGTATTCCGCTCCGCGGGACTCCAGCGCCGCGCGGTAGTATCGCTGGGCGACATCCCGTTCGCCGCGCCGATCGGCTGTCTTTCCCAGCCATAAGTAGTCCATGGTCTGGTAGAATGGTCTGGTTTCAAGAAAGAGCGCCGTCGCCAGGTAGTCCTGCGCGGTTCCCGTGTCTCCTTGCCCGAGATACGCTATACCCGACCACATCAACGATCCGGAACTGATGAAACTTCCGGAGGTCGTCAGGGCCAACTGCTGAATCGCCGTGGAATAATACTCGATGGCTTTGCGCTGGTCGACCGTCAGCTTGGATTCCCGAAGCAGATTTGCCAGGAGAATCCTGCTCTCCGCCGAAGCCGGACCTTCGGCTGATTTTCCAATCAGATCCTCAAGCAATCGCCGCGCCTCCTGCTTCTCCCCTTTCAGAAGCGTGCAATGAGCAACGTTGAACGCGATAACGGCATTTGTCGTGTCCAACTGGTGCGCCCGCAACAGGTCCGCGAACGCCGAATCATATTCTCCCAGCATCAACCGATAGGTTGCCAGTGTCATGAGGTTGTTCGCCTGAGGGACAGTGTCCAGCGCTACCAGCATTCCCTGCCATTTGGCTGCTGCTTCGTAGTCGCCGTTGAATAGACACGCCCTGCCGAGTTCGGAGAGCACGTGCAATGAGTCTCCTCTGGAATTGACCAGCCTAAGCTGCTCCGTGCGATACCGGGTCATCAACGGATACTGGAACATTGTCTCGGACGCCATCGCCGCAACGGCAAACTGGTGAGCGCTGAAGGTCAGCGTGTCCAGATATTGCCGCCAATCGTTCTCCAACCCACTAACCGGTTTGCCGAAAACCTCTGTCAATGTCTGCCGGGCGTTCAAATCGTCCGCCTTGCGATACCAATCCAGAAACCGATCCACTTTGTACGCATCGATGAGATACTTGCAGAACGATGCGGCCGTTACGTCGGCTGTGTGCGCATCAGCATTGAGATAATTGAACGTACCAAGGAGTGTATCGAGCGGCAGGAGTCTCTTGCTTTTCACCAGCTCTTTCGCGTCATAGGCCGAGAATGACAGATACCCGGCCATTCCCTCAGCGAGGAACGGCGGCGCGTAGCCATAGTTGCGATAGATGGCCGCCTGAATCAGCGTCACCGGGTCGGCAGAATTGAACGATGTCGTGTAGATCGTAAACACGCTGCTCCGGGTCGGATCCACCATCACATGGAATCGCTTGTCCCAGATTACCGACCGGATTGGGCAGGGACACAGATACAATTGATATTTTCCCGGCAGCGTGAAGAAGTTCAGCTTCGCAAACGTCTCGTATTTGTCCTGCAGATAATACTTGATGTTGTTCCACAGGTAGTCGCCGTGCGTCTTGGGGACAAAATGAATGTCGGCATTCGCGGCAGGATCAAAGCTAAAGTCCTCTTTGCGATTATGGTTGTAACCGCAGCCCGATATATCCACCGATATTCTCTTCAGCGGCTTCACGGACAGGCTGTATGATGCCCCTCCCTTGCCTGTAATCGGTTCCAGCCGCGCGGCCAGGCCGAACGGGCTTTGAAACTGCTTGGCGTAGGTGTTGATATTGGGCCCGAGCGTGACAACATGCGCCGAGTACTCGATGCGGCCGGTGTCTATGGCGTTGACTTCGATTTCGAGCGAGAACGAGACCAGGAATCCGGTCGTCCGTATTCCTTTGACTAGCTCGACCGTATCGCGAAACAGCAGCACCGACTTACCGGCCTGCGACGTATCCGCCTGGTACACACCCAATTCGCACAGGGCGCCGTCAAGGGTGGGAGCCGCATTCAAACCGAGTGGAATTAGAGCAAGGAGAAGTACGATCAGTCGAACCATATCTGCTTATACCTGAATCAAGCCGTGAAAGTTGTCTTCATGAGGCGGCGAATGTCACGATTCATCCAGCACCAACCGCCCATCCTTGAGTATAGGAAGGACCGGAATCGAATCAACCACCGATGCCATCTCAACATCACCGCCGAATCCAATCGCCGTCAGAAACCGGCCGTGCTCCCCTTGCTCGATAGTCTGTTTGAGTGCCGTCTTGTTGCTGCGGTAGAGAAGAAGCGCCAGCGAACCGGCATCGTTGAGCGTAGTCTGGATACTGTGGACGGTCGCCAGTTGATTAATCAGCAGCCCGCCGCAGATCGTGTCCTCAATCGAAAAGCTTCCTTCGACTCCGGAGCAGACGATCACCGCATCCCGCCCTTCACGAGCTACCCGTTCGGCAACTTTCGAGGCGTTGACAATTGCCCCGGCGAGCACCGGACCAGCCATGCCGGCCTTGCTGAATATGCCCGTACCGTTGGTTGTCGTCATCACCACATGCTTACCGCCTACCGTCGCCTTGGTGAACTCGGCCGGTGAATTCCCGAAGTCAAAACTCTCCAACTTCACGCCGTTTCGTTCACCGGCTACCACCGCCATATCGGCGCCGATCTTTGTCCGCATCTCCCCCGCCTCGCCGGGACCATTGGTCGGAATCACCGCTCGCGCGCCGGCCGCCAACGCCGCACAGGCGGTCGTGCAAAATCGAAGTACGTCAATGACTACTACCGTCTTATTCTGCAGATCAGCTTTAGCGAGCGGAACCGGCGTTAGGAAAAGATCAATATCCATACCTTCCTTTATCGATGAGTCCCATGTTTGTAAAACGGCGGTTTGACTACGACTGCCGGGTACTGCTTGTCACGGATCGCTACTTTGACCGTCGCTCCGATTTTTGACTTATCAAGCGGCACGTATCCCATCGCGATCGGCTTCTGCAGCGACGGCGAAAATGTCCCGGACGTCACTTTCCCGACTACTTTCCCCTGATCGTAAATGTCGTACCCGTGACGAGGGAACACCTTGCCTTCAAGCTCAAGACAGACTAAGCGGCGCATCGGCTTCTCGTCCCGCTGCTTCACCATGATTGGCTTGCCGATGAAATCCTTATCGAAATTAACGATCCAACTCAACCCCGCCTCGACCGGCGTAGTGGTCTGATCGATATCGTTACCATACAGTGCCATTTTCATTTCCAGCCGTAGGGAATCTCTCGCCCCGAGACCGATAAACTCCATACCGTATTTCTTCCCCGCACCAGTAACTGCTATCCAAAGCGTGTCACAATGTTTAGGAGGAATGTACAACTCAAACCCATCCTCGCCGGTGTATCCGGTGCGGGAGAACAGAAGCTCTACCCCAGCGACATTGGCAATCGCATTCGTGTAATACCCCATATTCTCAATGTCATGCGAGGTCAGTTGGGCCATGACTTTCTGTGCATTCGGCCCCTGAATCGCCAGAAGACCGAATTCATCGGAGCGATTAACCAATTTCGCATCCCCCAAAAGGTGCGAGCTGAGCCAGACGAAATCCTTTTCGATATTGCTCGCATTGACAACGAGGAAGAACCGGTCGGCCAGCCGATACACCAACAGGTCGTCGACAATTCCCCCTTCAGGGTACGGCATGCAGGAGTACTGGATTTTCCCCACCGCCAGGTCCGCCACATTGTTGGTGGTAGTCTTCTGCAGGAATGCCAGCGCATCTTTGCCGGTCACTTCGAACTCCCCCATATGGGAGAGATCGAACAGACCGACATTCTGGCGGACCGCCAGATGTTCCGATGTTATCCCTTTGTACTGCACCGGCATATAGAAACCGACGAAATCCACCATCTTGGCGCCGGCGGCTTCATGATATTGTGAAAACGGAGTCCGTTTGGGTGTTGTATCTGAATGTGTCATTGTACGTTATCCCGGAATGTCATTGTGTTCATAGGTAGCGTCTAATAAACGGAACCCAACCCGAAAGTCAATACGTAGTGTCGCCGCAATGCATTCAGTGGAATCGGCAGGTACATGAGGTTATTGCCCTTCGGTGTTCGTCCTAATTGCTAGCCCGCGTTGTACGAGACAACCTTATGTCATGCAATGCGCTATACATAATGGTGCGGAAACAGAAATTGATACGAGATTGTGGTGATAGTAAGAAAGGCGGGACTGAATTTGACCCGCCTGGCATTGCATCCCCGAGTAGTCAGTCTAGTCCTTTATACAACGAACCGAGAAACCATCCTCCTTACTACCGTCGTAGCGATGGACCCCTGAATACGCGCTATTTAGGTTTCGGCACCATGCGTAGATGCTTCCGTTCTCTGTTGAAGACCAGAAGACAGCACTGCTACCTAATTGGTCGTAAACACCACCGAGATATCGGTAGCCGCCCGGCAACCCGGTGAAACCGCTCTCGTTCGTGGCGCCGATGTTTGGGTTGATCCAATGCGTTGTGCCGCCTTCCTTCAGTTTACCGCCTTCATTAGTACCCCGCCAGCCCAATTGATCGGCTTGGGCTTGGCTCATGCCAAGATACATTTCCAGTTGCTTCCACTCAGTTTCAGTCGGCACATGCCAACCGCTGGGCGCAATGTTCCGACTATCGGCCATGGCGTACCAGTTATACAATCTGCCATATGTAGCAACATTATTGGCATTGTTATCATATTCGCAATAGGCCCCGGTCGTAAGACCTTCCCAAGTCGTTCCATCGGTTACATTGGATATCGCATTACCGTTACGATAATGCGTTGTCTTCAAATTCTCCGCCATCCACACCTGCGTTCCAATGGTTACCGTTTGATATGTATTGCCGTCGATATCGGTTACCGTGATCGGTGCTGAGGGGCAACTCGGCAGACTGTATCCACCTCCGGTGAGGTAGCTGACGAGCGCGCTGAGGTCGCCCAAATCTACAATCCCCGTGCCGTTGACATTCGCCTCATCCGAACACGGCAACCCGTATCCGCCACCGGTGAGGTAGCTCACCAAAGCGCTCAAATCCGCTAGATCAACTATGCCTGCATAATTCACATTGCCACGCACGCCGACGCAGCAACACGCGTCCCCTGTGCCATCATGGTCACTGTCTTCTTGTCCCGGATTCGGGTTCGCCGGGCAGTTATCCATCGGATCAGTTACCCCATCGGCATCGGAGTCTCGAAAAGTCTCCGCACTGAACTTGGTCACAAAGGCATCGATGCCGCCACGCTTCATAGTCTGAAATGCATTCTGTACAGGGAAGTTGCTCGAACTGGTATTGCCGCTTACGTAAATATTGCCGCTCGTGTCAGCCGCAATGCTGGAACCGGCATCGTCGAGATCTCCTCCCAAGTAGCTGCTGAACGTGAGCGCACTTCCAGAACTGCCGAGTTCGGCCACAAAGACATCATTGGCGCCACCACCGTAGGCAGATTGAAAGGCGTTCCGCGTAGGAAAATCGGCCGAATTGGTGAAGCCGGTCACATAAGCACAGCCGGCATCATTGACCATGATGTCACATGCCTTTTCGTCGCCGGTTCCCCCCAAGTAATTACTGTATACGAGAGCGTTGCCGGCACTGCCGAGTTTTGCCACGAATGCATCATCGGCGCCTCCGCCATAGGCAGCCTGACAAGCATGTTCGATGGGAAAGTCAGATGAATTGGTTTTGCCACATATGTAAGCGTTTCCGAAAGCATCCACCGCAATGCGCCATCCCGAATCATCAAGGCTTCCGCCGAGGTAGGTACTGTATAAGAGGGCGGTTCCGGAATTGTTGAATTTGGACACAAACACATCGTTCGCGCCACCTCCATATGCAGCCTGACAGGCGTTCTGGGTGGGAAAATTCACAGAACTGGTGTAGCCACCGATATAGCTGTTGCCATCGGAATCGATCGCGATTCCCCGGCCCCATTCCAGACCACTCCCCCCAAGATAGGTACTGAACAGGATGGCGTTGCCGAGGCTGTTGAACTTTGCTGCGAACGCATCGAAGGAACCGCCACCATATGCCGATTGATAGGCGTTATTGATGGGAAAGTTGGCAGATGAGGTACTGCCGGAAATATAAGCATTACCGCTGTCGTCGATAGCTAAATCGGAACTGTAGTCTTCGGCGCTTCCCCCTAAGTAAGTGCTATACAGCAGGGTGTTTCCAGAGCTGCTGAGCTTGACCAAATAGGCATCGCATGGACCACCACCATACGTGTTCTGATATCCGTTTTGAGTAGGGAAATCACTGGACCAGGATTCGCCGGTAATGAAGGCATGGCCGAGGGAATCGACCTCGATACCCCAGCCAAAATCCTCTCTACTTCCCCCGATGTAGGTACTGTACAGCAGCGCCGTGCCGGAGCTATTGAGTTTGGTTACAAAGATGTCAAAGTATCCACCGCCATAAGAATTCTGATACGCATTATGTGTGGGGAAATTGGTTGATGTGGTAGCGCCGGTTAGGTAAGCGCTGCCGCTCTTATCGATAGTAACTGAGCCATAATCGTCGCCACTTCCACCTAAATAGGTACTATAGCTCAGGATTGGATCGATGACGATGGCCAGGGTATGGTCATAGTCCTCAGTAAGTTCAAATGCAAAGGTGTTGTCTCCCCGTAAGACATACCGACCATCGATTGAACGACGTTGACCATCTGCGAGTTGATAGACTACCGGTTGCTGCTCGACCACCTCACCCCAAGCGGTCGTGACCACTAAGCGACCAATCGAATCGACCTGCACTGATCGGGCGCCATCATATCGAACCCGAATCTGCGACGGATCAGCCCCGGGCGACACCACAAAGTCGTACTCCATCTGCGTTCCATTACCGTAGTATTTCAGGTCGATACCGGGATAGATGTTACCATAGACGACTGCCCGATAATTGGACACGTCGGTCCGCCACGCCGCCCGATCCCGGCCAATGAAGTAGTTGCATTTGTGCTCGAGCCTCTCCCCGCCGGTCAGTTCCGGTGAAGGATTGGCATTAACGAAGCTGGCTCTGATCATCATTGATTCGTACTTGCCTAGCCCGACCTTTGTCATGCCGTTCGGCCACATCGCGCCCTGACTGGGACTGGCAGAGAGTGACGGCACCTCAGAGCCGTCTTCAACGCGACGGGTGAATTGATAATAGGCGCCACTGGTGGTAAACCAGAAGGTGGCCCCGCCGGCGTCAGATCGAAAAAGAACGCTATCATCCCACTGCCCCTGATTGGCAGTGAAGGCAAGCGGCATCGAAGACATGCTGACGGAGAGACCAGAATCCAACTGACCGGTTGAAAGCAACCCTTGCGATGCTTGCCCCGCAACAATTGGCGACAG